>Ga0208736_1000349_pt1 | contig 13790 bp, 12 predicted proteins | sample AntDryMetagUQ255_FD_188090 | JGI IMG/M metagenome (GOLD analysis project Ga0208736, IMG submission 188090) | Polar desert microbial communities from Antarctic Dry Valleys - UQ255 (SPAdes) | ecosystem: Environmental > Terrestrial > Soil > Desert | place: Antarctic Dry Valleys | collected 2008-12-31 | reverse complement strand
CGCGCCGTGCTCGAGCCCCACGACGTGCACGCGCTGATCCGCTACGACGCGGAGTAGGCGCCCGGCAGTCGTTCGTGGACGGCCCACTAGCCCGGCGAGGTCGTCGTCGGCGGCTGCGTCGGCGCCTGCTGGGCAGCGGTCGACACGGTGAGCTCTCCGCGCGCGACGATCGAGCCAGGCCTCTTCGGGCGCTCCGAGCGCTCGCGGGTGACCAGCACCTCGCGGTAGTTGCGCGTCTCGGGCGTGAGGTCGGCCACGATGTCGAGGTTGCCCTCCTCGGTCACCGCGCCCTTCGGAAAGCCGACGAACAACGCGTCCGACGACGACGTGTAGAGCCAGACGGCGTAGGCCGACCCCTCTGCGGCGTCCTTCAGTCCCTTGACGGCGACCAGCAGCTTGAACTGATTGGTCGACGGGTAGCGGACGATCGCCGACTGCGCGGTCACCTCCGAGCTCGAGCCCGACGGCGCGCGCAGATCGCCCTGAGCGATCACCTGCGGCTGCTCCTTGGGCGTCGTCGGTGCGGTGCGCGAGACCGTCGCGGTCGTCGACTTCTCGCCGTCGTCGCCGAAGAACCCGAGCGCGAGGCTCAGCCCGATCGCGACCGCGAGGCCGATCGCGCCGAAGAGGATCTTCGTGCCGAGCTGCGAGCTGCGCTGGATCTCCTCCTGACGCGCCGTGCGGCGGTCGAGCGCCTCGAAGGCCTGGTCGACCTCGGCCGGCTCGGACGGGATGTCCGGCAGCGTGTCACCCGCCAGCGGGCGCAGCGAGCCGGCGACCGTGCGCGCCCATGTGCGGCCCTCGGCGGAGTCCTCGAGGTACTCGCGCGTGGCGGCGCGGCGCGATGCGGTCTGCTGGCCGAGCAGGTAGTCGGCGATCTCGTGACGGCGGTCGTCGCCGATGTCCGGGCGCTCGGGACCGACGGCGCTGACCGCCTCGTGCGCACGCGCCTGCACGGCGCTCGCGTCGGACTTCAGCAGCGTGGCGATCTCGTCGTAGGACTTGCCCTGCTTGAGCAGCAGCTGCAGGATGGCGCCCTGGGGGGCGGTCAGGCTCTCGAGGGTCGCCATCTGGCCGCAACCCTAGCGACCGCGGCAGCCGGGCGGGACGACGTGCGGCAGGGGCGGACTAGGCGTGCCGGCGGGCGACGGTAGGGTCCGCACGCATGGACCCGGAGAACCTCCTCGCCGGCGCGGCCGGATTCGACGCGCTGCTGGGCCTGGAGCTGCTGGAGTGCTCCGAGGAGCTCGTCAGCGCGCGGCTGGCGGTGCGCGACGAGTTGCGCCAGCCCTTCGGGATGGTCCACGGCGGTGTCCTCGCCTCGATCGCCGAGACGCTCGCGTCGGTCGGCACGCTGGCCGTCGTCCACCCGCAGGGCGACGTCGCCATGGGCCTGTCCAACCAGACCTCCTTCAGCCGGCCGATCACCGCCGGGACGATCCACGCGCGCGCGCTGCGCCGCCATCGCGGCCGCACGACCTGGATCTGGGACGTCGAGCTGTCAGACGACGAGGGACGCCTGTGCGCGCTCTCGCGGATGACGATCGCGGTGCGTCCGGCTCAGCCGCGGTAGCGGTTGGTGATCGGGACGCGGCGGTCGCGGCCGAAGGCGCGCGTCGTGATCTTGATGCCGGGAGGCTGCTGGCGGCGCTTGTACTCGGCGAGGTCGACGAGGCGCAGGACACGGTCGACGTCCTCGGCCGGCAGGCCGCGGGCGACCAGCTGCTCGCGCCCGAGGTCGCGCTCGACAAAGCCCTCGAGGATCGCGTCGAGGATCTCGTAGGGCGGCAGCGACTCGTCGTCGCGCTGGTCGGGACGCAGCTCGGCGGACGGCGGCCGGCTGAACAGCTCGGCCGGCACGAGACCGCCGCCGGCACGCTCGTCGCGCCGCCTGGCGAGGCGGTAGACGAGCTGCTTGGGCACGTCCTTGATGACGGCGAAGCCGCCCGCGCTGTCGCCGTAGAGCGTCGAGTAGCCGACGGACATCTCGGACTTGTTGCCGGTCGTCAGCACGAGCCAGCCGAACTTGTTCGACAGCGCCATCAGCAGGTTGCCGCGGATGCGCGCCTGCAGGTTCTCCTCGGTCAGGTCGGGCTCGCGGCCCTCGAACGTCTCGGCGAGCGCGCTGTCGAAGGCCAGCATCATCGGTTCGATCGGCAGCTCGAGCAGCTTCGAGCCGAGGTTCTCCGCGAGCGCGTGCGCATCCGAGCGCGTGCCCTGCGAGGAGTAGGGCGAGGGCATCGTCACGCACGTCAGGCCGTCGGCACCGAGCGCATCGACGGCGATCAGCGCCACGAGCGTCGAGTCGATGCCGCCGCTGAGGCCGAGCACGACGTGCTCGAAGCCGTTCTTGACGACGTAGTCGCGGGTGCCGAGGACGAGCGCTCCGTAGACCTCGTCGACCTCGTCGAGCAACGGCGCGATCACCGGCTCGCGCAGGGGAGCGGCGCTCGGGCGGTCCCGGACGGTGAAGGAGCCGAGGTGGTCGACCTCTGCGCGGGCCGTCGCCGCCGGTGCGCGGCGGCGGGTGTCGCGCAGCCGCGCCGAGCCGGCCGCGACGGCGTCCACGTCGGCCAGGAGCAGCGCCTCCTCGAACTGCGCGGCGCGCGCGATGACCGTGCCCTCGTGGTCGACGACGACCGACCAGCCGTCGAAGACGAGCTCGTCCTGCCCGCCGACGAGCCCGCAGAACGCGACGGCCGCAAGCTCGTCCTTGGCGCGCTGCGCGATCATCCGCTCGCGCTTGAGGCCCTTTCCGGCATGGTACGGAGAAGCCGAGATGTTGACGATCAGCCGCGCGCCGGCCAGCGCCTCGTCCGACAGCGGCGGGCCCGGCTGCCAGATGTCCTCGCAGACCGTCAGCCCGACCGTGGTGCCGTCGACCTCGATCGTCGCGCCGCGGCGGCCCGGCTGGAAGTAGCGCAGCTCGTCGAAGACGCCGTAGTTGGGCAGGTGGATCTTGCGATAGCTCGCCTGCAGGGCGCCGTCGGCCAGCACCGCCGCGGAATTGTGGACGTCCTCCGCGCGCTCTGGATAGCCGACGATCGCCACGATCCCGTAGGTGTCCGTCGCGAGGCGCTCGAGCGCCTCGCGCGCATCGGCGAGGAAGTGCTCCTTGAGCAGCAGGTCCTCGGGCGGGTAGCCCGTCAGCGCGAGCTCGGGAAAGCAGACGAGCTGGGCGCCGGCGTCGCGCGCGGCGGTGATCTGCGCGGCGATGCGCGCCTCGTTGCCGGCGAGGTCGCCGACGACCGCGTCGATCTGGGCGAGCGCGATGCGAAGTGCAGCGGCCACGGCCACCGCCTACCCCGCGGAGCGCCCGAGCCAGTACTCGACGAACGCCCGCAGCCGCGGATCGTCGGCGCCGTCCGCGTCGAGCCGGCGGCGCGCGGAGAGCGCCACCACCGGCGTGCGCAGGTCCGGCTGGCGGCGCACCAGCACCGCCTGGCCGGCGGCCTCGAGCTCCGGGGTGACGGGTCCGCCCGTCTGCAGCGCCAGCTCGCGCAGCTGCGCGGTCTCACGCTCGTCGCTGTAGAGCAGCACGACGTTGCCGGGAGCGACGACGGGGCGCGCCCCCGCGGCGCGCTCGATGCCGGCACCGGCGGAGCCGCCCACGGTGGAGGCATCGCGCGCGCTGAAGTACGCGAGCGCGGCGGCGATGCCGGCGGCGGCGAGCACGAGCACGCCGAGCGCGATCACCACCTTGCGCGTCATGGCGCCTTCGCGCCCGCAGGCCGCGCCGCCGCCCGCCGGCGCCCGTCGGCGGCGCGCTGCGGGATCGACGCCCCGGCGCCGAGCGCCTCGATCGCGGCGCGCAGGTCGTTGGCCAGCACGTCGATGTCGGCAAGCGCGTCGGGATCGGCGAGCAGCCCGAAGCCGAGCCGCCCGTCGTAGCTCATGACCGCGATTCCGAGCGCCTGGCGGCCGGTGATCGGCACGACGGGGTACAGCGCGCGCAGCCTGCGACCCAGCAGGTAGAGCGGGTGCTGTGGGCCGGGCACGTTCGTCACGACGAGGTTGAAGCCGCGCTGGCTCTGCTGCAGGCGCGCGGCCTGGCTCATGATCGTCGGCGATGCCAGCCCCGCGAGCTCGGTCAGCGAGCGCGCGCCGACGGCGCCGGGGGCGTCGTCGAGCTCCGCTGCCGCGGCGCAGATCGCCGCGTACTGCTCGACCGGATCCTCGATGCCGACCGGCAGCGAGACCGCCATCGGCGCGACCTCGTTGCCCAGCACGCCGTGCTCGGAGTCCGCATGCACGGCGATCGGCACGAGCGCGCGCAGCACGAGGCCGCGCGTGTCGACGCCGCGCCGGGGCAGGTAGCGACCCAGCGCGCCGGCGACGACCGCGAGCACCACGTCGTTGACGGTCCCGCCGAGCGAGTCCTTGATCGCGCGCAGCTGCGACAGCTCCGCGTCGACCCACGTGTAGCGGCGATGCGGACCGACCTTGACGTTCAGCGGCGACGGCGGCGCGGGGCCGCGACCGGCGAACGCCAGCGCTCCCGCCTGCAATCGCTCGCGCGCTCGTTCTGCGATCCGCCGCGGCGTGTCCAGCACCGCGTGGGCGAGCTCGCCCGGCCGCGTCGCACGCTCGAGCAGGGCGTCGGACAGCAGCTGCGCGGGCGTCGGCAGCGGCCGCGCCACCCAGGCGCCGTCGGCCGTGGGCGCGGGCGGGGCGTCGGGCTCGGAGTCGAACAGCACCGTCGTGATGTCGACGGCCGAGATCCCGTCGACCAGCGCGTGGTGGCTCTTGGCGATCAGCGCGAAGCCGCCGCTGCGCATCCGGTCGACGAGCCACATCTCCCACAGCGGCTTCGTGCGGTCCAGCGGCTGGGCGAAGAGCCGGCCGGCGAGCACCTCGAGCTGCGAGTCGCTACCGGGCGCCGGCAGCCCGGCGTGGCGCAGGTGATAGCGCAGGTTGAAGTGCGGGTCGTCGACCCACACCGGGCGGCCCTGGTCCAGCGGCACCTCGGCGAGGCGCTGGCGAAAGCGCGGCACGAGGTGCAGACGGGCCTCGACGTGCACGCGCAGCTCGTCCCATGACGGTGCCGGGCCGTCGAAGACGGTGACCGAGGCGACGTGCAACCGCGCACCGGCCTTCTCGAGTTCGAGAAACGTGGCATCGAGCGCGGAGATTCTGTGGCCGTGGCCCATGTGTTGCATCTTCCGTGCAGGGAGCGAAGCACGACGGACGGTAGCGTGGGCGGCGGCCAGGCACCCGCCGGGTGAGGATCAGCCTTCGATGATCCCGCCGCCTCCGCCGCCTCCGCCTCCGCCGCCTCCGCCACCACCGCCGCCGCTGGGCGGAGCGGGCGCGGGCGCGGGGGTGGGGGCCGGCGCGGGCGCCGGGGCGGGCGCGGGCGCGGGTATGCCCGGCCTCGGAGCGCTGGGCAGGGGTCGGGCCTTCGGGCGCGGAGCACGCGCGAGCGACGGCAGCGCCCGCGAGTCGGCCGCCGGCAGCGCGACGGCCGGCGACGGGAACGACAGCTCGCGCAACCCGCTCGGCGCGCTCGCCTTGTCGGCGCCCGCCGAGGTCGCCAGGTATGCGGCGGCGAACGCCAGCGCGGCGAGGACGATCACGCCGGCGGTCCGCGCGAGCGTCACTTGCAGCTCGTGCGCGGGACCAGCGATCCCGGCTTCAGGCAGCGCCTGATGCGCTTGAAGTTGCCGCGCGTCACCGTGTAGCGGGTGTAGCTGCCGATCGACTTGGACTTGGTCACGAAGATCTCGAGCCTCGCGCCGGCCGGCAGCTGGCGTCTGGTCAGCCGGGGGAAGCTCAGCGGCCGCGAGGTCAGCGCCGTGCGCGTCTGGCTGAACGCGCAGCCGCGCTGGCAGCGCACCTTGACGCGCGCGCCGCGCGGGGCGTCGACGACCAGCGACCTGATCTGGATGCCACGCCCGGTCGGGGTCGCGCGCAGCGTCGGCAGCACGCTCAGCGTCGCGGGGCAGCCGTTGAGCGTGCCCGGCGTGGTGTCGCAGTCGTCGAGCGCATCGAGGAACTCGTCGCCGTCCCGATTGACGAAGTACTCGAACTTGAAGGTCAGGTCGCCGGTCGCCGGTCCTGCCCCTGCTCCGGCGTCGACGCCTCCGACCTGGATCGTGTACCCCCTGCCGCCCTTGACCTTGACGAAGAGCTCCTTGGCCACGTCGCAGGCAAGGCGCGATCCGATGCGCTCAGTGTTGCGATCGAACTCGTAGACGCCCGCGACCGTGTCGAAGCCCGATCCCGCCACGCTCATGGTGCCGTCGAAGCGAGGCAGGAAGTCATACCAGACGGTGGCGCCGAAGCTGGTGCCCAAGCAGTCTGTGCGTTCAGCGCCACCACCGGAGCGCGGCGGCGCGAACAGGTCGGCCTGAACGGTCGCCTCGCGCGTGTTCTGGCGGTCCATGATCGGCTCGCCCTCGGCCAGCGGGATGCCCAGCGACTGCAGGTAGCCGTCGTTGGTGGGCGCCACCGCCAGCGCTGGGGCCGGGGACACGGCACAGCCGGCGATCACCAGCGCGATGACGAAGTGAAGCCGAGCGACCCGCAGCATAAGCGAACACTCCCACGAATCGAGTTGCAGGGCAAGCAGCCACATGCAGCTCGATCGGCGCTCCGAGTGCGCTCAGCGTTTGACGTCGTAGCCCAGATCGGCGAGGGCTCCGACCGCCGTGCGCAATGCCTGCTCGCCGCGCCGGACCGTCCGGCCGGCGGCCCGGTAGCGGGGGCGCTGACGCCGGCGCGCCGCAGCCGCAGCCGCCGAGTAGGCCCGGCCGACGTCGCGCAGTGCCGCGGCGATCGCGGCGTTGGCGTCGCGCGCCGCCGGAGGGGCGGGCAGGCCCCGGGCACGGCGCATGGCGTTCGCATGGCTCGCCGCCAGCGCGCGCGCCGCGGTGGTCTGGCCGACCGACGTCTTCGCCGCTCGCAGCCGCAAACGGCCGGCCGCGCGGTCACGCGACACGCCGGCCAGCAGATCGCTCGTCGCCTTGGCGTACTGCGGGCTCGGCGCCAGCGCGAGGGCGCGGGCCTCGGTCAGCTCCAGCGACGCCGCGACGTTCGCGCAGCGCATGTCGAAGCTTGGGGAGGGCGCCGCCGCGTAGCACGCGATCGCCGAGCGGCCCCGGTCGGTCAGCAGGACGTAGACGCTGACGGCGCCGCTGAAGCCGGCCGGACGCAGGCCCGCGTAGCGAAACGCGTCCACCTCGCCGAGGCGCACCGCGTCGCGCGTGGCCGCGGCCTGACCCTTGGGGCGAAGGAGCTCCGCCGGCAGCAGCCGCGCGCCCGGCGACGCGATGCGGCCGGCGACGAGCCCCTCGCGGCCGGCCGACGACCGCGGCCCGAGCGCGATGCGATCCTCGAGCTTCAGCCCGGGAATGGCCGGCGGCGACGAGACCGTCTCCCACGCGGCCGGGAAGCGCAGCGACATCCCGCCGGTGGCGGCCACGTTGGCAGCGGCGGACTGCGCCTTGTCGCCCGATGCTCCGGCCACGGCACCGGCGACAGCCGCCACGATCGCAAGCGCGACGGCCGTCGCGAGCAGCCGCGCCCGGCCGCGGCGCGCCGCCGGCTCGGCGGCGGGCGCCGGATCCCCATCGGCGGCCGGTGCGGGCGCGGACACCGTGGTCGCCCGGCCGGGTTGCGGCGAGACGACGGTGCCGGCGACCTCCGTGGGGGCTGCGGGCGCAGGGCCGGCGATCGTCTCCCGCGCCGCGGCGACCATCGCCGAGCACGACGCGTGGCGGTCCTCCGGCGCCTTCGACAGCGCCCGGGTCAGCACGCCGTCCAGACCCGGAGGGAGGTCGGGCCGCAGCTCGGAGACGAGCGGCGGGTCCTCCCCGAGGTGGGCCCACATGACGTCGAGTTCGGTCGGCCGCTCGAACGGGGGATGGCCGGTGAGGCACTCGTAGAGCACGCAGCCGAGCGCGTACTGGTCGGTCGCGGGACCCTGCGTGGTGCCTTCGATCTGCTCGGGCGCCACGTAGGCGATCGTGCCGACGAACTGGCCGGTCCCGGTCAGGCCCTTGTTCTGCGAGGTGTCCTTGGTCAGGCCGAAGTCCGTCAGGTAGCAGTGGAAGGCGACGTCCATGCCCGTGGTCGAGTCGACGAGCACGTTGGCGGGCTTGACGTCACGGTGCACGAGCCCGCGCGCATGCGCGGCATCGAGGGCGCCGCCGACCTGGGCGACGATCGCGAGCGCCTGCTGCAGCGCCAGCGGAGCGTCGCGCTCGAGCAGCGCCTTGAGATCGATGCCGTCGACGTAGCGCATGGTGAGGAACAACAGACCCTCGGCGTCACCGGCCTCGTACAGGGGGATGATGTGCGGATGGTCGATCGCGGCCGCCAGCCGCGACTCGCTCTCGAAGCGCTCGCGGAAGCCCTCGTTCTCCGCGAGGTCCGGCGTCAGCAGCTTCAGCGCGACCTTGCGGCCGAGCCGCAGATCCTCCGCGCGGTAGACGACGCCCATGCCGCCCCGGCCGATCAGAGCCTCGATCCGGTAGCCACCGAGCTCCGTGTCGATGCGCGGATCGCTCACGCGGAAATCGATCCCATGAACGGGTTGATGCTATGTAGGCTGCGGCGCATGGCTGAGCTAACCCTAGAGATCGTCGAGGGTCCCGACGCAGGCAGGACCGCATCGCTGGCCGGCCCGATCGAGATCGGGCGCGACCCGGCGGCGGACCTGCCCCTGAGCGACGACCAGGCCTCGCGCCGGCACGCCCGGATCAGCCCTCGGGCGGGCGGCGCCGTCGTCGAGGACCTCGATTCGTCCAACGGCACGTTCGTCAACCACAACGAGCTGCACGCACCAACGAAGGTCACAGCCGGTGACGAGCTGCTGATCGGCACGTCGGTGATCCAGCTGCGCAGCGCGGACCAGATCCGCATCCAGGCATCGGCGGTGCGCGCGGTCCCGCCGGCGCTCGCAAAGGCGCCGGCCCGCCCGACCTACGTCGATCCCGTGAAGGAGAAGAAGGAGAAGGCGAAGGCGAAGGATCGCGTGGTCGTGCCCGAGCTCGACCGGCTCGTCGACGCCCGTGTCAAGGCGCAGGCGAAGCTTGCGCCGTTCGCCGTCCTGGTGCTCGTGCTGCTGATCGTCGCGATCTACTTCGCGACGCAGTCGACCTGAGCAGGACCTGAGCTTTAGAGGCGACGTCGCTCAGCGCGAGCGGCGTCGCCAGCGGCCTTCCATCGTCGCGCGCGCGGCGCTCGCCATCGCCGTACAGCTCTCGTGGCGCTCCGCCGGGACCTTCGCCATCGCGCGCGCCAGCACTGCGTCGATTCCGCGCGGCAGGTCGCTGCGCCGCGTGGAGGGCGGCGGCGGATCCTCGTTGAGGTGCGCCCACATGACGTCGAGCTCGGTGGCGCGCTCGAAGGGCGGGTGTCCGGTCAGGGTCTCGTACATGACGCATCCCAGCGCGTACTGGTCGGCGGCGCCCTTGGGCTTGTCGCCCTGGATCTGCTCCGGTGCCACGTAGTCGATCGTGCCCACGAACTGACCGGTGCCGGTCAGGTTCAGCGACGAGGACGTGTCCTTGGTCAGGCCGAAGTCCGTCAGGTAGCAGTGGTCGGAGGCCTCGGGGCCCGCACCGGAGGCGACGAGCACGTTGGCGGGCTTGACGTCGCGGTGCACGAGCCCGCGCGCGTGCGCGGCGTCCAGCGCACCGCCGATCTGCGCGACGATCGACACCGCCCGCTCCAGCGGCAGCGGCCCCTCCTGCGTCAGCAGCGCCTTGAGGTCGAAGCCGTCGACGAAGCGCATCGTCAGAAACAGCAGCTCGTCGGCCCTGCCGGCGTCGTACAGCGGGATGATGTTGGGGTGGTCGATCGCGGCCGCCAGCTGCGACTCGCATTCGAAGCGCTCGCGAAAGCCCTCGTTGGAGGCGAGCTCGGGAGGTAGCAGCTTCAGCGCGACCTTGCGCTTGAGGCGCAGGTGCTCGGCGCGGTACACGACGCCCATGCCGCCGCGCCCGACGACGGCCTCGATCAGGTAGCCGGCAAGCTCCGTTCCGATCCGGGGATCGCCCCCGACGGGCAGCGTCTCCTCCGCTTCGTCCGGCGCACCGGCCGACGACGGGCGCGCGACCAGCGGCGGCGCCGCCGGTACGACGGGTCCGGGCGCTGCCGGCGGGGGCGCTGCCGGCGGGGGCGCTGCCGGCGCGGGCGCTGCCGGCGCGGGCGGGGACGCTGCCGGCGCGGGCGGGGCAGGAAGGGGTGGCGCGGGCACGGCGCGCAGCTCGATCACCGAAGAGCCGATCAGCAGCTTGTCGCCGGCCGTGACGAGCGTCGGCTCGAGGATCTCGACGTCGTTGACGAACGTGCCGTTGGACGAACCGAGGTCCTCGATGACGGCTCCGTCCGGTTCGGCCCGGATGGTCGCGTGATGGCGCGAGGCGAGCTCGTCATCGAGCCTGACGTCCGCCGACGGGTCGCGACCGATCTGCAGCGCGCTCGCAAGCGCCACCCGCATTCCGGCGTCCGGTCCTTCCACGATCTCCAGCGTCAGCGCGGTCATCGCGCTCAGCGTACCGCTGCTCCGACTGTTTCGAGACGTCCGGCCCGCTCCGCGGTCCGCAGCTCAGCGTCCCGCGAAGTACGCGACCAGCGCTGCCGCGGTGGCGATGATCGTCGCGTAGGACACGAGCGTCGGCGCGAGCTTGCGCGAGGCAGCGCCGCGACGGCGCTTGTCCGCGGAGCGACCGCCTCCGAACGGCTGCGCGGCAGCAGCTGGGGCGCCAGTGGCTGCCGGAGCGGCAGGGGCACGTGCGGGGGCCGGTGCCGCGGCTCGCGCGGTGGCGGGCTCGGGCTCTGACTCCGGCGCCCTGCGCGACGACTTGCGAAAGGGGCTGGAGGGCTCCGCCGGGGGCTCGCTCGGAGGCGCCGGCGCGGCACGAGCCGGTTCGGGAGCGCGCGGGCGCTGACGCAGCGCCGTGCGGTCCGGATCGGCGGGTGGCTCGGGTGGCAGCGGAGGCCGCGCGCGCATCGTCGTGCGATCGGGGTCGGCGAGCGTCTCGGGTCGCTGCGCGATCCGCGTGGACCCGGAGTCGAACTCGGGCTCGGCTTCGGCCTCCACCTCGAGGTGGAAGATCGTCTGACCCATCTTGATCGTCTCTCCGCCGCTGAGCGTGGTGGCGGTGGTGATGCGCCGGCCGTCGACGTAGGTCCCGTTCGTGGAGCCGAGATCCTCGATGACCACGGCGCCTTGCACGACTCGGATCGCGGCGTGACGCCGCGATGTCTCCTCGTCGGCCAGCGTGATGGTGGCGTCTTCGCGTCCGAGGACGATTTCGCCGTCAAGCTCGAAGCGGCGACCGTCTAGCGGGCCCGAACCTGCTACGAGAGTGGGCATGAGCGGAGCCTAGCCACCGGAGGCAGCACGAAGCAAGTCTGCGTACGCCATCGCCGACGGTGGCCGCTCGGCGGGGTCCTTCATCAGGGCGGCGTTGACCGCCTCCCCGAACGCGGCGGGCAGATCCGAGCGGCCCGCGCAGGGGTTCGCTGGCTCGTCCTCGAGATGGGCGAACGCGGCCTCCATCATCCCCTTGGAGCCGAACGGCGGCGTGCCCGCGACGCATTCGTACATCACGCAGCCGAAGCCGTAGATGTCGCTGGCCGCCGAGGCCGCCTCCCCGCGGATGCGCTCCGGGGCGAGGTAGTCGATCGTGCCGACGATCTGCCCGGGCCGGGTCAGCTCCGCGTAGCCGGTGCCCTTGGCCAGGCCGAAGTCGGTCAGCGCCGCCGCGCAGCCGGCGTCGTCGTCGAGCATGATGTTCGACGTCTTGATGTCTCGGTGGATCAGGCCGACCGCGTGCAGCGCGTCGAGCGCGCCGCCGATCTCGGTCGCGATCCGCACGATCTCACCGACCGCCATCGGTCCGTCGTCGCGGATGTGGTCCTCGAGCATGCGACCGCGCACGAAGCGCATTGCCAGGTACTGGCGCCCATCGATCTCGCCGGCCTCGAGCACGTCGACGAGATGGCGGTGCTGGACCTCGGATGCCGCACGGGCCTCGTGCAGGAAGCGCTGGCGATAGCGGTCGTCAGAGGCCAGCTCGACGCGTACGACCTTCAGCGCCACCTCTTCGTCGCTGCCCGCGCGGCGCGCCCTGAACACGCATCCCATCGCTCCCTGGCCGAGCTGTTCCTCAAGCTGGTAGGAGCCCAGCGTGTCACCGGTCTGAAGATCGGCCTTGACGGGCTTGCTCCCCACAGGTTTAGGATAACCCTCTCGCCCGGCACCGCAGGAATCCTTGTGGTCGCGGGAACCAGGAGACAGCGTGAAGACCAACCAGCGACGCCTCGCGATCTTCTATCTGACGCTCGTCGCCATCCTGGCCGGCGTCGCCGCGTACGTCGTCACCGAGGGCGCCGACAAGCAGTCACAGCCGCCGATCGCCGGCGGCTACGACGCCAGCGCCGCCGGCTCGTGCCTCGGCAAGCAGTTCGACGTCAAGCAGTCCGGCCAGTTCATCGGCATCAAGGGCGACAGCGACGCCGGCGGACAGCTGCGCCTCGAGGACGGTCGCGTGACCGGGGACGTCACCTGCATCGACGGCAGCAGCGCGCCGCTTGCGCTGCAGGTCGGCGACGACACGCTGAAGGGGACCGTCGACGGCCAGGCGCTGACGGCCGACAAGAAGCGCGACGCTCCCGCCGCGGGGACACGCGTGCTGATCCCGAGCGCCATCGACGGCGAGTACCGGCTGTCGCCGCGCTCGGAGTGCCTCGGCGGCGGCTTCGAGCTCGAGAAGCACGGCAAGGCGCTGGAGCTGGTGGGCACGGGCGGAACGGGGGAGCTCACGTACGCCGGCGGCAAGATCGCCGGCGAGGTCCAGTGCAAGGGGACCGGTCCCGCCGTCGAGGTCACGGGCGAGGCCAGCAACCGCAGGCTGACCCTCACGCTCGGCGAGGAGCGCGTCTCGGCCGACAAGCAGCGCGAGTTCGGCCACACGCTTGCGGCGCTGTTCATCGTGATCGCGATCGTCATGCTGGCGGCTCGGCTGATGGGTGCGGCGATGGTCCGCGTCGGTCAGCCGCGCGTCATGGGCGAGGTCCTGGCCGGCATCATGCTCGGTCCGACGCTGCTGGGCCGTCTCGCGCCGGAAGTGCAGGCCGCGCTGTTTCCAAGCGACGTGATCCCGTATGTCGGGGCGGCGGCCAACCTCGGCCTGATCTTCTACATGTTCCTGATCGGCCTGGAGCTGGACTTCTCCCAGCTCAAGGGCCGGATCTCGCAGACGGCCGCGATCTCCAACGCCGGCGTGCTGGTGCCGATGGCCGTCGGCCTGCTCGTCGCGCTGCCCGTCTACGAGCTCGTCGCACCCGACACGAAGTTCCTCGCCTTCGCCCTGTTCATGGGCGTCGCGATGTCGATCACGGCGTTTCCCGTGCTCGCGCGCATCCTCGTCGAGCGGCGGATGCTCAAACGGCCGGTCGGGGCGATCGCCCTGGCCGCCGCCGCCATCGACGACGTGTCGGCGTGGTTTCTGATCGCGCTCGCCAGCGCCGTCGCCACCGCGGGCTCCGCGACCGGCGTGCTGCGGACGGTCGCCCTGGCCGTGGTGTTCTGCCTGGTGATGGCCTTCCTCGTGCGCCCGTTGCTGGGGCGCGTGTCGGAGGCCTACGACGAGGCGGGACACGTTCCGGGGGCGTGGATCGCGGCGATCTTCGCCGGCGTGCTGCTGTCGGCCTACGCGACGGAGACGATCGGCATCGCGCTGATCTTCGGCGCGTTCATCATGGGCGCGATCATGCCGCCGCGCGCGGAGCTCACCGAGGACGTCACCCGGCGCATCGAGGACTTCGTGGTGATC
>Ga0208736_1000348_pt1 | contig 13794 bp, 11 predicted proteins | sample AntDryMetagUQ255_FD_188090 | JGI IMG/M metagenome (GOLD analysis project Ga0208736, IMG submission 188090) | Polar desert microbial communities from Antarctic Dry Valleys - UQ255 (SPAdes) | ecosystem: Environmental > Terrestrial > Soil > Desert | place: Antarctic Dry Valleys | collected 2008-12-31 | reverse complement strand
GAACCCCTGCGCCGGTGCGAGCTCAACCGGCGCGGCGTGCATCGCGCGCAGGCGCACCTCGCGCCAGGACAGACCCTCCTTCACGAGCGCGGGTGCGCCCATGGCGATCGCCGTCGCGATCTCGACGGCCTGCAGGATGATCCCGTAGGCGAGCGCGTCCGCCGTGCCGACGCCGTAGGCGGTCAGCACGGCGACGCAGGCCGCCTGGAAGACGCCGAGGTTCGACGGCGTCGCCGGCAGCACGGCGGTGACGTTGACGGCGAACAGCACGGCCGCCGCCGCGCCCAGGCCGGCCTGGGCCTCGAGCCCCAGCGCGACGAGCAGGACGTAGCACGACAGCCACTGCACGGCCCATGCGGCGAGCTGCGCGAACGCCGCCGTGCCGCCGAGCCTGGGCCGGGTGAAGACGCGCAGGCCGTCGCGCACCTGCACGAGCGCGTTGCGCGCCTGTGCGACGAAGCCCGCGACTCGCGCGAAGCGCGACGGCTTGCCGGAGCGCAGCAGCGCCGGCGCGGCGAGCATCGCCACCACGATCGCGACCGGCGCGAACGCGACGAGCAGCAGCGCGGTCTGGTGGGTGAAGAGGTCGACGGTCGAGAACATCACGACGCCCAGCACGATCAGCGCGAGGATGTTCAGCAGCGTCTGCGAGACGATCGTTCCCAGCACGACGGGCACGTGCAGGCGCGCGTTGCCGATCCGCCGCGCGACGACGAACGCGCGCGCGGGCTCGCCGAGTCGCGCGGGCAGCGTCGCTGACATCAGCACGCCGATGAACGTCCCCTGCAGCGCGTCGACCATCCGCACGCGCGCGCGCGGCAGCGCCGCCAGCAGGATCGCGTGCCAGGCGACGCCGCGCAGCACCATCGAGAAGCACATCAGCCCGAGGCCGAGCAGCACCCAGGTCGGTGTCGCGGAGAGCATCGCCTCGCCGATCCGCTCGACGCCGATCCGGCTGAGCGCGAAGACCGCCAGCAGCGCCGCCAGCACGCCCGCGAGCCCGACCGCAGCACGCCGCAGCAGCCGCGCGGTCGGCCGCGCGACCGTCACACCGGGTGCCGCCGGCGGCTCGAGCGTCGGCAGGCGAACGGCGGGCACGCGCACCCCGTCCGCCGGGCGCAGGCCGAGCCGCGCCGAGCTGCGGGCACGCACGCCCTGCGGCCGCGGCATCGCGATCGCGTCGCCGTAGGCGTCGAGCACCTCGCCCGCCACCCGCGGCCAGGCATAGCGCTGGGCGGAGCGGGCCGCGGCCGCGGCCAGCCGCTCGCGCCGCCCGCGATCGAAGGCCAGGTCGCGCATCACCTCGGCCAGCGCGGTCGCGTCGCCGCGCGGCACGAGCACGCCGTCGACGCCCTCGCAGACGACGTCGCGGTAGCCCGCGATGTCCGACGCCACGACCGGCGTGCCGGCCGCGAACGCCTCCGTCAGCACCATGCCGAAGCTCTCGCCACCGAGCGACGGGGCGCACAGCACGTCGGCCTGCTCGAGCACGCGGCGCTTGTCGGCATCGCTGCACTTGCCCAGCGCGTGCACGTCGCGGTCGTCGAGCATCAGCCGCGCGATCTCCTCGGCTCCGACGCCCACGACGTCGAGTCGCACCGGCAGGTGCTCGCGCAGCGCCTCGAAGGCGCGCAGCAGCACCGGCAGCCCCTTGCGCTCGACGGCCTGCCCGACGAACGCGATCCGCAGTGGCTCGCCCTCGCCACGCGGCACGGGCGCGACGGGCGCCGGCGACACGTCGACGCCGTTGGGGATGATCCGGTAGCTGCCGCCGTAGAACCGACGCCCGGTCCAGGCCGCCGCCTGCGAGACGGCGATCCGCACGTGTAGCCGGTTCAGCCGCCGGCGCGCGCCCAGGGCGTTGGCGACGTTGTTGGAGATCGCGTTCTCCGAGTAGCAGTGGAAGGTTCCGACGAGCGGGGCATCGACCGCGCACAGCGTGTCCCAGCACGGAAACGGAGCGACCGGCTCGTGCAGGTGGATGACGTCGAAGCCGCCGCCCCGCAGCTCGCGGCGCAGCACGCTGACGCCGCCGGGCGTGTAGGGGATGTTCGACACCGAGCCGTTGGAGGGAAAGCCGAGCGTGCGGCCGAGCGGCACGAGCCATTCGGGCAGATCGCGCGCTCCCGGCCGGGCGCCGCGGTGCATGCGCCGGGCCAGCGCGTCGTCGGGATCGACGGGCGACAGCACGCGGACGTCGTGGCCGGCGGCGATGTACTGCTCGGCCAGCGCCTCGATGTGACGCGTCACGCCCCCCGGATAGGTCCACGAGTACGGAGAGACGAGCGCGATCCGCATCACGGGATCCTAACCTCAGTCCCCCGGAAGCGGATTGTTGCGCACGTACGACGTGACGCATCCGAGCATGAAGACCCCGAACACGAACAGGATCGGACCCGAGTCGTTGAACAGCGCGCCGGCGATCGAGGCCGTCAGCCCGCCGGTGAGCGCCGCGCGCCACGCCGGCGATCCGCGCAGCGGCGCGTAGATGCGCTCACGGTGGCGAACCGCGTAGGCGACCGACAGCGCCGCGAGCAGCGTGATGAAGGGCATCGCCCCGCGCGTGAGGACGTTGAAGGCCAGCGTGTAGCGGCGCGCGACGACGTCCCACAGCGCCTGCGGGCTGTCGGCGCGCAGGATCGTGCGCGTGAAGTGCCCGTCGCCGCCGGTCACGACGTCAAGCAGCGCCAGCGCGGCGACCGCCGCCACAGGCGTGAGCGCCACAAGCAAGATCGCCCGCCGCGACGGCGTTCCCGGCGTCATGAGCAGCGTCATCACCGCGATTCCCGCGCCAACCGTGATGACGCCGCCGACGTCGGCGCCGAGCTGCCCGGCGCCGACGAAGACCGCCGCCACGACCCCGGTGATCGCCACGATCGCCGCCGCGCGGCGCGATCGTCCCGGCCCGGCGCCGAACGGCGCGTTCTCGGCGTCGAAGTCCGAGCGGCGCATCAGCAGCGCGCCGAGCCCGACGAGCAGCAGCACGACGAGGGTCGACTCGAGCTCGTTGCCAAGGCCGTAGAAGCGCGACCCGTTGCGCGGGTTGACCCCGAGCAGCGAGCGGATGATGAGCTGTGAGCCGAAGGCGAGGTCGACGGCGTAGGTGGCGACCGCGACCGCCGCCGGCACGAGCGGCCCGCGTGGCCAGCGCACGTAGCGGTCGGTCAGCGCCCCGAGCGCGAACGTCGCCGCGACGACCGTCACGACCTCGACCGTCCGCCCCGGCGCGAGCCAGGCCGTCAGCAGCAGCACCGCCGGCACCCACAGCATCGCAAGCCCGCCGATCCGCATCGCGGCGCGCAGCCCGCGTCGGTCGGCCAGCGTTCCGAGCACGAGCGCGAGCGCGGCCCACGTGACCAGCAGCGCGAGGATGACCGGGATCTTGCGCCCGTTGAGGACGTTCAGGCGGGCCGAGATCGCGCGCAGGCCGTCGGCGTCGCGCGCTCCCTCGACGCGGATCGCCTGGCCCTTGACTCGCGAGGGGACGGCCAGGTCCAGGCTGCGCAGGATCGTCACCGGGATGTCGATCGCGGCGACGATTCCCGGGATGCGCGTCGTCCGCGAGGACAGCCCGCCGCCGGCGCCGGGCGAGCGCACGATCGCCGCGGGCAGCAGCTGGGGCTTCTTCGTTGGTGGCGGCGTCTGCACGACGATCAGCAGGTCCTGTGGCTGGTGGGCACGCAGCAGCGCGTCGAGCACGGCGTCACCGCGGTCGCCGCTCGGCAGCCCGGTGACGACGAGGCGGTGGCGCGCAAGCAGCCGCCCGACGCGCTCGGCGAGGTCTGAGACCGGACCGAGCGACGCGCTTGCGATGACGCCTTCGCTGTCGGCGGCGGCGATCGCCTCGAGGTGCGTGCGGCCCTTGACGCCCGCGTATCCCGCGCCGCCGGGGATCCGGCCGGCGAGCAGGCCGGGCTCGATCTGGGCGAGCGCCGTGTCTGCGCGCCGCAGCGCCCTGCTCCAGCCGAAGACAAAGCCGCTGTCGTCGCCACCGAGCACGAGCACCATGTGCGGCGGCGTGCGCGGGTCGTAGACGTTGATCGACGTCCGCGATCCGGCCGAGATGTCGAGCATCGCCTGCTCGGGAAAGAAACTGCCCTGCGTCGCGCCGACGAGGCCGATCGCCAGCTGCGGACGCTCGGCGAGGCGGTCGAGCACCGGGTCGGGGTTGCCCTCGCCGCCGGCGGGAAGGAACGCGAGCACGGCGCGCTGCGCGAGCGCGTCGGCGGGCACCGTCGCCGCGAGGCCGGCGAACGTCAGCAGGAGCGCGAAGACGGCATGCAGCCGTCGCGCGTGGGCTTGGACCGCCATCGCCGTTGCCTATCCTGTCTGATCGTGCCGACGCGTCATTTCGTGAAGTACACCTTCCTCAAGCTCGACCCCGCCTGGCGCCGGCTGGACGCGAACGAGCGCCTCGCGCACAAGCGCGAGTTCGCCGCCGCGTGCGCGGACTTCGCAGACGGTCACCTGCTGCGCCTGTTCTCGACCGTCGGAACCCGCGGAGACAGCGATCTGATGGTGCTCTCGCAGGCGCATAACCTCGAGCGCATCCACGAGTTCCACGTCGTGCTGGCGCAGAGCGGGCTGATGAAGTGGGCGTCGATCCCGCACTCGTTTCTCGCGATGACGAAGGTGTCGGAGTACTCCGAGGAGTCGCGCCTGGAGGTGCGCCCCGCGCATGCGAGGTACCTCTTCGTCTACCCCTTCGTCAAGACGCGCGCGTGGTACGCGCTCGACGCGCAGGAGCGCTACCGGATCATGCAGGAGCACATCAAGCTCGGGCGCGAGTACCCCTCGATCGACCTGAACACGTCGTACTCGTTCGGCCTCGACGACCAGGAGTTCGTCGTCGCCTTCGAGACCGACGACCCCGGCTCGTTCCTCGATCTCGTGCAGCGCCTGCGCACCACCGAGTCGTCGCTGTACACGGCGCGCGACACGCCGACCTTCACCTGCATCAGCGCCTCGGTCGAGCGCGCGCTGGCGGCGCTTGACGGCGAGCCGATCGCCGCCGAGGTGCGTTAGTGGAGCAGCCCGGCGAGCTTCGAGACATCACGGTCATCGGCGCCGGCCCGGTCGGCCTGTCGACCGCGTTCTGGGCGGGCATGCGCGAGGCGTCGGCGCGGATCGTCGACTCCCTGCCGCAGATCGGCGGTCAGCTCACCGCGCTGTATCCGGAGAAGTGGATCTTCGACGTGCCGGGTCACCCGAAGGTGCTGGCGAAGGACCTCGTCGAGTCGCTGCGCCGCCAGGCGCTCGAGCAGTTCGACGTGCCGGTGCACCTCGAGACCACGATCGAGTCGATCGACTGGGAGGACGACGTCGTCATCCTGCGCACCAACAACCCCGACCATCCCGAGCTGCGCAGCCGCGCCGTGATCATCGCCGGCGGACACGGGGCGTTCGAGCCCAAGCGGCTGCCGGGCTACGACCTGACGCCGTGGGAGGGTCGCGGCGTCCACTACCTCGTCGGCTCGAAGTCCGAGTTCGCCGGCAAGAAGGTGCTGATCATCGGAGGCGGCGACTCGGCCTGCGACTGGGTCATCAACCTCCTGCACACGGCCGAGAGCATCGCGCTGTGCCACCGCCGCGAGGGCTTTCGCGCGCACGAGCTGACGGTCAACCAGGTCATGCGGGCCGCCGCCGACGGCCACGTCGACCTGCACGTGCCGTTTCAGGTCCGCGAGGTCTCCGGCAACGGGGCGATCGAGCGCGTGCGGATGTTCCACTCCGAGGACGAGTCGCACGAGATCGAGATCGAGATCGACGCGATCCTCCTGCAGCTCGGCTTCAAGACCGCGCTCGGCCCGATGAAGGAGTGGGACATGGAGATCTCCAAGGGCGCGATCGTCGTCGACGGGCTGATGAAGACGAACCTGGAGCGCGTCTGGGCGTGCGGCGACATCACGACCTTCGACGGCAAGCTCAAGCTCATCGCGACGGGCTTCGCCGAGTCGGCGATCGCTGTCGCGCAGGCCGTGCACTCCTTCCGCCCGGAGATGAAGATCCAGCCGAAGTACTCGACGAACACCGGCGTGCCCGGCGGGTCCGGCGGCCAGCCGTGAGCAGGGCGCGCAGCCCGATCCGGCGACGCGCGCCCAGCTCCTGACTAGACGGCGGAGACCTCTTCTTCGTCGGCGACGCGGAAGGACGAGCCGCAGCCGCAGGCCGCGACGACGTTCGGGTTGTTGACCTGGAAGCCGGCGCCCTGCAGCGACTCCACGTAGTCGATGACCGACCCGCGGACGTAGGGCAGGCTCGGCTGGTCGACGTAGACCTTCAGGCCGGCGTACTCGAAGACCTCGTCGCCGTCGCGCTTCTCGTCGAACGCGAGGTTGTACTGAAAGCCCGAGCAGCCTCCGCCCTTCACGCCCACCCGCAGACCTGCGGTGGCGACGTCCGCATTCTGGGACTCGAGAAACTCGTGGACCTTCTCAGCACCCTTGTCGGTGATCGTGATCATGTGGAGATCTCCCAGCGTGGTTGCAAGCGCATCTTCAATACTTCAGGAAGTGTAGCGGTCTCCGACCGCCGCCCCGGCCGGTGGCCGGCGGTCGCTACCCTGTGCTCCAGATGCCCAGCGCAGACGAGGTCAAGACCCGCATCGAAGCCGCAATCCCGGGCGCCCAGGCCGAGGTCCAGACGGCTGACGAGGTGCACTTCAGCGCCCTCGTGCGCGCCGGCGCCTTCGACGGCCTCAGCCGCGTGGCACAGCATCGGCTCGTGTACGACGTGTTCGAAGGCGAGCTCGGCGGCGCGATCCACGCCCTCGCACTCAAGACGGAGGTCACATGAGCGACAACGAAATTCGCGACGCGATCGCCACGGCGATCGACGACAACGACGTCATCCTCTTCATGAAGGGCTCCCCCGCGAGCCCCGCGTGCGGGTTCTCGGCCCGCACGGTCGCGATGCTCGAGGCCCTCGAGACCCCGTTCGCGGCGGTCGACGTCCTGCCCGACCCGCGCATCCGCCAGGAGCTGTCGGCGCTGTCGAAGTGGCCGACGATCCCCCAGCTCTTCCACAAGGGCGAGCTTCTCGGTGGCTGCGACATCGTCACGGAGATGTACGAGTCCGGCGAGCTCGCAACCACGCTCGGGGTCCAGGCGCCGGGTGACGCGCCCGAGCAGGCCCCGGCCGGCCCCGAGCCGCAGCCCGCGCCGATGGGCATCGAGAACCGCCTCGGCTAGCTTTCGCCGATCGCGGCGACCAGGCCGCGTCGTGTGAGAAATATCTCAGCGCGGGGGTGGGGCGCAGAGGTAGCGTTGGAGCTCCGAAGATCACCCCATCGGTAGGGAGGAGCATCCATGTGCGCCCCAGGCACGCTCGAGACCGTCCGCGCGCGAATCGAGACCGAGGAACCACCCGGCGTCGAGGTCCCGCGCCTGAGCCGGCGCGCGGCGCTCGTGGCCGGGGCCGGCACCGTGCTGGCGACCGCGGTGCCCAGCCGCGCGTTCGCGCGCAGCCCGATGCCGGGCGGCTCGAGGATGGCCGACCTCACGCATACCTTCTCCGAGGACTTCCCGCTCTTTCCCGGGACCCCGCCGACGTCCCGCACGACAGCGGTCACCGTACAGGCGGACGGCTTCTACGGCCAGCAGTAGACGCTGTTCGAACACGCCGGCACGCACCTGGACGTGCCTGCGCACTTCATCGTCGGCGGACGAACGATCCCGCAGATCCGCCTCTCCGAGCTGATCGCGCCCGTCGTCGTGATCGACATCGCCAGGCGCGCTGAGCGCGAGAACGACACGGAGGTCACGCGGGCGGACCTGCGCGCGTTCGAACGCCGCTACGGGCCCATTCCGAGGAGGGCGGTGGTGTGCATGCACTCCAACTGGCAGGAGCGTGCCGGCAGCACCGAGAGCTTCCGCAACGCCGACTCCAACGGCGTCATGCGCTTCCCGGGGTTCAGCAAGGAGACGGTGGATTGGCTGATCTCCCGGCGTGACATCCGCGCCATCGGCGTGGACACGCTTTCCCTCGATCGCGGCTCCTCGAAGACCTTCGAGGCCCATGTCGCGGTGCTCAAGGCCAACCGCTACGGCATCGAGAACCTTCGCAACCTCAAGCGCCTGCCTCCCCGCGGCGCGAGGATCTACCTCGGCGTGATCCCGTGGCGCGGGGGCTCCGGCGGTCCGTGCCGCGCCTTCGCCACGTGGTAGCAGCGGTGCCGGCGCTCACGGCGTGAGCCGGTGGCCCGTTCGAGGACGGGCCATCAGCGCCGCACCTGCACGGTGACGCGCGCGTCGCCGCTGATGCGCAGGTCGGGGTCGCGGTAGGCCTGGACCTCGTTGGCGCCAATCGACGCCGTCACGCCGTCGTAGCGCTCCAACCCCTCGATCGCGGCGCGCACCTCTTCGACGGACTCGGCCTCCGGCTGCTCCTCGACCGGGCCGTCGTCCTCGAAGAGCACGCTCAGCCCGCCGTCGCCCTCCGGGCTGCTGCCCGCATCGGCGTCGGTGCCGGTCAGCTTGATCGTGCGTTGCCCGGGCCGGGTGTCGCGCGGGATCCGCAGGCGGATCGTGCGAGTGAAGCGCACGCCGGTCACGGTGCGGCGAAGCGACAGTCGCAGCGCGACCGTGCGCCCGCGCCGGGCGCGGCGAGGACCGTCGGCGCCGACCAGGACCGCCTGGCGCAGGCCGCGTCGCAGGCGCAGCCCGATCTCGACGTTCGTGGGGTGCAGGACGCCGAAGCGATAGCCGTCGATCTGCTCGGCGGCGCTCGCGATGTCGTTTGCGAGCGCGCCCGCCAGCGGGTTCGCTCCGCTGCCCTCGACGCCGTAGCGCTGGCAGTAGCGCACCGGCCGCTTGAGCTCGCGCAGCGTGATCGCGACGCACATCTCAGCGGTCTGGCGGGCGGGCGCTCCGCTCAGCACGCGCGCCGCGGCCTCGGCGACGATCGCCGCGCCGGCGAGGCCGAGGACCGAGGGACCGGCCGGTCGCCCGACGTCGCCCTCGTCTGCGACACGCGTGTTCAGCACCCGTACGCGGCCGGTATCAAGGTCGCGGGCGGTGACCTTCAGGGGGAAGTTCGGCGGCAGCGCTCCCAGCCGCCCGGCGACGGCGTTGAGGCCGTCGGACGTGACCGTGCCGAGATCGTTGCCGGGCGAGCCGAGCTTGTACGTCGACAGCTCCGGGGCGCCCACCGGGTTGCTGACGACCGTGTGGATGAAGGCGTCCTCGAGAAACAGCGAGCGCCGTCCGGCGCCGTCGAGCGAGTGCCCGAAGAGCCACACGGCGTCGCCGTCCGCGTGGGCGACGGTGCCGATCGCCCCGAGGTTGACGTCGCCGGACGTCAGGCCGACCGATACCGCCGCCCCCGGCACGAGCGGCTGCGGCGGGTGCGCGACGGCGCGCGCAGACGCCGGCGAGGTCAGCAGCCGGCCCCCGGCCCTGCGGGCGGCGCGGGCGAACATCGTCGAGAGCCCGGGGTTGAGACCCGACAGCGTCAACGGGCCCGCGAGGCTGCGCCCGCCGATCACCTCGGAGCGCGCGAGCGAGCGGCGCGCCGACGTCGGCGGCAGGATCGGCTCGGCGAGGATCGTCTCGATCGGCGTCGCGAGGCCGACGGCCCCGCCGTACTCGCCGATGCCGGTCGAGATCGCACCGATGTTGCGCGCGACCCCGGCGGCGTCGGGGCAGAAGATCGGCGATCCCGAGAAGCCCGGCCCGAGGCCGGTGGCGATCGCCGGGCCCGAGACGCGGATCAGGATCCGTGCGGCCTCGGGGCGCTGACGGTCGATCACGTCGAGCACCTCGACGCCGAAGCTCGAGATCGTGGTGCCGCGCACGACGGTGCGACCGGTGCAGGCCGCCCCGGGCTGCACGTCGGCCAGCGGCATGATCGGCTCGGCAGCGCTCGCGGGGATGGGCGCCGCGAGCGCAGCCGCGAAAGCGGCGAGTAGCAGGCGGCGCATGCAGCCCGACAGTAGCATCGGCAGATGGCCGTGCCCCCGGCATCGCTGCCCGTCGCCGCACTGCGCTGGCGCGACGGGCACCTGGAGATCCTCGATCAGACCGGGCTTCCCGCGCGCGAGGACTGGTTGGCGCTCAACGGCGCGGTCGACACGGCCGACGCGATCCTGCGCCTCGCCGTGCGCGGAGCCCCGAACATCGGCATCTGCGCGGCCTACGGGCTTGCGATGCAGGTCGCGGTCGCGCCCGGCGACGCCGCGGTCGCGGAGGCGGCAGGCGTGCTGCGCGCGGCCCGCCCCACCGCCGTCAACCTCGCGTGGGCAGTCGGCCGCGTGCAGGCCGCCGTGCTCGCCGTCGCCCCCCGCGAGCGCGCCGCCGTCGCGCGCGCCGAGGCCGAGGCGATCCACGCCGCGGAGGATGCCGCCAGCGCGGCGATCGCCCTGCTCGGCGCCGACCTGCTGACCGGTGCGCGGAGGATCCTGACGCACTGCAACACGGGCACGCTCGCCTGCGGCGGCACGGGCTCGGCGCTCGCCGTCGTCGCCGAGCTCGCACAGCGCGACGAGGTCTGCGTGCTCGCCTGCGAGACCCGTCCGCTGCTGCAGGGCGCACGCCTGACCGTCTGGGAGCTGCGCCGCGCCGGCATCGCCCATGAGCTGCTCGTCGACGGCGCCGCCGCCGGGTTGATCCGCCGCGGCGAGGTCGACGCGGTCATCGTCGGCTGCGACCGCGTGGCGGCCAACGGCGACGTCGCCAACAAGGTTGGCACGTACGCCCACGCGCTCGCGGCCCGGGCGGCCGGGATCCCGTTCGTCGTCGCCGGGCCGACCTCGACGATCGACCCGGCGATCGGCAGCGGCGACGAGATCGTGATCGAGGAGCGAGCGGCCGACGAGGTCCGCCACGCGGGCGGGGCGCTGCTGACGCAGGCCGACACCCCATGTCGCAATCCCGCGTTCGACGTGACGCCGGCCGAGCTCGTGACCGCGCTCGTCACCGAGCGCGGGATCGCCGCGCCGCCGACGCGCGCGTCCGTGCTCGAGCTGATCGCGACGCCGTTCGGTCATCGCGAGCCGCACGCTCGCGACGGCGGCGCATGAGGGTCGCGCGCTCGCTGACCCCGCGCGAGGTCGTCGTCGAGGAGCTGCCCGATCCGGTCGCCGGCCCGGATGAGGTCGTCTGCCGCGTGCTCGCCTGCGGGGTGTGCGGCTCGGACGTCAGCGAGACCTACGTCGCGCGCAAGCTGCCGGCCGTGCTCGGGCACGAGCTCGTCGGCGAGGTGCTCGAGACCGGGTCCGGCGTCACCGGGGTCGCCGTCGGCGATCGCGTCGTGATCCACCATCACGTGCCATGCGGCGAGTGCCGGCGCTGCCGGCGCGGACACGAGACGCTGTGCGAGCAGTTTCGCTCGACGGCGCTGGACCCGGGCGGGTTCGCCGAGCGCGTGCGCCTGAGCGCGCCGCTCGCTGGCGAGCTCCTGGCGCTCGGCGACGTCGCTCCGGTGGCGGGCACGTTCGTCGAGCCGCTGGGCTGCGTGCTGCGGGCATTCGATCGCGCCGGCCTGCGCGCCGGCGACGCGCTGCTCGTCGTCGGCGCCGGTTGCAACGGGCTGCTCGCGATCGCGGCCGCGCACGCGCGCGGGGTCGATGCCGTCTGGGTGCGCGAGCCGCGCGCCGATCGCCGCCGCCGGGCGCAGCGCCTGGGAGCCGCCCGGCACGGCGACGAGCCGATCGACGTCGCGTTCGTGACGACCTCCGGCGCGGAGGCGATCGCCGGCGCGGCAGCGGCGCTCACCGTGGGCGGGACGCTGTGCCTGTACGCGACGACCGGGCCCGGCACGCCGCTGGGGCTGGACACCGAGCAGGTCTTCCTGCGCGAGCTCACCGTCCGCTCGAGCTGGTCCGCGGGGCCCGCGGACATGCGTGCCGCCTACAGCCTGATCGCAAGCGGGCGCATCGACGTGCTAGCGCTCGTCACGCACAGGCTCGGGCTCGACGAGACGGGCCGTGCACTGCACCTGCAGCGCACGGGCGAGGCGCTGAAGGCGGTCGTGCAGCCGTGAGGGCGGCGATGCTGCACGGTCCCGGCGACCTGCGCGTGGAGGAGGTCGCCGAGCCGCAGGGCGAGGTGCTCGTGACCGTCGAGGCGGCGACGGCGTGCGCGACCGACCTCAAGGCGCTGCGCCACGGCCACCTGATCCTCGGGCCCTACCCCGCGCGCTTCGGCCACGAGACCGTCGGCCTGCGCGACGACAGCGGGGAGCGCGTGCTCGTCGGAGACTCCGTCGCCTGCGGCGGCTGCGCAACGTGCACGGCCGGCCGCACGCAGCTGTGCGAGCACATGACGTGGGTGCTCGGCGGCTTCGCAGAGCGGATCGCAGCCCCGGCCGCCGCGCTGCACGCCGTGCCCGAGGGACTCCAGGCCGCCGGCGCCGCGATGGCCGAGCCGCTGGCGGCCGCCGTCCACGCGGTCGCGCGCGCCGGGGCGGCGGCCGACGCGGCGATCCTCGGCGGCGGCACGATGGGGCTCATGCTCGCGCGGCTGCTCGTCCTCGAGGGCCGCGAGGTGACGCTGTGCGACCGCCACCCGCTGCGGCGCGCACAGGCGCAGGCGCTGGGCGCGCGGGCGGTGCAGCGCCTCGGCCGTCACGAGCTCGTGCTGGAGGCCGTCGGGCGCCCCGAGTCATGGCGTACCGCGATCGGCGCCGCCAAGCCGGGGGGCGTCGTCGTGCTCGTCGGCGGCTGCCCCTCCGGCAGCGACGTGACGCTGGCGTCCGGGCCGCTGCACTACGACGAGCTCGACGTCCGCGGCGCCTTTCACCACACGCCGGCGGAGGTGGACGAGGCGCTCGCCCTGCTCGCCGCAGGGGACGTCGACTGGCGGTCGCTCGCGGGCGACACGATCGGCCTCGACGAGCTGCACGACGCGCTGCTGCGCCCGGCCGCCGGCGAGGCGCGCAAGCTCGTCGTCGATCCGCGGCTGTAGCCGCCGGGCCGTGCCGAACGGCTAGGGTGCGCGCCGATGACGGTCGCCGTGGTCACCGACAGCACGCACTACCTGCCCGCAGACATCCTCGCACGCCACGAGATGCACGTCGTCTCGCTGTACGTCAAGCGCGGCGACGAGCTCGAGCGCGAGAGCGAGATCGCCGACCTCGACGCCTTCTACGAGCGCCTGCGCTCGGCGTCCGACGTGCCGACGACGTCGCAGCCGTCGGTCGGCGACTTCCTCGCCGTCTACGAGCCGCTGCTCGAGGCGGGCCGCGACATCGTCTCGATCCATCTGTCGGGCGCCGTCTCCGGCACCTACGGCTCTGCGTTGCAGGCACGCGACCAGCTCGCCGAGCGCGGGCTGGGCGACCGCATCGCGGTGCTCGACTCGCGCAGCGGCGCGGCCGGCCTCGGGCTCGCGGCGATCGCTGCCGCGACACGGGCACGCGACGGCGCCGGGCCCGGGGAGGTCGTCGATCGCGCCGAGGCCGCGCTGGGCGAGCTGCGGATCTGGTTCTGCCTCGACACGCTGGAGTACCTGCGCCGCGGAGGTCGCATCGGCGGCGCGCAGGCATGGGTCGGCGGCGCGCTGCGGATCAAGCCGATCCTGACCGTCGACGGCGAGATCAAGCCCGTCGAGCGCGTCCGCACGGCCGGGCGCGCGTTCGAGCGGATGGTCGAGAACCTGGGCTCGATGCACGCCGACGGCGTCGACGGCTGGCTCGTGCAGCACATCCAGGCGCCCGCCGAGGCGCAGCGGCTCGTCGACTGCGGTCGCGAGCTGTTCGGAACCGAGCCCCTGTTCGTCAGCGAGGTCGGCCCGGTGCTCGGCGTCTACCTCGGCCCGGGCATGATCGGCGTCGCCGGCGTCCCGACGTCGGCGCTGG
>Ga0208736_1000347_pt1 | contig 13811 bp, 12 predicted proteins | sample AntDryMetagUQ255_FD_188090 | JGI IMG/M metagenome (GOLD analysis project Ga0208736, IMG submission 188090) | Polar desert microbial communities from Antarctic Dry Valleys - UQ255 (SPAdes) | ecosystem: Environmental > Terrestrial > Soil > Desert | place: Antarctic Dry Valleys | collected 2008-12-31 | reverse complement strand
CGAGCTCTTCGAGCTGGCCCTCGTCGTCGTAGTTCTCCTCGGCCACGGCGAGCCCGCCGACCTCGCCCCGCGCGCTTCGCTCCTGGAGATTGCGGCTCAAGGTTCCCTCGAAGCCGAGCAGGGTGAGCTGGTCGACCTTCTCCTCGACGGACAGCCCGGCGGCGATCCGTCGCACCGCCGCGGCCGTGCGCCCCTCGCCGACCTGCTCGGACGCCGGCATGAGGCGGGTGAGGAAGGAGTCGCGGGCCGCCTCGCCCTCGGCGGAGCCCCGCTCCCCCGTCTGGGTCAGGGTCAGTACGGCGCCGATGGCGGCCACGAGCGCCAGCAGGGAGCCCAGGGCGAGAAGCTGGCGGCCGAGCGGATCGAGCGCGTCGATCCGGGCGCGCACCCGTCTGGGGGTGGCGCCGAGCCAGCGGGGGAGACGGCGCAGAGCGGTCACGACGGCCAGGATATTCTGCGGCAGATGCCGGATCGACGCGTTCACCCCCGCCCAGGGTCCTCTGCACACACCGTCGTCATGAAGTTCGGCGGCACCTCGGTCGCCGACGCCGAGCGTGTCCGTCGCGCCGCCGGGCGGATCGTCCAGGCCAGGGAGGCAGGTTCGCGCGTGGTCGCCGTGCTGTCGGCGCGGGGCAAGACGACCGACGACCTGGTGGCCATGGCCCGCGAGGTCTCCGAGCGCCCCGACCCCCGCGAGATGGACATGCTCCTCTCCACGGGCGAGCGGATCTCCTGTGCGCTCACTGCGATGGTCATCAACGACCTCGGTCACGAGGCGATCTCCCTGACCGGCTCGCAGGCGGGGATCGTCACCGACACCTCGCACACCCGGGCGCGCATCCTCGACGTGCGCGCCGAGCGCATCGACGCCGCCCTCGGGGAGGAGAAGATCGTGCTCGTGGCGGGCTTCCAGGGCGTCTCCACCGCCGCCGACGTGACCACGCTCGGGCGCGGCGGCTCCGACACGACCGCGGTGGCCCTCGCCGCCGCTCTCGGCGCCGACGTCTGCGAGATCTACACCGATGTCGCCGGCGTCTTCAGCGCCGACCCGCGGATCGTCGGAGACGCCCGCAAGCTGGCGCAGGTCTCGTTCGAGGAGATGCTCGAGATGTCGGCGTCGGGGGCACGGGTGCTCCAGCTACGCTCGGTCGAGTACGCGCGTAACCACGGCGTGCGCATTCACTGCCGGTCGAGCTTCGACGACCGTCCCGGCACCTGGGTGCTGACCGAGGAGGAGACCATGGAGCGACCGCTCGTCACCGCCGTCACCCATTCGACCGACGAGGCCCGGGTGACCCTGACCGGCCTGCCCGACGAGCCCGGTGTCGCCGGGCGGGTCATGACCGCCCTGGCCGAGGCGAACGTGAACGTCGACATGATCATCCAGAACGAGCCCGAGAGCGAGGGCCGCGAGGCGGACATGTCGTTCACGGTCCCGCGCGACGACCTCCTCGCCGCGGGCGAGGCGCTCACGCCGCTGCGCGCGGAGCTCGGCATCGCCGACGTGGCCACCGACGGGCGCATGGGCAAGGTCTCGCTGGTGGGCGCGGGGATGCGCTCCTACCCCGGCGTGGCCGCCAAGACCTTCTCCGTGCTCGGCGAGGCCGGGATCAACATCGAGATGATCTCGACCTCGCCGATCAAGATCTCGGTCGTGGTGCGCGAGGACGACGTGCCGAGCGCCGTGCGCGAGCTGCACACCGCCTTCGAGCTCGGCGCGGACGCCGTGCGCCCCGAGGACCCGCGCGGCGTGCACCGCCCCGTGGTGCCGGGCTGATGCGCGTAGCCGTCGTCGGCGCGACGGGCGTGGTGGGACGCACCATCCTCGACGTGATGGCCGAGCGCTCCTTCCCGGCCGACGAGGTGGTGGCCTTCGCCTCGTCGCGGACCGCGGGCGCCGAGGTGCCGTTTCGCGACGGCTCCTCGCTGACCGTCGAGGAGCTGCGCGAGGACGCTTTGGCCGGCTTCGATCTGGCCCTCTTCTCCGCGGGCGGCGCCACCAGCGAGACCTGGGGGCCGCGCTTGGTGGAGGTGGGCGCCACCGTGGTCGACAACTCTTCGTTCTGGCGCACGCGCGACGACGTTCCGCTCGTGGTGGCTGAGGTCAACCCCGATGCGCTCGAGCGCCATCGCGGCATCGTGGCCAACCCCAACTGCTCGACGATGCAGATGGTCGTCGCGCTCAAGCCGATCCTCGACGCCGCCGGGATCGAGCGGCTCGTGATCTCGACCTACCAGTCGGTATCGGGCACCGGCAAGGCCGCCGTCGACGAGCTGACCGCGCAGACCCGCGCGCACGCGCTCGGCGAGGCGTTCCCCGGGGCGCACGTCTATCCGCACCAGATCGCCTTCAACGTGATCCCGCAGGTCGAGGTGTTCAAGGACGGCGACGACTACACGACCGAGGAGCGCAAGATGATGGGCGAGACGCGCAAGATCCTCGGGCGCGAGGACCTGCCGATCTCGGCCACGTGCGCGCGCGTGCCGGTCTACCACGGCCACTCCGAGTCGATCAACGTGCAGACCCGCGAGGACCTCTCGCCCGAGGCCTGTCGCGACCTACTGCACGATGCTCCGGGCGTGGTTGTCGTCGACGACCCGTGGCAGGGGCTCTATCCGCTGGCCACCGCGGCGGCCGGGCGCGACGACGTGCTGGTGGGCCGCATCCGCCGCGATCCCTCGCACGAGCGCTGCCTGAATCTGTGGGTCGTGGGCGACAACCTGCGCAAGGGCGCGGCGACTAATGCGGTGCACGTGGCGGAGCTGCTCGTCGAGCGGGAACTGCTGGGCCGGGGGGCGGGCGCGAGCGGCCTGAGCGCCCCTCAGCCTCTTGACATTTCGGAATAAGCCGAAATGATGCCCTCGCCAAGGTTCTCGACGAGGAGGTAGGACGTGGGCAGCGAGGAAACCAGGGTGGCCAACGGGATCGGCCACTTCGACATCGTCGGACGTGACGAGGGCGCTCTGCACCGCTTCTACGCGGAGGTGTTCGGCTGGCAGGTCGACTCGCGGGGCCCGGGCTTCGCGCTCGTGCGCACGCCTGCCGGCAGCCCCGACGGCGCGATCGCCGAGGGCGAGGAGGCCTCGCTGACGATGGGAGTCACCGTCCCTGATCTGGACGCTGCGCTCGCCGTCGCGACGGCGGCAGGCGGCGGGGTGGTCATGCCCGCCACAGACAACGGTTGGGTCGTCAAGGGAGAGGTCACCGACCCTGTCGGTAACCGCGTGACGCTCATCCAGAGCTGATCTGACCTCCGAGGAGCACCTCGACGAGGTTCTGCGCGCCCTGGCTCATCCCGTGCGGCGAGCGCTCGTCCGCGCCTGCCGGGAGAACGAGCGGCCGGCGGGCGAGCTGGTCGAACTGACGGGCCTCGCCGCCGCAAGCGTGTCCGAGCATCTCAAGGTGCTCCGCAAGGCCGGCCTGCTCGTTGTCGAGCCGCGGGGGCGCTGGCGCCTCTACCGCACCGACCTGGGGGTCGTCAGAGAGGCGGTCGACGCGCTCGCCGCGCTCTCCGGACCCTGACTCCCCTCGGCCCTCGAGGGCGCTCAGTGGTTGCGCAGCGCGTCGATGAGCTCGCCCTTGTCCATGTTCGACCGGCCCTCAATGCCGATCTCCCTCGCCCGCTGCTCGAGCTCGTCCTTCGACCACTCCTCGTAGCTCGGCGAGTTGCCGCCGCGCTGGCCGGCGGTCGAACGGTCGGTGTTGGCGATCCGCGCTGCCTTCTCCTTGCTCGCGCCCTGGTCGCGCAGCGCCTCGTACTGCTCGTCGTCCTTGATGCTGGAGCCGTGGTCCTTGGCCATTTCCTCACCTCCTTCCCGCGTTCCCGTGGGCCTTCGGTTCGCCGGGCTGTCTACCCCGCCGAGCGACGAGGAAACCGGCTCGCGAGCACGCTCCCCTAAGCTGAGCGGCGGCAACCAGGGAGGAGACCGACATGGCCACGGCGGCGCGCGGGGCTTTGGCCAAGCTGAGCGGGCGAGACGGGCGGCGGAAGGCCGTCTCCACCCCGCCCGATGTCGACCTCGGAGCCCTCAAGCGCGAGCTCGAGCGCGACGTCCGCGGCGAGGTCCGCTTCGACGCCGGCAGCCGCGCGCTGTACGCGAACGACTTCTCGCTCTACCGCCACGTGCCGCTCGGCCTCGTGATCCCTCGTGACGAAGACGACGTCGCCGCGGCGGTCGCGGCGTGCCGGCGCCACGGCGCGCCGATCCTGCCGCGCGGCTGCGGCACCGGCCCGAGCGGTCAGACCGTCAACGTGGCCGTGGTCTTCGACTACTCGAAGCTGATGCACCAGCTCGTCGAGCTCGACCCGGATCGCCGACGCGCCCGTGTGCGCCCCGGGGTGATCTGCGACCAGCTCCGCGACGCCGCCGAGGAATACGGCCTGACCTACGGGCCAGACCCGGCCACGCACGCCTACTGCACGTTCGGCGGGATGATCGGCAACAACTCGTGCGGCACGCACTCGCTGATGTCGGGCAAGACCAACGACAACGTCCACGAGCTCGACGTGCTGCTCTACGACGGGACCCGCATGACGGTGGGAGCGACGAGCGACGAGGAGCTCGCGCGCATCCTCGCGGCCGGCGGGCGCCGGGGCGAGATCTACGGGCGCCTGCGCGATCTGCGCGACCGGGTCGCCCACCTCGTGCGCGACGAGTTCCCCGACATCCCCCGGCGCGTCTCCGGCTACAACCTCGACGAGCTCCTGCCCGAGAACGGCTTCCACGTCGCCCGCGCGCTCGTCGGCTCGGAGGGCACCTGCGTCAACGTGCTCGAGGCCACGGTGCGGCTCGTGCCGAGTCCGCCGCACCGCGCGCTGGTCGTGCTCGGCTATCCGACCCTGTTCGCCGCCGCCGACCACGTTCCGGAGCTGCTCACCCACGAGCCGATCGGGCTCGAGGGCTTCAACGACCTGCTGACCGAGAACATGGAGGTCAAGGGAAGGCTCCGCGAGGAGCGCTCGCGACTGCCCGAAGGGAGGGCGTGGCTGCTCGCGGAGTTCGGTGCCTGGACGGCGGAGGAGGCCCTCGATCAGGCCCGGGCGGCACTCGAGACGGTCGAGCGCTCCGGCGGCCCGCAGCTCGAGGTGCGGCTGCTCGAGACGGCCGAGGACATGACGAGCGCGTGGGCCGTGCGCGAGGCCGCGGTCGGCGACAGCCGCGCCCCGGGCGCCCTCGAGGCCGAGGGGAACTGGGAGGACGCCGCCGTGCACCCCGACGTGCTCGGCGCCTACCTGCGCGACTTCGACGCGCTCGTCACCGATCACGGCTACCGCTGCGTCTACTACGGCCACTTCGGCCAGGGCTGCGTGCACACCCGCCTCGACTTCGACCTGAAGACGGCCGCGGGCACCCGCAACTTCCGCTCGTTCATGGAGGGCGCGGCGGATCTCGTGCTCTCCTACGGCGGCTCACTCGCCGGCGAGTACGGCGAGGGCCAGGGCCGCTCTGAGCTCCTCCCGCGGATGTTCGGCCCCGAGCTCATGGACGCCTTCCGCGAGTTCAAGGCGATCTGGGACCCCGACGCGAAGATGAACCCCGACCGGCTGATCGATGCTCCGCCGCTCGACGAGAACCTGCGCCTCGGGGTCGACTACCGCCCGCCCGACCTCTCGACCGAGTTCGCCTTCCCGCGCGACGGGGCGAGCTTCTCCGGCGCGGTCGAGCGCTGCTTCGGCATGGGCAAGTGCCGCGACCCCCAGCCGGGCTACACGATGTGCCCGAGCTTCGGCGCCACGCGCGAGGAGCAGCACTCGACGCGCGGACGGGCGCGGCTGCTGTTCGAGATGCTCCAGGGCGAGGTCATCACCGACGGCTGGCGCAGCGAGGAGGTCCGCGAGTCGCTCGACCTCTGCCTGGCCTGCAAGGGCTGCAAGACCGACTGCCCGACCCAGACCGACCTGGCGACCCTCAAGGCCGAGTTCCTCTCCCACCACTACCGCCGGCGGCTGCGCCCGCGCGCCGCCTACGCGATCGGTCTCTTCCCGTGGTCGGCGCGGCTCGCGGCGCGGATGCCACGGCTCGCCAACGCGGCGGCGCGCGCGCCGTTCCTCGGCGACCGGCTGAAGCGCCTGGCCGGGGTGGCGCCCGAGCGCGAGCTCCCGCCCTTCGCCACCGAGACCTTCCGCGATTGGTTCGCTCGCCGCGGGCCGCGCAACCCCGGCGGCCGGCGGGTCATCCTCTGGCCCGACACCTTCACCAACCATCTCGCGCCGCACGTCGCCCGGGCCGCGACCGAGGTGCTCGAGGCGCACGGGGTCGCGGTCGAGCTTCCGCCCGGCGGTCTGTGCTGTGGGCGCCCGCTCTACGACTTCGGGATGCTCACGCTCGCGCGGCGCACCCTGCGCGGGGTGCTCGACGGAATGGCTGACCAGATCCGCGAGGGCCTTCCGGTCGTCGGGCTCGAACCGAGCTGCGTCGCCGTCTTCCGGGACGAGCTCGTCGAGATGCTGCCGCACGACGAGAACGCGCACCGCCTGCGCGCCCAGACCTTCACGCTGAGCGAGTTCCTCACGCGCGAGGTAGACGACTACCAGCCGGGGCGCCTCGAGCGACGGGCGCTCGTGCAGGCTCACTGCCACCAGCGCGCGGTCATGGGCCTCGAAGACGACCGCCACGTGCTTGCGTCCGCCGGGCTCGAGCTCGATCGCGTCGAGGTCGCCTGCTGCGGGATGGCCGGGAGCTTCGGCTACGAGCGCGAGAAGTACGGGCTTTCGATGGCGATCGGCGAGCGTGGCATCCTGCCCGCCGTGCGGGAGGCTCCCGACGACACGCTGATACTCGCCGACGGCTTCTCGTGCCGGTCGCAGATCGCCCACGGGACGGGACGACGGGCGCTCCACCTCGCCGAGGCCCTCCAGCTGGCCATGAACGGCGGAGACTCCTCCTGAGCAGGGCGGGCGCCGGCGAGGGCCCGCCGGCCGCAGGCGCCGCGGAACCCGCCGGCGCCGCCTCGTCCCCTGGCGCGAGCGGCGCCGAGCCGGCCCGCCGCCGGCGCCTCGCGGCGATCGGCTTCGCCGGCGGCCTCCTCGGCTCCCTGCTCGGGGTGGGCGGAGGCTTCGTGATGGTGCCCCTCCAAGTGCTCTGGGCCAAGGTCGCCCAACACCGGGCGAACGGGACCGCGCTGGCGATCATCGTCCCGATCGCGCTCGCCGGCGTGCCCGTGTACGCGCTCGCCGGGGGCGAGGTCGACTTCCGGCTCGCCGCTCCGCTCGCGGTGGGCGCGGTGTTCGGCGCCTACCTCGGCGCGCGAGCGGTCGCGCGGCTGCCCGAGCTGACGCTGCAGCGGATCGTCGCCGTCGTGCTCCTGATCGCCGGCCTCAAGCAGCTCGTGGTTCCCGGCTGATGCTCCTGACCGACGTCCTGCTCGTGCTTGCGGGCTTCTTCGCCGGGGCGGTCAGCGGCGTGCTCGGCGTCGGCGGGGGCCTGATCTTCGTGCCCGCGCTGACGCTCGGAGCGGGTCTCGGGCAGACGACCGCCCAGGGCACGTCGCTGGCGGCCATCGTGCCGACCTCGCTGGTCGGGGCGCTAACCGCCAACCGCGAGGGCAACGTGTTGCGCTCGGGCCTCGTGCTGATGGCGATCGTGGGCGCAGTCGGCGCGGTCGCCGGCGCCGCGCTCGCGCTCGTCCTGCCAACGGCTGTGCTCACCCGCGTGTTCGGCGCCTTCCTGATCGTGTCGGCGTGGGGCCTGTGGCGGCGCTGAGCGCTGGCGCGCGAGCGACGGCGGCCGGTGGTCGCCGTCGGCCTCGGCGTGACGGCGTGGCTGCTCATCGAGCTCTGCGCGAGGAGGCGTCGCTGCCGCCTCAGCCGCGCGCAGCCGCGGGCGGGCTCGCCGGCTCGCGCAGCTGGTGCGACGAGGTGAAGAAGCTGCGCTGGGCGAGCACGACCGCCGTAACCGAGGCGATCGACACGCTGCCGAGCAGCATGTAGAGGATGATGAGCTGAAGGCGCACGGCGTCGAGCGGCGCCGCCCCGGCCACGAGCAGCCCGACCATGATCCCCGGGAAGAAGATCACCCCGGTGGTCTTCGTCGAGTCGATCAGCGGGATGACGCCCGAGCGCAGGCTGCGCCGGACGAGCGGTCGGGCGGCCTGGGTCGCGGTCGCGCCGAGCGCGAGCGCGGCCTCGATCTCGCGCCGCGAGGCGGTCACCTCGTCGCCGAGCCGGCTCAGCGCCACCGCCGCAGCGGTCATCGAGTTGCCGATCACCATCCCGCCGAGCGGGACGAGGTAGCGCGGCTCGGGCCGAAAGACGCCGAGCACGACGAGGAGCACGAGCGTCGCTGTGCCGGCCAGAGCCAGGGCGACGAGCAGCGGCACGAAGGCGCGGGGCACAGTCGGGGCGCGCCGGCGCGCCGTGAACGCGCCGAACAGCGCCATCGCGGCGATCAACGCGACCACGAGCAGCAGGCTGTCTCCGTCGAAGACGAGTTGGATCACGAACCCGACCGCGGTCAGCTGGATGAACGAGCGCGCGACCGCCACGGCGATCCCGCGCTCGAGGCGCATCCGCTGCCACAGCGAGACGAGCACGGCCAGGGCCACGAGGCCGAGCGTGGCGGCGACCTGGGCGAAGGTGACGTCGGAGGCTGCGTTCATTCCGCGCCCGCCGGCTGCGCCGCGTCGCGACGGTCGCCGTCGGCCTCGACCACGCGCCCGCTCTCGAGCCGCACCACCCGATCGGCGAGCCGCTCGGCCTGGGCGAGGTCGTGGGTCACGAGCACGAGCGACAGGCCGAGGCGCCGGCGCAGATCGACGAGCGTCTCCTCGACGCGGTCGCGGGCGCGCGCGTCGAGGGCCGAGGTCGGCTCGTCCAGCAGCAGCACGCGCGGCTCGAGCGCGAGCGCCCGGGCCAGCATGACCCGTTGCTGCTCGCCCACCGAGAGCCGGTCGGCCTCGCGTCCGGCGAAGGCCGCCGGCAGCCCGGCGAGCTCGAGCAGCGACCCGACCTCGACCTCACGGCCGATCAGGCCCGGTCCGAAGGCGACGTTCTCGGCCACCGTGCCGGGAAGCAGGGCGGGAAGCTGAGGGACGAGGGCGACCTCGCGGCGCAGATCGAGCACGGCCATTGATCCGAGCGCGCGGCCGCCGTAGGCGATCGTTCCGGCGTCGGGATCGGCGAGCCGGTTGAGCAGTCGAAGCAGCGTCGACTTGCCCGAGCCCGAGTCGCCGGCGACGCAGCTCGCGCCCTCGGGAAGGGTGAGCGAGACCTCCCGCAGTACCTCCTTCCCGCCGCGCGAGGCGCTGACCCGATGGAGCTCGAAGAGCACCGGCAGGCGCGGTGGCGCTAGCCGCCGAGCGGGGCGGGGCGCGAGATCCCCGCCACCAGGGCGGCGAGCCTGATGCTGACGGGTTCTCGCACGAGCTGAGCGCCCTCCCGCAGGCGTCGTGGTCGAGGCGACACGCGACCGCAGCCTAGCAACGTCCTGCATGCCCCCCGGGGGTATCCGAGAGGTCGACCGGCGACCTTGGAGGCCCCTAGACTCGCTCGGGCATGGCCGCTCACCAGCACGGTCACAGCCACGCCCCCGCGCCTGACGCCGACCGGCGCCGCCTCGCAATCGCGCTCGCGCTCATCCTCGGGTTCATGGGCGTCGAGGTCGTCGTCGGCATCGCCGCCTCCTCGCTCGCCCTGCTCGCGGACGCCGCCCACATGCTCACCGACGCGGGTGCGATCGCCTTTGCCCTCGTGGCGATGCGCCTGGCCGCGCGCCCGGCCGCGGGCGGCTTCACCTTCGGCCTCAAGCGCGCCGAGATCCTCTCCGCCCAGCTCAACGGCGCCACTCTGCTGGCCCTGGCCGTGTTCATCGTCTATGAGGGCGTCCGCCGGCTCGTCGACCCACCGGCGGTCGAGGGCGCCGCCGTGCTGATCGTCGCGCTCGTCGGCATAGCGGTCAACCTCGCCGCGACCTGGACGCTCGCCAGCGCCAATCGCCAGAGCCTCAACGTGGAGGGCGCCTACCAGCACATCCTCACCGACCTGCTCGCCTTCGCCGGCACCGCGGTCGCCGGCGCGGTCGTCCTGCTGACCGGCTTCGCGCGGGCCGACGGCATCGCTGCTCTGCTCGTGGCCGCGATCATGGTCCGCGCCGCCTACGGCCTCCTGCGCGACTCGGGCCGCGTCCTGCTCGAGGCCTCGCCCAAGGGGCTCGAGCCCGAGCGCGTCGGGCGCGCGATGGCGTCGCTGCCGGGGATCCTCGAGGTTCACGACCTCCACGTCTGGGAGGTGACCTCCGGGTTTCCCTCCCTTTCGGCCCACGTCCTGGTCGCTCCCGGAGACGACTGCCATCGCCGCCGCCAGGAGCTCAAGGGCCTCCTGCACGACGAGTTCGACATCCACCACACGACGCTCCAGGTCGACCACGAGCCGACCCGCGAGCTGCTGGAGATCGAGGCCCGGCGCGGAGAGCGCTCGAGCGCCTAAGGCCCGGGAGCGGTCCCGCCCTCGAGCAGCGGCGCGACCAGGGTCTCCACGTTCTCACGCACGAGCAGCGTCATGTCCTCGGCCCCGTCGCTCTCCTGCCAGGTCTCCGCGGCCACGCGGAAGGCGGTGCCGAACGCCGCCGCCACGAGCCGGGGGCGGCGGCCGCTCGCCTCGAGCCCGAGGCGAAGGGCCACGAAGTCGCGCAGCACGAGCTCCATGCCGTGGATCATCTCGAGGAAGGCCGCCGCGAGATGGGGAGTGGTAGTGCATAGGTGGATCCGGCAGAGCTGACGCTCGCGGTCGGTGCTGTGCAGCGCCGCGAAGATCTGGAGCAGCTCGCGCAGGGAGTCCATCAGCGGCTCCTCGGGTGGCCGCTCGGCCAGGCTGCGAGCCGCGAGGGTCATCTCGTCGCGGCCCCGGGCGAGGAGCACGTCCTCTTTCGAGGCGAAGTAACGGAAGAACGTGCGCGGCGAGATCAACGCGGCCTCCGCGATCTCCTCGATCGTCGTCGCGTCGTAGCCGTGCTCGAGGAACAAGCCGAGAGCGGCCGCCTCGATGTCCTCGCGGGTGCGGGCCCGGCGCCGCTCGCGCAGGCCTACGACGGCGACCCGTTCGGCAGTTAGTGTCTTTCTGGCGGTGTCTGTCATAGTGTCGGTCGTTGTCGTAACAGTATCGTTCCAAGCGGAGAATGGCGTCGCTGTAGTGTCGAAAAACTCCCCGTTACCGGGCCTGAACCGCCCACCCTCGCGTAGCTACCCATGATCCACCCCCGAGAGATCCGACCATGACCGCCATCGTCTCGTGGTGCCTGCGCCGGCGGTCCGTGGTGATCCTTGCCAGCGTCCTGATCCTCGGCGCGGGCGCGTTCGGCGCGACTCAGCTGCGCCAGCAGTTCTTCCCCGACGTCGACTTCCCCTTCGTCATAACCAACCTCGACGTCTCGGGCCTCGACGCCGAGGGCGTCGACGAGCAGGTCGCCCAGCCGCTCGAGGGGGCGACGAGCAACCTCGAGGACGTCGAGACGACCCAGACCCTGTCGAGTGAGGGTCGCGTGACCCTCGTCACCGAGCTCGCCTACGGGACAGACACAAAGCAGTTTGAGGAGGACCTCGCGCGCGAGCTCGCCTCCGTGCAGCTGCCCGAGGGCGCCGGTGAGCTCGACATCGGCGGCGGGTTCGACGAGCAGGCCGTGCTCAACGCCGCCATGAGCACCGACGGCGACCTGCTCACCCTCACCGAGCAGGCCGAAGACGTGCGTGACGAGCTCGAGAACATCGACGGCGTCGGCCGTGTCGAGCTCGACGGTGGAGCGGAGAAGGAGTTCGCCGTCGAGCTCAAGCGGCGCGCGGTGCGCCGCGGCGAGACGCCCGGCAGCCTTGCGACCAAGATCCAGAGTGCGCTGCGCGAGGCCCCCGTGGGGCTGGTCGAGCGAGCCGGCTCACGCACTCCGCTGCTCGTCGATCCGGGCACCGTCGACAATCGCAGAGAGCTCGAGCGGCTGCCGATCTCCGACCGGCGCGAGGTCGAGGACGTCGCGACCGTCCGCCGCCAGGCCGCCGAGGGCACGGGCGTCGCGCGCACGAACGGCAAGCCGTCGATCGCGCTGTCGGTCTTCACCGAGGAGGACGCGAATCAGGTCCAGGTCGTCGACGAGTCCGAGGCCGTGCTCGCCCGCGCGCAGCGCGCGCTCGGCGGCGTCGAGGTCAGCACCATCTTCGAGACCGCGAGCGACGTGAAGGCGTCGGTCAACGGGCTGCTGCTCGAGGGCACGCTCGGCGCCCTCTTCGCCGTCGTGGTGATCTTCCTCTTCCTGCGTTCCGTGCGCCCCACGCTGGTGGCCGCGGTGTCGATCCCGACCTCGATCGTCTTCGGCCTGCTGGCGGCGTGGGCGCTCGGTCTGACGCTCAACATCATCACCCTGGCCGGGCTGACCATCGCCATCGGCCGGGTCATCGACGACGCCATCGTCGTGCTCGAGAACATCTACAAGCACCTCGAGCGCGGCGAACCGCGGGCACAGGCGGCCCTCGAGGGAACCTCGGAGGTCGCCAACGCGATCGTCTCCTCGACGCTCGCCACCGCCGCGGTGTTCCTGCCCCTTGGCCTCGTCGGAGGGCTGATCTCGGAGATCTTCTTCTCGTTCTCGATCATCGTCGTGGTCGCGCTGCTCGCCTCGCTGCTGGTCGCCGTGACCGTCATCCCCGTGCTCGGCGCGACCTTCATGAAGCCGAAGGGACGGCCGGTGCAGGAAGCCGGCGCGCTTGCCCGGATAGTCACGCCGATCACCCGCTTCGGCATCCGTCCCTTCGGTCGGATCGCCGTCATCGCCGCCGCCTTCGCCGCCCTGATCGGCACCATCTCCGTGGTCGCAGGCGGCGGCATCCCGGTTCAGTTTCTGCCCGACAGCGGGACTCAGCAGGCCTCCGGAACGGTCGACCTGCCCGCCGGCGTCGGTCCCGAGCGCGCCGAGCGCCTGCTGCGGCCGCTCGAGAAGCGGCTGAACGGGATCGACGGGATCGAGAACGCGCAGGTGACCTTCGGCGGCGCGGGGGTCCAGACCGACGAAGTCGAGGACACCGAGAACGGCGCCTTCTTCGCAAACTTCCGAGAGGGCGTCGACGTCGAGCGGGTGACGGCCGACCTACGCGGCTTCGGTGAGCGGGAGTACCCGGACGGCTTCACCGCCGACCGGCTCGAGTCGGGACCGCCCGCGGGCCAGTTCGAGGCGACGGTCATCGGCGAGGACCAAGAGGACGCCGAGCGCGGGGCCACGCGCGTGACGAAGCTGCTCGAAGGGCGCGAGGACCTCACGCAGGTCGACAACGAGGCGGCTTCCGAGCAGACCCAGTTCGTGCTCGAGGTAGACGAGGATGAGCGCGGCACCGAGGACCAGCAGCGCGCGACCGAGGCCCTCGCCGCTCTAGTGCCGCCCGCGGACGCGGGAACGATCGGGGACGACGACGTTCCGGTGGTCGTGCGTGCGCCGGAGGAACTGCTCGAGGACGCGAACGCGCTCGAGGACGTCCCGCTGGCGCCGCGGGCGAGCGACGCCCTGGGCGGCGCACCCATGGGTGGCGTACCTCCCGCCGGCGGAGCACCGCCCGCGGGCGCCCTGCCGCCGGCCGGTGCCGTCCCTCCGATGGGTGCCGTCCCTCCGATGGGTGCGATGCCTCCTGCCGGTGCGGTGCCTCCGGGCGGCGCACCCCCGGCGGGCGGCGTACCGCCCGGAGCACCCCCCGGGGGCGGAGCACCCCCCTCGCGCGAACGCCCGCCGGACCCCCGGCCGCACTGCTCCGATCGCGTCGACAACGACTCAGACGGGACGACGGACTTCGGCAAGGATCCGGGCTGCGAGTCGGCCACCGACGACTCGGAGGCCCCGGACCC
>Ga0208736_1000346_pt1 | contig 13826 bp, 9 predicted proteins | sample AntDryMetagUQ255_FD_188090 | JGI IMG/M metagenome (GOLD analysis project Ga0208736, IMG submission 188090) | Polar desert microbial communities from Antarctic Dry Valleys - UQ255 (SPAdes) | ecosystem: Environmental > Terrestrial > Soil > Desert | place: Antarctic Dry Valleys | collected 2008-12-31 | reverse complement strand
CTCGCTGAATCGAGTGGGTAGCGTCCTCTGCCGCTCCTACCGTGCCGCGCTCTCTGCGAGCGACGATCGGAGTCCGGCATGCGTGACCTCGACCTCTTCCAGCAGGCGCTCGGCCTCGACGAGCCCTGGCGCGTCGTCGGGACGAGCTTCGACCCCGCGCGCCGACGCCTCGACCTGCGCCTCGACTTCTGCCGTGGCGCTCGCTTCGCCTGCCCGGAGTGCGAGCGCACCGGCTGCGCGGTCCACGACGCGAGCGAGAAGACCTCGACTTCTTCCAGCACGAGGCCTACCTCAGCGCGCGCGTGCCGCGCGTCTTGTGCCCCGAGCACGGCGTGCGCCAGGTGCGCGTCCCCTGGGCGAGGCAGGGCTCGGGCTTTACGCTGCTCTTCGAGGCGCTCGTGATGGCGCTCTGCAAGGAGATGCCGGTCAGGGCGGTCGCCTCCCTGATCGCCGAGCACGACACGCGCGTCTGGCGGGTGGTCCACCACTACGTCGAGGCGGCCCGGGCGGCGCAGGATCTCTCCGGCGTACGCCGGGTGGGGCTCGACGAGACGAGCTTCCGCCGCGGCCAGGACTACGTCTCCGTCTTCGCCGACCTCGACCGCCCGCGCGCGATCTTCGCCACTCCCGGGCGCGATCAGTCGGTCGTCAAGCGCTTCGCGGAGGATCTCGAGGCCCACGGCGGCACCGCCGAGCAGATCACCGAGGTCTGCCAGGACATGTCGGAGGCCTTCCTCGCCGGCTCGCTGGGGCACCTGCCCGCCGCGGAGATCACCTTCGACCGCTACCACGTCAGGGCGCAGCTGTCGAAGGCGCTCGACGAGGTCCGCCGCGCCGAGCGCAAGGAGCACGCCGAGACGCTCAAGGGCTCACGCTACCTGTGGCTGCGCCGCCCCGAGAGCCTCAGCGAGGCTCAGCGTGGGCGCCTCGCTGCGCTCATGGCCCTGCCGCTTCGGACCGCCCGCGCCTACCGCTGGGCGCTTCGCTTCGACCAGCTCTACGAGCTCGCCCCCGAGGAGGCCGAGCCCTACCTGAGGCGCTTCTGCCGCGGCGCCGTGCGCTCGCGCCTCGGGCCGATCGTGCGCTTCGCGCACATGGTCGAGGACAACTGGCCCGGAATCCTGCGCTGGTTTCACTCAAAGGTCTCGAACGGACTGCTCGAAGGGCTCAACTCGCTCGTCCAGGCCGCCAAGCGCCGAGCCCGCGGCTATCGGTCGACCCGCAACTACATCGCGATGATCTACCTCGTCGCCGGCAAGCTCGATCTCGGTGTTACCCACGCGAAGTAGCGAGGAGCCCCACATCGCCCGCCCCGGACTCAAGTTAGGCGGCCCTCCTGGTTCCTTCGCCCGCTCCGGCCCGGCTGCAGAGGGAGACAGGTCGGCAAAGTGCTCGACGAGCCGCCACAGAAAAGACTGACTAATGTAGGTTGGGATCGCTCTCGAATCACGATCGTGGTCGTCCTCAAGCCCGTGGGAGATCCAATCGGATCTGTAGTTAACGATAACGAATACAGAATCGGCGCCGCCGAGACGGTGGCCATTCAACTGTGCGGGCCCCTTCGCGTAGATATCGGTGGCCATCGCCTCGATAATCAGCTTCCGGGACGACAGGGCCGCGCGCTCTTCGCTTACCTGGCCCTGAACCGCAGCCGCGCGGTGAGGCGCGACGAGGCCATAGACGCCCTGTGGCCCGCCCGGCCACCCGCCGCGCCGGACGCCGCCCTGCGCACCGTCCTTGCCCGGCTCCGCCGCGTCCTCGGGGCTCGCCGGGTCAAAGGCCGCGACCAGCTCTGGCTCGACCTCGGAGACGGCGCCACGATCGACGTAGAGGAGGCGGCCGCAGGTGCAGAGGAGGCTGAGCGCAGTCTTGCCGAGGGCAACGTCGACCGGGCCAGCGCGGCGGCCAGCGCGAGCCTCGAGATCCTCGAGCGGCCGCTGCTGCCCGAGCTCGACGCGCCGTGGGTGGAGGAGGGCCGTGCCGCGCTCGGAGAGCACGAGCCGCGGGTGCTCGAGGTTCAAGCCTGGAGCTCGCTCGCCGCCGAGCCGCCCGATTTCGGGGCAGCGGAGCGCGCGGCCCGCCGGCTCGTCGAGCGCCATCCTTTCCGCGAGTCCGGGCACACGGTCCTGATGGAGGCCTACGCCCGCCAGGGCAACGTAGCCGAGGCTCTCCGCGCGTTCGACCGGCTGCGGATCTTCCTCATGGACGAGCTCGGCACCGCGCCGTCCGCGGCGGTCGTGGGCCTTCACGAGCGGCTTCTGCGCCACGGATCCCTCGAGGAGCGGAGACCAGAGCCGACCCCACGGGAGCTCCCGACCCCCCGCTCCGTCGAGGTGGCACCTCCGACCGCGCTCGCCGCGGCGGACCGAGCGGCGTTCTTGGGGCGCGACGAGGAGCTGGCGCGACTCCTCGTTCCGTGGCGCGAGGCCGCTGCGGGCGAGCGAACGCTCGCCATGATCGTGGGTGAGCCGGGCGTCGGAAAGACGCGCTTGGCCGCACGGGTAGCTCAGGAGGTGCGTGAGGACGCCGGACTCGCCCTCTACGGTCGAGCCGAGGAGGACGCTGTCGTTCCCTTTCAGCCCTTCGTCGAGGCGCTGCGCCAGTATGGCGACCACGTCGGCTGGGACATTCCCGCCGAGTACCCCGAGTCGCCCGGCGAGCTCGCCCGCCTGATCCCGGAGCTGCGCCGGCAGGCCGACTTACCACATACACAGTCCGATCGGCCCGAGCTCGAGCGCTTTCGGCTCTTCGAGGCCGTAGCGGACGTGCTGGCGGCAGCGAGCCGGCCGACGCCCCTGCTCCTGATTCTCGACGACCTCCACTGGGCCGACAAGCCAACTCTGCTGTTGCTGCGGCATCTAGCGCGCCACTCGGCCGCAGCACGCATCTTGATGCTCGTCCAACTCCGCGCCGCGGAGTTGGACGGCGACCACCCGCTCGCCACCGTTCTCGCCGATCTGCGGCGCGACGGCCCGATCGTACGCGTGGGGCTCGAGGGTCTGGACGAGTCGGCGACGGCCCAGCTCGTGGCTGCGAGGGTCGGGAGGCCAGCGGCCCCGGGTTTCGCTCGCGCCATCAGCGAGTGGACCGAGGGCAATCCCTTCTTCATCGAAGAGGCGCTGCGGTCGCTGTCGGAGACCGAGCTCGACGACTCCGGCGAGGGGCCCTCTGAACGGACGCTCGAGCGGGTCGGTATCCCCGAGGGAGTAGCCGAGGTGCTCTTCCGGCGGCTGCGCCGGCTGCCGGACGGAGCGCTCGAATGCCTCACCCTCGGCTCGGTGATCGGCCGCGACTTCGACCTGGGCTTGATCGAAGACCTCCAGGACCGGGGAGCACCGTCGGCGATCGACGCAGTCGAGTCCGCCGTCGCCGCGGGCCTCGTCGTCGAGAGCACCGAGCGACTCGACCGCTTTTCCTTCCGCCATGCCCTCGTGCGGGAGGCGATCTACCGGCAGCTCTCCGCGAGCCGACGAGCTCGCCTTCACAAGGCCGTCGGCGAGGCGCTCGAGCGACGTGAGAACGGGGCCCGACGGGACGCGGTGGCGTCTGGCCAGATCGCCCGCCATTTTCACCTCGCCCGAGACCTCGTCGAGCCGGAGAAGGTGACCATGCACGCCATCCGGGCCGGCGAGCACGCGGCTCAGGCGCTCGCCTACGAGGAAGCCGTCGCCCACTACCAGCGCGCGGTAGATGCCTCCGTACGCGCAGGCGCGACCGGCTCGGCGGCGCACTGCGACTTGCTGCTGGCCTTCGGCCGCGTGCAGTGGCAGGCCGGAGAGGACGCTGCACGCGAGACCTTCCTCGCCGCGGCGAGATGCGGCCGCAGCGAGATCGCGCCGCAGCAGCTCGCACTCGCCGCGCTCGGGCTCGGCCAGCGCTACTGGGAGGCAAACGTCGTCGACGATACTTATCGCGAGCTGCTCGAGGAGGCCCTCGCCGCGTTGCCGGACGAGCATGCCGCCCTGCGGGCACGTGTGCTGGCGAGGCTGGCCGAGAATCTCCACTTCAGCGGAGAAGGAACGCGCGGTATGGCGCTGAGCGAAGAGGCTCTCGCCATCGCGCGCGGCCTCGGCGAACGCGACACCCTGGTCGCCGCTCTGAAGGGTCGGCACGTGGCGCTCCTGCACGCCGACTACGTGGAGCAGCGCCTCGCTCTCATCGACGAGATGCTCACTCTCCGCGGGCATCGGGAGATGTCGGCCGAGGGCCACCATTGGCGGCTCTACGACCTCTTCGAGCTCAGCGACCTCGACGAAGCGCGCCGGGGGCAGGCGCAGCTCGAGGAGTTTGCGCTCGAGCTGCGCCAACCGCTGTTTCGCTACGTTGCCCTCGGCTGGCGAGGAGTGTGGGCGGAGCTCGAGGGTCGGCCGGAGGAGGCAGAGCGCTTGGCTCGCGAGTCCCTCGAGCTCGGCGAACGCGCCCACGCCAGCGACGCCCGAAGCATCTTCACGGCCAAGCTTCTCATGCTGCGCCGCGACCAGGGACGGATAGCAGAGCTACTGCCAGCGACCGAGGCCCTGGCGCGCGGACCGATTCCCGCGTGGGAAGCGGCACATGGTTGGGCGCTGCTGGAGGCGGGCGAGAAGGAGAGTGGGCGGCAAGTCTACGAGCGGCTGACCGCCCGTGGCCTCGGAGCCCTTCCACGCGACCTTAACTGGCTTGCCGCCATGGCCATGTTGGCCGAAGCAGCCGCCCTTCTCGCCGACGTCCCCCGCGCGAATGAGATCTATGAGCTGCTCCTTCCCTACGCGGCCCGCAACGTGCAAGTGACCCTTTCCACGTGCTGGGGGCCGGTGGAGCGTCAGCTCGCTCTCCTCGCGGCGACAGTGGGACGGCACGAGCCCGCGTGGGGGCACCTGGACCGTGCCCTGGAGCGATCGCACGCGATGGGCGCGCCCGTCCTCGCCGCCCGTACGGCCTGCGACGGGGGCGAGCTGTTGGCCGTGGGCGCTGACAGCCGGCTGCGGGTGCTCGCGGGCGAGGTCGTGGATGTGGCGGACGGACTCAAGCTCGACTGGCTCGCCGCTCGGGGCCGAGCGCTGGCTGACCGCACGGCATGAAGAGCCCAGCACGAGGAGCGGACCTGCCGCGCTTCGAACTCGTCGCCACGCTGACGTATCAGCCAACGGGGCAAGCCGCTCATTCCGATGACCAGCAGCTCGATGCGGAGGCATGAGCGCTATGCCACACATGACACCTTATGGGTAAGATGCCTGACGCCAAGCTGGCCGCACCCGCCCGACATCCCGAGACGATGCCCAGCCTCACGAAGTTCTTCGCCAGCTTGCCGACGCGCTTCGGGCCGGCGTGGCGCCTCCTCCAGAGCGTGCCCCCGCTCGAGCGCGTCGTGAACCGCTGGCTTATCAACACGGGCATCAACGTCCTCCCGCCGCGCCCATACCGCCTCAGCACGAAGGGCGACTTCACCTCCGCCGACACACTCAGCGACAAGACGTTCAATTGCCGCCAGCTCGAGCCGACGGAGGCCTCCGAGCTGCGCACGAAGCCCGCTCCCGACAAGGTGCTCGAGCTCTTTCGGCGCAACGAGTTCATCCCGTGCGACAAGTCGACCGTGCTCTTCGCATACGTAGCGCAGTGGTTCACCGACGGCTTCTTGCGCAGCGACCGGTCGGCCGAGGGCAAGGACGAGCGAGACATCACACGGAACGAGTCGACCCACGAAGTCGACCTGGCCCAGCTCTACGGGTTGACCCCCGACGTAACGAAGACGCTGCGCGACCGCGATCAGCCGATGCTGCTGGCCTACCAGGAGATCGACGGCGAGCACTATCCACCGGACCTCTTCGGTGCGGAGGGTGAGCGCGCACCAGTCTTCAAGACGCTGCGCGTGATCGGTACCAAGCACGCCGACGTCGACAACAGCCAGCTGCTGGCAATGGGCAGCGACGTCTCGAACAGTCAGATCGGCTACGCGATGCTCAACACGCTGTTCCTGCGCGAGCATAATCGCATCGCGCGCGAGCTCGCCGGGGCGCCGGGCAGCCGCGACTGGAGCCAGGACAGCATCTTCGCGGCCGCGCGCAACGTCCTGACCGTGCTTCTCATCAAGGTCGTCATCGAGGAGTACATCAACCACCTCCACCCCTACCATTTCAAGTTCCGCCTCGATCCGCGCGGCTTCGACAGGCAGCGCTGGATGCGGCCCAACTGGGTGGCAGTCGAGTTCAACCTCCTCTACCGCTGGCACAGTTTGATCCCGGACGAGCTGCAGGTCGGCGACGAGCTCCTACCCCTGGAGAAGACGACGTTTCGGACGAAGGACTTCTTCAAGCGTCACGGGCTGGCCGCGCTGATCGACACCGCGTCTCGCCAGCGGGCCGGCAGGGTGGGGCTGCGCAACACGCCCGAGATGCTCCTGTACATGGCCGAACGGCCGAGCATCGAGGCAGGTCGAAAAGTCCGGTTGCGCGGCTACAACGCCTACCGTGAGGCCTGCGGGTTTCCGCGCGCGACATCCTTCGAGGACATCTCGTCGGACCCGCATATCTGCGCGGCGCTTCACAAACTCTACGGGAACGTCGACGAGGTCGAGTTCTTCACCGGGCTGTTCGCCGAAGACACGCGCCCGAACTCCGTCTTGCCGCCGCTCATGGGGCGCCTTGTCGCGCTCCACGCGTTCTCGCAGCTGCTGACCAACCCGCTGTTCGCGCCCGAGATATACAACGAGCGGACCTTCTCACCGCGCGGCCTGGAGATTATCGACCACACGAACAGCCTGGCGGATGTCGTCCAGCGCAACGTGCCGGAGGGAAACGGCGCGCCACTCGTGAAGCTCACCCGTGAAGGCTGGAAGCCGCGTCTAGCTACGTCGCGGGGAGAAGGCTAGCGAGTCGGATGGGCCTGGTTGTCCAAACTGATGCCAGAACGCCCTGCTTATGAGCGCTTTCCGCGCCGAGCGTCCGATAGACGCAGCCATAGCGGTGCTTGTGCAGCATCGTAGACATAGCGCTTCAGCGTGATCGTCGGGCGCCCGTTCCGTCACGACAGGCCGCCGGGCTGGGAGCGCCCGCACCTGCATCTCTTCAGCCCACCGACGGACGCGAGACGCCGGCATCGAGCGGCGAGCCAGAAGCAGGCGGCGCTCCGCCGCGAAGTCGGATCCCCGTGGACGTCCAATCCGCTGCATGCCTGCCTCCTTGACGGTTGACGTGGGGGCGCGGCGGCCCCTCCCTTGACCCGGCCGTCCACCTCATCTCTACCCCGGGGCCGCCGGCGGGTGAAATCCTCGATGGGGATTGCTGACGGCGTCCTGGAGGTGACGCCGCGTCCGCGGCACAATGGGGGAGGAGAACCTGCGTAGCCAACGGCACACCGCAAGCGAACAGGGCGATCGAGTAGCTAGTTGCGAGTCGACGACTGGAGAGGAGAGCGATGTCCGACACGGCAGTGGCCGGGACACCCCAGCGCGATTACTCGCGGGCGCGCTTGAACTGCGACGTCGTCATGAAGGGCGGTATCGCAAGCGGCATCGTCTACCCCGGAGCCGTGTGCGAGCTCGCCACGGTCTACCGGTTCAAGAACATCGGCGGGACATCAGCGGGAGCGATCGCGGCCGCTGCGGCGGCCGCTGCCGAATACGGGCGCCGGCACGACGCTCAGGGCGCCGGCTTCCACCGGCTCGAGGGGCTCCCGTCCGAGCTCGGCGAGGAGCTCGGGCCAGGCCAGGGCTCCCGGCTCCTCTCCCTCTTCCAGGCCGATGCAGGCACTCGGCGGGTGTTCGCTCCCATCCTCGAAGCCTTAGCGCCCGAGCGGACCCTCGGGGGACGGTTGCTCGCCTTTGTGGGCGCGGCCGGCCGGCAGATCTGGCCGGCGGTCTTACTGGGGGAGCTGCCCGGCTTGGCGATCGTGGCCAGCGGAGTCTTTTCCTCGTTCGCCGTGTTCGGTGCGCTTGCCGCGATCTTGGGGGCGGTCCTCGCCGTTCTCGGAGGGGTCATCGGCGCGCTGGTCGCATGGGTGGTCCTCGCCCACCGTCGTGTGCCGGCCAACCTCTTCGGTCTTTGCTCGGGCTTCGGTGGCACGGAACAGAAGCCAGCGCTCACCCCATGGCTGACCGACCTCCTCAACGAGCTCGCCGGCAAGGACAAGTCATGCCCCCTCACCTTCGGAGACCTGCGACCTCGCGGCCTGAGTGATGACGAGGGGCTTTCGCTGAAGATGGTCACTACCAACCTGACCTTGGGGCGACCCTACGAACTACCGTTTCGCCAGCAGCAGCTGGCCGAAGACCACCTCGACCGCAGCCGCTACTACTTCAAGGTCTCCGAGTTCGAGCGGCTCTTTTCGCCCGAGGTCGTGCACCATCTGGTCGCCAAGGCGCCGCACAGCTACGTGACGGCCGAGGAGGAGGAGAGATTTTGCTCCCTGCCCGTCGTGGTGGCCACGCGTCTGAGTCTGAGCTTCCCAGTGCTGCTCAGCGCGGTGCCTCTCTACCTGCTGAAGCCCGGACGCCAAGGGGGCATCGAGAAGGACTTCCTGAAATGCTGGTTCTCGGACGGGGGAATCTGCAGCAACTTCCCCATCCACTTCTTCGACGCGCCGCTGCCCCGCTGGCCGACTTTCGGGATCAACCTCCGGCCGCTGCCGAAGACGCGGCCGTGCTCTCCGGACGAGTGCGACGACGTCTTTTGGCCTGAAACCGACGATGAGCGTGAGCGCGGGGACCGCGCCAAGGAGAGCTTCTTCACGTACTGGGACGGGAACGAGAGCCGCGGTCTTCTCGCCTTTCTCGGGGCCGTAAAGGACACTACGCAGAACTGGCACGACAGCACGCTGCTGTCCATGCCGGGCTACCGCGACCGCGTCATCCACGTAGGAGTGCGGCCTGGTGAGGGCGGCCTCAACCTCAACATGTCCGAGAAGCTCATCAGACGGCTCGGCGACCGCGGAGCGTGCGCCGGCGCCAGCCTGATCGCCCTCTTCGCCGGAGGAGAAGACCAGACCCATTGGGACGCCCACCGCTGGCGGCGCTACCGCGTGGCGATGGCCGCGCTCGAGAGGCTGATTACGTTGCTTCACGCCGGCTACGCCGCGCCGAGCCCTGCTGAGTCGCTTTCCTACGAGCAACTCGTGAGCCGGACCCCCGGAGCGCCTCCGGAGAACGAGCCCTGGCAGCCGGAGATCAGAGAGAGGGCGATTTTCGAGTCGGACCGCCTCACAGAAATGGCGGGCGATTGGGCGAGCGCCCCCATCTTCGAGCGCGACGTCCTCGAAACCCAGCCCGAATACGGCCTGGCCCCGCCGCTCTGAATGCGACGAGCGACCCAAGGTGAGCCGTCCCGAGTTTCCGAGAGGCTCCCGAACCAGGACGATCACCCTGGAGAAGAGGAGACCCTCAGACCCATGCCACGACCGAGGAAGTACCCGCCGGAGCTGCTCGATCGCGGCGCTCGCCTCGTCTTCGAGTCCGGTCGCCCGATCGCCCAGGTCGCACGCGATCTCGGCCTGCATCCCGAGGCCCTGCGCAAGTGGGTCCTTTCCGGCGCCTTTCGGCGCCAGCGGTCAAGTGTCCACGAAAGCGGGGGCACTCCAGATCTCTATGGGGGGATCGCTGAGCGCGCGCTCGACGTGGTGCTCGCGCCGCGCGGCGAGCTCTGTGCGCAGCTCGGCCGCGCGCTCGCGCACCGGCGCGTGCTCTGCCTCCCACTGCCGCCGATCCGGCACCTGGGGCGCGAGCTCGCGCTCGAGCTCGGTGGCGGTTTCCGATGTCGCGCTCGGCCTGCCCGCGCCGCAGGCGCTCCATCGCCACGGCGCGCGGGTCGGCGGCGCGGCGGCGCCACCACCGCGAGCCCTCGTTCTCGCGGGCGAACTCGGCCAGGCGGCCGTCGGCGAGCTCGAGGTCGGCCTCGGCGCTCGTGCGCAGCGCGCGCGCTTGGTCGAGCTGCTCGGCCAGGGGCGTCGGGTAAGACGCGAGCCGGGCCTCGAGCGATGCCAGCTCTGAGCGCAGCTCGTCGGTGTCGGTCGGCTGCGCGTGCCGAGGCCCGTCTGCCTCGCCGGGAAGCTCGGGCGGCTCGTAGGCCTCGAGGCGCTCGAGCGCGAGCGGCTCGTCGTCGGGGCGGCGCATCGCCCGAGCCAGGCGCGCGAGCGCGGGGCCCGGCTCGGGCGGCGCCTTCGGGGCGACCTCGGCGCGCTCGGCGGCGCGCTCGCGCGCTGGGGCGGGGAGGTCGGCGACGACGTAGAGGCGCGTCGGCTCGCGGCCGCGCGAGAGCGCGGTGTAGGACCAGTTGCGCGTGAAGTCCTCGGGCGTGCCGACGACGGCGGCCCACTCGACGGTGCCGCCCGACCGCCTGGTCGAGCCCTACCTGCCGCCATCGCCTAGCCGAGCAGCCGCGCTCGCGCGCCCGGTGGCGGGCACGCTACGAGGAGGACCTCGATGGAGGCGAGGACCTCGGCGATCCCGATAGCGGTCTCGACGACGACAGCGACGGTCGCGCTGGACTCGGCGAGGTGACCGACCCCCGACATCGACGAGGCCGAGAGCGCCGGCGTCGAGATCGGCGAGGGGCACCGCCGGCGCCGGCGGGCCGCGGACAAAACTCCCATCCCATCGTCACTCCTCAGTCTAAATGGGCGTCCGGTCGGAACGGGGTGCGCTCCAAGACGTATCACGTGCGGTCTTCGGCGTTCTCCTACGACAGGTGCCGACGGTGCCGATCGACGCTCCCCGACTTTTTCCCGGAATGATTCCCCATGACGTCCTCGAACCCAATAAGCCGAAAGACGGATGAACCGCTCCGACGGGGCGAAGCCTGCTCGCTTGCTCCCCCTCCAGGCGGCCCAGTGGCTTCTGCATTTGCCACTCGTAGGTCGATTGCCCGCCGTGTTGGCGCCGTCGCGCAGCCGGTCCGGGCGCGCGCGATAGCCGACATCCAGGTTGTCGAAGGTCTGCGAGCACGACTCACAACGCCAGAGGTGCGCGACATGCGTCACACCACCGATCACAGCCTCTCGCCCCCCACGACGGCCGCCCGTTCGCCGATCGAAGGCGGCTCGCTGGCCGTGTACGGCTTGCTCGCGGTCTCAGCGTTCCTGGGATTCGTCGTCGTACCGGGCGGCGGGCTCCTCGCGCTGCTGATGATCCTCGCCGCCTGTGGCTTGCTCCTATGGGTCCTTCTGTCGGCGGCGGGCTCCCTGATCAAGCGCTTGGTCGCGGCCACGGCAGCCGGGACTGACAGGCGTCAGGCGGACCGAGTCGCTGACTCCAGCTGGCGGTCATCGCCCTCGTTCCGACAGGACCGACAGGCTCGGTCGGAGGTGTGACGAATGCCCCTCGCGCACGCGAAATGGTTCATCGACGGCTCACAGCACCACCACACGGACTGGGGCTTCTTCTTCGACGCCAGAACGCTGGACCTGCTCACCACTGCCCTCCTCGTCGCGGGGCTCTGGTACTTCGTCGGGCCCCAACTGCGCCGGCGCTGGCTCCCGGTCCTGGCCCCCATTGGCAGGCTGGCTCCGTGGACGCCGCGGCTCGTGGCGGGAGGCCTGGGGCTTGCGCTCGTGACGTTGGCCGTTACCGGGCGCCTGCTGGGGCCGGGGACAGTCGCCGAGAGCGTGCCCGGTGGGCTGGGGCTGACCCTCGTCCAGGGCGCAGTGGGTGCGTGGCTCGTCCTCGGCCGGCGGCTGAAGGCGGCAGCGGGGGTGCTGGGGCTCCTATGCCTGGCGTCAGCCGTGCTCGCCGGGCCGATGATCGTCCTCGAGTCGGGCCAGGTCGTGGGACTCGCCCTCTACCTGGGCCTGGCCCGGGCCCCCGTCGGGTCGGGTAAGCCCGCACGACTAATCGGAACGAGCTCGGGCGCACGGGCGCTCGGCGTCGCTCTCGGAGTCTCGCTCGTGGTGGTGGCATTCACGGAGAAGCTCGGCAGCCCGGGTGTAACCGCCGCGCTGCTCGACAGCTACCCGTCGCTCGACGTTCCGGGCGCGCTCGGCGTAGGCGAGGCGAACTTGATCCGCCTAGTCGGCGCCGCCGAGGTGCTCCTCGGCCTGCTGCTTGTCACCGGCGCGGCTCCTGAACTTGTGGCGTTGGCGGCCGGTCTCCCGTTCCTGGCCACCGTGCCGGTCTTCGGGGTGACCGAGCTCGTTGGCCACATTCCGATCTACGTGGCGCTTCTCGCGCTGGCCGTCGACGCGGCAGCGGCGCCGGCGGTCGCCGGACGCAGCCTGGCCTGTGCAGGCGGTCTCAAGGCGTATGCGGACACCGCCGAATGAAGAAAATCAAGTAACGTGAAAAGAGCAAAGCAAACCGAAAGGACAATGGCAGATGCATAAGAAGCCGACAGTTGAGGAGCTTTGCTGCGGACACAAGCCCGCAGATCCCTGGCCGCCAAACCCCGCCCCGCGTTACAGCCTGCGGGGTCCTCAGGTAGAGCCCGAGGCGGCCTTTTGGACCGTCTGCAAGGTGCCCTGCGTGGTTCGAGTCGAAGACCTCGTCAAGCGGACCGACAACCCCGATGACCCCTGCTACTTCCCGCCCTATCCCACTAACCCCAGCGTGCTGAGCGCCGAGATCGAGGAGCTGATCGAGCTGGCGTCGTTGCGGGACGATCCCGAAGCGGTCGCGAGCAACCAGCCCGGGCGCGAGCGAAGGGGGATCAGCCCGTTCCTGCAGCTCCGCCCGCAGCCGATCGGCGCTGTCGTGAACATCGAGCGCGACCCGGTGCTCTCCGCGGTTCGCGCCGGGCGCCAGCCGGAGCCCGGGGCGCTCGACGTCGCGCGAGGGAGGGAAGTCAACCCGGCCTTCCCGGTCGTCCGTACCGGCCGCGAGCTGGCGCGCTACTTCGAGGACGAGACGCCGGGCATGGCCCACCGGCTGGCGTTGAATGCGCTGCTACGCCCCGACAGTATCGGGCAGGCGGCGCCGCCGAGGCCGGAGCAACGGTTGTCCCCGCCGCGCCAGGCGATGGTGTGGGCAGCACTCGACGCGGCGATCTACAGCGCCCTGCTGGCCGCCTGGCACTACAAGTGGGCCGCGCACATCAACGTCCCCGGAATCGCGCCGCGTCCGGGCGTTTCGTATCGACCGCGCCCGATCGAGGCGGACTACCGCGTCAGCGTCCTCTTCAACCGCCAGGTGAGCGACAGCGGCGCGGGCGACGACGGTCGGCGCCGACTTCCCGACCCCTCTCCGGGAACGCCTCGCCACCCGGCGTATCCGTCCGGCCACAGCACCTACGCCGGCGCGGCGAGCGAGATGCTCTCCTATTTCTTCCCCGACTACACGGAGGAGTTCGACCGCCTGGCCGACAACGCCGGCTTGGCACGGCTATGGGCGGGCATCCACTGGCGCTCCGACCACGTCGAGGGGGTGAAGCTCGGCCGCTGCGTGGCGCGGGTGATCATCGAGCAGCTGGAGGAGAGCTGCATCTGCCCCGACGATCCGTGCCCGCCGCCCGACTACTGCGCTCGGCCGCCAAAGCGTCGCGAGTTGCAGAGCTGCGCCGACGAGGTCGTGAAGTGCTGCGAAGGAGGTCAGCGGCCGAAATCCGCCGAAACTCATGCTCAAGCCGAGCCCCTCGAAGGCGAACCTGCCGAAGGTGAGAGGGCAGAGACCGAACCACACGAAGGGGAGCCCGGCCAAGGCGAGTCCGAAAGCCGGTGAGCACTACAGGGGCTCGACCGGGTGGTCGAGCCCCTCGGGGAGAGTGGGCCTACAACGACGCCCAGGCCGCCTCGCCGCCGAGCTTCGCCGCCTGTGTGTCGGAGACCGCGTTCGGAGCCTGTCAAGTCGAATGAGACAGCCGGTGTTCGAATTTAGTGAGCAGCCTCCTCGTTGTCGGGCTTGTTGATCCACGCCGCCACCGGTACCGGTG
>Ga0208736_1000345_pt1 | contig 13850 bp, 16 predicted proteins | sample AntDryMetagUQ255_FD_188090 | JGI IMG/M metagenome (GOLD analysis project Ga0208736, IMG submission 188090) | Polar desert microbial communities from Antarctic Dry Valleys - UQ255 (SPAdes) | ecosystem: Environmental > Terrestrial > Soil > Desert | place: Antarctic Dry Valleys | collected 2008-12-31 | reverse complement strand
GTGCAGTGCCCGGCGAGCGCCTCGTCGACCGAGTTGTCGACGACTTCGTAGACGAGGTGGTGCAGCCCGCGGACGCCGGTCGACCCGATGTACATGCCCGGCCGCTTGCGCACGGCCTCGAGACCCTCGAGGACGGTGATGTCCTGTGCGTCGTATGAGCCCGCGCCGGTGAGGGCGTCGAGCTTCTTGTCGTCCTTCGCCACCAGACCTCCGAGTACGTGAAGAAGCCCCGGAACCACGTCATGCGTAGACGCGCCGGGGCCGATGCAGCAAGTTGCCATAAGGATAGCACAAGGTGGTCACAAACCCCGGTTGCCGAGTGTTACGAAAGACCTGGAAATAGCAACAATTCAGCGGCTCTCGGAGCGCTCGATGAGCGGGTTTGGCCGGGCGCCGCGCCCTACCCCCGCGCACAGCGTGCGATCGGCGCCCTCAGCGCCGCCGGCCGGCCGTGGCCACGCAGCGCACGGACTGCACCCGATCGAGCCCCAGCGCGGCGTTCAGGGCGTCGACGAGGACCGGCCCCATGAGGTCGATCTCCTGCATCCAGACCGCCGACGAGCACAGCACCGTGACGGTCCCCTCGCGCTCGGAGACGGGCCTGGCCGCCCCGGCGATCGCCGGCCCCGCGGCCTGCTCCCACACGCGCTGCACGTCGGCCAGCAGCGTCACCGGCGCGAGGCGCTGGGTCAGGGCCTCGATCGCCCCTGCGATCGGGCGGGGGGCGCGGCGCCTCACGCCGCGGCGGCCGTGTCCCGCAGCACGGCTCCGCCGGCGACCGCCAGCCGGGTGACGGAGCCCGCCTGCGCCCCGGGCACGTGCGCGAGATCCGTCGTGGTGATGACGCTCTGGCCGGCCCCGAGCAGCAGGTCGGCGAGCATCCCGCGCCGGTCGGGATCAAGCTCGCTCATGACGTCGTCGAGCAGCATGAGCGGGATCGTGCCCCGCGCCTCGGCCAGCGCCTCGCGCTCGGCGAGCAGCAGTGACAGCAGCGACAGGCGCTGTTCGCCCTGCGAGCCGTAGGCGCGCAGCTCGCGCCCGTCGCGCAGCATCGCGATGTCATCCCGGTGCGGCCCGTGCCCCGTGAAGCCGCGCTCGAGGTCTGAGTCCACGCGCTCGGCGAGCTCGGCGGCGAGCTGCGCGGCGTCGGTCGCTCGCGTCCGCGGCCGGTAGCGCAGCTCGGCGCCCGTGCCGAGGCCCAGCGCCTCGGCCAGCGCCGTGAAGCGCGGTGCGAGCAGGTCAACGACGTCGGCGCGGTCGTCGCGCAGCGCGATGCCGTGCCGCGCGAGCTCGGCGTCCCAGGCGGGCAGCGAGCCGCGCGAGGTCCGTCCGCTGCGGATCCCGGCCAGCAGGGCGTTGCGCTGCGCCAGCACACGTGAGTACGCACGGCGCGTCTCGCTGCGCACGGGCCAGCTCGCGGCGATGACCTGATCGACGTGCGACCGGCGTAGCGCCGGCGGTCCCTTGACGAGCTCGAGGCGATCGGGCATGAAGACGCAGACCAGCGGGCGCATCTGGACATCGACCAGGCGCTCGACGAGTACCCCGTCGGCCTGCAGGCGCTTCGCGTCACCCGGTGTGAAGCCCACGGCCAGCGCGTGCGCGCGCCCCTCGCCGTCAAGCAGATCGGCTTCGACGCGCACCGTGGCCGCCTCGAAACGCACGACCTCACGCTCGTTGGACGTCCGGCAGGAGCGTCCCGTGCAGCCGAAGTACAGCGCTTCCAGCAGGTTCGTCTTGCCGGCGCCGTTGCGCCCGTGGATGACAGTCAGGCCCGGGCCGAGCTCGACGTCGGTGCGCTCGTAGCTGCGAAAGTCACGTAGCCGCAGGCGGGTGACGAGCACGAAGGTGTTGGGGGCGGGTGGTCAGAACGGGGTCTAGACGTTCAGCCTGATCGGCATGATCAGGTACAGAAAGCCGCTGCCGTCGGCGGACTCGATCAGGCCCGGCCGCAGCGGGCTGATGAGCTTGAGCACGAGGTCGCCCCCATCCGCGCTCTCCAGGCCGTCGCGCAGGAACTCCGGGTTGAAGCCGATCTCGAATGGTTCGCCGGCGAACGGCACCGGCAGCATCTCGCGCGCCTCGCCGATGTCGGGCGTCTGCGCGGACACGGTCAGCTCGCCCTCCTGGAACTGCAGACGCAGCGGCGCGTTCTTCTGAGCCATCAGGCTGACGCGGCGCACGACCTCGGTCAGCTCGCCGGACGTCAGCGTGAGCTCATGCTCGAAGGCGTCGGGCAGGAGCTGGCGATAGTTCGGGAACTGACCGTCGATGAGACGCGAGGACAGCACGTCCCCGCCGAGCTCGAACACGATCTGGTTGGAGCGCACGGAGACGGTCAACGTGTCGGCGTCGGCCCCCTGGGCGATGCGCGCGAGCTCCTGCAGCGCGCGGGCAGGGACGTTGACCTCGAAGCCGCCCTCCAGCGGCGCCTCGAGCTTGGTCTCCTTCACGCTCAGGCGGTAGGAGTCCGTCGCGACCATCCGCAGCTCGTCGCCCGTGGCGGAGACCAGGATGCCGGTGAGGATCGGCCGGGTCTCGTCCCGCGAGGCCGAGCGCGCCACGCGGTTGATCGTCTCCACGAACGCCGTGGCGGGCACCTCGACGACGTTGTCGCCGCCCGGCTCGGGCAGGGGCGGGAAGTCCTCGGCCCGCAGGGTGCGGATGTGGAATGTCGCGGCGCCCGAGACGACCTCGACGTCCTGCTCGGCCGTGCGCAGCTCGAAGGTCGCGTCCTTGCCCGGCAGCGAGCGTGCGACGTCGAGCATCAGGCGGGCGGGCAGCACGACGGTTCCCTCGCGCTCGACCTGCGCCTTCAGCGGCACGCGCAGCCCCACCTCCATGTCCGTCGCGCGCAGCTCGGCGCCGGCCGACAGAGCGCTGAGCTGGACACCGGAGAGCGCCTGCACCGCGCTGCGGGTGGACGCGACCCGGGAGACCACGCCGAGCTGCGCGAGGAGATCCGTGCATGACGTCGAGAACTTCACGAGAACGACCGCTGATAGGAGATGAGAGTCATAAGGCTTGTGGAGATGTGCAGAGGTCCCCGAATGGTCGGGCGGTGGGGGAGAACGCGGGGGTGGACATGATGCAGGGCTGTGCAGAGTGTGTCAGTTGGGGCGGTCATCGCGGGGCTCGGCGAGACGCCGTTCGAGATCGTGCACAAGGGCCTGTGCGGAGGGGTCGGCCGCGAGGCGCTCGCCGGCCTTGCGACAGGCGTACATGACCGTCGTGTGGTTGCGACCGCCGAAGCTCTCGCCGATCGCCGGCAGGGACGCGCCGGTGTGCCGGCGGGCGAGGTACATCGCGACCTGGCGTGCCCAGGCGACGCGGCCGCCGCGCGCAGTCGACAACAGCTCCTCGCGGGTGACCTCGAAGGCCGAGCAGGTCAGCTCCTGGACGCGGTCGATGCTGGGCGTCACGCGTCGTGCGGCGGCACGCGGGGCGGGGTAGAGGCCGCCGAGGACCTCGTCGGCCAGGCCGGCGTCGATCGGCCGGCGCGTGAGCGAGTGGTAGGCGACGACCCGGATGAGAGCGCCCTCGAGTGCACGGGCGTTGGTCGTGATGCGGTGCGCGATCGCGTGCAGGGCGCCCTCGTCGGGCAGCTCGATCGCGTCGTGCTGGACGCGCTTTCGCAGGATCGTGAGGCGTGTGGCGAAGTCCGGCGCCTTGAGCTCGGCGACGAGGCCGGCCTGGAAGCGCTCGAGCAGGCGCTCCTCGAGGGCGGCCATGTCCGCCGGCAGGCGATCGCACGTCAGCACGAGCTGGCTGCCGGTCTCGTACAGCGTGTTGAACGTGTGAAAGAACTCCTCCTCGGTCCTCGCCTTGCGCTGGAGGAACTGGACATCGTCGATGAGCAGCACGTCGGTGTCCCGAAAGCGCGCCTTGAAGTCCTCGGTGCCCTTGGCCTGGATCGCGGCGACGAACTCGTTGGTGAAACGCTCCGCGGTCGTCGAGCGCACGCGCAGCCCGCCGCCGTGCGCGCACACGTAGTTGCCGATGGCGTGCAGCAGGTGCGTCTTGCCCAGGCCGGGGGGGCCGTAGAGGAAGAGCGGGTTGTAGGCCTGCCCGGGCATCTCGGCGACCGCGAGGGCGGCGGCGTGGGCGAAGCGGTTGGCGTCGCCGATGACGAACTGGTCGAACGTGAACTTGGGATGCAGCTCCCGCTCGGCTGCTGGGGCGCTCGTGGCGGGCTCGGGGGCGCCGGGCCTCGCACGCGGGCTGCGCGGCGCGATCGGAGCATCGGGCGCGACGACGTCGACCGTGGTCTGCGGCCCGAGGACCGCGGCAGCCGAGGTCTGCAGGACGCGCGCGAAGCGATCGGCCACCCAGGAGCGGATCTCGTCGGGTGCCGCGACGATCAGGGTGTCGCCGACGACCGCGCGCGGGCGCAGCGCCGCCAGCCAGATCTCGAACGTCGAGTCGGGCACCGCCTGGCGCAGCTGCGATTGGATCAGCGCCCAGTCGCGCGCGAGCTGCGGGGTCAGGCCAGGCGTCATCGGCTCCTTCGGAGGGGGGTCCGGCGATTGGGGCAGAGGGCCGTGCGGACGGCCCGGACGGCGGCGAATATACCAACGCTTCGCGAGCGTTCCGGGGGCCCTGGCGAGGGAGCCCGCTCAGCGCGGGAAAAACCGCCCAGCGCGGCCAGACCGGGCGGCGTGCGCTAGCATCGGCGGCCGTCGGCAACGGCGACTCTTCTCATGAAGCGCACCTATCAGCCCAAGAAGCGCAAGCGCGCGCGCACCCACGGATTTCGTCAGCGGATGCAGACGAAGTCGGGCCGCCTGGTCCTCAAGCGCCGCCGCGCCAAGGGCCGCAAGAAGCTCACGGTCTGAGCGCCGCGGCCTCCGGGCCCGGCCGACTAGGCTGCTTGATCGTGGAGGAGCCGATGCCACGCATTCCCAGCCGTGCAAGAGCGCGTCGCGGGCGCCTGTCGCGCAGCGCGGAGTTCGAGCGCGCGTATCGCCAGGGCCGCTCACACGGCAACCGCCACCTCGTCGTGTACGCGTTTCCGCGCAGCGCCACCGAGGAGCAGGCCCGGCTCGGCCTGTCGGTCTCACGCAAGGTGGGCGGCGCGGTCGACCGCAACCTCGTCAAGCGCTTGTTGCGCGAGGCCTTCGACGCGGAGTCCGCGGTCGTTCCCGCCGGCCATGACGTGGTGGTCGTCGCGCGGCCGTCGGCGTTGGAGCTCGCCGAGCGCGAGGGCCTGGACGGCGTTCGCGGCGCGCTGCGCGAGCTGCTCGAGCGGGCCGGGACGTCGTGAAGGCTGCCGTGCGGGTCGTGCAGGCGCCGATCGTCGCCTACCGGCGCGTGATCTCGCCGGCGCTGCCACGCCGCTGCAAGTACGAGCCCACGTGTTCGGCCTACGCGCTTGGAGCGCTGCAGGAGTTCGGCATACTTCGCGGCCTGGTGCTGGCCATGTGGCGCGTGCTGCGCTGCAACCCCTTCAGTCACGGGGGCTACGACCCGGTCGCTGCCCAGCGCCTGTTCTCTGTGCCCCCCTCCCTTCGCTGACCTATGAGCTTCCTCGCCCTCATCGCGCCGATCCAGTTCATCGTGGACGTGCTGGAGCCGATCCTCGTCTTCATCCATGACACGTTGAGTGTCGGGTGGGGGACGTCGATCGTGTTGCTGACGGTGCTCGTCCGCGCCGCGATGGCGCCACTGACGGTCAAGCAGTTCAAGTCGATGCGCGCGATGGCCACGGTCGCGCCCGAGCTGAAGAAGCTGCAGACGAAGTACAAGGATGACAAGCAGCGCCAGCAGCAGGAGATCATGAAGTTCTATGCGGAGAACAAGATCAATCCGTTTGCGTCCTGTCTGCCGTTGCTGGCGCAGTTTCCCTTCTTCATCGGCCTCTACTACCTGCTGCAGGGCCCCCTCCGGCGCGAGATCTGCGGCGAGGCGGCGGCTGGCGTTCCGGCGCTCGCCAACGGCAAGTTGCCGCCCTGCGGGAACATCCCGAATCCCACGGGCGCCGAGCAGTTTCTCTTCATCCCGGACCTGACCGCGAGCGCCACCGGCTGGGTTCTGGCGACGCTGATGATCCTGTATGTGGGCTCCCAGCTGCTCTCGACGCTGCTCACCCCGACGACGCCGGACCGCAACCAGCAGATGATCATGTACGGGCTACCGCTCGTCTTCGCGATCTTCATCCTGCTCTACGACTTCCCGGCGGGCCTGCTCGTGTACTGGATCACGACGAACCTCTGGACGGTCGGGCAGGGCTACCTGCTGCGCAAGAAGCTCGGGCCGATCATGCCGATCAAGCCTGACGGGGACGAGGATGGCGGCGGCGACAGGGAAACGCTGTTCTCGAAGCTCACGACGGGTGCGATGGCAAGGTCCAAGCCCGCCGCGGCAACGGCGGGGACTGCGCCTGCGGCCGTCGTGAAGGCCGCTGGGAAGGCAGGCGGCAAGGCCGGCGGAAAGCCGGCCGCCAAGGTCGCCCCGAAGCCGAGCGGCCCGCCACCACGCTCGCCGCGCAAGAAGAAGAAGCGATCGGGGCGCCGGCGCTGATGGCCGACGACCCGGGAGCAGCGGTCCAGGAGTTGCTCGAGCACGTCGTCACAGCGCTCGGCCTCGACGCAACGGTCGAGATCGCCGACGACGGCGAGACGGTCACCGGCATCGTGCACGGCGAGGATCTCGGTCTGTTCATCGGCCGCCACGGGCAGACGATCGACGCGGTGCAGCACCTCGCCCAGCGGGTCTGCGGCGCCCGTGCCCAGCACGGCCGGCGGATCGTCGTCGACGCCGAGGGCTACCGGGAGCGGCGCGAGATGATCCTGCGCCGTCAGGCCGATCACGCCGCGGAGGACGCGCTGCGCCAGGGCCGCCCCGTCGCGCTCGACGCGATGACGGCCAGCGAGCGGCGCCTGGTCCACGAGTACCTGCGCGAGCACGGCTCGGTGCAGACGTACTCCGAGGGCGACGAGCCCGATCGCCATCTCGTCGTCGCTCCACTGAACCCGTCGTAGACGTCGCCGCCTCGCGGGACAGATCCCGCCGCTGCACCAGGGCGCTCGCGATTTCCCCGCCCGGCTCCGAGCGTTTCACGTTTTTCTCCCCGGTGAAACACTCTGCGGCATGTTGAGCGACACCGAGCGCGGTCTCGTCGCCGGGATCCTCATGAGCGAGGGCTCCTTCGGCGGGGACGGCAAGCAGCCGCACATCATGCTGCGCAAGCACATCCGTCATGAGTCACTGATGCGCTGGCTCGTGGGCCGCTTTCCGCGCACGAAGCTCTACGGGCCCTATCACCACGCCGATCGCGCGTACTTCCAGTGGGTGGCTCGCGGCCCGGCCCTCGTCGAGGACGTCCTGCCCCTGCTCGACGACCTGATCGTGCCCGAGCTCGACGCCCATGCTGCGGGCCGCCTGGCGGACCTGCACGAGCGCTACGGCTCCTACATCGCCCGCGTACGCGCGCGCAGCGAGCCGTGAACGTCGCCCGCCGCCTCGAGGCGCTGGCTGCCCGCTACGACCTCCCGGTGGGCAGCGCCGCCGCGCTCCAACGTCTGCTGGAACTGTTGCAGAACGATCAGACCGCGCCGACCACGGTGCGCGACCCGGCCACCGCGGTGAACGCGCATGTCGCCGATGCGCTCGTCGCGCTCGGGTTCGACGCAGTGCGAGGCGCGCGCCGGGTCGCCGATCTCGGGGCGGGGGCGGGCTTTCCTGGCGTCGTCCTGGCGGTGGCGCTGCCCGAGGCCGCGGTGGCGCTCGTGGAGGCCAACGGGCGCAAGTGCCGGTTTCTCGCTCGGGCGGCCGAGGAGATGGGGCTTGCGAACGTGGAGATCGTCGACGCGCGCGCGGAGTCGTGGCCGGAGGGCATCGCCAGCCGCGACCTCGTCACGGCGCGCGCGGTTGCTCCGCTGGCCGTGCTCGTCGAGTATGCCGCGCCGCTGCTGGCGCCGGGCGGCGCGCTCGTCGCCTGGAAGGGCCGCCGCGACGAGGATGAGGAGCGCGACGGAGCGGCCGCCGCCGCGGCGACGGGGCTCGAGCCGCGCGAGGTGCGGCCGGTGCAGCCATGGAACGGGGCCGAACATCTGCATCTGCACCTCTACGTGAAGGTTGCTTCGACCCCGAACCGGTACCCCCGTCGGCCGGGAATGGCCAGCAAACGGCCGCTGCGAGCCTCCACCTGAGCGCCATGGGCGAGGCTTCGCCGCCGAACGATCACGGCTCCGACCGTTTCCGGCGCTACCTTGTCCAGATGTCGACCGTCTACGCAATTGCCAACCAGAAGGGCGGAGTCGGCAAGACCACGACCGCGGTCAACGTCGCCGCCTGCATCGCGGAGGCCGGGTTTGCGACGCTGCTCGTCGACATCGACCCGCAGGCCAACGCGACGCTCGGCCTGGGGATCGCCAAGGACACCGAGCCGAACATCTACGACGTGCTGGCCGGGCGCTGCCCGCTCGGCGAAGCCCTCGCGGACACGGCGATCGACAACCTCAAGGTGGTTCCCGCCCACCCCGACCTCGCCGCCGCGAACACCGAGCTGCCGCGCGAGCCGGGCTCCGAGACCCGCCTGCGTGAGGCGCTGGCCGGCGCGCGCGAGGACTTCGAGTACATCCTGCTGGACTGCCCGCCGTCGCTCGGCCCGCTGACCGTCAACGCGCTGGTCGCCGCCGACCGGGTCATCGTGCCGGTCCAGACCGAGTACTTCGCGCTGGAGGGCCTCGCCGGACTGCTCGACACGCTCGCGCTGATCCAGCGCGAGCTCAACCCCCGCCTGACGATCGCCGGGATGCTGCTGACGATGCACGACGGCCGCACCCGCCTGGCGCGCGACGTCGAGCGCGAGGTGCGCCAGCACTTCCCGGCGCTCGTGTTCGACACGGTCATCCCACGCAACGTGCGCGTCGGGGAGGCGCCGAGCTACGGGCGGCCGGTCACGCACCACGACCCGCACTGCGTGGGCGCCGACGCGTACTTCGAGTTCGCCAAGGAGGTCGTGCGGGCCGGGGCTGGAACATGACGAAGTGGAGCAGTTGGCCCGGAGCACGTTCGGAACCGAGATCGGACGGCTCGGCATGAGCGGACCCGCGCGCGGCATGGGCCGCGGCCTCGCCGAGATCCTGCGCGTCTCGGGCACGCCGGCCCCGACGGGCGACGACCTGCGAAACGTGCCTGTCGAGCTGATCGTGCCCAACCCCAAGCAGCCGCGTCGCTCCTTCGACGAGGACGCTCTGCTTGCGCTCTCCAGCTCGCTGCGCGAACGCGGCGTGCTGCAGCCGGTCCTCATCCGCCCCGTTGCCGGGGGAACCTACGAGCTCGTCGCGGGCGAACGGCGCTGGCGCGCGGCACAGCTGGCCGGGATGGACACGATCCCCGCGCTGATCCGCGATCGCGATGACACCGAGGCGCTCGAGGCCGCGCTGATCGAGAACATGGCGCGCGAGGACCTGAACCCCGTCGAGGAGGCACGCGCGTGCGCGGCGCTCGTCGAGGAACTCGGCCTCACGCGAGAGTCCGTCGGGCTGCGGGTCGGGCGCAGCCGCGTCGCCGTGACGAACCTCCTGCGCCTGCTCGACCTGCCCGACGAGGTGCTCGCGCTGCTCGAGGCCGGCGAACTGTCCGAGGGCCATGGGCGGGCGCTCCTGCTGGCGAGCGATCATGCCGACCGCCGCCGGCTCGCGCGCTCAGCCGTCGCGGAGGGCTGGTCGGTTCGCACGCTCGAGGCGCGGGCTCGCGAGGCGAACGCGCCGCCTGCCGACGTCTCCGCGGCGGCCGGGGATGCACGGCGCACGCCGCATCCCGACCAGCAGGCCGCATCGGAGCAGATCGCCGACGCGTGGGGCGGCGCGCTCGGGATCGAGGTCACGGTCAAGCCGCGCGGCGACGGCTACCGCGTCGAGCTCGCCTTCGACGACCGCGACGAGGCCCTCGCCCTCGCCCACCGCCTGCGCCCGCGCGCGGCGGCCTGAGCCGGCCAGGGCCCTGAGCCCGCTAAACTCCGCCGCCGTTCGGGCGATTAGCTCAGTCGGTTAGAGCGCTTCTCTGATAAGGAAGAGGTCCCAGGTTCGAATCCTGGATCGCCCACTCCCGAGAAGCCCCGCTCCGGCGGGGTTTCTTGCGTCTAGGGGCTTCGGGGTCGGTGGGCCCGGCGGGCGCTAGTTCGTTAGCCGCTTGGGTACCCGCGACGCTCCTCCTACAGGTCGCGCTTCGCCACGCGTTCGCGACGTCGGCGCGTCGAAGCCTCGCCGGCTGGCGCTTCGCAGCGGAACCGGCCTGTTGACGCTGCCGGCCACGACGCCGCTGAGGGCACTGACGTTCGTCCGCAGAGGCCGCGCCCGGCGCGGGCGGATCGACGCACCGCCGCCGGTCCGTCAATGCGGCTGGAGCTTCCCCCCGGACGTCCCGTCCGGCTGAGCGTCGCTCGCACCGCCTTGCCGTCAGGACCCTCACCGCCGGCGCTCCAGTGAGGTGACGACCTTGACGATCTCGTCGCGGCTGAGATCGCCGCCGACCGTCACGACGAGGCCCGAGGTGAGCACCCAGGCGTGCGGGATCGCCTGCGGATCGAGGATCAATCGCGCCCGACCGCCGGCGAGTGCGCCTGCCGTCAACCGTAGAGGCCGCTCGGTCACGCGCACCCCCTCCCCGGCTCCGAGCGGATCGGACCACGCGCCCCGACCGCGACGCCTCGAGGTGATCAGCATGCGCTGCAGGCCGCGACGGTACGCGGTCACGACGACGTCCCTCGAGATCGGGTTGCCCCCCTCGTTGCCGGTGCGCCCGGTGAGGCTCCCTCCTCGCCGCAGGACGCGCGTCTCGGCGCGCCGGTAGCCCGCGGGCAGGAAGCCGGGCGCCAGCGGGGCGTAGCCGACGATGGCGCGGGCGCCACTGAGCGGCACGCGCCGGTACCGGTCACGGAACCGAAGCACGGGAGGACCCGCCGATGGCTCCTGCTCCGGGGTCAGCTCGGGGCGTCGGGGCACGGCGAGCGTGAACGCCCCGGCGGGCACCGGCGCGTTGACGCTCAGGCGCTCGACGCGCCTCTCTCTGAGCAGCTTGCCGCGGAGGGTCTCCCGCGCGCTCACCGGGAAGCCGGTCTCCTGGTCGACCACGACGTCGAGCAGGTCACCCGACGCCCCGGGCCCCGCAAGCTTTGAGACGGGCACGCGTGCGCGCATCCGCCACGCGGGCCGGCCGTCGTAGCTCGTCGCCGCGACGCGCGGGTCTCCCGCGGCGTGGAGGGCCGCCACGATCGCCGCGCTCGCCCGGCGCAGCGTCCGGTCGTCGGGACCGCCGTCCGGGATCCCGGACGCCAGCCCGGTCGTGATCTCGGTCCGCCCGTCGGAGTCGGAGCTGTTCAGCGTGATCTCCGTCGCGGTCGCGACCCGGTAGGCGCGGTCTCCGCCTCCAAGGGTTGTCAGGCGCTGATCGCCGCGGTCGGTGAGCAGGAAGCGGGTGCGGGTCGTGACGGGCGGCTGCTGCACGCGGTCACTCTCGATCATCTCCCCGGCCAGCGAACGGACAGGCGCGGCAGGCTCCGGCATCGCGGACACCGGCCGGGCGGACGCGCTCACCGGACTGACGGCGCTGCCCGGCAAGCGGCCCGCGTCCCGGACGACGAAGACCGTGAGCAGGACGGCCGCGAGCGCTGCGCCGGCGGCGGCCCGTGGTCGCCAGCCCGGAGGCTCGCCGCCGCCCGGCCCGAGGCGCTTTCCGTCCTCATGATCGGAAGCTGCCATCGCGCGAGCGTAACATTGGGAGCGGCCGACGGCGAACGGCGACGAGGCCGGAGGAGATCGTCACGCGAGCGGCGCCGGACTCCATTCGGAAGTAGAGCCGAACGGAGGGATGTTCGAGCTGACGACGTTCGACGTGCTCCGCCGTTGGCGCGTGCCAGCAGCAGGCTGTTCAGGCGCCTGTCCGCACCCTGACGCTCCCGCGAGCCGCCCGGCTACCCTGCGCACCATGTCCGTCGACACGCCCGAGGAGCTCCGCGGCCTGCGTGCGGCCGGGCAGGTCGTCGCCGCCACCATCCGCGCCATGCGGCGCGGCGTGCGCCCTGGGGTCACGACCGCCGAGCTCGACGCGATCGCGCGGCGCGAGTTCGAGCGCGCCGGTGCCCGCTCGGGCCCGCAGCTGGACTACGGCTTTCCCGGGACGACCTGCATCAGCGTCAACGACGAGGCCGTCCATGGCATCCCCGGCCGCCGGCGCCTGCGCCACGGCGACCTCGTCAAGCTCGACGTCACCGCCGAGCTCGACGGCTTCTACGCCGACGCCTGTCGCACCGTCGTCGTCGGAGCGGGACGCCCGCAGGCGGTCAGGCTCGTCCGTGCCTCCGAGCAGGCCCTCGACGCGGCGCTGCAGGTCGTCCGCACCGGGGTCGCGCTCAACGAGATCGGCGCGACCGTGCAGCGCCTCGTCCACGCCCGCGGCTTCTCGGTCTGCGACGGGCTGATGGGCCACGGGATCGGCCGGCGCATCCACGAGGCGCCGGAGGTTCCCAACGTCTTCGATCCCGCCCTGTCTGAGCCGCTGACCGAGGGACTCGTCATCACCATCGAGCCGCTCGTCGCCGCCGGCGGGCCCGGTGTCTTCATGAGCCGCGACGGCTGGACGGTGCGCACCGCCGACGGTTCCCCGTCGGCGCACAGCGAGCACACGATCGTCGTCCGCGACGGCGCGCCGCTCGTCCTCACGGCCTGAGCCCCGGCAGCCTGCCTAGACGTGGTCCGCGACGCCCTCGCGGGCGAGCAGCAGCTCGCCGAGCTCGCGCGCCTTGCGTGCGGCGTCCCGGTCGCCCTCGTGGCGCGCGACGATCGAGCCCTTCATGAGGATGTGCCACTGCGCCGCGAAGCGCTGCGGGTCGGCGACGCCCGCCGCCGCCGCGCGGTCGCAGACGAACGCGCGGATGTTGGCCAGGTGCGTGACGCAGGCCTGGCGGACCGGGTCGTCGTGTTCCTCGAGCTCCAGCAGCGAGGTGATGAACGCGCAGCCCTCGAAGTCGTCGCGGTCAAACCACTCCGAGAAGATCTCGAAGACCGCGAGCAGCTGCTGCGCCGGCGTGTCGGCGCGCCGCAGCACCTCGGCCTGCACCCAGCCCACCGTCCAGCGCTCCTCGCGCAGGGCGAGGAAGGCAAGCGCCAGATCGTTCTTCGAGGCGAAATTGCGATACAGCGTCATCTTCGCAACGTCCGCCTCGGCGGTGATCGTGTCCACGCCGATCGCGCGCACGCCCGAACGGCTGAAGAGCCCGTAGGCGGCGTCCAAGATGCGATCGCGGCCACTGCCGCGCGCGGCGGCCGGTGCTTCGGGAACTGCCATGGATCCGACTATATGGGTCTACGCGCCAACTTGTAAAGAATTCCCTAAGGGCCGTCGCCGCCCGGTGCGCCGTCCTCGACCCGGCCACGCCCCTGATGTCGGAGCCCTCCCGACCCGCAGCTATGCTCCATCCCATGCAGGAGATGGTCATCTACGGCGTCAGCTTCGACATGGTCGGCAAGCAGCCGATCGTGCTGTTGAAGACCGTCGACAGCAACAAGTTCCTCCCGATCTGGATCGGTCATCCCGAGGCCGCGGCGATCCTGATGAAGCTTCAGGGAGCCAGCACGCCGCGCCCGATGACCCACGATCTGCTCTGCGACATGCTCGGCGAGCTCGACGTCCGCTGCACCCAGGTGGCCGTGACCGAGCTGCGCGACAACACGTTCTTCGCCTCGATCACGCTCGACGTCGACGGCAAGGTGATGGAGATCGACTCGCGTCCCAGCGACGCCCTCGCCCTCGCCGTGCGCTCCGGCGCGCCGATCTTCGCCGCCGAGGAGGTCATCGCCGAGTCGGCGATCGAGTTCGAGCACGACGTCGAGGACACCGAGGAGGTC
>Ga0208736_1000344_pt1 | contig 13897 bp, 12 predicted proteins | sample AntDryMetagUQ255_FD_188090 | JGI IMG/M metagenome (GOLD analysis project Ga0208736, IMG submission 188090) | Polar desert microbial communities from Antarctic Dry Valleys - UQ255 (SPAdes) | ecosystem: Environmental > Terrestrial > Soil > Desert | place: Antarctic Dry Valleys | collected 2008-12-31 | reverse complement strand
AAGCGCCTGCGCGAGCTCGAGCGCGAGAACGCCTCGTTGAAGCGCATCGTCGCCGACAAGGAGCTCGAGAACGTCGCCCTGAAGGAGATCGCCAAGGGAAACTTCTGAGCCCGGCCCGCAGGCGCAGGGCGGTCTGCATGTTGCAGGACCGCCTCTGCCTCTCCGAGCGCCGGGCGTGCCAGATCGCCGGCCAGCACCGCTCCACCCAGCGCCACGAGCCGAACACCGCAGCCGACGACGCCGCCCTGCGAGCTCGCCTGGCAGGGCTCTCGCGCGAGCGACCCCGCTGGGGCTATCGCCGCGCCCACGCCCGCCTGCTCGAGGAAGGATGGGCGCTTAACCGCAAGCGCGTGCAGCGCCTCTGGCGCGAGGAGGGCCTTCGGGTGCCCGTGCGCCGCAGAAAGCGCCGGCGCCTCGGCGAGTCGACCGTGCCGGCCGATCGCCTGCGCGCCGAGCGCCCCGACCACGTCTGGGCGCTCGACTTCCAGTTCGATCAGACCTCAGACGGGCGGATCCTCAAGCTCCTGCACATCGTCGACGAGCACACCCGCGAGGCGCTCGCCATCCGCTGTGCGCGACGCATCGACTCAGACCAGACGGTCTCGGTGCTCGAGCACCTCGTGACCGTCCGCGGCCGAGCCCCCGAGCACATTCGCTGCGACAACGGCCCCGAGCTGACGGCGAACGCCCTGCGCGACTGGTGTCGGTTCTCGAGGGCCGGGGCGAGCTACATCGAGCCGGGCTCGCCCTGGCAGAATCCCTACGTCGAGTCCTTCGGCTCGCGGGTCCGCGACGAGCTGCTCTCCGGGGAGCTCTTCGCGACGCTCGCCGAGGCGCAGGTGCTGGTCGAGGACTGGCGCGCCGACTACAACGAAAACCGTCCCCACTCGGCGCTTGGCATGATGGCTCCGGCCCGCTTCGCCGCCAGCTGGCGGCGAAGCGACCAACAGATCAAACGACTCTCATTGGCGGTGGACCGATGAGGGGGGTCCGGCCATTCGCAGATAGCCGTCAGCGCACCGTCACAAGCCGTCAGGTGAGCGGCCGGTCAATCAAGAGCGACACCATCAGCGTCCGCAGCGGCTCCCGGATCACCGAGTTGACCCGCGTCGCTGAGAGCGAGAGCTTCTTCCCACAGCGACTTACCGCTTGGCAGCGTCCAGTGGCCAGGGCCAGCTATTCCGCTTGGCGAGAATCCGAGCGCTTCGAGCATCTGCCACACCAAGCCACTGGGCGAGTAGTTCTTCTCATCGAGCTCCCATCTAAGCGCGTTGTGGCTGCCCCGTCCCGTCCAGGTTGCCTTCCCGTAGCAGATCGGTGATCATCACTGAACGACGCGAGATTCAGGCATATTTCCGTTCCGGTCTCAACGGACCCGTGCTCATTGATCACAGTGACGCTGTTACGGCGCCTCCCAGACGCCTCCTTCTTTTCGTCTTCTAGTGTCTCACGCCGCCGCCGGCGCACTAGGTAATCCTTGCCTCTGGAGGCGGCAGGATCTGGCGGGTCGTGAGAACGGCGTGGGTTTCTGAGAGCCGACGGGCCCGAAGTTCGACGCACCCAATGTCGAGGCCGAGCTCTCCGAGCCACAGGACCACGCTCGTAACCGCTGGACCGAATCGGCCGGCCAATAGTCGGATGCGGACGGATCCCGGTTCCCCGTCTTGAAGGGCCGGCGCATGGCCGATAACGGCCTCGCGCGCGTCCTCGTGCGACACGTTCTGGTAGCGGCTGTACTCTTCGACTACCTCGGCTGTTGTCAGCGTCGAGCAGTAAGCGGCGTACTTAAGCGCCTGCAGTTCCGTCGTATCTACTGCCTCTCCGCGCTTGAGCTCCGCAACGAGCAGCCTGCCGTCAGAATCGAGGCAGAGCACATCGAGCCGGTCGGCCACCTTCTGCTGGCGTAGCTCCCATCGGTCGAACTCGGTCGTAATCAACAGCAGATCAGGACCGATCATCTCCGAGTAGGCCTCGACCCATCGTTGTAGGTCTGCTCGTTCTTTGATCCCGATGTCTGACAGCGCCACCTCGCTCAGTGGCGCCGCCTCTCGAGTCGACAGTTCGATCGACAGCGCGAACTCTTCCGTGGCCGTCATCTAGAAGACGGACCGCTCAGGCACACGGAGAACCAGCAGCCTTGGGACGGGTCGACTAGTCTGCGCTAGAGCCGGGGATGGCTGTGCTTGTTGTCCTTGGCACCCCTACTTCCTCCGGCTTCACCTGCTGCACCGGCCGGAAACCCCTCGGCGCGTCGGCGCAGATGCGTTCGATCTCCCCTTCGTAGCGGACCTTGGCGTCGACGTCGTCCTGCGCCAGCTTGAGCGTGGTCTCCCTCAGCTTGTCGGGGCTGTCGATCAGCTCGCGACAGGTGATCTCGTCGGGGTCGACCGTGCTGCAGCCGGCGACGGCGGTGGCGGCCAGACACGCGCCCACTCCGAGCACCATGCGCGTACGCCGCGCCGCACTCTCCCCCCTCCTCATCAAGGGCACCACGCTACCGCTTCGACAGGCGGCAAACCGGCCACCCGGACCGCGGCCAGCACCGCGAGACCCCTTTCGGTCCGCTTCCGGGCGCGGGTGGCGCCGGTACCCTGAGCTTCATGCGTCGCTACGAGCCCGAGCAGATCGAGCCCAGGTGGCAGCGCGTGTGGGCCGACGAGCGGACCTGGGAGGTGTCGAACGCGCCCGACCCCGGCCACGGGGGTATCGAGCCCGCCAAGTCGTACGTCCTCGAGATGCTGCCCTACCCCTCGGGCGAGCCGCACATGGGCCACCTCAAGTGCTACGCGATCGGCGACGCGCTCGCGCACTTCCGCCGCCGGCGGGGCGAGCGCGTCCTGCACCCCATGGGCTACGACGCCTTCGGCCTGCCCGCCGAGAACCACGCGATCAGGACCGGCCGCCATCCGCGCGGGTCGACCGACGCCTCGATCGCCGAGTTCCGGCGCCAGTTTCGCTCGTGGGGGATCTCGATCGACTGGTCGCGGGAGCTGGCGACGCACGAGCCCGAGTACTACCGCTGGACCCAGTGGCTCTTCCTGCGGCTGTTCGATCAGGGCCTCGCCTATCGTCGCGACGCGGCGGTCAAATGGTGCCCGACCGACGAGACCGTCCTCGCCAACGAGCAGGCCAAGGACGGCGTCTGCGAGCGCTGCGGCACGCCCGTGGTCTCGAAGCAGCTCGAGCAGTGGTTCTTCCGCATCACCGACTACGCCGACCGCCTGCTCGACGACCTCGACTCACTCGAGTGGCCCGAGCACGTCAAGACCATGCAGCGCAACTGGATCGGTCGCTCCCACGGGGCGGAGGTCGTCTTCCACTGCGAGGAGCTCGGAACCGACTATCCCGTCTTCACCACGCGCCCTGACACCCTCTTCGGCGCCACCTTCTTCGTCCTCGCCCCCGAGCACCCCGACGTCCTGAGGCTGAATGACTCGCCCGAGGTCTGCTCCTACGTCGAGCGCGCCGCCGCCGAGCCGCCGGAGCAGCGCGGCTCCGAGCTGCGCGAGAAGACCGGGATCGCCCTCGGGCGCACGGTCACCAATCCGGTCAACGGCGAGGAGATACCGATCTACGTCGCCGACTACGTGCTCACCGAGTACGGCACCGGGGCGATCATGGCCGTGCCCGCGCACGACGAGCGCGACCACGAGTTCGCGCAAGCCTTCGAGCTGCCGATCCGCGAGGTCGTCCGCCCGGGCGGGGACGAAGACGGGCCGGATGCCGCGGCGGGCCCCGCACCCGGAGCGCTCCCCTACACCGGAGACGGAGTCATGGTCAACTCCGGCCGCTTCGACGGCGAGCACAACCTGATCGCCTTCGACGCGATCGTCGACTGGCTCGCCGAGGAGGGACGTGGCCGCCGCGCGGTCAACTTCCGCCTGCGCGACTGGCTGCTCTCGCGCCAGCGCTACTGGGGCTGCCCAATCCCGATCGTTCACTGCGAGCGCTGCGGACTCGTACCGGTGCCCGACGACCAGCTCCCCGTTGAGCTCCCCGACATCCAGGACTACGCGCCGAAGGGCCGCTCGCCGCTCGCCGCGGCCACCGACTGGGTCGAGACGACCTGTCCGAGCTGCTCCGGCCCGGCGCACCGCGAGACCGACACCATGGACACCTTCGTCGACTCCTCGTGGTACTTCCTGCGTTACTGCGACGCGCGCAACGCAGAAGCGCCCTGGGACCCCGAGGTCCTCGACGGCTGGATGGCCGTCGACCAGTACATCGGCGGCGTCGAGCACGCGATCCTGCACCTCATGTACGCGCGCTTCTTCACCAAGGCGCTGGCCGACCTCGGCCTCGTCGGCTTCGAGGAGCCGTTCGCGCGCCTGTTCACCCAGGGCATGATCACCCGCGACGGGGCGAAGATGTCGAAGTCGCGCGGCAACGTGATCTCGCCGCGCGACTACGTCGAGCGCTACGGCGCCGACACCGCGCGCTGCTACATGCTCTACATCGGCCCGCCCGACCAGGGCGCCGACTGGTCGGACGAGGGCGTGGGGGGGATCCATCGCTTCCTCGCGCGCCTGTGGCGGCTCGCCGACGAGGTCGCCGAGCGCGACGGCGAGGACGCGGCGATCGAAGGCGCCGGCCTCGGCCGGCCGACGCCGCTGCTGCGCAAGGCCCACTGGGCGATCGACAAGGTCACCGCCGACCTGCGCGACCGCTTCGCCTTCAACACCGCCCTCGCCGCGATCATCGAGCTGGTCAACGACGCCTACCGCTACAAGGACGACCTGCTCGGCTCGGCCGAGGGCACCGCTCAGCTGCGGTTCGCCGCGGCGACCGCGGGCTCGCTCGTCTTTCCGTTCGCGCCTCATCTCGGCAGCGAGGTGTACGAGCTGATGACCGGCACCCGCGTCTGGGAGCAGCCCTGGCCCGAGGCCGATCCCGCCCTGCTCAGCGCCGAGACCTTCGAGCTGATCGTGCAGGTCAACGGCAAGCTCCGCGATCGGGTGCCCGCCCCCGCCGACGCCTCCGACGACGAGCAGGAGCGCCTCGCCCTCGGCTCGGAGAAGGTGGCCGCTCAGCTCAACGGAGGCGAGATCGTCAAGACCGTCGTCGTGCCCGGCAAGCTCGTCAACTTCGTGGTCCGTTAGATGGTCAATTTCTCATTGACGCACCCACGGATGACGGCGCATCCCGGCGCTGGATCGCCACCCGCGCCCTGGCAGGTAGCGCTGCCATCTGCTGCGGCCGCGTGCGGCGCCCAGCTTGGTCTGCGCCGCCCCCGCGGGCACGTCATCTCAGAATCGACCATCTGAGCCGAGGCGAGCGATCCGGCGCGCCAACCTGCTCGTATAGGCCTTGAGGATGCGTCCCCGACTCGGAGCAGCTTCGCGATGAGGGTCGTCGTGATCGGCGCCGGGCTCGGCGGCCTCGGGGTGGCGCTGCGCCTCCAGGGCGCCGGCCACGAGGTCACCGTCGTCGATCGTCGCGAGCGGCCCGGCGGGCGCGCCTACCAGCTGCGCGATCACGACTACACCTGGGACATGGGCCCATCCCTGCTGACCATGCCGTGGGTCCTCGAGGAGACCTTCGCCGCCGGCGGCCTCGACCTGCACCGCGAGGTGACGCTGCGCCGGCTCGAGCCGCTCTACCGCATCCGCTGGGCCGAGGACGAGCGCCATCTCGACTTCTGGAGCGACCGGGAGCGGCTTCGGGAGGAGATCGCGCGCTTCTCCTCGGCCGACGCCGCTCGCCTCGACGCCTTCCTCGACGCGGTCCGGCCGATCTACGAGGAGGGGATCCTCGCCGCCGGGCGGCAGTCCTTCCTGCGTGCGCGCGACTTCGTCGCGCTCCTGCCGACGATGCTGCGACTGGGCGCCGCGCTACCCCTGCACCGCTTCGTCGCGCGGTACTTCGAGCATCCACGGATTCGTGAGGCCTTCTCCTTCCATTCGTTGTTCATCGGGGGGGACCCCTTCAGGGTGCCCGCGATCTATGCCGCGCTCGTCTACCTCCAGGTCGTCGACGGGGGCTGGTACGCGCAGGGCGGTACGTACTCGATCGTCGAGGCGATGGCGCGACCGCTCGACGTGCGCTGCGGCGTGGCCGTCGAGCGCATCGAGCGATCGGGAGACCGGCGCGGGGGCGGAGGCGAGGTCCGGGGCGTGATCCTCGCCGACGGCGAGCGCATCCCCGCCGACGTCGTCGTCTCGAACGCCGACGTCCTCTCGACCCACGAGCTGCTCGGCCGGCGCGCCCCGCTGCGGCGCCTGACCCCCACGATGTCCTGCTACCTGCTCTTCCTAGGCACGAACCGCACCTACCCCGAGCTCCTGCACCACACCCTGCTGCTCGGGCGCGACTACCGCGAGACCATCACCGAGGTCACGCGCGGGCGCTCCGTCCCGCACCGGCTCTCGACCTACGTGCACACTCCCTCGCGCACCGAGCCGGGGATGGCGGCGCCGGGCGGCGACTCGATCTACGCGCTCCTGCCAGTACCCAACCTGAGGGCGCCGATCGACTGGCGAACCGAGGCCCGCCCGCTGCGCGACCGCCTCGTGGCCGACTACGAGCGCTCCTACGGTCTCGAGGGCCTCGCCGACTCGATCGTCGTCGAGCACGAGATGACGCCCGAGGACTTCCGCTCGGAGCTCGGGGCGGTGGACGGCAACGCGTTCGCCGTCGAGCCGACGCTGCACCAGTCGGCCTACTTCCGCCAGCCCAACCGCGACCGCTCGGTCGACGGCCTCTACTACGTCGGCGGGGGGACCCATCCCGGCGCCGGCGTGCCCGGCGTGCTGCTCGGAGCCGAGGTCACCGCCAAGCTGATCGAGGGGGACCGTGCGCGCGCTCCGCTCGCCGCCTGACGCAACCCTGACCGAGGCGCGCGCGACGACGCGGCGGGTCGCGCGCACCTTCGGGCTCGCCTGCCGGCTGCTGCCCGCGGGCGTGCGCGACGACGTCTACCGGCTCTATCTCGTGTTCCGCACGCTCGACGACGCCGTCGACGAGGGCCAGCCGGCGGCCGAGGCTCGGGTCGAGGCCGTCGAGCGCTGGGCCCGCGGCGGGCCCGCGGAGTCGCGCGAGGCACGCCTGCTCGCCCAGGTCGACGTTCGGCGTCCGCTCCCGCGCGAGGCGCTACTCGACTTCTGTCACGGCATGCGCGACGACCTCGCCGACCGCCCGGTGGTCACCGAAGAGGACCTCGACGAGTACTGCTACCGCGTCGCCGGGACCGTCGGCGTGACCATGGCCGCCGTCCTCGGCACGCGCGCGCCCGCCGAGCGCCAGGCCGCGGCGCTCGGCATGGCCATGCAACGGACGAACGTCCTGCGCGACGTCGAGGAGGACCGCGCTCGCGGCCGCGTCTACCTGCCTCAGCAGGCGATCGAGCGGCACCGCCTGGAAGGCCCCGAGGCGCGGGAGGGGCTCGTGCGCGAGCAGATCGCGCGCGCCGACGCGCTCTACGACGAGGGTCTCGCCGGCGTCGCGAAGCTCGCCTGCGGCCGCCGGGCGGTGCGCGCCGCCGGAATGATGTACCGCGAGATCCTGCGCGAGATCGAACGCGAGGGCTACGGGCGCTCGCGCCGGCGGGTGGCGGTCTCGCGGCGGCGCAAGGTCGCCCTCGCCGCCCGCCACGGGGTCCTCGCCCGGTAGTGGTTCCCCCCGGCGATCTCGAGTCGCCGGAGCGCCGCCGGCGCGCGATCCAGATCGCCGTGGTGGGCGGCGGCGAGCCTGAGACCGCGCTCCTTCCCGTCGCCGAGGAGGTCGGACGGCGACTCGCGGAGGCCGGAGCGATCGTGGTGTGCGGCGGCCTCGGCGGCGTCATGGAAGCCACCTGCCGGGGCGCCCGGGCGGCCGGCGGGCTGACCGTCGGCCTGCTGCCCGGCACCGACCCCGGAGCCGCCAACCCGTTCCTCGACGTCGCGCTCGCGACCGGGCTCGGAGAGGCTCGCGACGCGCTCGTGGCGCGCGCCGGAGAGGCCGTGATCGCCCTCGGCGGCGCCTACGGAACGCTGGCCGAGGTCGCTCTGGCGCTCAAGGCCCGAACGCCCGTGGTCGGGCTCGAGACCTGGAAGCTCGGACGGCCGGGGCTGGCGACGGACCCGATCGAGCGGGTCGCCTCCGCGGCCGAGGCCGTCTCGCGGGCGCTCGCGCTCGCGCGGGCGGGGAGCGCCGGCGAACCGCGCCGCTGATCCGCTGCGCGCCAGGTTCAGGCACCGGGTGAGGTGGGTATCGCCGGGTCCATGCCTTCGCTCGTGCACCGACGCGTGGCTCACCCTCTCGCCCGCGCGGAGCCGGCCGCGCCGTGAGCGACGGGCCGACGCGTCGCCGCGTGGTGATCTCCGGCGATGTCCAGGGCGTCAGCTTCCGCGACGCCACCCGCCGGGAGGCCGAGCGGGCCGGCCTCGCCGGGTGGGTGGGCAATCGCGACGAGGGCTCGGTCGAGGCGGTCTTCGAGGGCGACGCGGACGCGGTCGAGCGGCTCGTCGAGTGGTGCCGCTCCGGCCCGAGCAGCGCCGATGTCGACGGTGTCGAGGCCTCGGAGGAGGAACCACAGGGCGAATCGGGCTTCGAGGTCCGATAGCGTCCGGCGGCGCGTGTCGCGATGAACGGCATCATCCGACCGGAGGTCGAGCGCTACGCGGAGGAGCACACGACTGCGCCCCCGCCGCATCTCGTCGCGCTCGCGGAGGAGACGCGCGAGAACCTCTCCTCGCCGCAGATGATGACCGGCCCCGTCGAGGGCCGGTTCCTCGAGGTCCTGGTATTCGCGAGCGGGGCGCGGAGCGTGCTCGAGATCGGGACCTTCAGCGGATACTCCGCCCTCTCCATGGCCGCGGGCCTGCCCGCCGACGGACGCATCGTGACCTGCGAGGTCGACGCCGAGGTGGCGGAGGTCGCCCGGCGCCACATCGCCGCGAGCCCCTACGCCGCGCGCATCGAGGTCCGGGTCGGACCGGCCCTCGAGACCGTCGCGGGGCTCGAGGGGCCCTTCGATCTGGTCTTCATCGACGCGGACAAGCAGGGCTACCGCGGCTACCTCGAGGCCGTTCTGCCGAAGCTCTCCGAGCGCGGGGTGATCGCGATCGACAACACGCTCTGGAGCGGGCGGGTGGTCGACGACGCGGAGCCCGACGAGCGCACGCGCGCGCTGGTCGAGCTGAACGACGGGTTGCGGGCGGACCCGCGGGTGGTCTGCGTCCAGCTCACCGTGCGCGACGGGATCACGCTGGTGCGCCGGGCTCCGAGCGAGACGACCTAGCTTTCGCCCGCTGGCGTCAACCGGCTGACAGCGCAGGGACCACCCATCCGGGCGATCTTCCCGGACTTTGCGAAGAAGCGGTCGTCGGACCCGTGGGGCCGGGGTCGGCAGGCTGATCAGGCGCCGTCGGTGCGGCAGGCTTTCGTGTGCGCCGTGAGGATGGCCGACGCGGGCGGGCGGCAAGCTAGGTTGCGCCGTCGTGCGGCATAGCTGTTAAGGCCGTCACCGCCCGCGCCTGTGCCGGGTCCGACGATAACGCGCTTCGTCGAATGGTTGCTGGCTCCTAAGTAGGGCGTAGGCGAGTCGACAGGCGTGTCTGGCCAGCGCCACACGGGCCTGGATCGGCTGCATGCCGCGGGCCCGCAGCTCGCGGTCGCGCTCGGCGAAGCTGTGGCCGTGCTGGGCGAGTCCCCAGGCGATCGACATCAGCGCGTCGCGGTGCTCAGGCAGTCCCTGGCGCGAGATCCGTCCGCGCCGGCGCAGCGTCGCCGACCGATAGGTAGCCGGGGCCAGGCCCGTTGCCGAGAAGAGATGATCGGGCGTCGGGAAGCGGGCGATCGGCAGGCTGTGGGCGGCGAAGCCCGCGGCGCGCACGCAGGCGACGCCCGGCAGGGTGGTGAGGACCTGCCCGTCGGTCTGGGGCAGCAGCTCTGCGAGCTGGTCCTCGGCGAGCACGATGTCGGTCTGCAGGCTGCGATGGCGCTCGAGGTCGCGGGCCAGGCGTGCGGCGCGCAAGGCGTCGAGTGTCCCGTCGCCGGCCGGGCGCCCGGCGCCCTGGCGCAGCAGCCAGACGAGCGCTGCGCAGTCGCGGTCGTCGGTCTTTATGCGCCGCGAGCCGAGCTGACTCCGCGCCGCCTGGGTCTCAGACGGAGCGAACAGTCGCAGCGAGCCGGGGAAGCGGTACTCGAGCTCTGTGGCCCACGCGGTGTGCAGAGAGCCCGTGGCCTCGAGCCCGATGATCGGCCGGCCCTCGACGCCGCTTGAGGCGATCAGACGCTCGAGCTCGTCGACGCCCTCGCGCAGGACGGGCAACGAGATCGGCTCGCAGATCAGACCGCGCTCACCGCTCGTCAGCCAGACGCGGTTGGCGACCTTCCCGGGATCGATGGCGACGACGAGCGTCTTTGCAGGAAGCTCTGTGTGGAGCAGGTCAGCCATGAACAAACCTCCTGGAAGGGGAAAGAGAAAGACCCCTCCCCAACACGGAGGGGTCTGCCTCAGGACGGTTGCTCAGGAGCTATCAGCTGTCCGAGGTCGAGCCCGCCGCGCGCCTTTCGCGGTCCGGTCTCGTGATCGCCGCAGAGTTGTAACGCTCGTGACCCTCGCGTCGGGCGTGGGCGCCTAGCGTCCTCGGCGCGATGAACGGGTCCGGAAAGGGACAGACGGCGGCCTATGTGGCCGCGGCGCTCTTGCTGCTGATCGGTGGCGCCTATCTGCTGCGCGGAGACGGCGGCTCGGGGTCCGCGGCCGCCGGCGGCGGCGTGGCGCTCGACGGGGCCGGCGGCGCGGCGGGGGCGTCGAGCGCGCCGGCCGGCTCTGCGCCCGGCGGCGCCGAGGCCGCGAGCCGACCGGTCTTCGTCCACGTCGCCGGAGCGGTGCGGAGCCCGGGGATCTACCGTGTGCCGCCGGGATCGCGGGTGGCGGTGGCGGTGCGCAAGGCGGGAGGACTCACCCGTCGCGCGGACCTGATGGCCTTCAACCTGGCTGCGACGGTGCGCGACGCGCAGCAGGTCATCGTGCCCCGTCGCGGGGATGCCGCCGCGACCGCCGCCCTCGCGGCGGCGGGCGGGTCGAGCGCGGCGGGCGGCGCTGCGGCGGCGGCGGGGACGCCTGGTCAGCCGATCTCGCTCTCGACGGCCACGCCGGAGCAGCTCGACGGCCTGGACGGGATCGGCCCGAAGCTGTCCCAGGCGATCATCGCCTACCGCAACCAGCACAAGGGCTTCAAGTCGGTCGAGGAGCTGCGCGAGGTCGACGGGATCGGCGAGAAGCGCTTCGCGACGCTGAGCAAGGCGGTCCGGCCCTGAGCGCCGGGCCCGGCTGACGCGCGCCTCCCGCGCGGCTTAGCGCCCCCCGCGCGACCAGCGCCTCCCCCGCGCTTGCGCCACACCGTGGCCCGCTCCTCCATGCTCAAGCTCCGACTGCGCATCGCCCTGGCGGCGGCCATACTGCGCACACGGCCCTACCACGTCGGCCTCGCGGCGCTCGCCGTCGGGCTCGCCCTGGCGCCGGCACCGCGACCCGCCGCCCTGCTCGCAGCAGCCGCGGCGCTCGTGGTCCTGACCGCAGCGCGGACGCCCGGCCTCGCGGTCCTGAGCGCCGTTCTGATCGTGGCCGGGAGCGCGTTCGGAGTCGCGCGGCTCGACGCCCAGGATCGCTCGCTGCTCTCCGCGCGCGCTCCGGGTGCGCTCACCACGGAGGCCACCCTGGCCGAAGCGCCCCGACCCTCACCGTTCGGTGCACGCGTGGTGCTCGAGGTCTCCACCGGCCCGGGCGTCGGCGAGCAGGTCATGGCCTACACCGATCGCGAGGCCCGCTGGCCGAAGGATGCGGGGCCCGGCCTCATGGCCGAGGTAGCGGGCTCCCTGCGCCGGCCCCGGACGAAGCCGAACGCCGACTTCGACTGGCCGGCCTACCTGCGCCGGCGCGGCATCGCGCTCGAGCTGCGGGTCGACCGCCTGCGCGTGACCGGCCGCCGTCGTGGCGGTCTGGCCGGAGCCATCGACACGGTCCGCCGGCGGGCGGAGCGCGGCATCGCGGCCGGACTCTCGCCGGCGCACGTCGCCCTGGCCCGCGGGATGGTCCTCGGCGAGGACGAGCGCGTCGCCGAGGCCGACAAAGAGGACTTCCGTCGATCGGGCCTCGCTCACATCCTCGCGGTGAGCGGCCAGAACGTCATGCTCCTCTGCGCCCTGGCCGTGCCGTTCCTCATGGCCGCGGGAGCCGGTCCGCGGGCTCGGGCGGCGGCGATGCTCGCGCTGATCGCCGTCTACGTCCCGCTCGCCGGGGCCGGACCGTCGCTCCAGCGGGCCGGCGTCATGGGGGCCGCCGGCCTCGTCGCGCTCGGCGCCGCCCGCCCATCCTCGCGCTGGTACGCGCTGCTGCTGGCGGCCGCGGCGACGCTCGCGCTCAACCCACGCGTGGCCGCCGATCCGGGGTGGCAGCTCTCGTTCGCGGCGGTCATCTCCATCATCGCCATCGGCGGCCGGCTTCGCTCCGCTCTCGCGGCGCTGCCCGGACCGCTGGCCGAGGGGATCGCCCTCACCGTCGCCGCGACGATCGGCACGGCGCCGCTGCTCGCCCACCACTTCGACACGATCTCGCTCTCCGGTCTGCCGGCGAACGTGGTGGCCATGCCCGCCGTCGCGGCGACGATGTGGCTCGGCATGCTCGGCGCGGCGGTGGGACAGCTCACCGCGTTACCGGCTCTCGCCGAGCCCGCGCTCGCCCTGGCCACCGTGCTCGGCTGGGTCAACGGCCTGTGCCTGAGCTTCATCGAGGCCGTGGCCCGCCGCTTCGCCGAGGCTCCGGGGGCGGCCGTGGCCCTGCCGCTGGCCACGCCGGAGGCGGTGGCGCTGGCCTACGCGGCGATCGCCGCGGTTGTGCTCGCGGCGGTGACGGTCACCCCTCGGCTCGAGCCCTGGGTCACGACCGGTCGGGCGGCCTTCCGGCGCCTTCCCGCCCGGCGGCGGCACCCGCTGCTCGCAGTCGCGGCGGCCCTGGTGCTGGTCGGGTGCGCTCGGGTGCTCGCCCCGCCGGGACCGCCCTCCGAGCTCACGGTGTCCTATCTCGACATCGGGCAGGGCGACGCCACGCTGGTGCAGTCGCCCGAGGGCGGCGCCATCCTCTTCGACGGCGGACCGCCGGAGGCCGGCGTCGTCCGCCTGCTCGAGCGCGCCGGGGTCAAGCGCCTGAGCGCGGTGGTCGCCACCCACCAGTCCCGCGACCACCAGGGCGGCCTCCGCGAGGTCCTGGAGACCGTTCCGTCCGACCTCTACGTCGACGCGGGCGACGGCAATCGCGATCCCGACTTCCTGGCCATCGCCGAGGCCGCGGCCCGGCGCCGGGTGCGCCTGGTCGTTCCGCGCCAGGGCGACGTGCTGCGCGCGCCGGGTCTCACCGTCCGGGTCCTCGGCCCCGCGCCCCGCTCGCCCGGGCCCGCCCCCGAGGATCCGAACCCGCGCGCGCTCGTCACCGTGGTCAGCGCGGGCGACTTCGACCTGTTTCTGTCCGGTGACGCCGAGAGCGAGGCCCTCACCACGCTCGACCTACCCGACGTCGAGGCCATGAAGGTCTCCCATCACGGAAGCAAGGACCCGGGCCTCCCGGCGGTGCTCGCCCGGCTGCGCCCGCAGATCGCCGGAATCGAGGTGGGGGAGAGCAACGGCTACGGCCACCCGGCCCCGCAGACGCTGGCCGCGCTGCGCTCGGGCGGCGTGCGCACCTACCGCACCGATCGCGACGGAACGGTGAAAGTCACCGTCGCGGATCGTGGGTTGCGCGTCGACACGGAGCGCTGAGTTGGCGGCGAGCGACCCATCCGGAGGAGACCGTGGCAGCACGAACGACCGCCTGGGACCGCGGTAGCCAGCCAGAAATACCGACGAGCGCGTTAGGGGACCTTGAGGCGTCGCCGCGCGCGTACGGCCAGCACGCCGAGCACGGTGATCGCCGTCACGA
>Ga0208736_1000343_pt1 | contig 13900 bp, 14 predicted proteins | sample AntDryMetagUQ255_FD_188090 | JGI IMG/M metagenome (GOLD analysis project Ga0208736, IMG submission 188090) | Polar desert microbial communities from Antarctic Dry Valleys - UQ255 (SPAdes) | ecosystem: Environmental > Terrestrial > Soil > Desert | place: Antarctic Dry Valleys | collected 2008-12-31 | reverse complement strand
TTGTCGATGCGGACCGCCGCCGTTGCTAGCCTGCGGGCGGTGACCGCGCTCGCCGATCTGCCCCTTGTCGCCTCGGGCAAGGTGCGCGACATGTACGACCTCGGCGACCATCTGCTGATGGTCGCCAGCGACCGGATCTCGACCTATGACGTCGTGCATCCGACGCCGATCCCCGAGAAGGGCAACGTGCTCACGGGGCTGTCGGTCTTCTGGTTTGAGCAGACCGCCGAGATCGTCCCCAACCACCTCGTCTCCGCGACCGAGGACGTGCCCGAAGAGGCGCTCGGGCGCGCGCTGCTCGTGCGCAAGCTCGAGATGCTGCCGGTGGAGTGCGTCGTGCGCGGCTACGTGACGGGGTCGGGCTGGAAGGACTACGTCGCTACGGGTTCGGTCGCGGGGATCTCGCTGCCGGAGGGCCTGCGCGAGTCCGAGCAGCTGCCCGAGCCGATCTTCACCCCGTCGACGAAGGCCGACATCGGCCACGACGAGACGATCGACTTCGACCGCGCGGCCGAGATCGTCGGCTCGCGCGACGTTATGGAGCAGCTGCGCGACCTGTCGATCGCGCTGTACTCCTTCGCCGCCTCGCACGCGCGCGAGCGCGGGGTGATCCTCGCCGACACGAAGTTCGAGTTCGGCCGTGACTCGGACGGCGCGCTGATCGTCGCCGACGAGGTGCTCACGCCCGACTCGTCGCGCTTCTGGCCGCTGGACTCCTACGAGGTCGGCCGCTCGCAGCCGAGCTTCGACAAGCAGTACGTGCGCGACTGGGCCGCCGGGACCGGCTGGGACAAGAAGCCGCCGGCGCCGGCGATCCCTGCGGATGTGGTCGAGGGCACGAGCAAGCGCTACATCGAGGCCTACGAGCTGATCACCGGCAAGCCGTTCGAGGCCTGGCTCGGGCGGACGGCCGGAGCCTAGGCATGCGCGCGCGTGTACTGGTGCGCCCGAAGGAGGGCATCCTCGATCCGCAGGGCGTTGCCGTGCAGCGCGCGCTGCCGGCGCTCGGCTTCGAGGGCGTCGCGAACGTGCACATCGGGCGGCTGATCGAGCTCGACGTCGAGGACCCATCCCAGCTCGAAGCGATGTGCCAGAAGCTGCTGGTGAATCCGTTGATCGAGGACTACGAGATCCTCGGGGACGTCCCCGCCTAGCCGCCTGTGAACTTCGGCGTCATCCGCTTCCCCGGCTCGTGTGACGAGGTCGATGCCGTACTCGCGTGCGAGCGCGTGCCCGGCGCTTCGGCGCAGCTGTTGTGGCACGGCGATCGCCACCTGCACGGCGTCGACGCCGTCGTCGTGCCTGGGGGCTTCTCCTACGGCGACTATCTGCGCGTCGGCGCGATCGCGCGCTTCTCGCCGGTGATGGAGTCCGTCATCGAGTTCTCACGCGAGGGCGGGCTCGTGCTCGGGATCTGCAACGGCTTCCAGGTCCTGTGCGAGGCCGGGCTGCTGCCGGGCGCCCTGCTGCCCAACGTCGAGCTGCGCTTCATCTGCCGCCAGGTCAACCTCGAGGTCGTCCGGGCCACCTCGCCATTCACGACCGACTGCGAGGCCGGCGACATCCTCTCGATCCCGGTCAAGCACACGACCGGTCGCTATTACGCGCCACCAGACGTACTGCAGTCTCTGGACGCACACGGTCAGATCGTCCTGAAGTACGCCCACGATGGCAACCCGAACGGTTCATCCAACGACATCGCGGGTGTGCGCAACGAGGTCGGCAACGTCTTCGGGCTGATGCCCCATCCCGAGCATGCGGTCGACGAGCTGAGCGGCTCGACCGACGGGCTGAAGATCTTCACATCGATGGCCCATGCCGACGCTTGATCAGGCCCGAGCGCTCGGCCTGACCGAGTCGGAGTTCTCGCTGATCTGCGAGAAGCTCGAACGCGGTCCCAACGAGGTCGAGCTGGCGGTCTTCTCGCTGCTGTGGAGCGAGCACTGTGCCTACAAGCACTCGAAGAAGCTCTTGGGCGAGCTGCCGACGACGGGTGAGCGGATGGCGCTTGGCCCGGGAGAGAACGCGGGCGCGGTCACGATCGGCGACGGGATGGTGGTCGCCTTCAAGGTCGAATCCCACAACCACCCGTCGGCGGTCGAGCCGTTTCAGGGCGCCGCGACCGGCGTCGGCGGCATCCTGCGCGACATCTTCGCGATCGGCGCGCGGCCTATCGCGATCCTCGATTCGCTGCGCTTCGGCGAGCCTGCGAGTTCGGCGCGTTCGCGCTACCTGCTCGATCACGCGGTCGGCGGGATCGGCCACTACGGCAACTCGATCGGCGTGCCGACGGTTGGCGGCGAGCTCTACTTCGAGGGGCCCTATGAGCAGAACTGCTTGGTGAATGCGATGGCCGTCGGCCTCGCGCGCAAGGACGGGTTGATCCGCAGCGCCGCTACGGGGGTCGGCAACGTCGTCGTGCTGTTCGGCGCATCGACGGGGCGCGACGGGATCGGCGGCGCCTCGGTCTTGGCCTCGGCGGAACTCGACGAGGCCGACGCATCCAAGCGCCCGTCGGTTCAGGTCGGCGACCCGTTCGCGGAGAAGAAGCTCTTGGAGTGCTCCTTGGAGCTGCTTGACCGCGGACTGCTGGTGGCGCTGCAGGACCTCGGCGCGGCGGGGCTGTCGTCCTCCTCGGCCGAGATGGCCTCCAAGGGCGAGGTCGGGCTGGACCTCGACATGTCGCTCGTGCCGCTGCGCGAGGCGGACATGGCGCCCTTCGAGATCATGGTCTCCGAGTCGCAGGAGCGGATGCTGTGTGTGGTCGAGCCCGCGCAGGTGGATGACGTGTTGGAGGTCTGCGCGAAGTGGGAGGTCCACGGGACGGCGATCGGCGTTGTCACCGATACGCGCCGCCTGCGCGTGCTGGTCGGTGATGAGGTCGTCGGCGACATGCCCGTGCAGGCGCTCGTCGACGACTGCCCGCTGTATGACCTGAAGAGCAACATCGACAAGCGCCCCATCTATCCGCGCCCGCCGCGGGTGCTGGGGAGCACCGACCCTCAGGAGATCCTGCTCGCGCTGCTGGCCTGCCCGAACATCGCCTCGCGCCGGCCGCTGTTCGAGCAGTACGACTGTCTCGTGCAGTCGCGCACGGTGCGCCGGCCCGAGCAGGCCGACGCGGCCGTGCTGGCGCTTCCCGACGGCAGCGCGATCGCGGTGGCGCTCGACGGCTCGGGGCGGCGCGTCGCGTGCAGTCCGTACACCGGCACGGTCGAGGCGGTGCTCGAGTGCGCGGCGAACCTCGCCTGCGTCGGCGCCACGCCGCTGGGGCTGACGAACTGCCTGAACTTCGGCAACCCCGAGAAGCCGGGCGTCGCCTGGCAGCTCGAGGAGTCGGTGCGCGGCCTGGCCCATGCCTGCAAGGGGCTGGGGGTGCCGGTCGTCGGCGGCAACGTGTCGTTGTACAACGAGAGCGGCGGCGGCCCGATCTACCCGACGCCGGTCGTCGGCATGGTCGGCGAGCTGAAGTCCGCCGAGCGGGCCGGTCGCATGGGGTTCTCTCGCGAGGGCGACTCGGTCGGCTTCGTCGGGCCGTTCAGACCCTTCATGGCGGGCTCGGAGCTCGCCAAGCTGCGCGGCGACGAGCTGACGCTCGGCCTCGCGCCGGTCGACATCGCGGCGCGTCGCGAGACGATCGAGGCGGTCCGCGACGCCGTGCGCACGGAGAAGCTGTCCAGCGCGCACGACGTCGCCGAGGGCGGCTTCCTGGTCTGCGTAGCCGAGTGCTGCCTGGCCGGCGGGCTCGGCGCCGTCCTGGACCTCGGCGAGATCTACGAGGACGAGCTCGAGCGAGTCCTCTTCGGCGAGTCGCCGGGCGCCGGGTTCGTCGTGTCCGGGAGCGCGGAGGCGTTGGAGCGCGTCGGGCGGCTGGTGCCGTGCGACGTCTTTGGGACGGTTGGCGGTTCGGTGCTCGATGTGACGAGCGGGACGGTGCGGATCGAGGTTGGGCTGGACGAGCTGCGCGAGGCGCATGGGGCGCTGGCGGTGCTTTTTCCCTAGGTCCGGACCACCCGCCATCCTGGCGCAGAACTAGCGCCGCTCCGACGCATTTGCAGGATCGTTGTCGGCGAGGGCAAAGGCCCCTTCGCGACGATGAACACTGCAAGCCGCCCATCACTTCCGCACTACCGCCTGCGCCGCAGGACCGCAGGCTTCACTGCACTCGGCGCCACGCTGACGATGTTGTTCGCGGTCGCTGCCCTCGGTCAGGGCGCGCCGCAGGCAGCGCGGGCCGGCGCGCAGCCGCAAGTGCTCGCAGGCTCGTACGAGCAGACGCCGTTCACTCTGACCCGGCCCTACGTAGGCGTGCTGTGGCGCGACTCGCGCCCGGTCGGAAAGCCCAACCGCGGCGCGCTGATCAGAGGAACGAAGCTTCCCCCGCAAGGAGCGACCTTCTTCAGCTGGGATCCCGTGCGCAAGCGCAGCCCGAGCCCGCAGGCGCGGCGCTACGCGACCGACAAGCTGATCCGTGTCGTACTGCGCGTGGCTGACGAATACGCGCGCGCGAATCCAGGTGCACCACGCCTGGCGATCGGCGACCTCAGCAAGCCGGGCGGCGGGCGCTTCGCCGGCGCCTTCCACGCCTCGCACCAGAACGGCCTCGACGCCGACATCTACTACCCGCGGCTCGACCGCCGCGAGCGGTCGCCCTGGAATGTCACGGACATCGACCTCAAGCTCGCCCAAGACCTCGTCGACCGCTTCGTGCGCGCCGGCGCAACGTACGTCTTCGTCGGTCCCAGGACGCCGCTGAAGGGCCCGCGCGGGGTCGTCATGGCGCTGCCTCGGCACGACAACCATATGCATGTGCGGCTACCGCCCGGCTGAGCGCGGCCGCGCGCTGAGCGCGATCCTCGTGCTCGGCGCAGTCCTGCTGCTGGGCTGCACTGATGTCCAGGACGACGCTGCGCAGAAGCCCGAGCGCGCGACCCCCACGATCCAGCGCCCTGCCCCAACCGCGCAACGCCCCGCGACGATGAGGCGAACGCGAACGATCGGCCGGTCCAGCGAAGGCCGGCGGCTGCGCCTGGTCGAGCGCGGCGATCCCGGCAGCGACCGGAGGATCCTCGTCGTCGGCTGCATCCACGGCACCGAGTGCGCCGGGACTGCGATCACCCGGCGTCTGCTGAGGGGCCCGGCGCCACGCGACGCGCTGCTGTGGATCGTGCCCAACCTCAACCCCGACGGGCGCGCCGCCGGGACGCGACTCAACGGCCGGGGCGTAGACCTCAACCGCAACTTCCCCTCGGAGTGGCGGCCGTTTCAGCGCCGTGGCGACCCGCAGTACTCCGGGCCGCGGCCGCTGTCAGAGCCTGAGTCGCGCGCGTTCGCGGGTTTCGTCCGCGCGCGTCGCCCCACCGTCACGATCGTCTTTCATCAGCCGCAGGCCGTCGTGCGCGCGTGGGGACGCAGCGTTGCGGTGGCACAGCGCTACGCGCGCCTCGCCGGCGTGCCCTTCCGCCGGATCCGTTGGCCGCATGGCACGGCATCGAACTGGCAGAACCACCGCTTCCCCGGCACGAGCTCGTTCGTGGTCGAGCTCGCGCCCGGCGAGCTCGATGCGGCGACGGCGCGGCGTCACGCTGAGGCCGTGCGGGCGTTGGCGCGCTCGCTGGACCGTTAGTTGCGTGGATGGCTCGCGCCACCGACGATGCGATCACGGCCGCCTGCCTTCGCTTCATACAGGGCCACGTCTGCGCGGCGGACCAGCGCCTCGGCGATTTGCGCCCCATCGAACGCGGCCAGGCCGGCATGTGCGTTGACCATTTGTAGGCTAACGCGGATGGCTTGCCGGAGGCACCGTGCCGAACTGCGCCGCGCTACCCCCCGCAACGTGCGTCGGAGTCCTCGGGGAGGCGCCCGCAGGCGGCGGTATCCTTGAGTCCGTGACCACGCTCGACGATCGCGATGGACCGCGAGACGAGTGCGGCGTATTCGGGATCTATGCGCCCGGCCGCGACGTCTCCAGGCTGGCCTACTTCGCGCTGTACGCCCTGCAGCACCGCGGACAGGAGTCCGCGGGAATCGCTGCTGCCGACGTGGGCGGCCACATCATGACCCTGCGCGAGCTGGGCCTCGTCAATCAGGTCTTCGACGAGCAGAAGCTGCGCGCGCTGGCGGGCGACATGGCCGTCGGCCACGTGCGCTATTCGACGACGGGCTCAAACGGCTGGGACAACGCCCAGCCCGTCCATCGCTCCGACCGGCGCGAGGTCGCGCTGGGACACAACGGCAACCTCATCAACGCCGTCGAGTTGCACACCGAGCTGCGCGAGCGCGGCGTTGCCTTCCGCTCGACGTCGGACTCGGAGATCATCGCGACGCTGCTGGCCTCGCATGAGGCCGAGCACATCTCCGACGCGCTGACGGAGGTCATGCCGCGCCTGCAGGGCGCATTCTCGACGGTCTTCATGACGAAGACCGAGGTCGTCGCCTTCCGCGATCCGGCCGGGCTGCGCCCGCTGGTGCTCGGACAGCTCGACGAGGACCACTACTGCGTCGCAAGCGAGTCGTGCGCGCTGGACATCATCGCGGCGAAGTACGTGCGCGACATCCGACCCGGCGAGCTGATCTGGATCGACGGCGACGGCCTGCACTCGCGTCAGGTCATCTCCGGCCAGCGCGAGGCCTTCTGCATCTTCGAGCAGATCTACTTCGCGCGGCCGGACTCGCGCATGGGCGGCGACGTCATCCAGGCCGCCCGCGGGCGAATGGGCGAGATCCTCGCGCGTGAGGCGCCGGCGCCCAACGCCGAGCTCGTGATCCCGGTGCCCGACTCGGGCGCTCCCGCCGCGCGTGGATATGCGCGCGCCAGCGGCCTGCCGCAGGACGACGGGCTGATCAAGAACCGCTACGTCGGGCGCACCTTCATCGAGCCCGGCCAGGAGCTGCGCAAGCATGGCCTGCGGATGAAGTTCAACCCGCTGCCGGAGATTGTCGGCGGCAAGTCGATCGTCGTCGTCGACGACTCGATCGTGCGCGGCAACACGACCCGCCAGATCGTGCAGATGCTGCGTGACGCGGGCGCGCGCGAAGTGCACCTGCGGATCTCCGCGCCGCCGATCAAGCATCCCTGCCACTACGGGATCGACATGTCCACGCGCGAGGAGATGATCGCTCACGGCCGGACGGTCGACGAGGTCGCCGCCGAGCTGAACTGCGACTCGCTCGCCTACCTCTCGCTGAAGGGCATCTACGAGGCGATCCGCGGCGACCGCGATCGTCATTGCGACGCGTGCTTCAGCGGCGACTATCCGCTCGAGGGCAAGCACGAGTCCAACGGCAAGTACGCGCTGGAGCTCCCGATCGTCGAGTCGGCGGTCTCGCCCGCCGGCGTCGCAACGTAGGAAGAACTGACCCGCAGGAGGCGGGATGCCGGCGCCGCCAGGCAAGGACGCAGGGAGCGTGGCGTGCAACGCACGCGAGCGACCGAGGACGCCGCCTGGCGGTGATGGGCGCCCGCCTCGGCGTCGCTACTTGACCTGGGGGCCGTATCCCCACTTGGGCATCGCCGAGCGCCCACCGTGCTGGGCGGCCCTCTCCTGATCTGAGTTCTTCAGGCTGGTCGGGTACGGCGGGCGCTTCCAGGGGTGCCAGCCGACCGTGCCGTAGTGGTGACGCAGGTAGGCGACGAGATCCTCGCGATGGTCAGGACAGGCGTAGCGCGTCGGTCCGTAGAGCCCGCGCCCGTGCCAGACCAGCCAGTTCTCCGGCTGCGCGTCGAGGTATGCGCCCCAGGCAAACTCCTGGACGCTCGTCTCGAGGCTGATCTGCGTCAGGGGATCGGGCGCGCGATCGCAGTACTGACAGCGGAAGATCAGGCGGACCGTCATCCGTTAGCAGACTACCCGCGGTCGCCCCGGTTGCTTTTCATCGCGAGAACCCGCCCCAGCGCTGCTGCCGGGTGGCCGCGATCCACGCGTGCTCGGTGTCCGCCGACTCGAGGCTCGAGGGATACGGCGGGCGCTTCCAGGGGTGGAAGCCGATCGTGCCGTAGTGATTACGGAGATATGCGACGAGGTCGGTGCGATGCTCGTGGCAGGCGTAACGGGCCGGGCCGTAGAGGCCGCGGCCGTGCCAGATCAGCCATCTGCCGGGCAGCGCGTCCTGATAGGCGCCCCAGACGAACTCGCGCATCGCCTTCTCGAGGCTCATCTGCGTGAGCGGATCGGCCGCCCCATCGCAGAACTGACAGCGGAAGATGAACTTGACCGGCATGACCGCAATCCAGCGTAGCCAAGGTCAGAAGCCAGCTCGCCGCCTGATTCGTTACAAGATCGCGCAGTCCGGCTGGCGTCGCCGCGAGCCGCGCTAAGGTCGGTCGCCGCCATGGATCCCGCCACCGCCCTGCGCGAGCATTTCGGCTTTGATGCCTTCCGGCCCGGTCAGGAGGACGCCGTGCGCGCCGCGATCGGGCCGCCGGCGCGCGACGTGCTCGTCGTCATGCCGACCGGCGCGGGCAAGTCACTGTGCTACCAGCTGCCCGCGCTCGTGCGCGACGACCTGACGCTCGTCGTCTCGCCGCTCGTCTCGCTGATGCAGGACCAGGTCGACGCGCTCGCCCAGATCGCCCCCGGGCGCGTCGCGCTCGTCAACGCGCAACGCGATGGCGCATCCAACCGGGCCGCCCTGGAGGCCGCCGTCGCCGGCGAGCTGCGGCTGCTGTACGTCGCGCCGGAGCGCTTCTCCTCGGCGCCGTTTCTGGAGGCGATGAAGGGCACGCGGATCGGGCTGTTCGTCGTCGACGAGGCGCACTGCGTGTCGCAGTGGGGACATGACTTCCGCCCGGACTACTTCCGTCTCGCCGACGCGGCGCGCTGGCTGGAGGCCGAGGCGCTGATCGCCTCGACGGCGACCGCCACGCCGCAGGTCGCGCGCGACATCGAGGAGCGCCTCGGGCTGCGCGACCCGGTCCGCGTGGCGACCGGCTTCGAGCGGCCGAACCTCTCCTTCGCGGTGCTGCCGTGCGCTTCGACGCAGGCCAAGCACCGCCACATCGCCTCGGCGCTGGCGCAGCCCGGCGCGACCCCGGCGATCGTCTATGCCGGCACCCGCGCGGGAGCCGACAAACTCGGCACCCAACTGCGCTCGTCGCTGGAGGGCGGCGTCGGTGTCTACCACGCCGGTCTGGGTCGCGAAGAGCGCACGACCGTGCAGCGGCGCTTCATGGCCGGCGAGCTCGATGTCGTCGTCGCAACCAACGCCTTCGGCATGGGAATCGACAAGGCCGACGTGCGGACCGTCTGCCACGAGAGCGTCCCGGGCTCGATCGAGGCCTACTACCAGGAGGCCGGGCGCGCGGGGCGCGACGGGCTGCCCGCGCGGGCGCTGCTGTTCGCCGAGAGCCGCGACAAGGGCCTGCACGTCTTCTTCATCCAGCGCGGCGAGGTCACCGACGAGACGATCACGACGGTCGCTCACCGGCTGCAGGCGCGCGCAACGGACAACCGCTATGACCTCGGCGCCGACGAGCTCGCGTCGGTGCTGCCCGGCCGCGACGGCGACGACCAGGTCCGCGCGGTCATCGGCCACCTCGCGCGGGCGGGCGTCGTGCGGCCCGCCCCCTCCTCCCCCGACCGCATCCGCGGCCGGATCGAGGGGCCGTTCGACGGGCGCGCTCGCGCGGCCTGTCGCACGTCGGCCGGCGAGGGCCAGCGCGCGCGCTGGCGCCAGTACCGCTCCGTGTGGGCGTTCGTCGAGGGATCGAAGTGCCGGCGCGAGACGATCCTGCGCCACTTCGGCGACAGCGCCGCGCCGGCGCCCGCGCCGGGGGTTCCGTGCTGTGACGTCTGCGACGCGTCGTGGGTGCCTGCGTCGCCGGCGAAGGCCGCCCGGCGAGCCCCCGCCGGCGGCGCAGCGACGTTCGCGCCCGGTGACCTCGATGCCGCGATCATGTCGGTCGTCGAGACGGCGCAACCGTCGGTCGGGCGCACGCGCACGGTGGAGATCCTGCGCGGCGGGCGCTCCAAGAACATCGTCAAGAACTCCTACGACGGGCTCGAGGCGTACGGGACGTTCGATCATCTGACGGCCGGTCAGGTGCTCAGCCGCGTCGACGAGCTGATCGGCGACGGACGCCTGCGCTCGACGGGCGGCGCGTATCCGAAGCTTCAATCCGTGGCGGCGGTGGCGTAGGACCTTGGCCCTATCCGAACCGCTGCGCGTCGGCGTCCTGGCCTCCGGCGACGGGACGAACCTCCAGGCGCTGCTTGACACCGTGCACGGCAACGAGGTGCTGGTGGTCGCCGTCGCGTCTGACAAGCGTGACGCGCGCGCGCTGCAGCGCGCTGCCGCCGCCGACGTCCCGACGGCGGTGTTCGAGGGCGCCGTTCACCCCGACCGCGAGAGCCGCGACGGCGCGATCGCCGACTGGCTGCTCGAGCGCGAGGTGAAGCTCGTCGTGCTCGCCGGCTACATGGCGCTGCTGACAAGCCCGTTTTTGCGGCGCTTCCCGGGCGCGGTCCTCAATGTCCACCCCTCACTGCTACCTGCCTTTCCTGGCGTGCGCGCGATCGAGCAGGCGATCGACTACGGGGTCAAGGTCTTCGGCGTGACCGTCCACCTCGTCGAGGACGACGGCGGCGTCGACACCGGCCCGGTGGTTCTGCAGGGCGCGATCGAACTGCCCGGCGCGACCGATCCCGAGGTGGTTCACGAGCGCCTGCGCCCGCTTGAGCACGCGCTGCTGCCCGAGGCCGTCCGGCTGTTCGCGCGCGGCGCCGTGACGCGCGACCCGGAGAACGCGCGCCGCACCGTGGTGGCTCGCTAGCGAATCGTTATTCTCGACCGCATCGCAGACGACACCGACACCGCGAGCAGCACCGACGGCGACGAGGCGCTCACCCAGCCAGGCCAGGTGCGCGTCCGGCGCGCGCTGCTGTCGGTGTCCGACAAGCGCGGCGTCGTCCAGCTCGCGCGCGGGCTCGAGGAGCTCGACGTCGAGATCGTGTCGACTGGCGGAACGGCGCGAGCGCTCGCCGACGCCGGCGTGCGGGTTCGCTCCGTCGAGGACTTCACCGGCTTTCCGGAGATGATGGACGGGCGCGTGAAGACGCTGCATCCGCGGCTGTACGCGGGCCTGCTGGCCGTGCGCTCGGACGCCGACCACGTCGACGCGATTGCCGAGCACGGCCTCGAGCAGGTTGATCTCGTGTGCGTGAACCTTTATCCGTTCGAGGAGACGGTCGCGCGGCGCGGGGCCAGCGAGGCCGAGATCATCGAGAACATCGACATCGGCGGCCCGACCATGATCCGCGCCGCGGCGAAGAACCACGCGTACGCCGTCGTCGTGACGAGCCCGGAGTCCTACGACGCGGTGCTCGACGAGCTCGGCAGCAGCGAGGGGATGCTGTCGATGACCACGCGCGAATCGCTGGCCGCAGAGGCGTTCGCCTACACGGCGCGCTACGACACGGCGATCGCGCGCTGGTTCTCCGAGAAGTCCGAGGACTTCCCGCCGATGCACATTCGCGCCTACGAGAAGGTGGCCGACCTCGCCTACGGCGAGAACCCGCACCAGCGCGCCGCCTACTACAACCAGGTCGGCGCGCGGATGCACGTCCTGTCGATGGTCCACCAGCACCACGGCAAGCAGCTGTCCTTCAACAACCTGCTCGACCTCGACGCGGCTCGCAAGCTCGTCAGCGACTTTCACGTGCCGGTATGCGTGATCGTCAAGCACAACAACCCGTGCGGCGTCGCGTGCGGGGAGACGCCGCTGCAGGCCTACGAGCGGGCGCTCGCGACCGATCCGCTGAGCGCGTTCGGGGGCGTGATCGCGTTCAACCGCCCCGTCGACGAACCGACGGCGGCGAAGCTCGCCGAGCAGTTCATCGAGGTCCTGTTCGCGCCCGAGTACTCGCCCGAGGCGCTCGAGATCCTCAGCGAGAAGCCCTCGATCAGGATTCTCGAGAACAAGGAGCGCCGCATCGAGCTCGCGGCTGAGCCGGAGATCAGGCAGGTCATGGGCGGCCTGCTCGTGCAGGACCGCGATCTTGAGTTCGGTGATCGCCGCGAGATGGAGATCGTGACCAAGCGCGAGCCGACCGACGGTGAGTGGCGCGATCTACTGTTTGCCTGGCAGGTCTGCAAGCACGTGCGCTCCAACGCGATCGTGATCGCCAAGGACGAGACGAGCGCTGGTATCGGCGCCGGGCAGATGAGCCGCGTCGATTCCGTGCGCCTGGCGATCGACAAGTCCAACCTCGACTCGCTGGAGGGCTCCTCGATGGCCTCGGACGCATTCTTCCCCTTCTCCGACGGCCCGGATATCGCGATCACCGCCGGGGTCACCGCGATCATCCAGCCCGGCGGCTCGCGACGCGACCCCGAGGTCGTCGATGCCGCCGACGGCGCCGGCGTCGCGATGGTCTTCACCAGCCGACGGCACTTCCGCCACTGACGGCGTTCGGCTCTGCCCCCGCCGATGTCGATCGAGCGCTTCTCATCCGGCATCCCATGGGAGGCGGCGGTGGGCTACTCGCGCGCCGTTCGCGCGGGGCCGTTCATCCTGATCGCCGGGACGACGGCCGCCGACGAGGACGGCGTGGTCGCCTGTCCCGGCGACTCCTACGGGCAGACCGTTCACGTTCTGGATTCGATCGAGGACGCGCTCGCCCAGGCGGGTGCCCGCCTCGAGCAGGTCGTCCAGACGCGGATCTACGTGACGGACATCGCCTGCAGTGACGAGATCGGCCGCGCCCACGGCGAGCGCTTCGCGGACATACGGCCGGTCAGCTCGATGGTCCAGGTCGCCGCGCTGATCGACCCGCGGATGATGGTGGAGATCGAGGCGATGGCGTATGTGGGGGCGTAGCGAGCGCCCGCTCACTGCCTGCGCGATCGCGGCGGAAGTGCTTGCGACCGAAAGCGTCCGCTGAGGCCCGACTCGTGGACGTGCGTCGTCAGGCGGCCATCGTGCGAGGCGGTGGGCGGATCCGTGAGCGTCACGACATTGCCGTGGGCGATGCAACGCGGGCAGATCGCGCCGTAGGGCGCGGGCAGCGGCCCATCGAAGGTCGTGGCGCAGCGTCTGCAGTACAGGTCAGCCATCGTTCCTCGCGTTCTTCAATCGGCGAACGGCAGATATTTGACGACTCCGGTCACCTCGAGCACGCGCTGAATTGCCGCGGGACCGCGAAGCAGGGCGCTCTCGCTGCACGACATCGACCGTGGCAAGATCCAACTCGCCCGACAGATTGATGACGTGAAGCTCGCCGTCTCGCTCGGAGCGCACGGAGAGCTCACCGAGATCGAGGAGCTGTCTGACTCGAGGGCTGGCGTGCTGTTCAGGAAGAGGCAGGGTCATCCACACATTTGGTGGGTCCCGCCGAATCCGGCTTCTGCCGATCTCAGCAGAAAGCGTCCTCGCGGACGATGTAGGTGCCGGCGCGCCCCTGAAGAAACGCGCGGACGACGTCAAAACTAGCGCACTCGAGAGCCAGTCGCATCCATAATGACAAAAGGGCTGCTTCTGCTGCTGTGGCCATGGGCCGCCTGGGACTCGAACCCAGAACCTAGGGCTTAAAAGGCCCTTGCTCTACCGATTGAGCTAACGGCCCTACGGGCGGATCCTAAGGGCTGGCGAGGGCGGCCTCCGGTTCGGCCGAGCACCGTCCGACCTGTCCCGGAGACTGCCCCGTTCAGCCTGCCGCCCGCGCCGCCGCGCGACCTGACCAGTACCCCCAACGGGATTCGAACCCGTGTCCTCAGCCTTGAAAGGGCCGCGTCCTAAACCACTAGACCATGGGGGCAGGCGCAGCGGATTCTAGGCCGCGCATGAGTAGCCTCCTGTGGCGCGCGTAGCTCAGCGGTCAGAGCACCGCCCTTACAAGGCGGGGGTCGCCGGTTCGAAACCGGCCGCGCGCATTCGGCGGCCCGCGTTCAACGCTGAGGCCCA
>Ga0208736_1000342_pt1 | contig 13920 bp, 15 predicted proteins | sample AntDryMetagUQ255_FD_188090 | JGI IMG/M metagenome (GOLD analysis project Ga0208736, IMG submission 188090) | Polar desert microbial communities from Antarctic Dry Valleys - UQ255 (SPAdes) | ecosystem: Environmental > Terrestrial > Soil > Desert | place: Antarctic Dry Valleys | collected 2008-12-31 | reverse complement strand
CATCGACGAGCTGCTGGCGGGTCTCAACCCGCCTCAGCGTGAGGCTGTCACCCACGGCGAGGGGCCGCTGCTGATCCTCGCCGGCGCGGGCACGGGCAAGACGCGCGTGCTCACGCACCGGATCGCCTTCCTGGAGGCGACGGGCATGGCGCGGGCCAGTGAGATCCTCGCGATCACCTTCACCAACAAGGCCGCGCAGGAGATGCGCGAGCGCGTCGAGCGACTGCTCGGGCGCCGCACGCGCGCGATGTGGGTCATGACCTTCCACGCGGCATGCGCGCGGATGCTGCGCGCCGAGGCGCACCGGCTGGGCTACACGCGCCAGTTCACGATCTACGACCAGGCCGACGCGCGGCGCCTGGTCAAGCGCAGCCTCGACGAGCTGGGCGTCGACACGAAGCGCTTTACGCCCGGCGCGGTCCATCACCAGATCTCCGACGCGAAGAACAAGCTGCGCGACGCCGAGGCCTACAGCCGGCTCACCGGCTCGTACTTCGAGACGACCGTCGCCGACGCCTACCGGATCTACGAGCGCGAGCTGCACCGCATGAACGCGATGGACTTCGACGACCTGCTCGTCAACGCCGTCAACGTGCTGCAGCTCTTCCAGGAGGTCCGCGACCGGTACTCGACGGCGTTTCGCCACGTGCTCGTCGACGAGTATCAGGATACGAACGCCGTGCAGTACCGCTGGCTGCAACTGCTCTCGTCCGAGCACCGCAACCTGGCGGTGGTGGGCGACGATGCGCAGTCGATCTACGGCTTTCGCGGAGCAGACATCAGCAATATCCTGGACTTCGAGGAGACCTTCCCCGACGCCCAGGTGGTCAAGCTCGAGCAGAACTACCGCTCGACGCAGACGATCCTCAGCGCCGCCAACGCGGTCATCGCGCACAACCGCGAGCAGAAGCACAAGTCGCTGTGGACGAACCTCGGCCAGGGCGATCCGATCAAGATCCGCGAGCTCGACGACGAGCATGCCGAGGCGCGCTACGTCATCGGCGAGATCGAGCGGCTCGTCGACGAGGGCGCTGGCCGCGCCGAGATCGCGGTGTTCTATCGCACGAACGCGCAGTCGCGCGTCATCGAGGACACGCTCGTGCGCCGCGACATCGGATACCAGGTCATCGGCGGCACGAAGTTCTACGAGCGCGCCGAGATCAAGGACGCGATCGCCTACCTCACGGTGCTCGGCAACCCGCAGGACGTCATCTCCTTCACGCGGATCGTCAACTCGCCGCGCCGCGGGATCGGCCAGACCTCGCTCGGACGCGTGACCGCGTACGCGGATGCGGAGGGGATGTCGATCTGGGACGCGGCGGCGAATGTCGGCCAGGTGCCGGGGCTGGGCACCGCCGCGGTGCGCTCGCTCGGGCGCTTCATGGACACGATGGTGGCGCTGCGCGAGCGCGCCGAGCAGCGCGTGCCGATCGGCGACCTGCTCGAGTCGCTGCTGCAGGACACGGGCTACATCGAGGCGCTGAAGGCCGAGCGCACGATCGAGGCGCAGGGCCGCGAGGAGAACCTCGCCGAGCTCGTCGAGGTCGCCCGCGAGTTCGACGCGAGCGCCGAGGAGGAGATGGACACGCTCGATGTCTTCCTGCAGGGCGTCGCGCTCGTCGCCGACGCCGACACGCGCTCAGACGACGACGGCCTCGTCACGCTCATGACGATCCACAACGCCAAGGGCCTGGAGTACCCGATCGTCTTCATCGCCGGGATGGAGGAGGGCGTCTTCCCGCACTCGCGGGCGCTCGACGAGGGCGGCCTGGAGGAGGAGCGCCGCCTGGCCTACGTCGGTGTGACGCGCGCGATGCACCGCCTCTTCATGACCAGCGCGCGCCGCCGCGCAGTCTTCGGCGCCACGCAGTACGGCATGCGCTCGCGCTTTCTCGACGAGGTCCCGCGCGAGCTCACCGACCGCGCCGACGAGGGTGGGCGGGCTCGTATTCATCCCGGGGTGGCGGCGCAGCGACCGGGGTCATGGGCGTCGTCTTCGAGCAGCACGCGTTCGGAGCAGGCGGTGCCTGCCTTCCGCATGGGCGACGACGTATCGCACGCCGCGTTCGGTGCCGGCGTCGTCACCGGCGTGGAGGCCGGCGGGATCGTCGTCGTGCGCTTCGCCGGCGACGGCAGCGAGCGCAAGCTCATGGCCGAATACGCTCCGATCACGAAGCTCTGACGTAGAGGACGAAGAGGAACGCGACGCCATGCCAGCCGAGCTCATCGATGGAAAGCAGATCGCGGGACGCGTGCGGATCGGCGTCGCGCGCGACGTCGAGGCGTTCACGCTCCAGTTCGGCGGCGCGCGACCGGGCCTGGCGACGATCGTCGTCGGCGACGATCCGGGCTCGGCGGTCTACGTCGCCGGCAAGCAGAAGGCATGTCGCGAGGTCGGCATGGAGGGCTTCAACTTCCCGCTGCCGGCCGACACGCCCCGCGCCGAGGTCGTCGCGCTGATCGAGCGCCTGAACGACGATCCCGACGTCTCGGGCATCCTCCTGCAGCTGCCCGTTCCGGCGCAGCTCGACGGCGTCGAGCTGACAGGCATGATCGACCCGGGCAAGGACGTGGACGGGCTGACGCCGATCAGCGCCGGGCTGCTGGCACTCGGTCGCGAGGGGCTGCGGCCCTGCACGCCGCAGGGCGTCATGACGCTGCTGGAGTCCACGGGCGCTCAGCTCGAGGGCGCCGAGGCCGTCGTGATCGGCCGCTCGAACCTGTTCGGAAAGCCGATGGCGCAGCTGCTGCTGGGCGCGAACGCCACGGTCACGGTGTGCCACTCGCGCACCCGCGACCTCGCCGCGGTCTGCCGCCGCGCGGACGTGCTGATCGCGGCGGTCGGGCGCGCGCGGATGGTCGAGGCGGACTGGGTCAAGCCCGGCGCGATCGTCATCGACGTCGGGATGAACCGCTTGAATACGTCCCCACCCACCCTCGCCGGCGATGTGGACTTCGATGCGGTCAGTGAGGTCGCGTCCGCGATCACGCCCGTGCCCGGCGGCGTCGGACCGATGACGATCGCCTTCTTGCTGCGCAACACCCTCCAGGCGGCGCGGATGCAGCGCGCGGCGGACGACTGATGGACGTACGCCGGCTGCGCAGCGGAGAGCTGTTGACGGCGGCGGGCGCGCTCGGCCTGGCCGTCGTGCTGTTCACCGACTGGTTCGGTGGCCAGTCGGGCTGGTCGACGCTTACCGTCGGGCGCGTGCTGCTCGTGCTGACGATTGCCCTGGGGCTGACCCTCGTCGCCTTCACCCTGAGCGCGCGCGCGGTCTCGATGGCGACCTCGGCATCCGTGGTGACGATCGGCGTCGGCTCGCTCGCGGTCCTCTACCTGCTCTACCGCGTCGGCATCGACGAGCCCGGCCGCAACGCGCTCGTCAGCGTCCAGGCCGGCGCCTATCTCGGCCTGCTGTGCCTGCTGGCGATCGTCGCCGGAACCTGGCGCGCGCTGGGCGACGAGCGCAAGGTCAGTGCGATATCGCTGCGCCAGACCGAGCGTGTGCTCGGCGTCCGCGGCGCGGCGCGGCCGGCCCCGCCGGCGCGCGACCCTGCGCGCGGTGAGCCGCGGGGCTGATCGCCTCCTAGAATCGACGCCGATGATCGACCGCGAACAGGTGCTGCACGTCGCCCGCCTCGCCCGCCTCGAGCTGACCGACGAGGAGGTCGGCCGGATGAGCGAGGAGCTCTCGGCCGTGCTCGGCCACATCGAGAAGATCGGCGAGCTCGATCTCGACGGCGTCCCGCCGACGACCCACGTCGTCGAGGTCTCCGGCGCCCTGCGCCCCGACATCGTCGAGCCGTCGCTGCCGCGCGAGGTCGCGCTGGCGAGCGCCCCCGCCGTCGCCGGCGGCGGCTTCCTCGTTCCCAGCCCGCAGGCCGACGCGGTCGACTCGGTGACGTCGTCCGAAGGTCAGAGCTTGCGATGACCGTAGGCCGAAACCCGTCTTCGGACCTGACGACGCTCACCGCCTCCGCTGCCGTCGATGCGATGGGTCGCGGTGAGTTCACCGCCGCCGAGCTCTTCGACGCCTACCGAGCGGCCGCCACGGCGGATCAGCTCAACGCCTACCTGTGGGTCGCCGAGAACGCGCCGCCCGCACCGCCGCAAGACGCCCCGCTGGCCGGGGTGCCGCTCGCGGTCAAGGACCTGTTCTGCACCGAGGGCGTGCCCAGCCAGGCGGGCTCGAAGATCCTCGAGGACTACCGCCCGCCCTACACGGCATCGGTCGTCGCGCGCCTGCAGGCGGCCGGCGCCCCGCTGCTGGGCAAGACCAACCAGGACGAGTTCGCGATGGGCTCCTCCAACGAGAACTCCGCCTTCGGCCCGGTCCTGAACCCCTGGGATCACCGCCGCGTGCCCGGCGGCTCGAGCGGCGGCAGCGCGGCCGCCGTCGCCGCCGGCTCCGCGCCGTGGGCGCTGGGCACCGACACCGGCGGCTCGATCCGCCAGCCCGCGGCGCTGTGCGGGATCGTCGGCCTCAAGCCGACCTACGGCACGATCAGCCGCTACGGGATGATCGCCTTCGCCTCGTCGCTGGACCAGGCCGGCCCGCTGACACGCGACGTGACCGACGCCGCGCTGCTGCTCAAGCACATGGTCGGCCAAGACCCGCGCGACTGCACCTCGATCGGCTTTCCCGGGGAGATCGGGCGCCCGGCGGCCCGGTCGCTGGAGGGCATTCGCCTGGGCGTGCCCGAGGAGCTCACGGGCGAGGGTGTCGGCATCGACGCCGGCGTGCTGGAGACCTTCAACGCCACGCTCAAGCTCGCCGAGAGCCTCGGCGCCTCCGTGCGCACCTGCCGTCTGCCGCACGCGCAGCATGCGCTGAGCGCCTACTACGTGCTGGCGCCGGCCGAGGCGTCCTCGAACCTCGCCCGCTTCGACGGCGTGCGCTATGGGGCGCGCGTCGAGAACGGCGGCTTGCTCGGGATGTACACGAAGACCCGCAGCCAGGGCTTCGGCACCGAGGTCAAACGCCGCATCATGCTCGGCACGTACTCGCTGTCCAGCGGCTACTACGACGCCTACTATGGCCGCGCTCAGCGCGTGCGCACGAAGATCTCCGAGGATTTCGCGACGGCGTTCGGGGAGTTCGACTTCGTCGTCACGCCGACATCGCCGACGGTCGCGTTCGAGCTCGGTGCCAAGACCGCCGATCCGTTGTCGATGTACGTCAACGACTACTGCACCGTGCCGATGTCGCTCGCCGGAATCCCGGCGATCTCGATCCCCAACGGCCTGAGCGAAGGGCTGCCGACGGGCTTTCAGCTCGCCGGCCCGGCGTTCAGCGAGAATGCCATCCTCGACGCGGCGTTCGCCCTCGAGCAGGCGATCGGCTTCCGGAGCCTTGCGCCAGTGGCCGCGCGGAGCCGGGCATGAGCGAGTTCGAGCCGGTCATCGGGCTGGAGATCCACGTCCAGCTCGCCACGAACACGAAGATGTTCTGCGGCTGCGCGCTCTCCTTCGGCGAGCCGCCCAACACCCGCACGTGCCCGGTCTGCCTCGGCCTGCCCGGCACGCTGCCGCGGGCGAACGCGCAGGCGATCCACTTCGGGCTGATGATCGGCATCGCGCTGGGCTCCGAGCTCGCGCCACGCTCGATCTTCCACCGCAAGAACTACTTCTATCCCGACCTGCCCAAGGGCTACCAGATCAGCCAGTACGACGAGCCGCTGTGTCGCGGCGGGCATCTCGGCGACGTGCGGATCCATCGCGTGCACCTCGAGGAGGACGCCGCCAAGCTCGTCCACGCCGGCGCGAGCGGGCGCATCCACGGCTCCGACGCCTCCGTCGTGGACTTCAACCGCGGCGGCACGCCGCTGGCCGAGATCGTCACCGAGCCCGACGTGCGCTCCGCCGGGCAGGCGCGCGAGTGGCTGACGCTGCTGCGCACGACGCTGCGCCGGCTCGGCGTCAGCGACGTGAACATGGAAGAGGGCTCGCTGCGCTGCGACGCCAACATCTCGATCCGCCCGATCGGCGCGACGGAGCTCGGCACGAAGACCGAGCTGAAGAACATGAACTCCTTTCGCTTCATCGAGCGCGGCATCAACGCCGAGGTCGCGCGCCAGGAGTCGTTGCTGCGCGGCGGCGGGCACGTCGTCCAGGAGACGCTGCACTTCGATCCGCGCACGGAGGCGATCACCTCGCTGCGCTCCAAGGAGCAGGCGCACGACTATCGCTACTTCCCCGAGCCCGACCTCGTACCCGTCGCCACATCGCAGGCGATGCTCGACACCGCCCGCGAGGCGATGCCCGAGCTGCCCGCGGCACGCGAGCAGCGTCTGCAAGGGCTGGGCATCACGGCCGGCGACGCCCGCCAGCTGGCCTGGCGCACGGAGCTCGGCGACTACTTCGAGGCCGCCTTGGCAGCGGGGGCGGAGGGCGGGAACGGATCCGCCGAGGCGCAGCCGCTGGCCAACTGGGTCTGCAACGAGCTCGTCGCGCGCGTCGGCGAGGACGATCCCAACGCATCGAAGGTGCGCCCCGACGCGCTCGCCAGGCTCGTCGTGCTAGTCGGCGCCAAGACCGTGACGGTCGGCAACGCCAAGCTCGTACTCGACCGGCTCGTCGCCGAGGGCGGCGACCCCGCTCAGATCGTCGAGTCGGCGGGGCTCGGTGCGATGACCGGCGGCGACGACGCGCTGGACCCGGTCGTCGAGGCCGCGCTCGCCGCCAACGCCGATGCCGCAGAGAAGATCAAGGCCGGCAACATGAAGGCGATCGGGGCGATCATCGGCCACGTCATGCGCGAGACGAAGGGTCGCGCCGACGGCGCCGAGGTCACCCGCATCGTTCGCGAGAAGCTCGGGTTGTAGTGCTCCGTCCTGCAAGTCGGTCACTCGTGCAAACTGTTTCACAGGACGAACCACCAGGAGGCAAGTGATGTCGAAGCACATTCGGGCAAACCGCATCGCGGCCGGAGCGGCGCTGGCCGCGCTCGCCCTGGCCGGCGCACAGCAGGCGATCGCCGACGGTGACGGCGACCCCCTCGCCATCCCGCCGCCGACGCGCTACGCGCTGCCGGGCGTCACGCTGCACGTGACGCCGTCACAGGTCAACGCCGGCGCGGGCGCGCAGTTCACGTTCCGTGCCGTGCAGACGCGCCGCACGATGAAGCGCGGGGTGCTCACGCTCACCCTCCCCAAGCTGTGGCGCGAGCGCCCGTCGGCCGGGGCCCCGACGTATGCCGTCGTCCCTCTGACGGGAACGGGCTCCAGCAGCCGGGTGCGCGTGCGCCGCAGCGGCCGCGTTCTGCGGTTCTCCTTCACGAACGGACGACGCAACGACTCGGGCCGGTTCACCGTGAGCGACCGCGCGTTGCCCGGCGGCACCTACCGCGCCCCGTTCGCGCTGCGGGTCGGCAGCTTCCAAGCCGGCACAGGCAGCCTGAGCGTCGTCGTGCTGCCGGCGCCCGCGCTCGTCCCGGCGACGTAACCCGCACAGGCGTTCGGGCGCCAGGCCCGCCGAGCGGGGGGTGGGCTGGCGTACGATGGTGGCGAGGAGACCCGCCGGCGCCGAAGGAGGCACTCGATGTGCAAGCTCATCCGCATGGACCACACGGGCCATTCGACCCTCGCCGAATGGACGCCCGAGGATCCGGCCGCCGTCGAGCGGGCCGTGCAGGCGTTTCGCAGCGAGCTGGACCGCGGCTACCTCGCGATGGTCAGCACCGGGCCGGGTCACGCCGAGCATGTGCGCGAGCTGCCCGTCGACGCTGAGCTTGTGATCATGCGGCTGCCGATCTCCGGCGGCTAGAGGACCGCAGGCCGCGTCCATGGCGGCGGCCGACGTCCTCCCCGAGACCGCGTCCGTCCACTGGCGCCGGCGCGTCGACGCCGCGCAGCTGCGCGGGCGCGGGCGGCTGTGGACGCTCACGATGGCCGCCCATGTCGTGCCGTTCGCCGGGGCCGCCTCACTGCTGCTGTGGATGCAGCCGCTCGCGCTGCCCGTCGCGCTCGTCTGCTTCGCCCACGCCTGGATCATCCCGGAGCTCTACGCGCAGCGGGGAGCCAACGTGCTGCGTCCGGCGCGCCACATGAGTGCTGCCGACGCGGCGCCCGGCCCCGAGCAGCGCTCGGTCGGCCTGCTCGGCGACCTGGTCGGCCACGAGGCTCGCGAGCTGCACGCCCGCACCGGCCTCGTGCTCGAGCCAGGCCGCCTCGGCGCCTGGCTCGTGGGGGAGAAGGGGGCGGTCCTGCTGCACGGTGGCCGCCGGCCGCGGGCGTACTGCTACTGCGTGAAGGTCGACCCGCGCCGGCCGGCCGCCGCCGACCTGCCCTCGGGCGATCGCATCGCGCACCTGCTGCTCGCGCTGCGCAGCGACGAGCAGGGTTTCGCCACGGTCGCCAACCTCGCGTTCGCCGGCGCGCCGTGGCGGCTGCGCCGGCGCATGTCCAGGGAGACGCGCGCGGCGCTGAAGGCTGCTCTGGCTTCCGACAGTCGGTCGAGCGCGCGGCTCTGAATCCGGGACGGCGGTCCAGTGCCGCGGTGGCGGCCAGGCCGCAAGATCATGGGCATGCCTGACGCCTCCGATCTCACCCGCCGGGCCATCGTCGAAGTCGCCGCTTCCCACGCAGCTTCACCGAAGGACCCCGTCGTTCGCCGCTACCGGCTGGCGCGGGTGCCGCTCTACTCAGGGCCGGCCCCCGTGCTGGATCGCTTCGCGCACCTGCGCGTAAGCCACGACTGACCCCCGACCGCAGAACGCTGCCTTCCCCCGCGGGCCCGGCTCGCGGGGGCGGTACGCTCGAGGCATGCCCACCGTGCCCACCTCCACCGAGCCACGTGGCTCCTCGCTCGGCCGCCGCGCGATCGCGCTGCTCGTCCTCCTGATCGCGGCCTTCATCCTGTTCAAGGTCGTCATCGGCGTCGTCACCGCGGTCGCGACCGTCGTCGTGGTGGTGCTCGCGATCTGCGCCGTCGTCTGGGCGATCCGAGTCCTGTAGCGAAGGCGCTCGATGGCCGGGGGCGCCTACATCGTCATCGCGCTGAGCTTCGGCCTGGCCGGCGGGATCATCGGCAAGATCAAGGGCAGCTCGTTCTTCATCTGGTTCATCGTCGCCACGGTCGTGCCGGTGATCGGGCTGCTGACGGCGATCGTCTATCGCTCCGAGCGCAACGAGCTGCGCCGGCCGTGCCCGACGTGCGGGCGCATCTGCAAGCTGCACGACGCCCTCTGCGTTCGCTGCGGCACCGAGCTCGACTTCCCCGAGCAGGCGCTGGCATCCGAGAACTCGGCTGCTGTGGCCCGCTAATCTGACTCGTTCACGCTGGCCAGCCGGGCTGGCCTGTTCATATGCCGAGAGGAGGTCGTGATATGCGCGCGGTTGACGCCATCATGGAGTGCTTGAAAGCAGAGGGTGTCGATGTCGTATTCGGCCTCCCCGGCGGAGCGAACCTGCCGACGTACGACGCGTTCGTGGATGCCGGCATACGCCACGTCCTCGTGCGCCACGAGGCCGGCGGCGGCCATGCGGCCGAGGGCTACGCGAAGGCGACCGGCAAGGTCGGCGTGGCGTTCGCCACCTCCGGCCCCGGGGCGACGAACGTCGTGACCCCGATCGTCGACGCGATGATGGACTCCGTCCCGACGGTGTTCATCACCGGCCAGGTGCGCACGGATCTCATCGGCACCGACGGCTTTCAGGAGACCGACACGCTCGGCATCACGATGCCGGTCGTCAAGCACTCCTTCCAGATCCGGTCGCCGCTGGCGATCCCGCGTGCGATCCACGAGGCCTTCCACATCGCCCGCTCCGGGCGTCCCGGCCCGGTCGTCGTGGACATCCCGCAGGACCTCAGCCGCGCGGACATCGACTACGTGCCGGTCACCGACCTGCACCTGCCCGGCTACCAGCCGACGATCGAGGGCAACACGAAGCAGATCCGCCAGGCGGCGAAGGCGATGGCCTCCGCCCGCCGACCGGTCATCTACGCCGGCGGCGGCGTCATCAACGCCAACGCCTCCAAGGAGCTCTTCGAGTTCGCGACGTCCGATCGCTTCCCCGTGACGTGCACGCTGATGGGGCTGGGTGGGTTCCCCGCTCCGCACCCGCAGTGGCTGGGCATGCTCGGCATGCACGGCACGCGCACGGCGAACTACGCGATGGACGAGGCGGACCTGATCTGCTGCATCGGCGCGCGCTTTGACGACCGCATCACCGGCAAGCTGTCGGAGTTCGCACCGCACGCGAAGTTCATCCACATCGACGTCGATCCGGCCGAGATCTCCAAGACCATCCCGGCGCATATCCCGATCGTCGGCGACTGCAAGAACGTCTTGACCAAGCTCGTCAGGGAGTACCGGGCGCTGGAGGGCGTCGACACCACCCGGACGGACGAGTGGTGGCAGAGGATCGGAGCCTGGCAGGAGAAGCACCCGCTGCGCTACGAGCCGACCACGGACGCCGAGATCAAGCCGCAGTACATGGTCCAGGCGCTCTACGAGGCGACCGGCGGCGACGCGATCGTCACCTCCGACGTCGGCCAGCACCAGATGTGGGCGGCGCAGTACTACCACTTCGCCAAGCCGCGCCGCTGGATCAACTCCGGTGGCCTGGGGACGATGGGCTTCGGCCTGCCCGCGGCGCTCGGAGCGGCGGTGGGGTGCCCCGATCAGACGGTCGTCTGCATCGCCGGCGACGGCTCGATCCAGATGAACATCCAGGAGCTGGCGACCTGCGCCGAGGACAAGATCCCGGTCAAGGTGTTCATCATGAACAACGGCTACCTCGGCATGGTGCGCCAGTGGCAGGAGCTCTTCTGGGAGAAGCGCTACTCGCACGTCGACATGGGCTCCTACCCGGACTTCGTCAAGCTCGCCGACGCCTACGGCGCGACCGGCATGCGCCTGACGGACAAGGCGACGCTCGTCGACGACATGAAGGAGGCGCTGGCGACGCCCGGCCCCGTCGTGTGCGACGTGCGCGTCACGCGCGAGGAGAACACCTATCCGATGATCGCGCCCGGCCAGGCCGCGCGCGAGATGGTGGGGTGACCGTCATGGGAGAGCCCGCCACCAAGGAGCTGCTCAGCCTCGACGACCTCGAGGCCGCGGGCAACCTGCACAGCGGCCGCAAGCACGTCCTGTCGATTCTCGTCGAGAACAAGTTCGGTGTCCTGACCAGGGTCGCCGGCCTGTTCGCGCGGCGCGGCTACAACATCGACACGCTGACGGTCGGCCCGACCGACGACGAGCAGTACTCGCGCATCACGCTGACGTTCGATGGCGCGATGCACTCCGTCGACCAGGTCACCAAGCAGCTGCACAAGCTCATCAACGTCCTGAAGATCCGCGACCTCGAGCCCGACGACACGGTCGCGCGCGAGCTCGCGCTCTTCAAGGTCGCCGTCGAGGGCGCCCAGCGCGCGGAGGTCATGCAGATCGCCGACATCTTTCGCGGGAAGGTGGTGGACGTGACGCGCCGCTCGATCATCGTCGAGATCACCGGCACGACCGACAAGATCGCGGCGTTCGAGCGCATGGTGCGGCCGTTCGGGCTCATCGAGATGATGCGCACGGGCGAGATCGCGATCAGCCGGGGCCGCGGGGAGACCTAGTGGATGTGGCCGGAAATTCGGCGAGGTCTTGCCGGATGCCCGGCCGCGATCTGAAGATCGGCGGCGATCCGGCGAGCGTGCCTCTGGCCCGGGCCGGCCGGTGGGGCGCACGTGACCGGTCGCCGGCGGCCGTCAGGCGCGGATCGGGCGCCGGGAAGATCCGTCGATTTTCCGGACGCGTCCACTGATGGGTCGCGCCGGTGCCGCTGGCGGCGCCGGCGCCGGCAGCGGCGCGGATGCGCCGGCCGGCGGGGCGACGCCGGTCAGCCCTGCCGCGGACGGCACCTTTGCGCTGGGAGCGGGCGACCGCAAGCGCCTGCGCAAGCGCCTGGAGCAGGCGGTCAAGCGCGCGCGTCGCGCGGGCGGTGATGGCGGCGGGGTGCTCGCCGCGCTGACCGTGCCGGTGGCGCGGGACGTCGACCCCTCGGCGGTCGTGTTCGCCTCGCGGCGCGCCGGCGAGCCGTGGTTCTGCCTCGAGCAGCCCGAGCGCGACCGCGCGGCGGTGGCGGCGCTGGGCTGCGTGATCGAGCTGGCAGCGCACGGCGCGCAGCGCTTCGACGAGGTCGCGGCACGCTGGCGCGCACTCGCCTCGCAGGCGCTGTCGGATGGCGCCGACGGCCGCGGGGCCGGGCTCATCGCCACCGGCGGCTTCGCGTTCTCCCCCGAGGGCGGCGACAGCCCGCACTGGGCGGGCTTTGAGCCCGCCTCACTGCAGGTGCCGCAGATCGCCCTCGCCCGGACCGGCGACGAGGTCTCACTCACCGTTTCCGCGCTCGTCCAGGCCGACGATATCGCCGACGAGCTGCTCGCGGGGATCGAGCGCCGCCTGAGCGAGCTGCGCGACCGTCCGCTGCCGCTGCTGGATCCCGACCCGGTCGGCCGCTATGTCGTCGCTGCGACGACGCCGCCCGAGCACTACGAGGCGGCCGTCGCGCGGGCCGTCGAGCGCATCCGGGCCGGCTCGCTGGAGAAGATCGTGCTCGCGCGCGAGGTCCAGGTCCACGCTCCCGCGGCGCACGACGCCGCCGCGGTGTACGGCGTTCTGCGCGAGGGGTTTGCGTCGTGCTTCTGCTTCTGCGCCGGCCGCGGCGACGCGGCCTTCGTCGCCGCGAGCCCGGAGCTGCTGATCCGCCGCGAGGGCATGCGCGCGAGCACCCTGGCGCTGGCCGGGTCGGCGCGCCGCAGCGCCGATCCGTCCGTCGACGATCATCTCGGCGAGCAGCTGCTGGGGTCCGGCAAGGACCGCGCGGAGCAGGCGATCGTCGCGCGCCGCATCGAGCGCGCGCTGCGCCCGCACAGCCTGTGGGTGGCCGCCGCCGAGGAGCCGGTGATCGTGAAGATGGCGAACATCCAGCACCTCGCGACCCCGATCCGCGCCCAGCTCGCGCGCGCCGTCGGCGTCGTGCGCCTGGCGGGCGTGCTGCATCCGACGCCGGCCGTCGGCGGGGAGCCGTTCGCCGTCGCCGAGTCGCTCATCCCGGCGCTGGAGGGGCTCGATCGCGGGTGGTACGCCGGCCCGATCGGCTGGACGGACACCAACGAGGACGGCGAGTTCTGCGTCGCGCTGCGCTGCGCGCTGCTGCGCGGGCCGCTCGCGCGCTGCTACGCCGGCGTCGGCGTCGTGCGCGACTCCGATCCCGCCGCCGAGCTCGCCGAGACCGACATCAAGCTCGGGGCGCTGCTGCCGGTGTTGGCTGGTTGAGTGCCTGCTCGGCACGGGTTGGCGCATCCCGGCAGGCAGCGGGTGGCATGCCGCCTGCGGCTCGACTATGGTTACGCGCAGTGGATCGGTCTCGGGGGAGATCGACGTGTCGGCGGGTGTCCAGCGCGCGATTCGCGCCTGGATCTAGGCCACGAGTGGGAGGGGCTAGTACATGACGTCAGGGAACAAGAGCCTTGTGCAGACGATCGTGCCGCTCATCGGCGCGTTCTACGTGCTGATCGGTGTCGCCGGGTTCTTCAGCACCGGGTTCGGGAACTTCTTCCAGCAAACCGATGACTCGCTCATCGGCTTCTCGATCAACCCGTTCCACAACGTCGTCCATCTTGCGATCGGGGCCTTCCTGATCATCATGGCGTTGAACAAGAACAAGGCCGTCGGCGAGGGCGCCATCATGGGCGTCGGGCTCTTCTACGTCGTCGCGTTCGTCATCGGCGTCATCGACGGCGAGAACCTGTCGATCCTCAGCATGAGCGGCGTGGGCGACCTGGAGAACTTCAACCACCTCATCAACGGCGTCACGCTGCTGGTGCTCGGTCTGCTGTCCAGCGGCGCGACCGCGTCACGGGCAAAGAAGCACGGGCTGGCGTAGCGCCGACCGCGACGAGCGAGCTCTGCGGGCGGGCCTCCG
>Ga0208736_1000341_pt1 | contig 13947 bp, 14 predicted proteins | sample AntDryMetagUQ255_FD_188090 | JGI IMG/M metagenome (GOLD analysis project Ga0208736, IMG submission 188090) | Polar desert microbial communities from Antarctic Dry Valleys - UQ255 (SPAdes) | ecosystem: Environmental > Terrestrial > Soil > Desert | place: Antarctic Dry Valleys | collected 2008-12-31 | reverse complement strand
CAGGCGCCCCGCCAGCAGCGAGGCCGCGAGACCCAGCGCGAGCAGCAGGCCCGCGATCAGCATCAGGCTTCCCAGGTGTCCCATCGCGGGATCTTGCTACAGCCAGCCGGCGCGGCGCAGTACGCGCTTGAGCGTGAAGCCCACGGCGAACATGACGAGCAGGGCCGTCGGGTAGCCGTACTGCCACTTGAGTTCGGGCATGTGCTCGAAGTTCATGCCGTAGATGCTCGCGATCAGCGTCGGGACCGCGATGACCGCCGCCCAGCCGGAGATCTTCTTGACGACGTCGTTCTGCTGCAGCGAGATGACGGCGAGGTTCGCCTGCAGGATCCCGGTGAGCAGCTCGCGCTGATTGGTGATCGACTCCTCGACGCGCTTGGCGTGGTCGGAGACGTCGCGCAGGTGCTCGTTCAACCGCGGGGAGATGTCCGGGTACTCCGAGGAGATCAGCAGATCGAGCGGCAGCAGAAGCGGGTGCACAGCGCGATAGAAGCCGGCCAGCTCACGACGCAGGAAGTAGATGCGCTTTGTCTGGTCCTCGCGCTCGGCGAACACCTCGACCTCGACCTCCTCGACGTCGTTCTCGAGCCCCGCCATCACCGGCTCGTAGTCGTCGACGACCTTGTCCATGATCGCCCAGACCGCGGCCGCGGGACCCTCGCGCAGCAGCTCGGGCCGGTTCTCCAGGCGCTCGCGCGCCGAATGCAGCTCACTCGCGGCGCCGTGCCGGATGACGATCACGAAGCCGTCTCCCGTGAAGACGTGCACCTCCCCGAACTCGACCTCCTCCGTGTCGTCGATGTAGCGGGCGGTGTGCAGGACGAGGAAGTAGCCATCCTCGTAGTCCTCGAGCTTCGGCCGCTGATGCGCGTTCATCGCGTCCTCGACGGCGAGCGGCGGAAGGTGAAAGCGCTCCGCCACCTCGTTGAGCTCGTCCTCTCCGGGATCGTGCAGGCCCAGCCACACGAAGCCGTCCTCCCGGCAGCGATCGGCGGCCTCGTCGATGGCCAGCGCTGCGTCGTTCTGGCGGGCGCCGGCTCTGTAGTGCGCGCAGTCGAGGATCACCGGACCATCAGCCTACGGCGCGGTGCGGTCCCTCAGCCCGGTGGACGGCACGGGAGCGGTCGCGCAGACCGTGCGGTCGTCGCGCACGGCGCGGCGGAAGCGCCCGAGGTTGGCGGCGTTGTCGATCATGAACTGGTCGGGCTGCGATCCGGCGATCGCGCGCCCGGCGACGAACGCGAGGTACGGCGGACCGGCGTAGGTCGACCCGGCGGGGCAGCGGCGGATCGCCGCGGCGATCCGGCCGACCTCGGCGTCCGAGAGCGCGCGGCCCGGGCGCGAGTCCGCGAAGGGGCGGGTGAACAGAGCGGGATCGGCGGGCGCCGCGAGCAGCGACCCCACCTGCGCGACGAGCAGCACGACGGCCGCCGCGGCCGCGAGCATCCGCGGCCGCCACGGGCGCCCGCGATTCGCGCCGCGCTCGCCGAGCACGACCGCAACGCCGCACGCGGCGAGGCACAGCAGCGGCGGCTCGGCAACGACCATCACCGTCAGCCAGCTGCCGTGCTTGAACAGGGTGAGGAGCAGCAGCAGGGCGCCGAGCGCCGCCGCAAGCAGGCTGCGCGCGAGGTCGGCATCGGCGAGGGCGCCCCGGCCCCGCCAGGCGAGCACGGCGAGGACGAGCAGCCCGGCGGCGTTCCAGCCCGCCTGGGCCCACAGCCCGGTGACGTACTGCAGGGTCGCGCGCCCCGTCTGGGCTTGGCCGGTCACGACGCTCGCCCACAGCGGCTCGCCGAAGCCGAGCAGGAACGCCAGCCCCAGGAGGGTGCCCGCGACGACGAGTCCCGCCAGCGCTCGCCGGCGCTGGCGCGACGCGAGCACGATCGCCAGCGCCGGCAGGACGAAGGCGACCTTGAACGACACGGCGACCGCGCCGAGGATCCCCGCGGCCAGCGCGCGGCCGGGACCGGGGCGGCCCGCGAGGAGCGCCGCGCCCAGCAGCAGCGGCGCCGCGACCGTCTCGGGCAGCAGCTGGGCGTGTTCGCGCAGCGCCCACGGCGTCACCAGGCAGGCCACCGCAGCGCCCAGCGCGACGCCCGGCCGCCGGGTCAGGCGCCAGACGGCGACGAGCACGAGCAGCGAGGTCGCCGCCGCGCAGAGCGCCATGAGCAGGCGGATCGCCGCCGGCGAGTCGCCGAGCGCCAGCGCGCCCGCGCCGAGCAGGTACAGCGGCGGTGGCTGGGCACCGGCGAAGTCGCGGTACAGCGCTTGGCCCTCCAGCAGCTGGCGAGCGCTGAGCGAGTAGACGCCGTCGGAGTACTCCCAGTAGCCCTGGCCCTGCCACGCGGCGAGCGCGGCGAGCGCGGTGGCGGCAAGCAGCAGCCACGCCACGAGCACCCGGCCGCCTGGCCACGGGGACGCGGACATCCGGAGCTACGGGGCGGGCGTTCCGCGGAAGCTGCCCAGCCGCCGCGGTCCCTCGCGCAGCACCCGCGAGAGCACCAGGAGGGCGCTGCGCTCACGCCCGCCGGGGCTGATGAGCGCCGAGTCCCACGTGTCCTTGGGCGACGAGGAGTTCCAGTGGTAGAGGTAGACGCGGGCGATCCGCGGATTGCGCGGCACGAGGTCGTCGAAGATGAAGCGCGTCACCCTGCCGGCGTGGCTGGCGCCCTCGGGGATCGGCGTGCGGCTGGCGTTGTCGCGCCGCACGAGCCCGCCGACCTCGGTCAGCCAGATCTCGGCACCGCGTGTCACGCGCACGAGCTCGCGCAGGCGCAGCATGCGAAAGCGGTTGGCCTCGACGTAGTTGTGCAGGCCCCAGAGCCGCGGCGTGAAGCCCAGCCAGCGCACGAACTGGCGCACCCACCGCGTCATACCCGGCAGGTCGAGCATCTCGGGCGCGAGGATCGTGCACGTCGGGCACTCGCGGCGCAGCACGCGGTAGTAGGCGGCGGCGGTCCGCGGGCGGCGACAGAGCGGCTCGCCGCAGTGGTTGGCCTCGTTCCACGTCGCATAGGTCGTCACCCACGGATAGAGCTTGCGCAGGCGGCGGAACTCGTACCGTAGACGCGATGGGGACGGCGCCGTGCGCCGGTTGGGGCCGCGCGAGTGCATGAAGGAGATCAGCGGCTCGACGCCCGTGGCCCGGGCGTCCTTCAGCCAGGCGGCGAGCTCCTCTGCGGAGCGGCGGTTCGTCAGCACGTCCCAGCCGACCGCCAGGCGCGCGTACTTGATCCCGAGCGCCTGGAAGCGCGCGTCGGCGAACATGTCCGGCTTCTGGTCGGCGATGCCGATGTCGACGCTCTTGGCCGGGGGAAGGTCCATCATCGCCCTGGCGTCCGGGGCCGCGAACGCGACCCCGAGCGCGGTCGTGACGATGAGCAGCGCCGCGAGCACGGCTAGGCGGCCGGTCCGGCGCACCGCGTCAGCCGCCGGTCAGGACGGGGTCGTCGTTGCCGTGGGCCCCGGCGGCATCGCGGTTGCAGACGTGCATCGCGCCGAACGGTAGTGGGACATGCATGCCGCAGGCGCCGAACCGGGCTACGCTGCGGACGTGTCCGACGTACAGACCCTGTCGCGCCGGCCGCCGGCGCCCTCCGAGAAGCGCCAGGCCACCGAGGTCGCGGTCCTGAGCGCGATGGAGGAGCTGCTGGGCGAGGGCACCCCGTACGCGGCGCTCAGCGTCGAGCGCATCGCCACGCGCGCCGGCATCTCGCGGACGGCGTTCTACTTCTACTTCGCCGACAAGCGCGAGCTGCTCATGCGGCTGGCGTCGGCGCTCTCCGACGAGCTCTACCGCGAGGCCGACGCCTGGTGGTCGGGCGCCGGCGACGGCTCGCAGCAGCTGACGGCGGCCGTCGGCAAGATCGCGACGCTCTACCGCGCCCACAGTCCGCTCGTCTGCGCGATCGTCGAGGTGTCGGCCTACGACGAGGTCGTCGGGCCCTTCTGGCGCGCGCTGGTCGGGCGCTTCGTGGATGCCAGCGCGGAGCGCATCGAGACCGAGATCGCCGCCGGACGCGCCGACGCCGGCCTCGGCGCGCACGCGACGTCGTTCTCGCTCGTGTGGATGACCGAGCGCGCGCTCTACCAGATGCTCGTGCAGGACGCCCCGATCCGCGACGAGGAGCTCGTGCGCGCGCTCGTGCAGATCTGGACGTCCACGGTGTACGGCCCGCAGCGCCCCTGACCCGCCCCCGGCGGGCTAGGACTTCAGTCGTTCGAACTCCTCGGTCTCGCGGCGAACCGCGTCGAACTCTCCGGTTCCGAGGCGCTCGACGACGTCGGAGTCGATCTCCTCCTCGCTGGCGTCGGGCTTGACCCGGCGCAGCCGGATCGTGTCCAGGCGCTTGAACTTCAGGATCTCGAGCACGTAGACGAGGTAGACCGACGCGACCAGCGCCAGCGCGCCCAGCAGCACCATGAAGCTCGCCCAGCCGGGGTTCAGCTGTCCGCTGTTGTCCGAGTAGGGCACGAAGCGCATCGCGATCGCCAGGCCGGCCAGCATGAGCGTCCAGGCGTAGAGGTACAGGACCGTCCGCCGCGTCGAGAAGCCGATGCGGTCCATCCGGTGGTGGAAGTGCTCGCTGTCGGCCTGGTAGACGGGCCTGCGGTACTTCAGCCGCTTGAGCACGACGAACGTCGTGTCGAGGAACGGCACCGCGAGGATGACCAGCGGCAGCACGAGCGCGATCACAGACTGTGTCTTCAGCGTGCCCTCCACGGCGACGCAGGCGAGCAGCAGGCCGAGCAGGTTCGAGCCGCAGTCGCCCATGAAGACCGTCGCAGGATGGAAGTTGTGCACGAGGAAGCCGAGCGCGGCGCCGGCGATGATCGCCGACAGCACCGCCGCGTTCGCCCGCTCGAGGTCGAACGCGATCACGACGAACGCCGCCGCGGCGATGGCGCAGACGCCGGCCGCCAGCCCGTCGATGCCGTCGGAGAAGTTGACGACGTTCATGATCAGCACGATCCCCATCACCGTCAGCGGGATGCCGACGTCACCGAGCTCCACGCGGTGGATGAGCGGCAGCGTGAAGCTGGTGACGCGCACCCCCTCGAGCACCGGGATGAGCGCCGCGAGGATCTGGCCGCCGAGCTTCAGCGGCGCGCTCAGCTCGAAGATGTCGTCCAGCGCCCCGACGACGGTGATGACCGCCGCACCCGCGATGATCGCGCCGAAGCGGCCGTCCATCGGCAGGAAGAGGATGGCGCTGACGAGCACGCCGGCGAAGATCGCGATGCCGCCCAGGCGCGGCATCGCGATGTTGGACAACCCGCGCTCGCGCGGTTCGTCGACGGCGCCGATGCGATGGGCGAGGCGCACCGCGACCGGCGTCAGGCTGACCACCAGCAGCGCCGCGACCGCCGCGGCTGCGAGGGCGTCCCAGGTGGAAGGCGGCATCGCCGACAGCATCCCATCCTGAACGGCGGGTAGCCGCCGCGCCTGCGAGACTGTCGACCCGCGCGGGAGACCATTCCCGCCCGCCCCTGCGGAACGATGCCTGGACGCGCCAGGCAGGGCTCAGTCATGCGGATCTGGATCGACCTCACAGCCCCAGCGCATCCGGTCGTCTTCCGGCCGATCCTCACGCGCCTGCGCGCCCGCGGCCATGAGGTGCTCGTCACCGCGCGGGACTACGCGCAGACGCTCGACCTCTGCCGCCTGCACGGCATCGAGCCCACGGTGGTGGGCGCCCACGGGGGCGCCGGCATGGCCAGCAAGGCCGGCAGCCTCGTGTCGCGCACCGCGAAGCTGCTGCGCCGGGTGCGCCGCTTCGGCCCGTCGCTGGCGGTCGCGCACGGCTCCAACGACCTCGCGCTCGTCGCGCGCATGCTCGGCGTTCCGGCGTGCAACACGTTCGACTACGAATGGGCGACGCTGCAGCACAACGTCGGCTGCCGCCTGGCGCGGCGGGTGCTCGTCCCGGAAGCGATCCCGCTCGAGCGCCTGAGCCGCTACGGCGTCACCGAGCAGAGCCTGCGCCACTACGCGGGCATCAAGGAGGAGTACTACCTTGCCGACTTCGAGCCCGACCGCGCACTGCTCGGCCGCCTCGGCGTCGACTCGCAGCGCATCGTCGTGGTGGTCCGCCCGCCGCCCGACGTCTCGCTGTACCACCGGCGCTCCAACCCGCTGTACATCCAGGTCCTGGAGCACATCGGCCATGACGCCGGCGTGCACGGCGTCGTCATCCCCCGCACGCAGGCCCAGCGCGACGCGCTGCGCCACATGGCGCTGCCGAGCGTGATCGTCCCGGAGGGCGCGATCGACGGCCAGAGCCTGATCGCCCTCGCCGACCTCGTGATCTCCGCCGGCGGCACGATGAACCGCGAGGCGGTCGCTCTCGGCACGCCGGTCTACACGACGTACGGCGGCCGGCTGGGCGCCGTCGACGAGGCGCTCATCCGCGACGGCTCGCTGCGCCCCGCGACCGACGTGCGGGCGATCGAGATCGCCAAGCAGGAGCGCCGCGCGCCGACGGTGCGCCGCGACCCCGGCACGCTCGTCGACCTGATGCTCGAGGCGGCGTGACCGCACGCCTGCTGCGCACGCTGCCCGAGCCGCAGCACCGCAGCGAGCGGCGCCGCTCGGCGGAGCTCGAGTTCGGTCAGGACCTCGCCGCCCGCTACGCGACGCTCGGCGACCCGGCGCTGCGCCCGCGGCCCGTCGACCGTCTGCTGCGCGGCCTCGACGTCGTGCTGGCCCTGGCGCTGCTCGTCCCCGCCGCCCCCGTCCTGGCGGTGGCGGCGCTGGCGATCCGCCTGACCTCCGGCGCGCCGGTGCTCTACCGCGGCGCGCGGGTCGGGCTGGCCGGCCACACGTTCGAGATGTACAAGCTGCGCACGCTGCGCCCCGACGCCGAGCAGCGCCTGCGCGGCCTGCAGGACGTCGCGCTGGACAAGCTCACCGAAGGCGAGCACACGCGCGTCGGCCGCGTCCTGCGCGCGACGCAGCTCGACGAGCTGCCGCAGCTGTACAACGTGCTGCAGGGCGACATGTCGATCGTCGGGCCGCGCCCGATCCGGCCGGTGTTCTTCGAGGAGCTCGTCGTCGACATCCCGCAGTACTGGCAGCGCCTCGTCGTGCGCCCCGGGCTGACCGGCTTCGCGCAGTTGCGCATGCGCCGCGACACGACCTGGGCCGAGAAGCTCGCCCACGACCTCGAGTACCTCGCCGACCGCTCGGTGCGACTGTACCTGCGGATCGTGCTGTCCACCGTCGCGCGGCTGCTGGCGCGGATGCGGGCCGAGATCACGCGCACGCCACCGCCGGAGGGTTAGCCGCCATGTGCGGGATCTGCGGGCTCGCCGCTCTCGACGGCGCGGCGGTCGACGCTTCGCCGCTGGCGGCGATGAGCCTGGCGCTCGTGCACCGCGGGCCCGACGACGCGGGTTCTGTGATCGACGGGCCGGTGGCGCTGGCGGCGCGGCGGCTGTCGATCATCGACCTTGCCGGCGGTCATCAGCCGATCGCGTCGGAGGACGGGCGCGTGATCGCGGTGCAGAACGGCGAGATCCTCAACCACGAGGCCCTGCGGCGCGACCTGGCGCGCGCCGGGCACCGCTTCGCCACACGCTGTGACACCGAGATCCTGGTGCACCTCTACGAAGAGCACGGCGAGGACATGCTGAGCATGCTGCGCGGGATGTTCGCGATCGCGATCTGGGACGCCCGGAAGCGGCGGCTGCTGCTCGCGCGCGATCGCTTCGGCATCAAGCCCCTGTACTGGCGCGTGAGTGGCGGCGTGCTGAGCTTCGCCTCCGAGCTGAAGGCGCTGCGCGGGATGCCCGGCTTTCGCGGCGAGCTGGATCCCGACGCCGTCGAGGCCTACTTCGCGTTCAACAGCATCCCGTCGCCGATGACGATCTACCGCGACGTGCGCAAACTCGAGCCGGGCACGCTGCTGTCCTGGTCGGCCGGTGCCGGGACCGGCACCGCCGGCGGGCCGGTCGTGCGGCGCTGGTGCCGGCCTGCCCCCGTGCCGGCGGGCGAGGTGCGGTCCGAGGACGAGCGCGAGCTGGCGATCGAGCTCGCCGACCGGTTGCGCGACACCGTCCGCGCGCATCTCGTCAGCGACGTGCCGGTGGGCGTGTGGCTGAGCGGAGGCGTGGACTCCGGGCTGCTGGCGGCCTTGGCGGCGCAGGAGTCCGGGCAGCGCCTGCAGACGTTCTCGATCGGGTTTGAGGAGCGGTCGTTCGACGAGCTGGGCCGCGCGCGGCTGGTGGCCGAGCGCCTGGGCTCCGACCACCATGAGGCGATCCTCGGGGCCGACGCGGCGCAGCGGCTGCCGGCCATCGCCGCCGCGTTCGACGAGCCCTACGCCGACAGCTCGGCGCTGCCGTCGGATGCCGTGGCCCGGCTGACCGCCCAGCACGTCAAGGTCGCGCTCAGCGGGGAAGGCGGCGACGAGCTCTTCGGCGGTTACCAGACCTACGCGGCGGACCTGCTCGCGCCGCGGCTCGCGCGCGTGGCGCGCGTCGTGCGTCCGGTCGTCGAGCGGATCCCGAGCTCGTCGCGGCGCGTCAGCCTGGACTACAGGGCCCGGCGCTTCGTGCGGGCGGCAAGCCTGCCCGCGCTGGAGCGCCACCACGGCTGGAAGGAGATCCTCTCCCCCGCCGTGCGCGCCCAGCTGCTCGCCCCGCTGCACGGCGGGCGCGCGCCGGCCGACCCCGTGGACCTGCTGCGCGCGCGCTACGCCGAGACCGCCGGAGCCGAGCCGCTCGCGCGGCTACAGGACGTCGATCTCGCGCCGTATCTCGCCGACGATCTGCTGACGAAGACCGACCGCATGAGCATGGCCCACTCCCTGGAGGTGCGCGTGCCGTTCCTCGATCCGCATGTGGCCGAGCTCGCGTTCGCGCTGCCGACGTCCGCCAAGGTCCGCTTCATGGCCAAGAAGCGGCTGCTGCGCTCGGTCGCCTCGACGTTGCTGCCGCGCGAGGTCGCGCGCGGCGCCAAGCGCGGCTTCTCGATTCCGATGGCGGCGTGGCTGCGCGGCCCGCTGCTGCCGATGGCGCGCGACCTGCTCGCGCCGGCGGCGATCGCGCGGGCCGGGGTGCTCGATCCGGCGCCGGTCACGCGGCTGCTCGACGAGCACGTCGCACGGCGCGATGACCACTCGCGGGCGCTATGGGGGCTGCTGTGCTTCGTGCTGTGGCAGCAAGGGGACGCGGCGCGGTGAGGATCCTCGTCGTCACCCAGATGTGGCCGGGGCCGTCAGACCCAGATCTCGGCGTGTTCGTGTTCGGCATCGTGGACGAGCTGCGGTCGCTCGGTCACTCGGTGCGGGTCAGCGCGATCGACCGCCGCGGCGGGGGGCCTGTGAAGTACGCGCGGCTGAGCGGGGCGTCGGTGGTCGCCGCGCGGCGCTTTCGCCCAGACGTGGTCTTCGCCCACTTCCTCTTCCCCGCGGGCGCGGCGGGCGCGGCGGCGGCGGCGCGGGTGCCGCTCGTCGTCATGGCGCACGGCACCGACGTCGAGAACGCCCGCCGCTCGCCGGTGCTCGCGCGCGCGACGCGCCTCGTGACGAATCGTGCGGCCGCGGTGATCTGCAACTCGCGCTGGCTGGCCGACCGCCTCGGGCCCGTCCGGGGTGACGTCGAGATCATCGATTGCGGTGTCGACCTGGGGGTCTTCGCCCCGCGGCCGGCGACGGCCGCGCGCGAGCGCGTCGGCTGGGGCAGCGACGGCCCGGCGTTCCTCGCCGTCGGGTCGTTGATCGATCGCAAGGGCGTCGTGGAGCTCGCCGACGCGTTCGCAGCGCTCGGGCGCGGCAGCCTCGCCTTCGTCGGCGACGGGCCGCTGCGCTCGCGGCTGGAAGGCCGCCCCGGCGTGCACCTCGCCGGGCGCGTGCCGCACGGCGAGGTGGCCGACTGGATCGCGGCCTGCGACGTGCTGTGTCAGCCCTCGCTGGCCGAGCCCTTCGGCCAGGCGGCGCTGGAGGGGATGGCGATGGAGCGCAGTGTCGTGGCGACGACGGAGGGCGGCCCGCCGGAGTTCGTCACGCCGGCGTCCGGCGTGCTCGCGGCGCCGGGCGATCGGGCCGCTTTGATCGACGCGCTGGTGCGGGCCGCTCGTCTGCCGTCTCCGAACGCTGCGGCGCGGCAGGCAGCGGCCGAGCACGACGTGCGACTCCAGGCGGCGCGGATGGCGGCGGTGCTGGAGCGGGCGGTGGCGGCGGGTGGGCGGATGCGATGAGCGCAGACGTCACGCCGGCTCAGCGCGCGGAGGGTCGGGGTCGTGGCGTGTTCGCAGCCCGGTGCGCAGCACACACACCACGCCCGCCCGGGTCGACCGCCGTTCGCCTCGTCAGTCCCCTTCGATGGCGGCGACGCGACGCGCGTGCCGACCGCCCTCGAACTCGCCGTCGATGAATGCCTGCACGATCGCGTCGGCGGCGGGGCCGTCAAGACGGGTTCCGGAGAGCGTCACCACGTTCACGTCGTTGTGGGCGCGCGAGAGCTGCGCCTCCTCGGGGTCGTGGGCGTTGATCGCGCGCACGCCCCGAACCTTGTTGGCGACGATCGAGACGCCCACGCCGGAGCCGCACACGAGCACCCCGCGCTCGGCGTCGCCGTCGGCGACGAGTTGCGCCGCGGGGCGCGCGTAGGTCGGGTAGTCGGTCGAATCGTCGGTCTCGGGACCGACGTCGACGACGTCGTGGCCGGCGCTCTGAAGCTGCGCCTTGACGTGCTCCTTGAGTTTGAAGCCTGCATGGTCTGAAGCGATTGCGATGCGCATGGCTGCCATGGTATTGCGCCATGGTGAACGTCAGCACGGCCCACACCGCCCATCTCAAGCCGTCGATCCGGGCCGCGGCGCGCGCCCTGCTCGACGAGGTCTTCGCGGGCGAGTTGACCGACGCCGACTGGGAGCACGCGCTCGGTGGCATCCATGCCCTGGCGTGGGAGGACGACGTGCTCGTCGGCCACGCGTCGGTCATCCAGCGCCGGCTGTGGCTCGGCGGCCGCGCGCTGCGCACCGGCTACGTGGAAGGCGTCGGCGTGCGTGCCGATCGCCGCGGCCAAGGGATCGGAGCCGCGCTCATGGAGCCGCTGGAGCGCGTCATCAGCGGCGCCTACGAGCTCGGCGCGCTCGGCAGCACCGATAGCGCGATGGGCTTCTACGCGGCGCGCGGCTGGCAGCTCTGGCGAGGGCCGACCTCGGCGCTGACGCCGCGCGGGATCGAACCCACACCGGACGACGACGGCGCGATCCACGTGCTGCCGGTCACCGTCGATCTCGACCTGACGAGCGAGATCACGGCCGACTGGCGCGACTCGGACGTCTGGTAGCGGCGGTCGAGGCCGGTGTGGGCTCGGTCGAGTCTCGCAGGCGGGGGTATGTCACCTTTCTCCGCGCATGGCGCGCACTACGTGACACCTCCCCCGCCCTGGACCTTGCCGGGCTACCTCGCTGCGAGCGCGCCGGCGATGTCATCGCTGGACACCGCGCCCGTGCGCAGCACCTCCCACGTGCCATGGCTGCCGTAGGCGCGCAGGTCGACGACGGTCGAGGGCGTGCCCGGCAGCGCCCCGTCGTCGACGACGAGGTCCGCGCCCTCGCGCAGCGCTGCGTCGACCTCGTCGAGCGAGCGCGGGTCGGCGCCGCCGGAGCGGTTGGCGCTGGACTGCATGACCGGCAGGGTCACATCCGACAGCACGCCGGGCGCAGGCACGCGCAGACCGAGGGTCCACGGGTCGTGTCCGCACGCCAGCGGGTAGCGCGCGAGCGGGTTGGCCAGCAGCAGCGTGACCGCACCGGGCAGGAGCGCCTCGAGCGCGCTGCGGGTGCGCGGGCCGAGCTCGGGCAGCGCCGCAAGTGCCCGCTCGAGCGTGAAGAACATGACCGCGGCGGGCTTGTCGGTCGGGCGGCCCTTCAGGGCGTACAGCCGCGCGATCGCCTCGCGCGACGTCGGGTCGCAGGCCAGCCCGTAGACCGTGTCGGCGGGAAAGATCGCGACGCCGCCCGCCGCGATGCAGTCCTCGAACTCGCTGCTCATCGCGAACCGACCACCACGCGCTCGATGCCGGCGAGGTCGCGGCGCGCGTGCACGTCGGCGAAGCCGGCGTCGAGCATGAACTGCGCGACGGCGCCCGCCTGCCCCTCCCCCAACTCGATCGCCAGCAGCCGCGCACCCGCGTCCACCGCGGCGGGCACCAGGCGGCGGATGACATCGAGCCCGTCCGCGCCGGCAAACAGCGCGCCCGGCGGCTCGTGGCGGGTGATCTCCGGCGCGAGCGTCGCGCGGTCGCCCTCGGCGACGTAGGGCGGGTTGGAGAGCACGGCATCGACCTCGCCGGCGCCGGCCAGCAGGTCACCTTCGTGGAACGTCACCGCGCCGTCGAGCCCGAGCCGTGCCGCGTTGGCGCGCGCGACGTCGAGCGCGTCGGGGCTCGAGTCGGTCGCGAGCACCTCGAGGTCCGGGCGCTCGTGCGCGAGCGCCAGCGCGATCGCGCCACTGCCGGTCCCGACGTCGACCACCCGCGCGCCCTGCGCCAGCCGCTCGATCCCGATCTCCACGAGCAGCTCGGTCTCCGGCCGCGGCACGAGCACGCGCGGGTCGACAGCGAGGTCGAGGTAGCGAAAGCCGCGCCGGCCGGTGATGTAGGCAACGGGCTCGCGGCCGGCCGAGCGGCGGCGGACCGCGTCCTGGAAGGCGCGCACCGCCGGGCCCTTCACCTCGCGATCGGGGTGGGTGAACAGCGCGGTGCGGTCGACCCCGAGCACATCCGCCAGCAGCACCTCGGCGTCCAGCCGCGGCGTGTCCGATCCCGCCGCCGCGATCGCGATGACGGCCGAGTCGAGCGCCTCGCGCACCGAGGCCCCGCCGAACGCGCTCACCGCGGGCGCCAACCTACGCGGTCGCCTGGAGCTCCAGAACGCGCCGCTTCTCGTCGTTCTGCAGCGCCTCGGTGAACTCGTCGAGGGCGCCTTCGAGCACCTCGTCGAGGTTGTGCACGAGCAGGTTGATGCGGTGGTCCTTCACCCGCCGCTCGCCGTAGTTGTACGTGCGGATCTTCTCGGCGCGCTCACCGGTGCCGACCTGCGATCGGCGGTCTGCGGCGAGCTCGGCCTGCTGCTCGGCGAGGGCCGCGTCATACAGTCGGGCGCGCAGCACGCGCATCGCGCGCTCACGGTTCTGCAGCTGGGACTTCTCGTCCTGCATCGAGACGACGATCCCGGTCGGCTTGTGCGTGATCCGCACCGCGGAGTCGGTCGTGTTGACCGACTGGCCGCCGGGCCCGGAGGATCGATACACGTCGATCTGCAGGTCGTTCTGGTCGATCGCGACATCGACGTCCTCGACCTCGGGCAGCACGGCGACTGTCGCGGTCGACGTGTGCACGCGACCCTGCGACTCGGTCGCCGGCACGCGCTGCACGCGGTGCGTCCCGCCTTCGTACTTGAAGACCGAGTACGCGCTGTCGCCCTTGATCGCTAACGTGTACGCGCCCTCGGAGGCCTCCAGCAGCTCGACGGTGAAGCCGCGTTTCTCGGCGTACTTCGTGAGCATGCGAAAGAGGTCACTGGCCCAGATGCTCGCCTCGTCGCCACCCGCGCCGGCGCGGATCTCGACGATGACGTTCTTGTCGTCGTTGGGGTCGCGCTCGACCATCGCCAGGCGGATCTCCTGCTCGAGGCGCTCGATCTCCGCGCGCGCGGCGGCGAGCATCTCGCGCACCTCCGCATCCTCACCCTCGGCGAGCATCTCCCGCGCGCCCGCCTCGTCGTCCTTCGCACGCCGCCATTCCTCGGCCAGCTTCGCCGCCGGCTCGAGCTGGCGATAGGCCCGACCGGCCGCAGCCGCGCGGTTGCGATCCTCGAAGATGGCGGGGTCGGACATGGTGCGCGAGGCGTCGGCGAACCGCACTTCGATCTGGTCGACGAGCCGCTCGATCATGAGATCGAGGGTAGTGCAGGGGCGTCGCTGACGCCGC
>Ga0208736_1000340_pt1 | contig 13959 bp, 15 predicted proteins | sample AntDryMetagUQ255_FD_188090 | JGI IMG/M metagenome (GOLD analysis project Ga0208736, IMG submission 188090) | Polar desert microbial communities from Antarctic Dry Valleys - UQ255 (SPAdes) | ecosystem: Environmental > Terrestrial > Soil > Desert | place: Antarctic Dry Valleys | collected 2008-12-31 | reverse complement strand
CGGGCTGCAGCGGCTCGCCCGCCGGGCGGGAATGCGGCATTTCGTCGCGGTGACGGGCGTCTGGGGCCGCAGCCGCATCACGGCGTCGGACCAGGCGCGCTTCTTTCAGCGCATCGACCGCCTGCTGCCCACCCGTCACCGCGTCCACGCGATGGTGCTGCTGAGGACGATCGTTGCGTCGCAGCGCTGGGGCATCGGCCGCGTTCGCCCGGCCGGGTGGCGTTTGTACTTCAAGGGCGGCTGGGGCTCGGGCACCGGCCTCGTCGACCACCAGGTCGCCCTGTTGCAGCGCGGCGGCCGGCGCATCTCGATCGCGATCCTCACAGCGGGCAACCCGAGCCACGACTACGGCAAGCGCACGCTGCGGGGCATCGCCGCGCGCCTGCTTCGCGGCCTGACGCGCGAGGCGCCCGTGCCGTAGTCAGACGCGCGCCGCGCGACGCGCCTCGGCGTGGGCTGCGTCCTCGAGCGTGTCGTCCAGCGCCGCGAGCTCGTCGAGGCCCAGCGCCGTGCGGATCAGCCAATCGGCGAACCAGGCGTTCTTCGGCAGCAGCGGCCCGTGCAGGTACGTGCCGATGACGCTGCCCCGGCGCACGCCCTCTGCGCCCGAGGATCCCGTGTTGCCGTGGCCCTTGAGCACGCGGCCCAGCGGCTGCTCGCCCGCGCCGAGGTGCGTGCGCCCGCCGTGGTTCTCGAAGCCCGCCAGCACGCGCGGCTCTCCGTCGTCGAGGCGCACCTCGATCGCGACGTTGCCGATCAGGCGCGGCTCGTCCGAGCGGATCGTCTCGAGGTCGACGAGGCCGAGGCCGGGGATCTCGCCTACACCCGCATCTGCCGCGCTGCCGCCGGCGAATGGTGCGGCTGCGCCCAGCTCGTAGCGGTGGCCGAGCAGCTGAAAGCCGCCGCACACGCCGAGCACGATCGCGCCGCGGGCCGCCGCGGCGTGCAGCGCGTCGCGCTTGGTCTCGACGAGGTCCAGCGCGCACAGCCGCTGGTCGCGATCCTGCCCGCCGCCGAGGTAGAAGAGGTCGTGCGCGTCGGGATCGACCGCCTCTCCGAGTCCCGCGGGAGTGACGCGGAAGCCGATGCCGCGCCACGCGCAGCGGCGCTCGAGCATCAGCAGGTTGCCGCGGTCGGCATAGATGTTCATGAGGTCCGGATACAGCGCGCAGACGCGCAGCTCAGCCACGCAGCAGCACCACCGTCGTGCCGACGTGCTCGTCGGTCGGCGCGATCACGCGCGCGGCTCGCGGCCACAGGCCGGCATCGGACGCCTCGGCCTCGACCTCCGCCGGGCCGACCTTGTCGAGGTGGATGACGTCATCGCTCGCGCTGCGCTGCCCGCTCGCCGTGACGACCGTGCGGACGCGGTCGATCGCCATTCGCGTGCCCTCGTCGCGCAGCGCGACGGGCTGGCTGTAGTAGCTCACGCCGTCGACGATGCCGACGTCGGGCAGCGGCAGCAGCACGTGCTCGGCGTCGAAGGCCTCCATCGCGTCGGCGAGCGCGCAGGCGACGAGCCCGTCGGGCTTCAGATGGGCTCTGGCGGCGCGCAGGAAGCCCGCCCGCCCATCCACTCCGAGCAGCTGGATCGTCTGCATCGGCGCGACGATCAGCCCGAAGCGGCGTCCCGGCAGGTCGAAGCCGCCGGCATCGCCCACGACGGTCTCGACCGGCAGGGTCCCGGCCCTGTCGCGCAGCATGGCGAGAAACGCGGGCTCGCGATCCAGCGCCACGACGTGGTGCCCGCAGCGCGCGAGATCGAGCGTCACGCGGCCGGTGCCCGCGCCGACGTCGAGCACCGGGCCGTCCTCCGCCGCGGCGAGCTCGCGCCACAGCGGCAGGTCGGCGGTGTAGGAGCCGCATTCGACGTCGTGCCAGATGACCTGCGTCACCGAAACGACCCCTCGGCGGCGCCGCGCGAAACGAGCAGCTCGCGCAGCTCGAGCATCGCGGTGTACGTCGGCACCGCGACGAGCCGTCCGTCTCCGTCTGCGAGCGCCGCGTCGAGGCCGGCCTCGAGTCCGGGCACGACGCGCAGGCGCTCCTGCGGCACGCCGGCGTACTTCAGGCGCAGCGCGAGCTCGGCGGCGCGCGTGCCGCTGCACGTCACGCGCCGCACGCGGCCGGCGATGACCTCGTAGTCGGCGTCCCACACCCACGAGACGTCGCGACCGTCGGCGGTGCGGTCGTTGAGGACGGCGAAGACGTCGTGCTCGCCGGGATCGAGCGCGAGCGTGCGCAGCACCTCGTTGGCGCCGGCGGGGTTCTTGACGAGCAGGATCGCGAGCTCGCGGCCGCCGATGCGCACCGTCTCGGCGCGGCCGAACGCGGCCTGCGTCGCCTGCAGCCCGGTGACGATCTCGCCGAGGCCGACGCCCAGCACGTGCGTCAGCGCCGCCGCGCCGAGCGCGTTGTAGACGTTGTAGAGCCCCGGCAGCGGCAGGGCGACGCGAGCCTGCTCGCCGCCCGCGTGCAGGTCGAAGCTCGCCCCGCGCGTGCCGTCGAGCACGACGCCGGTGGCCCACACGTGCGGAGCCGGTCGCGGTCCGTCGCCGTTGGGGCACTCATAGCGCCCGAGGTGGCCCATGTAGATGGCGTCATAGACGTAGGGCGCCCCGCAGCGGCGGCAGTGCTTGGAGTCCGACGCGTGCGCGAGGCCGTCGAGTGCGACGCCGTCGTCCTGCACCCCGAAGTACGTCACGCCCGCGCGGTCGCGCCCGAGATCGGCGACGAGCGGGTCGTCGGCGTTGAGCACGAGGTGCGTCTCGGGTGCCGCCGCGACGGCGGCGGCCCAGCGGTCGGCGATCGTCTCGAGCTCGCCGTAGCGGTCGAGCTGGTCGCGAAAGAGGTTGGCCAGCAGCAGCGCCCGCGGGCGCAGCTGCGGGACGACGCGGTCCAGCCAGAACTCGTCGACCTCGAACAGGCCCGCGTCGCCGTCGATCCCGTTGCCGCGCGCGGCGGCGAGCAGGGCGCTCGTCACGCCGCCAGCCATGTTCGCCCCCGCGCGGTTGTGCACGAGCCGCGCACCGCCGCCCTCGAGGATCGCCGCCACCATCGCCGCGGTCGTCGTCTTGCCGTTGGTGGCCGAGATCACGGCGCTGCCGTCGCGCAGGCGACCGGCCAGGCGCGCCATCGCACGCGGCTCGAGGCGGATCAGCAGCTTGCCCGGCAGGCTCGTGCCGCCGCGGCCGCTGCGACGTGACAGGGCACCCGCCGCGCGGGCGAGGGCGATCTTCGCCGTGAGGATCATGCGCCGCCCAGCACGAGCGTCTCGAGGCGCCCGGCGATCGCCACGGCGCCGGGAGCCGCTGCGCTCTCGGCGGCCTCGCGGTCCGACACGCCCGTCAGCACGATCGCCGCGTCGAGCCCGGCGGCGCGGGCGCCCTGGAGGTCGGCGTCGACGCGGTCGCCGACCATCAGCGCGCGCCCGGGGCCAAGGCGGTCCAGGGCCGTGCGGAAGATGCCCGCCTCGGGCTTTCCGACCGTCGTGGCGCGGCACCCGCTGGCGGTCTCGACCGCGGCGAGGATCGCGCCGGACGCGGGCCAGGGGCCGTCGGGCATCGGAAACGTCGCGTCGCGCCCGGCGCCCAGCAGGAACGCCCCGCGCAGCGTCGCCTGCGTCGCCTCGCGCAACTCGATGTAGTCGAAGCCCTCGTGGCCCGCGACGACGACGACGTCTGCGCGGCCGGCGAACGTCGTGTCGTTGACGATCCGCAGGCCCGCGGCCAGCACGTGGCGGTGGACCGCCGGCGAGCCGATGACCATGGCGCTCGCGCCCTCGTAGCGCTCGGCGAGCAGGTGCTGCAGCGCGCCGCCGACGGTCACGACCTCCTCGAGCGATGCCTGGAAGCCCAGCCGCCAGAGCTTGCGCACGAAGTCCTCGCCGCCCTGGCGCGCGTCGTTGGTGACGAAGGCGATGCCCTTGCCGGCCGCGCGCAGCGCCGCGACCGCCGCGACCGCGCCCTCGGTCGCCTCGTCCCCGACCCAGACGCAGCCGTCGAGGTCGAGCAGGATGTGGTCGTAGCGGGCGACGAGCGGGGTGACCGGCACGCCCGGGAGTTTGACTACCCTTCCCTCGGGTGCGGCGCGCCATCGTCATCAGCGTGATCCTGCTAGCGATGCTGGTGCTCGTCGCATGTGGCAAGGACGGCGCGCTGGGCGACGACGACGAGGCCGCCGCGCCGGCTCCGGCCACGACCGCCACCGCGACGATCCCGCCGCGCTCGTCGCGCGACGGCTGCCGCGCCGTGCCACCACCCGTGCCGTCGCAGAGCCCCGAGCGCAGCCGCTCGCTGATGCGCCTGGACCCGCGGCGCAACCACGTCGCCGTCGTGCGCACGAACTGCGGGACGATCCGGATCCTGCTCGCCGTGCAGCGATCGCCGAAGACCACCGCCTCCTTCGCCGGCCTGGTCCGTGGCCGCTACTTCGACGGGCTGCCCTTCCACCGCATCGCCAAGCCCGGCGGCAACGACTACGTCATCCAGGGCGGCGACCCGCTCGGAACGGGCAACGGGGGCCCGGGCTACAGCGTCGTCGAGGCGCCCGGACCCAAGACGCGCTATGTGCGCGGCGTGGTCGCGATGGCGAAGGCCGCCGACGAGGCGCCCGGCACGTCGGGCAGCCAGTTCTTCGTCGTCACCGCGCGCACGACGCCGCTTGCGCCCGAGTACGCGGTGCTCGGCCGCGTCGTCGCGGGCGACGGCGTCGTCAGCCGGATCGCCGCGCTCCCAACCGACCCGGTCAGCGAGATGCCGCTCGACCCGGTCGTGATCGAGAGCATCCGCATCGAGCGGCGTTAGCGACGCAGCACTTAGAAGAGCGCCGCCTGCTCCGGCGGGTCGAGGCAGTCGGCGGCGTCGTGGCGCGCGTCGTTGACCGCGCGGCTGACCGGACGCGTCGCCAGCCGTGGGCCGGCGGTGTGCAGCAGGGCGTGCAGCTCGTCCGCGCCGGCGGCGCGATCCAGCCAGCGCGGCTCGGCGCCCTGCTCGAGGATCACCGGCATGCGGTCGTGCAGCTCGCGCACGGGTCCGGCAGCGGCGGTCGTGACGATCGCGCAGCTGCGCAGCGGCTCGACGCCGGCGTCGCCGCGCGGGCGCCAGGACGCCCACAGCCCGGCGAAGGCGAACGGCTCGCCGTCCTCGCGCGCGATCCAGTGCGGCGTTCCGGCAGACCACTCGTAGAAGCCGTCGGCGACGATCAGGCAGCGCCGCCGCGCGAACGCGTCGCGGTAGGCGGGGCGCTCGGCGACGGTCTCGGCGCGCGCGTTGATCGTCTTGGCGGCGACCTCGCGCGGGTCGCTCGCCCAGTGCGGCACGAGGCCCCAGCGCAGCAGCGCGCCCTCCGGCCCCGCGTCCCCGCTGTCGATGACCGCGAGCACGTCGTCTCCCGGAGCGACGTTGTAGCGGCGGCGCAGCTCGAGACGCTCGCCGATCCCGAAGCGCGCGCGAAGCTGTGCCGGGTCAGTTCCGGCGAACGCGAGCGTGTAGCGCCCGCACATCAGCCGCCGGTGCGCGCGGCGCGCGCTTTCGCCTGGGCCGCTCCCTGACGGCGACGGCCGACGAAGCCGAGGACGGTCAGCGCGACGATCACGACGAGCACGCCGATCGCGATCGCGGCGAGGGTCGAGCCGCCGCCGAAGGGCAGCAGGATCAGCTCGGCCACGCCGTAGCCGATCAGCAGCAGCCCGAGCACGATCGCCAGGAGGATGAGTCCGCCGCGGGCCTTCGTCAGCAGGCTCGCGCCGGGCTGGGGCGCGATCAGGCCCATCAGCCGCAGGACGAACAGCTGGCGGCCGGACGGCGCCTGCTGGCCGAGCTTCTCGACGGCGGCCTTGAGGTCGTCGGGACGGCGCTCGGCGAGCGCGAGCGACGCCTCGGCCATGCGTCGCAGCTGCATCCGCTCCTGCGGGCGCGCGGCCGCGATCGCCCGGCGGAAGTGCTCGCGCGCGCGGGCCGCGTCGTAGCGCTCGGAGGCGCGGGCGCCGAGGATCGCCTGAGCCGCCGCGCGATGCTTGGTCTCCGAAGCGAGCTCCTCGTCGGAACGCAGCTCCAGCTGCGACATCGCGGCCAGGGCGCTCTTCTGCTCGATGCGGACCTGTCGCTGCTTCGCCATTGCCGCGGACAGTCTAGACCTGGGGTGCGCGAAGGTCGTGTCATCTGCGACGAGGCCCGCCGGCGGGTCGACAGGGACGGCCGCTGCCGCGTAGTCTCGCCCCGTGCCCCGCGTCGCCGTCCTCCTCGCGATCCTGCTGCTGGGCCTCGCCGCACCGGCCGTGGCCGCCGCTCAGCTCGGTCCGCAGAACGTGCCCCCGTCGCTCGCCGAGCCCGAGGAGGAGGAGCAGGTCCAGGCTGAGGAGGACACGGGGCTGACGACGCGTCAGCTCGTGCTGATCTTCGGCGCCGCGGTCGGCGTGCTCGCCCTGACCGCCTGGTTCATCATGCGCGACGCGCGCGGCGCGGCCCCGGCCTCGGAGCGCGGACGGGCGTCGAGCGCGGCCGGCGTGCCCGAGACGCCCGCGACGGCGAAGAAGTCGGCGCGCGAGCGCGAGCGCGAGCGGGCACGCAAGCGCAACAAGGCGAAGGCCGTGCGCAACCAGCGCAAGCGCAACCGCCCGCGCTGAGCGAGCCGCGCCCCGTTCGGGGTACCGATGAGTTGCCGAGGCCGCTGCGGTCTGAAGACCAGAGCAATCATCCGAGAGGACACCGCCATGAGCATGATCTTCGTCAACCAACCCGTGAAGGATCTCGAGGCGTCGCAGGCGTTCTTCGGCGCGCTCGGCTTCGACTTCAACGCGCAGTTCACCGATGAAGACTGCGCCTGCATGATCGTCGACGACAACATCTTCGTGATGATGCTCGCCGAGGATCGATTCAGGGACTTCATCAACGGGGAGATCGCGGATCCGGGCACGACCGAGCAGATCATCTGCCTGGCCGCCGACAGCCGCGAGCAGGTCGACGAGCTGCACGACAAGGCGATCGCGGCGGGCGCGACGGCGTGGAAGCCGAAGATGGACGCAGGGCCGATGTACGGCGCGAGCTTTCAGGACCTCGACGGTCACGTCTGGGAGCTCATGCACATGTCCGAGGGGTAGCGCCCGCGGCGCGGCCTATCCTGCTGGCGATGCTGATCGCCATCGACGGCCCGGCGGGCGCGGGAAAGTCCACCGTCGCGCGGGCCGTCGCCGGCGCGCTGGGCTTCACGTACCTCGACACGGGCGCGATGTACCGCGCCATCGCGCTGGCCGAGCTGCGCGGCGCCGAGGACCCGCTCGCCTGCGCGATCGGCCTCGGCCCGCCGGTGACGCTCGACGGCGAGGACGTCGGTGCTGACATCCGCACGCCGCAGGTCAGCGCACGGGCCTCGCAGGTGGCCGCGCGGCCCGAGGTCCGCGCGGCGCTCGTCCAGCGCCAGCGCGAGCTGATCGCGGCCGGGGACTACGTCGCCGAGGGCCGTGACATCGGCACCGTCGTCGCACCGGACGCCGAGCTGAAGGTCTTTCTCACCGCCTCGCCGCAGGAGCGCGCGCGCCGGCGGGCGGCCGAGATCGGCGCCGAAGCCGAGGTCGTGCTGGCCGAGCAGACGCTGCGCGACGAGCGCGACGCCACGCGCGAGCACTCGCCCCTCACAGCCGCCGGGGATGCCGTCGAGCTCGACACGACCGGTCTCGGCATCGACGAGGTCGTGCAGCGGATCGTCGCGCTGGCGCGCCCGTCCTGAGGACCGCGTCCTAGACTCGACGGGTGAGCACAACCCCATGAAGGTCGCGGTCGTCGGCTATCCGAACGTCGGCAAGTCCTCGCTCGTCAACCGCCTGACCGGGACGCGCGAGGCGGTCGTGCACGAGCGGCCGGGCATCACGCGCGATCGCAAGGAGATCGCCACGGAGTGGAACGGGCGGCGCTTCACGCTGATCGACACCGGCGGCATGGACTCCGAGGACCCCGACCCGGTGTCGGGCTCGATCCGCGACCAGGCCCGGGCCGCGCTGTCCGACGCCCAGGTCGCGCTGTTCGTCTTCGACGCGAAGGCCGGCGTGCGGCCCGGCGACGAGGAGCTCGCCGACCTCCTGCGGCGCACGCAGATGCCGGTCGTCGTGGCCGCCAACAAGATCGACGCGGCCGTCGACATCCCGCTCGCCGCCGACGCGCATCGGCTCGGCTTCGGCAATCCGATGGCCGTCTCGGCCGCGCAGGGCCTGGGTACCGGCGACCTCCTCGACCGCCTCGTCGAGCTGCTGCCCGAGGACGACGACGAGGTCGACGAGGGCACGATCCGCCTCGCCGTCATAGGACGCCCGAACGTCGGCAAGTCATCGCTGGTCAACCGCTTCGCGGGCGCCGACCGCGTGATCGTCTCGGAGGTCGCCGGCACCACGCGCGACGCGATCGACCTGCCGATGGAGGTCGACGGCCGCACGCTGATCGTCGTCGACACCGCCGGCATGCGCCGCCAGTCGAAGGTCTCGGAGTCCGTCGAGTACTACACCGTGCTGCGATCGCAGCGCGCGGCCGAGCGCGCGGACGTCGCGCTGGTCGTCTGCGACGCCAACGACGGCGTCACCTCACAGGACATGCGCGTCGCCGAGCTGGCGATGCAGTCGGGCTGCGCGACGGCGCTCGTGCTGAACAAGTGGGACACCGCCGAGATGTCCGAGGCAGACCTCGACCACGAGCGCGCGAAGGTCGCGCGCAAGCTGCGCCTGCGCCCGCGCGTACTGACTGCGAGCGCGCTGACGGGGCGCAACGTCGAACGGCTGCTCAAGGAGGTGATCGCGCTCGGCGACCGGATGCAGGGCCGCATCCCGACCCCCGAGCTCAACCGCTTCGTCGGCGAGGCCGTGCAGGCGCGTCAGCCGCCCGCCAAGCAGGGCCACCGCCTCAAGCTGCTGTACGCGGCCCAGATCGGCGAGCGGCCGCCACGCTTCGCGATCCAGGTCAACTCGCGCCAGCGCGTGACGCGCGACTACGCGTATTTCATCGAGAATCGGCTGCGGGCCAGGTTCGGGATGGACGGCGTGCCGCTGATCATCGACTTCGTCGAGCGCAAGTCCCGCCGCGGCGATGACCGATAGCCTCCTGGCATGACAACGTTCGAAGATGATGAGTATCTCTTTACGTCCGAATCGGTCACCGAGGGCCATCCGGACAAGATGGCCGACCAGATCTCCGACGGGATCCTCGATGCCTGCCTGACCGGCGATCCGCTGTCGCGCGTGGCGTGCGAGACGCTCGTCAACACCGGCCTCGTCGTGGTCTCGGGGGAGATCACGACCGACTCGCAGTTCGACATCCAGGACGTCGTCCGCGAGACGATCCGCAACATCGGCTACGTCGAGGAGCTCAACCTCGGCTTCGGCGACAAGTCGTGCGCCGTCCTGAACACGATCGACAAGCAGTCGGCCGACATCAAGCAGGGCGTCGACGCCTCGCACGAGACGCGCAGCGGCTCGTCGGAGGCCGACGAGGCCGCGATGGCCGGCGCGGGCGACCAGGGAATGATGTTCGGCTACGCGTCCGACGAGACGCCCGAGCTCATGCCGCTTCCGATCGCGCTGGCGCACAAGCTCGCCAAGCGCCTCGCCGACGTGCGCAAGAGCGGCGAGCTGGACTACCTGCGCCCCGACGGCAAGACACAGGTCTCCGTGCGCTACCGCGCCGGCAAGCCGGTCGCGATCGAGAAGCTGCTGATCTCCTCGCAGCACGCCGAGGGCAGCGAGTCGCAGATCGCCGACGACCTGTGGGAGCACGTCGTGCTGCCGGTCCTGCCCGACGACCTCTTCGATGCGGCCGAGCTGCGCAAGGAGTTTCTCGTCAACCCGACGGGGCGCTTCGTGATCGGCGGGCCGGTCGGCGACTGCGGGCTGACGGGACGCAAGATCATCGTCGACACCTACGGCGGCATGGCGCGCCACGGCGGCGGCGCGTTCAGCGGCAAGGACCCCTCGAAGGTCGACCGCTCGGCGGCGTACGCGGCGCGCTGGGTCGCCAAGAACCTCGTCGCGGCCGGTCTTGCGCAGCGCTGTGAGGTGCAGGTGGCTTACGCGATCGGCGTCTCGCATCCGGTCAGCGTGATGGTCGAGGACTTCGGCACCGGCACGGTCAGCCGCTCGCGCCTGCAGGAGCTGGTCTCGGAGCACTTCGACCTGCGCCCCGGCGCATTTCGCCAGGAGCTCGACCTGCACCGCCCGATCTACCAGCCGACGGCCGCCTACGGCCACTTCGGCCGCGACAACGCGGAATTCACCTGGGAGCAGACGACGAAGGCCGACGCCCTGCGCGCGGCTGCCGGATCCAACGGCCACTAGGCGTGCCGGTTGCGCGCCGCCCCCGGGCGGAGCGGCGCGCAGCCCCTTCTATCCTTCCGCTCGCCGATGGCCGAGCACCGCTACGACCCCGCCGAGATCGAGCCCCGCTGGCAGCAGGTGTGGGCCGACGAGGGCACGTGGGAGGTCGCCAACGACAGCACGGACACGCGGCCGGCGTCCTACGTGCTCGAGATGCTGCCCTATCCGAGCGGCGAGCCCCACATCGGCCACCTGAAGGTCTACTCGGTCGGCGACGCGGTCGCGCACTTCCACCGTCGCACCGGCCGCCGCGTGCTGCACCCGATGGGCTACGACGCCTTCGGCCTGCCCGCCGAGAACCACGCGATCGCCACCGGACAGCATCCGCGCGACTCCACGAACGCCGCGATCGCCTCGTTTCAGCGCCAGTTTCGCGAGTGGGGGATCTCGATCGACTGGTCGCGCGAGTTCGGCACCCACGAGCCGCGGATCTACCGCTGGACGCAGTGGATCTTCCTGGCCCTCTTCCGCGAGGGCCTGGCCTACCAGAAGCAGGCCGCCGTCAACTGGGATCCCGTCGAGGAGACCGTGCTCGCCAACGAGCAGGTCAAGGACGGCCGCGGTGAGCGCTCGGGCGCGCTCGTCGAGGTGCGCCAGCTGACGCAGTGGTTCTTTCGCATCACCGACTACGCCGACCGGCTGCTCGAGGATCTCGGCGCGATCCGCTGGCCCGAGCACGTCAAGACGATGCAGCGCAACTGGATCGGGCGCTCGGAGGGCGCGGAGGTCGTCTTCTCCTGCGACGAGCTGCAGATCGACTACCCGGTGTTCACGACGCGGCCGGACACGCTGTTCGGTGCGACGTTCTTCGTCATGGCGCCCGAGCACCCCGACGTCCTGCGCCTGGCGGAGGGGACGGGTCAGGAGGACGCGGTCGCCGACTACGTCAACCGCGCGCTGACCTCCGACAAGCAGCTGCGCGGCGACGCCGGCAAGCCGAAGACGGGCGTGGCGCTCGGGCGCACCGTCACCAACCCCGTCAACGGCGAGGCGCTGCCGATGTACGTCGCCGACTACGTGTTGATGGAGTACGGCACCGGCGCGATCATGGCCGTTCCGGCGCACGACGAGCGCGACTTCGCCTTCGCGCAGGCCTACGAGCTGCCCATCCGCCGTGTGATCGAAGGCGGCGAGGACCTTCCCTACGGCGGCAACGGACCGCTCGTCAACTGCGGGCCCGAGTTCGACGGGCGCCCCAACCGCGAGGCGCTCGGGGCGATCGTGGGCTGGCTGGGGCAAGAGGGCAAGGGCCACGAGTCGGTCAACTACCGCCTGCGCGACTGGCTGATCTCGCGCCAGCGCTACTGGGGCACGCCGATCCCGATCGTCCACTGCCCGGACTGCGGCGCCGTGCCCGTGCCCGAGGCCGACCTGCCGGTGCTGCTGCCCGAGGTCGAGGACTACAAGCCGCGCGGGCGCTCGCCGTTGGCGGCGGCGGAGGACTGGGTCGCCGTCGCGTGCCCCTCCTGCGGCGGCGCGGCGCGGCGCGAGACCGACACGATGGACACGTTCGTCGACTCGTCGTGGTACTTCCTGCGCTACTGCGACGCGAACAACGGCGAGGCCGCCTGGGACCCCGACGCCGTCGCGCGCTGGATGCCCGTCGACCAGTACATCGGCGGCGTGGAGCACGCGATCCTGCACCTGCTCTACGCGCGCTTCTTCACCAAGGCGCTGTCGGACCTCGGCCACCTGCCGGCCGATGTGCAGGAGCCGTTCGCCGACCTCTTCACGCAGGGCATGATCCTGCGCGGCGGCGAGAAGATGTCCAAGTCCAAGGGCAACGTGGTGTCGCCGTCGACGCTCGTCGAGCGCTACGGCGCCGACACGGCGCGCTGCTACATCCTCTTCATCGGCCCGCCCGACCAGGACGCCGACTGGTCGGACACCGGCGCCGAGGGCATGCACCGCTTTCTCGGCCGGTTGTGGCGCACGTGCGCGGAGGCCGCCGCGGAGCTGCCCGAAGGTCCGATCCCCGGCGAGCTCGGCGCCGACGACCAGCGCCTGCTGCGCAAGGCGCACTGGGCGATCGAGAAGGTCACGGCCGACATGAGCGGGCGCTTGAACTTCAACACCGCGATCGCGGCGGTGATGGAGCTCGTCAACGAGACGACGCCGGCCAAGCGCGGCGCGGCGGCGCCCGGCAGCGTGCGCTTCGCGCTCTCGACCGCCGCCTCGCTGCTGTCGCCGTTCGCCCCGCACGTGTCCGCCGACGCCTACCACCTGCTGACGGGCGAGCGCGTGTGGGAGCAGCCGTGGCCGCTCGCCGATCCCGCCTACCTTCAGGCCGACAGCTTCGAGCTCGTCTGCCAGGTCAACGGCAGGGTTCGCGACCGTGTGCCGGCGCCGACGGGTGCGTCACGCGAGCAGCTGCTCGAGCTCGCACGCGCGACGTCGAAGATGCGGGCTCACCTCGACGGCCACGACGTCCTCAAGGAGATCGTCGTGCCGGACAAGCTCGTCAACATCGTCGTGCGGTAGCTCAGCCCTCGCTGCCGATGATCGTGACCCGCGCGCGCCCCGAGCGCGTCAGCTGAACCTGGGCGTTGACGGCGCAGAACGCGATGTCGCGCTTGGGCAGCCGCAGCACGCGGACGTTCGGCGGGGTCGTGGCGTAGGTCCCGCCCGTGCCCTTGTCCTTGTCCTTGTCTCGCTCCGGGCACGAGAGGCCCCATGTGACGGCGACGCGCTGCTTCGGCGCGGCGCTGACGCGGATCGACACGGAGACGGGACGGTCGACGATGCCCGCGACCTTCGCCGTTGCCTGCCTGCCGCTCGCCCGCTTGCCCTCGATCGTGACGCTCTTGGGCGTTCGGTCGCTCGCGTCGTCGTCGTCGTCGTCGCCACCGCACGACGACAACAGCGCGCAGGACAGCAGCAGGGGGAGGGCGAGTCGCGAGCGGTTGCGCAGCGAGGACACCGCCGGGATCGTGGCAGGCGCGCCCGCTCGCTGCGGCGTGACACGCTGTCGGGGGTGCCGGACGAGCTCGAGATCGCGTATGTGGCCGTCGTCGGACCCGGCGACGGCGCGGCCGCGGCCGTGCTCGACGTGGCCGAGGAGGTCGGCTCGCGGCTTGCAAGCCGCGGCGCGGTGGTCGTCTGCGGAGGCCTCGGCGGGATCATGGCGGCGGCCTGCCACGGCGCCCGCGAGGCCGGCGGGACGACCTTGGGGCTGCTGCCCGGAAGCGACCGCTCGGCCGCCAACGCGTGGGTCTCGATCGCGGTCGCGACGGGGCTGGGCGAGCTTCGCAACGGGCTCGTCATACGCGCCGCCGACGCCGTCATCGCGGTCGGCGGCGGCTACGGGACCCTGTCGGAGATCGCCTTCGCCCTGAAGGCGGGCAAGGCGGTCGTGGGGCTCGGGGGATGGGAGATCCCGGGCGTGCTGGTCGCGAGCGATCCCGCCGCGGCTGTGGCGCTCGCGCTCGATCGCCCACGCGGCTGAGCCGCCCGCGTGCCGGCCTGCAGGCCCGTCCGATCCTGCCCAGGGGTCATGCTGGAATCCCACGACTAAGGAAGCGTCCATCAACAAGTTGCGGCTTTCGGCACCGTCTCGCGGCGCCCAGCGCCACCCGATTCCTTGCCAGTACAACCAGTACTGCCCGCGG
>Ga0208736_1000339_pt1 | contig 13959 bp, 11 predicted proteins | sample AntDryMetagUQ255_FD_188090 | JGI IMG/M metagenome (GOLD analysis project Ga0208736, IMG submission 188090) | Polar desert microbial communities from Antarctic Dry Valleys - UQ255 (SPAdes) | ecosystem: Environmental > Terrestrial > Soil > Desert | place: Antarctic Dry Valleys | collected 2008-12-31 | reverse complement strand
GAATACGAACCAGTAGTGACTGTCACAACCAACAGACTCGGCTCCCCTTCAGGGGATGGGGGCATTGAAATTAGGGTTAAAGATAATGGCATAGGCATCCCGCAAAAATTGATAGATAAAATTTATCAGCCTTTCTTCAGTACCAAACCAACAGGTGAAGGAACAGGACTTGGCCTGTCACTTAGCTATGAAATTATCAAATCGCATGGCGGGGAATTAAGAGTAGAAACTAAAGAAGGAGAGTTTGCGGAGTTTATCATAGAATTACCTGTAATTTAAATAATGGAATAGGGATATTTGATGATCTGTGTTGAATAAATAATATCACAAATGTCCGACTAAAAATTTAATATTTCTTTGAAACCCTTTACCATAAAGGTTTCTAAGCCCCCTCTCTTTGGGAGAGGGGGTTTGGGGGTGAGGTCTTGGTAAGCAAAGAGTTAATTAGTTTAGTCGGACAACAATAAAATAATATCTACAACGGTCATATGTTTTTAGAAACTTTTATTGCTTTCTTTTTAATCTTTCAGCTTCGCAAAACCTTAAGGACTTTCTCTCCTGATGCCCGGTGGGATAAGCATCTCACCATTGCTATGTACGCTATTGGGGTGTTAGCATTATTGGAGATTGTTTTACCAATAGAATATATTACAAAATGGTTATGGCATTTGGTTTTATTGATCATTATCATAATTACTTTTCAAAAACATGCTTTTATTTCTGTACGCTTAACTATGTATGCTTTTTTACCCCTGGTAATTATATCTTTTTTAGGTGATATATTGGAAGCCTCAAGAAATGAATTTCTCAGGGATATAGAAAGGTATATGGATTTTGCTTATCCGGTAGCTATTACCTGGATGATAGCACTATTAATTCGTTCAAGAAAACAAAACAAAGCCCTGGCGGAGGAACGGAAAAAAAGAGAGGAAGAAGAAGAGCAGTACCGGATAATGACAGAGCGAAAAGCCGAACTGGAGGCTGTTGTGTTAGAGCGCACGGCTGAAATATTAAAACAGAAAGAAGAACTGCAACATGCGCTTAGCGATTTGAAATCTACACAAGCCCAATTGGTACACAGGGAAAAAATGGCTTCTCTTGGAGAGCTTACAGCTGGTATTGCACACGAAATACAAAACCCTTTGAATTTTGTCAATAACTTTTCAGAAGTAAGCATTGAACTCTCTGATGAATTACAGCAGGAAATTAATAACCTTTCTGTATCGGAAGCAGAAAAAAACAGTCTCAACACTTTTATAAAAGACTTAAAAAATAACCAACAAAAAATTAATTACCATGGCAGGCGGGCAGATGCAATTGTAAAAGGTATGTTGTTGCATGCACGTAAAAGCACAGGAGAAAAAGAACTAACAGATATCAATTTATTGGCAGAGGAGTATATGCAATTAAGTTATCATGGCTTAAGGGCAAAAGACAAATCTTTTAATGCTACTATGCAAACACACTTCGATCCAAACCTTGAAAAAGTATATATTGTTCCGCAAGACATGGGGAGGGTCTTCTTAAATTTGTTTACCAATGCTTTTTATTCTGTAACTGAAAAAAAGAAAGGCCCCCATCCCCTAAAGGGGGGTATTGAATACGAACCAGTAGTGAGTGTAACAACCAAAAGACTCAACTCCCCTTCAGGGGATGGGGGCAGGGCAAGCGGCGTAGAGATTAAAATAAGAGATAATGGCATGGGTATGAAGCAGGAAGTTTTAGATAAACTATTTCAACCTTTTTTCAGTACCAAACCAACAGGCCAGGGTACCGGACTGGGTTTATCCATCAGTTACGATATTGTTACTAAAATACATGGAGGGCAATTGCAGGTTAAAACAAAAGAAACAGAATTTGCAGAGTTTAATATTCTTTTACCTGCATAAATTTGGACAATGATTGAGAGTACAATTAAATTTAAAATAAAATGAAGATTTTAGTGGTTGACGACGAAAGGGATATGCAAACACTGTTTGAACAACGTTTTAGAAAAGAAATACGCAAGCAGGAAATGGATTTCGTTTTTGCGTTTTCGGGCGAGGAAGCGTTGAATTATCTTAAAGGACATGTACATGAGGCAGTGCTGATCCTCTCGGATATTAATATGCCTGGTATGAGTGGGTTGGAGCTTTTAAGACATATTAAGAAAGAGTTCGCACCTCCGCCTCCTGTTGTCATGATGATCACAGCATACGGTGATGACGAGAATTATCAGCAGTGCATGGATTGTGGGGCTGATGATTTTTTAACCAAGCCGCTTGATTTTAATGTGTTGAAAGAAAAACTCAAAACAGTAAAGTAATGGCAAAAATTTTAGTAGCTGATGATGAAGTGGACCTGGAGATGCTGATCAAACAAAAATTTCGTAAGCAAATACGCGAACATAAATACGAATTTGTTTTTGCACTAAATGGAAACGATGCATTGGATAAATTAAAGCAGCATCCCGACATCGTTATTGTGCTTAGTGATATTAATATGCCTGAACTGGACGGACTAAGTCTTTTAACCAAGCTAACAGAAACCAATCCGCTTGTTAAAGCCGTAATGGTATCAGCGTATGGCGATATGGATAATATACGCATTGCTATGAACCGCGGCGCTTTCGATTTTATAACCAAGCCCGTAAATTTTCAGGATTTAGAGTTAACAATAGAAAAAACTATTCTGCATGTTACCCAGCTTAAACAGACATTACAGGCTATTAAAGAAAATAATATCCTGCGGATGTACGTTGACGAAACTGTTTTAAATTTTATGAACAAGCAGGAATTTGAAACGACCTTAATGGCCAATGAGACAGTAGAAGCCACTATTGTGTTTATTGATATCTGTGGCTTTACATCCATTACCGAAAAAGAACCCGCTGATAAAGTGGTGAAGCTGCTCAATAAATATTTTGATGTAATGGTAAAAGAAATTATTGCGCAGGGCGGTAATGTCGATAAATTTATTGGTGATGCTATTATGGCCGTATTCAAAGGGGAATATCATTTAGATAAAGCAGTGGAGGCATCATTGGCTGTACGGAGGCAGATTGAGGAAATGCCTGACCAGATGGAAAATAGTTCTTTTATACAAAAAGTATCGATAGGAATAAATTGCGGAGAAGTGATATCGGGAAATATAGGGTCAGCGAGTTTACGAAGGTTGGATTATACCGTTATTGGTGATGTGGTTAACACAGCGCAACGCTTGCAAGCGGTTGCAAAAGCAGGACAGATATTAATTTCTGAAAGTTCTTATGAAAGTATTAAAGAATCTTTCAATTGTAATAGAGTTGGCCCTGTTGAACTAAGAAATAAAACGGCAGAAACAATTGCGTATGAAGTGGTTAATTAGGGGTTGTAATTATTTTCATTTTCCTCAAAAGCTCTCACAGATTACACAGAAAGGCACAGATAAAATACAATAGAAACATCTGTGTTCATCCGTGGCATCTGTGAGCATTAGAAAGAAATTGCATTTTTTAAAAACGCATTATTGCAAACACTTTTTGCTTTCTTTAAAAAGAACTAAATTGTTTTCATCTTATAAACGCACTGCATGTTATATCCAACCATCAATAATTTTATAGGCGGCAATTTTCTTGCATCAGGTAATCCAAGATTTTTAAATGTGATTTCCCCCGTTGACGGCAGAGAGTTGTCTAAAGTGCCAATGTCCTCAAAAAAAGAATTAGATGCTGCCGTGGCTGCTGCTAATCAGGCATTCGCTTCCTGGTCAAAAACGCCTATAAAAGAAAGAGTACAGGTATTTTATAAATATAAATTTTTGCTGGAAAAAAATTTAGAATCGCTAGCTCAGTTAGTACATGAAGAAAATGGAAAGACAATTGGTGAGGCCACTGCCGAAATTGAAAAATGTATTGAACTCACGGAGTTTGCCTGTTCTTTACCACAGTTAATAACCGGCGAAATATTAGAAGTAAGTAAAGGTGTTGAATGCAGAACGGAACACGTTCCGCTAGGTGTGGTGGCTTCCATTGTGCCCTTTAATTTTCCCAGCATGGTTCCGAACTGGACCATTCCCAATGCAATAGCCTTAGGCAATTGTATGATATTAAAGCCAAGCGAAAAAGTTCCGCTAAGTGCCGGCAAAATAGCCGAATTGTTGAAAGAAGCGGGCTTACCGGACGGTGTTTTTAATGTAGTGCATGGCGATGTGGAAATGGTTGAAGCTATTTGTGATCATCCCGGGATTGAGGCAGTTTCATTTGTTGGCTCAACCAAAGTAGCCAAAATTGTTTACCTGCGATCTACGCAAAATTTTAAAAGGTGCCTGGCCTTAGGTGGCGCCAAAAATCATTTAATGGTTATGCCCGATGCTATTCCCGGCATGACGGCACAAAATGTTTCAGCGAGTATGAGCGGTTGTGCAGGTCAGCGCTGTATGGCTGCTTCCGCAATGGTGGCGGTTGGTGAAGTTGACCACATTATTAAAAAAATTGTGGAAGAAGCAAAAAAGATCGTCCCGGGTCAAAATTTAGGGCCGGTTATCAATAAAGAATCGCAACAACGGATTGAAAAATATATTACAGAAGCAGAAGAACAAGGAGCTACAATTTTGTTAGATGGTCGGGGCATAACGGTTAATGGAAAAGAAGGCGGAACTTATATAGGCCCAACGGTTATCGATCATGTAAAGCCTGATATGAACATTGCAAAAGAAGAAGTGTTTGGGCCTGTTATCAGCATCACACGCGCCAATACAGTGGATGAAGCTCTTGCCATCGAAAACGCAAGTCCTTACGGAAATGCGGCTTCGGTGTTTACTCAAAATGGAGGTGTTGCACGTTATATCATTGACAGGGCCAGTGCTGGAATGATTGGTGTTAATGTAGGAGTACCTGTGCCCAGGGAACCTTTTTCATTCGGCGGGTGGAACGAAAGCAAATTTGGTGTAGGAGATATTACCGGAAAAAGCTCAATTGAATTTTGGACCAAGCTCAAAAAGTCAACTATTAAATGGAATCCTGAAGCTGGTGTCAACTGGATGTCGTAGCACACAGATGACACAGATTGGATGGATTTGGACTGATAGAAATATGAAAGTAAAAAATGAAATACGAAGGAATTACAGAAAGGATTATCCAGGCATTTTATAAAGTATATAATACGCTTGGTTATGGATTTTTAGAAAGGGTATATGAGAATGCAATGTTTATAGAATTGACAGCTATGGGATATAAAGTGGAAAGACAAAAAAGAACATTAGTTTATTATTATGGAAATATTGTTGGGGATTACAATTCAGACCTGATTGTTGAAGAAGTTGTCGCTGTAGAATTAAAAGCCAATGAATGCCTTGCTGAAGAGAATGAACATCAATTAGTAAACTATCTTAAAGCAACTAATCTTGAAGTAGGATTGTTGTTAAACTTTGGTAAGAAGCCGCAGGTAAAAAGAAAAATATTTGATAATGACAAAAAGCCCATGTTGAAATAATTGAAATCCATTTCTGCGAAGCAGAACAATCCATTTTCATCCGTTTAACCCGTGTCATCCGTGTTCAAAAAAATACAAATGCAAACAAAAACTATTCTGATAGACATTGGAACCGAAGCAGCAGAAATTATTCAAAACAATCTTGACTACACCCTTTTCTCCTGGAGCAAACAAAAAGGAATAAGCCCGATCGCTGTAAAATATGCGGAAGGTGTTTACTTGTACGACTATAATGATAAACGTTATATTGATTTTTCATCAGGGTTGATGAATGTGAATATTGGTCACGGTCACCAGCGGATAACCGAAGCAGTTGTTAGGCAAATGCAGGAAGTAAGTTATGTTACCCCAAGCTGTGTCACAAAAGTTCGTGGTGAGTTGGGAAAAAAATTAGCTGCAATATGCCCGGGCGATTTAAACAAAGCATTTTTTACACTGTGTGGCGCATCCTCAATTGAAAATGCTATTAAATTAGCAAGGCTTTATACAGGCCGGCATAAAATATTAACCCGCTATCAATCCTACCATGGTTCTTCTTACGGGACTATGACAGCAAGCGGCGATCCACGCAAGCTTCCAATGGATGCACAGCAGGCGCCCAATTTTGTACATTTTGATCTTCCTTATTTATATCGCTGGGAACATGGCGAAGAAAGTTTATTAAAAGAATCTGTTGCTCAATTAGAGAGGCTGATAGCTTATGAAGGAGCAGGTAATATTGCTGCCATTTTGTTAGAAGGCGAGTCGGGTTCATCAGGTTGTTTAAAATATCCTGTAGGTTATCTAAAGGCCGTGAGAGAATTATGTGATAAGCACGGAATTTTATTAATCATGGACGAAGTGATGAGCGGGTTTGGCAGAACAGGAAAATGGTTTGGATTTGAAAACCACGGAATTGTTCCAGATATGATTGCTATGGCAAAGGGATTGACTTGCGGTTATCTTCCATTTGGTTGTTTAATGGTGAGTGATAAGATAGCGGCTAAATATGATGACAATATGTTAGCCCTTGGTCTTACTTATTCTGCTCACCCGGTGAGTTGTGCTGCTGCTTTAGAAACGTTGAAAATTTATGAAGATGAAAATTTGATTGAGAATGCCGCAGAAATGGGGAAATATATGGATGACCAAATAGTATTGCTAAAACAAAAACATTCAAGCATTGGTGATTGGCGCAATACTGGTTTGCTTGGCTGCCTCGAGTTGGTGAGGAACAGGAAAACAAAAGAACCGATGGCGCCTTTCAATGCAAGTCCCGATGAAATGAAAGTGATGAATAAAGTCGCAGCCAAAATTAAAGAGCTGGGTATGTACACTTTTGTGAGATGGGGATTTATTTTCATTGCGCCGCCTCTATGTATTACCAAAGAACAAATTGATGAAGGATTGGAGATTATTTCTCAGGCTATTACTATTGCAGATGAATATGTCTAACAATGAATGTCTGACTTTTGTCATTCCGACAAAGGAGGAATCTCAGATTGACAGATATAATTAGTAGAGAAAAAATTTTTTGTCATCCCGATCTTTATCCCTTAAATCAATCAAATTCTCTCAAATCATGATTCAGATAATTTGGTATCATAAAAACAACCAAATGTTTTCAAGAATTTTTTGCACTGGTCTTCTTCTTTTATTATTTGTAAATATGTCTGCCCAAAATAAAAGAGCCCGTGATTACGGAATTCCGTTTGATGGAGCAACTGGCAACCTAAATGCAATAACCGATGTAGCGGGTATAATGGTTGGACAAGCGACCTTAATTACTGGAGACGGCGCATTGGTGAAAGGCAAAGGCCCCATACGAACAGGTGTTACAGCTATTTTACCTCGTGGAAAAGATTTTGCTCCCGTATATGCAAACTGGTATGCACTTAACGGCAATGGTGATATGACGGGTACGCATTGGATCACCGAATCAGGGTTTTTAGAGACACCCATTTTAATTACCAACACGGGCAATGTAGGCATTGTTCGTGATGCCGCCTGGCAATGGATGGATAACAATAAATATTACACACCTTTTTATAAAGATCATTGGTATGCTTACCCGGTAGTGGCAGAAACCTATGACGGAATGTTTAATGATATTAATGGCCAGCATGTAAAAAAAGAAGATGTATGGAAGGCGTTGGATATTGCTAAACCAGGCCCGATAGAAGAAGGCGGTGTAGGCGGTGGTACCGGCATGATGTGCTATGGGTTTAAGGGAGGAATAGGTACTTCGTCAAGAATTATTCATAAAGATCTTGGTGGCTATACTGTTGGCGTTTTAGTACAGGCAAATCATGGCAGCCGGTCGCAACTAACTGTTGCAGGTGTACCTGTTGGTAAGGAATTAAAAGATACCCTACTCCCCAAATTTGATTCGCCAACTGGTAAAATTAATCAATTGAAAAATGAAATAGGTTCTATCATTATTGTTTTAGCTACAGATGCTCCGGTTTTACCAGATCAATTAAAAAGATTAGCGCAGCGTATTCCGCTTGGTTTAACCAGGACAGGTGGCATTGGCGGAAATGGGTCTGGAGATATTTTCATTGCATTTTCCACTGCAAATAAAAATGCATTCAGCACAAATAAAGAGCAACAGGTGACAACCATGCCTAATGAGAATATGAATGCATTATTTACTGCAACCATTCAGGCCACTGAAGAAGCAATCATTAACGCATTGTTTGCCGGTAAAACCATGGTTGGGATCAATGGAAATACGATGTATGGTTTACCAAAAGAGGCGGTGTTAAGAATTATGAAAAAATACAATAGAGTAAACAAACCATTACTCAAATAGGATCAAATATTTATAGAAACTATGTGAGAATGTGATACGACTCGGTGGAAGTTGAAACATAAAAGCAAAATGTTTAACACCTAAGAATGATAGACTAAACGATTAATAAAAATTGGATACTGGCTATAAAAACCTAACTAAATGAAGGGAAATCCACATAGCGACACTTCTCTCTATAACGAAGATCTTGCTATAGTTCCAAAAGAAAAACGAACATGGAATACCTGGAACTATGCAGCACTGTGGATCAGTATGAGTTTGTGCATTCCAACATATATGCTTGCCAGTTCATTGATACAAGGAGGGATGAATTGGTGGCAGGCAATTCTTACAATCTTTCTCGGTAATACAATTGTTCTTATTCCAATGATCCTGAATGGAAGGGCGGGAGCTAAATATGGTATTCCGTTTCCAGTGTTGGCCCGTGCAAGTTTTGGTGTAAAAGGTGCAAATATTCCTGCGATACTGAGAGCCATTGTTGCCTGTGGATGGTTTGGTATTCAAACATGGATTGGCGGTTTTGCTCTTTATCAAATGTTGCGATTATGGATGCCATCCCTTCAAACCTTGCCACCCATTTTTCCTGTTTCATTTGGATTGGAAACGGGCCCGGCTATTTGTTTTTTTTTGTTTTGGTTGTTGAATATGTATGTGGTGTATTTAGGTGTGGAAAGCATTAGAAAGTTATTGGTATTTAAAGCTATCTTTCTTCCGCTGGCAGCGCTTGCATTGTTGTTCTGGGCCATTTCTGCCGCCAATGGTTTGGGACCTATATTAAATTCACCATCAAAACTTTCGAGCAGTGAATTCTGGAAATTCTTTTTTCCGGCATTAACAGGTATGGTTGGATTTTGGGCAACGCTTTCCCTAAACATTCCTGATTTTACAAGGTATGCAAAAAGCCAAAAAGCACAAACAACAGGGCAGGCTATTGGATTGCCAACATCAATGACCTTGTTTGCTTTTATTGGAGTTGTGGTTACGTCGGCAACAGTAATTATTTACGGAGAAACAATTTGGGATCCTGTAGTCTTAGCAGGGAGATTTGAAAATAAACTATTAGTTACCTTGGCTATGATCGCTGTCGCAATTTCTACATTGGCTACAAACATTGCTGCAAATATTGTAAGTCCTGCGAACGATTTTTCTAATCTCTCTCCAAAGAGAATTGATTTTAGAAAAGGTGGTTACATCACTGGTATCATTGGGATAATTATTTTTCCATGGAAATTAGTTGCCGACCCAAGTGGTTACATTTTTACCTGGCTGGTGGGTTATTCCAGTTTATTAGGCCCAATTGGCGGCATTATGATCGCTGATTATTTTTTTATACGCAAGCAGCAATTATTAGTAAATGATCTATATAAAATAAAAGGAAGTTATTCTTACAATAAGGGATTTAATCACTATGCTATCATTGCATTATTGTTGGGCATTTTGCCCAACGTTCCGGGATTTCTTACAACAATTAAGATAATAGACGAACAAGCTGTGTGGCCGTGGTTGTCTGGTCTGTATAACTATGCATGGTTTGTCGGATTTTTTGTTTCGGGAATAACTTATTTATTAATGATGAGAAGAACTATGATAAATGGGATGGAAAACGTTTACAAGGAAAATGCAATTTCAGAAAACACAATTATTTCAATGCAATCATAATAAAAAACGTTTCTCTCCTTTGGAGAGGGCTGGGTGAGGTCTATGTCACTATTAATTAAGAACGGAAGAGTCATTACTGCGTCAGAAGATTATGTCGCTGATATTTTCATTGAAGATGAAAAGATAAAAGCCATTGGTAAAGATCTTCCGATGAAAGCCTATGAAACCATTGATGCTTCAGACATGATGATATTTCCTGGTGGCATTGATCCGCATGTACATTTGGACATGCCTTTTATGGGAACCTTTTCCAGCGATACTTATGAAACGGGAACAAGAGCAGCATTGCATGGTGGTACTACAACGGTGATAGATTTCATTTTACAAAAGCAAGGAAATTCTTTGAAAGCGGCCTTAGGAGATTGGCGTTCAAGGTCAGATAATAATTGTGTGGGAGATTATAGTTTTCATATGGCGGTCACTGATTTTAATGAAGAAACAAAAAAAGAAATAAAACATTTTATTGAAGAAGAAGGTATTACTTCTTTTAAAACCTTTATGGCCTACAAAGGAGCGTTGATGATTGATGACCGACAGATGATTGGCTTGATGGAAGAAGTAAAAAAACAAGGTGGAATGGTAACAGTACATGCCACCAATGGAGATATGATTGATTACTTGGTAGCAAAACATCGCGATGAAGGAAAATTATCACCTCTCTATCATTATTTATCGCAGCCGGAAGTAACAGAGGCAGAAGCATCTGAGCGTTTTGTTGATATGGCAAATTATACTGGTTGCCCAGGTTATATTGTACACCTTACTTGTGAAGGCGCATTGAATGCGGTTCGTAACGCAACAAGAAGAAACCAAAATGTTTTAGTTGAAACCTGCATACAATATTTGTTATTAGATGCTTCGTTGTATGAAAAAGATTTTGATGGCGCCAAATGGGTGATGAGCCCTCCATTGCGTGAAAAAAAAGATCAGCAAACTTTGTGGGCCGGTATTAACCAGGGGTTAGTAAAAGTAGTTGCAACAGATCATTGCCCTTTTAATTGGGAACAAAAGAAAATGGGTGAAAAAGATTTCTCAAAAATTCCAAATGGTCATCCTGCCATTGAGCATAGAATGGAATTATTATTTAGCGAAGGTGTCCATAACGGAAAAATCACTTTAAACAAATTTGTTGAAGTGACCAGTACAAATGCGGCAAAGATTTTTGGTATGTTTCCACGCAAAGGGACGATTGGCATTGACAGTGATGCAGACCTGGTTATTTTTGATCCCAATGAAAAGCATACAATTTCTGCATCATCACATCACATGCATGTTGATTACTCCGCTTATGAAGGATGGAAAGTAACAGGTAAAGTAAAAACAGTTGTTTTGCGTGGGAAAATTGCTGTTGAAAATAATGAATGTAAATTAGAGAAAGGATACGGGCAGTTCATCAAGAGAAGTAAAGTGAATGGAATTATATAACTCTGATGAATGTTGAATGCTAAATTTTAAATAAAATCCCTTCATTCAACATCCATTATTCAACATTTAAAATAAAATTTATGCGCATAATAAAATCCGGCCTTATACAAATGAGTCTTCCAAAAACGGAAGGCGAAGGAACGATAGAAGAAATCAAAGAAGCAATGGTGCAAAAGCACATTCCTTTAATTGAAAAAGCCGGTAAACAAGGTGTACAAATACTTTGTTTGCAGGAAATATTTAATACACCCTATTTCTGTCCCGGCCAGGATCGTAAATGGTACGAATCTGCTGAAACTGTTCCTGGCCCAACCGTAGAACGTATGGTGGAATATGCAAAAAAATACCAGATGGTGATGATAGTGCCAGTTTATGAAAAGGAACAGCCAGGTGTGCTGTATAACACAGCCGCAGTAATTGATGCAGACGGAACTTATTTAGGCAAGTATCGAAAAAATCATATTCCACATACATCTGGTTTTTGGGAAAAATTTTTCTTTAAGCCCGGTAATTTGGGCTATCCGGTTTTTCAAACAAAATATGCAAAAGTGGGTGTTTATATCTGTTACGATCGTCATTTTCCAGATGGTGCAAGAGTGCTTGGATTGAACGGGGCTGAGATCGTTTATAATCCATCTGCAACTGTTGCCGGTCTTTCGCAATATTTATGGAAGCTCGAGCAACCGGCGCATGCTGCTGCCAACGGTTACTTTATGGGATGCATCAATAGGGTAGGAGAAGAAAAACCATGGAACCTCGGCAAATTTTATGGCTCATCATATTTTGTTGATCCCCGCGGACAAATATTTGCGCAGGCATCAGAAGACAATGATGAATTACTTGTTTCGGAATTTGATCTGGACATGATTGAAGAAGTAAGAAGTGTTTGGCAATTTTACAGAGACAGAAGACCGGAGACGTATGGGAAGCTTGTAGAACTTTAAAGCCCCCTGTCCCCCGCCTGAGGCGGGGAACTTAGGTCAATGAGTTTTTATTTGTGGTATCAATTTTTGAAACAATTTTTATAGTTATTGGTGTTGCAACTTTCAATTTAAATTGCAGATACATAATCCCGATTTTCTGAGTGGTTATAATTATTAAATACTCATCGAAAAGCAAGGGCTGTGTGTTTGATGGCCTTCCCACCTGGAAGGTCGGGATGGGCTTCATTATCAAATTATATCTATGGCCATTTTAAACAATAGATTAACCGCTGAAGAATACGAAGAGAATTTCTCCGACATTCATCCGCCCTTTGACATAAAAGAAGCGGCTCTTGTTGAGGCGAACCGTTGCTTGTTTTGCTATGATGCACCTTGTATAAAGCAATGTCCTACAAGTATCAACATTCCGAAATTCATTAAACAAATAACTACAGATAATATAAAAGGCTCGGCCAAAACAATTTTTGACTCTAATATTTTTGGTGCCGGTTGTGGCAGGGTTTGCCCTGTTGAAAAATTATGCGAGGGTTCTTGTGTTTATAATCTTTTGCACGAGGCACCTATTCAGATTGCAAAGCTTCAAAGATATTCAACTGAAAAAGCTATCAAAGAAAAATGGCAATTGTTTGAAAGAAAAAAACCTGCTTACTCCCCTTTAGGGGATGGGGGCAAAAAAGTTGCAATAATTGGGGCAGGGCCAGCGGGACTTTCTTGCGCACATATACTTTCAAGAGAAGGCATTGATGTAACCATTTTTGAAAAAGAAAGCAAGGGAGGCGGATTGATGACTTATGGAATTGCGGCATACAAGGTTACACCTGAATTCTGTCAGAACGAAGTTGATTTTATTACTTCATTAGGCGGCATAACAATAGAATATAATAAAGAGCTTGATAAAAATCTTTATTTGGCAGAATTAAAACAAAACTATGATGCAGTATTTCTAGGATTGGGCGTAGGGTTGGCACGGCAACTAGATATACCCGGTGAAGAACTGGAAGGCGTTGTTGATGCCATTGAATTTATTTACAACCTCCGGGCAAAAGCCTTTAATCAAATACCTGTTGGAGATAAAGTAGCTGTTATCGGTTTAGGAATGACAGCCATAGATGCAGCCACACAGGCAAAACGCCTGGGTGCAAAAGAAGTAGCCATTCTTTATAGAAGAACGGAAGAAGAAATGCCTTGTACTCAGGTTGAATTAGACCTCGCAAAATTGGATGGATGTATTATTCATTGGCTGGCTGCTCCAAAAGAAATAGTCGGGCCGGATGGTAGAGTAACAACACTCATTTGCAGTATTATGGAATTGGGTGTACCCGATACATCGGGAAGAAGAGCGCCTATAGATACAGGAAAAACTTTTACGCTGGAAGTAGATATGATTATTAAAGCGGCAGGGCAAATGCCTTTTAAAGACCTGATTGATAATAACGATTTACAAAACAGCAATGGCAAAATTTTGGTCAATAAAAATGCAACAAACATTTCCGGGATTTTTGCTGGTGGTGATTGTGTGAATGGCGGTAAGGAAGTGGTTGATGCAGTGCAGGCTGGGAAGGATGGAGCAAAAACAATTTTGGAATATTTGGGAATGAATGGAAATGATAAAACAGAATCCGGTGCGTTTAATTCACTATCGGGGGGGTTACCGCTTTAGCCAGGAAATTGTACGCCATTGTAAATA
>Ga0208736_1000338_pt1 | contig 13961 bp, 16 predicted proteins | sample AntDryMetagUQ255_FD_188090 | JGI IMG/M metagenome (GOLD analysis project Ga0208736, IMG submission 188090) | Polar desert microbial communities from Antarctic Dry Valleys - UQ255 (SPAdes) | ecosystem: Environmental > Terrestrial > Soil > Desert | place: Antarctic Dry Valleys | collected 2008-12-31 | reverse complement strand
GCTAGGCTGAGGGCCGCGCCCAGTTAGCTCAGCTGGTAGAGCACTTCCATGGTAAGGAAGGGGTCGCCGGTTCGAGTCCGGCACTGGGCTCCTAAGGAAAGTCCCGCTCAGGCGGGTTCCTTCGGGATAAGACGCCTAAGCGGGGAGCGTCACCGGCCCTCGAGACCGCCTGCGTTTGCGCCTCAGGCCGCTCGGGCAGCCACCGGACCATGCAGCGACGCCCGCTCGGTCGTACCGGCATGCAGGTCAGCCCCCTCTGCCTCGGCGCCATGATGTTCGGCGCCTGGGGCGAGCCCGATCACGCCGAGAGCGTCCCGCATCATCCACGCCGCGCTGGACGGAGGCATCAACTTCATCGACACCGCCGACGTGTACTCGGCCGGCGAGTCGGAGGAGATCGTCGGCAAGGCGCTGGCCGGCGGCCGTCGCGACGACGTGATCCTCGCGACGAAGTTCCATGCCTCGATGGGCGAGGACGCCAACGAGCGGGGTAACTCCCGCCGTTGGATCGTCCGCGAGGTCGACAACAGCCTGCGGCGGCTGCAGACCGATTGGATCGACCTCTACCAGGTCCACCGGCCCGACCGCGACACTGATGTCGAGGAGACGTTGTCGGCGCTGACCGACCTGCAGCGTGCGGGCAAGATCCACGCCTTCGGCTGCTCGACCTTCCCGGCGGAGTCGATCGTCGAGGCGCACTGGACCTCAAAGCAGCGCTCCCTGGCGCGATTTGCCACCGAACAGCCGCCGTACTCGATCCTCGTCCGCTCAGTCGAGCGCGACGTGCTGCCAGTCGCGGAGCGCTACGGCATGGGCGTGATCCCGTGGAGTCCTCTGGCCGGCGGCTGGCTGACCGGGCGCTACCGCCAGAACCAGGAGGCTCCGCAGAGCTCGCGCGCGCAGCGCATCCCCGCGGTCTACGATCTCTCGCTGCCCGGAAACCAGGCCAAGCTGGAGGCCGCCGAGCAGCTCGCTCAGCTTGCGGAGGAGGCCGGCTTGACGATGGTCCACCTCGCCCTGGCGTTCGTCTTGGCGCACCCCGCGGTGACCGCCCCGATCATCGGACCGCGAACGATGGAGCAGCTCGAAACCCAGCTCGGCGCCGCCGACGTGTCGCTCGGGACCGACGTCCTGGATCGCATCGACGAGATCGTGCCCCCCGGCACCACTCTGGCGGAGTTGGACCGTGGGTACGTGCCGCCGTCGATCGCCGACCCTGCGCTCCGCCGACGCCGCTAGGGAAAGAGGCCGCCGGCTCGAGTCCGGCCCGGGCCCTCGTGCACGCGCGCGCCCGGGAAGGGAGCATTTGGGCCCACGGCCCGGGACCGGCGGCGCGAGTCGTCGCGCGCCGCCGGTCGGGGCTGTCGGGCGGCCGAGGCGCTAGGCCTGCTTGATGGCCGAGACGTCGAGGGCGAGCTTGACCTTGTCGCCGACGAGCATGTTCCCGCTGCCCAGCGCCTGGTTGAACTTCATGCCGTAGTCGCCGCGCGAGAGCTGGCCGGTGATCTCGAGGCCGACGCGGTCGTTGCCCCACGGGTCGACGTCGGCGCCCTGGACCTCGGCGTGCAGGACGATCTCCTTGGTGACGCCGTGGAGGGTGAGGTCGCCCGTGATGGCGAAGGTCTCGCCGTCGACGGCCGCGATGTGCGTCGAGGCGAACGTCATCTCGGGGTAGGCCTCGGCGTCGAAGAAGTCCGGCGAGCGCAGGTGGCCGTCGCGCCCCTCCTCGCTGGTGTCGACCGAGGCGACCTTCACGCTGCCGTGGACCTCGGCGGCCGAGATGTCGTCGCCGATCTCGATCGCGCCCTCGAAGTCCGTGAACTCGCCGCGCACGGTGGCGATGCCCATGTGCTTGACGGCGAAGCCGGCCTTCGAATGAGCGGTGTCGACGGCCCAGGTTCCGGTGGGGACGAGGGCGGGGGCTGAAGTGACTGTGGCCATGGTGAGGCTCCTTCGGTCGTCGATTTGCTTGCCTTAGCAAGCTTGCTAGAGCAAATATAGCAAAGAGCTTGCGGGCGCAAGCGATCTGACCTGGGGAAGCGGGCGTCGGGCCCGCAGGGCTAGGTGCAGCTCCGGGCGGCGCCGGGCGCGAGGCGCCCGAACACTGCGGCCAGAGCGTCCAGCTCGGCAGGCTCGACCTGGGCGAAAAACCTCGCGTGGGCGCCGGCGGAGTGGGTGGCCTGCGCCGCCTCGAGCAGCGAGGCGCCCGCGGCGGTCAGGCCGGCGTTGCGGGCGCGCCGGTCCTCGGGACAGCGGCGGCGCTCGACGAGCCCGCGCGCCTCGAGCGTGTCGACGATGCGCGACACGCGGCTGAGGCTGAGCCCCGAGCGCTCGGCAAGGTCGCTGAGCCGCAGCACCTGGTCCTCCGCCGCGGAGAGGCGACTGAGCAGCTCGAGCGCGCTCAGGCTGAGTCCGTGCTCAGCCTCGAGCTCGGCGTTGAGCGCCCGCGTGAGTCGCTTGTGCGTCTCGAGCAGCCCGATCCACACCTCGGTTTCGGTCTGCGAGAACCGCGCCGGCCGCTTCTCCCCGAGGAGATCAGGGCGCGTGGCGGCGGGATCCGATGTGGAGGGGACGGACATGGTTGCTAGAGCAAGGATACCGCACCGGCGCAAGACCGGATGCCGGCCGCGACGCTTGTCTACGCCCCGAGCTCCTCCCGCAGCCGCTCGAGCGCCTCGCGCAGCACCCCGACCTCTTCCTCGAGCTTGGTGACGCGCGCGCCGATCGCGGCCCCCGCGTCGGGCGCCGGAGGCGAGAGACCGAGATCGGCGCCGCCGTAAGGCTCCGCCCGGACCGGCGGAGCATCTCCACCGTCGTCCGGCTCCGACGAGCCCGCCGCGTCCCCGCCCGCCCCCGACCGGTGCTCCGTTCCGAGCAGCTGGGCGTAGCGATCCTCCTTCTGCCCCGGCCGCCGCTCGAACCGGCGCACGTGCCCGCGATCGGTCAAGCGCTCGAGCGTCGCCTCGACGGCACCCAGATCGTCGAAGCGGTGCAGACGGTCCGCTCGCCCCTTCAGCTCGCCCGGCGTCTGAGGGCCCCGCAGCATGAGCACGCCGAGGATCGCGAGCTCTGCCCGGTCGAGCTCCAGAGTCTCGGTCAGCAGGTGACGGTACTTGGGTGCGCGACCGCCCTGGCCGCTGGCCAGGCGGGTCCAGCGCTTGCGCGTGAGCCGGTCGAGCGCGGCTCGGATCGCGGCGTCGTCGAGGTCGACCACGGGGTCGCGGTTCGTCGACTGGTTGCACGCGAGCCGCAGGGTGTTGAGCGTGAGCGGATAGACGTCGGGCGTCGTGCGCTGCTTCTCGACCAGCGAGCCGAGCACGCGTACCTCCACCGGGCCGATCTCCATGCCGCCAGAGGCTAAGGGACCGGGTAGGCTCAAGGCAATGGCACCCCTCGCCCACGGCGGCCATTGGAGCATCACGCTCATCTACCTCGCGCCCTTCGCGGTCGTGGGCGGCTGGATCGTTCGCGACAAGGTGCGGCAACGCCGCGACGGCGGAGCGAGCCGGACCGGCGAGGAACGCTAGACTCCCTCCCTTCGCGCCGGCTCGGGCACCTACCCTCGCGCCCGCGCCGCGACCGATCGACACGAGGAGCCCATGGCCCGCGGAGACGTCCGTATCGGCGTCACCCTCGCTTGCGAGGAGTGCCGTCGCCGCAACTACCAGACCGAGAAGTCCAAGCGCAACGATCCCGGGCGGATCGAGTTTCGCAAGTACTGCCGCTGGTGTCGCACGCACACCCCGCACAAGGAGACGCGGTGATTCCGGTCCAATCAGCTGGAGCGTCACGCGCGAGCGCGCGAGGCAAGGTGGACTCTCGCGGCGCCGTTCTCCTCGCCGCGGACGGATAGGGCCCGTCGATGGCCCGTAACCGCCAGCGCGCTAAGCAGCGCCAGGCCGAGCGCCGTGCCGCGCAGCGGGCCGACGCCGAGCAGCGGCCGGACGCCGAGCAGCGGCCGCCCGGCGCCCCGGCTCCAGGTACCAGCCCCCGGGCCGCCGGCGACGGCACGGACGGCACGGACGGGCGACCCGGCCGCGAGCCCGCCGGCGTCTCCGATACCGACCGCGAGCCCGCTCCCGATAACGGCCGCGATCGCGGCGGCATCGCCCCGCCCGGGGTGGAGACCGAGACCGGCGCCGGGCTCGCCGCCAGCGCTCCGCCCGAGACGGCCGGGCGCTCCGACACGGTGCTCGAGAGCCCCCCGCCGCCACCCCTGCTCGACGACTCGAGCGCCGATGTCGACGCCGCGGGTCCAAGCGCCTCGGCCGTCGACGAGGACGACGAGCGCACCCGCGGTCGCAACAAGGTCATCGCCTTTCTGATCGCCTCGTGGGCGGAGCTCCAGCGGGTGCAGTGGCCGACGCGGCAGCAGACCACCACGCTGACCGGGATCGTGCTTGGCTTCGTCGTCATCATGGGCGCCTACCTCGGCGCGCTCGACGCAGTCTTCTCGCGGCTCATCCAGCTCATCGTCTGAGCCCGTCGCCACTCTCCGACCCACCCTCTTAGACTGGAAGACCCATGTTTCGCTGGTATGCCATCAACACCTACTCCGGGCACGAGAACAAGGTCAAGCACAACCTCGAGCACCGGGTGACCTCGCTCGGCCAGCAGAGCCACGTGCGCCAGATCGTCATCCCCATGGAGCAGATCTCGGAGATGAAGGACGGCCAGAAGGTCCAGACCGAGCGCCGCACCATGCCCGGCTACGTGCTCGTGAACATGAACCTGAACGAGGACTCCTGGGGCCTAGTCAAGAACACGCCCGGAGTCACGGGCTTCGTCGGCGCCTCCAACAAGCCGGTTCCGCTCAACCAGGTCGAGATCGACCGCCTGCTGCACCGCGAGAGCGCCGAGCGCCCGCGGGCGCGTGCCCAGTTCACGATCGGCGAGACCGTCAAGGTCGTCTCCGGTCCCCTGTCGGACTTCTCCGGGGAGATCTCCGAGGTCAACGAGGACGCGGCGCGACTCAAGGTGCTGGTGTCGATCTTCGGCCGGGAGACGCCCGTGGAGGTCGGCTTCGACCAGGTCAAGAAGGTCTAAGCTCCTCCGCTGCTCATGGCCAAGAAGGTCCTCACCCTCATCAAGCTCCAGGTCCCCGGTGGCCAGGCCAACCCGGCACCGCCGGTCGGTCCCGCCCTGGGCCAGCACGGGGTGAACATCATGGAGTTCACCAAGGCCTTCAACGCCCAGACCCAGGACGAGGCGGGACGGATCACCCCGGTCGAGATCACGGTCTACGAGGATCGCTCCTTCACCTTCATCACCAAGACGCCGCCAGCCGCGGTGCTCATCAAGGAGGCGGCGGGGATCGAGAAGGGATCGGCCGAGCCGCACCGCGAGAAGGTCGCCCGCATCAGCCAGGACCAGGTGCGCGAGATCGCTCAGACCAAGCTCCAGGACCTGAACGCCCGCGATCTCGACCAGGCGGCGAAGATCATCGCCGGGACGGCGCGCTCGATGGGCGTCGAGGTCGGAACCTAGATGGTCGATCCCACGACCACGCACGTCCGGATGACGCGCCACCGCTTCACTGGACCTTTGTCCTCGGCCTCGCACGGGGGCTCCGCCCCCTCGGCTTCGCCTCCCCCGCCACCAGCATCGGCTTCGGCCTGCGTCCGCGGCCAGCTCGCTCTGGCGCGCCCCCGGACGCACGCGGCCGTGGGATCGACCATCTGATGGCCAAGCACGGCAGGCGCTACCGCGACCAGCTAGCCAAGATCGACCGCGAGCGCGAGTACTCGCCATCCGAGGCGATCGGGCTGATCAAGGAGATCCAGTCGGCGAAGTTCTCGGAGACGGTGGAGACCCACGTTCGCACCGGGCTCAACGTCCGCCACGCCGACCAGCAGCTGCGCGGGACGATCTCCCTGCCCAACGGGCTCGGCAGGGACGTCACCGTAGCGGTCTTCGCCAAGGGCGACAAGGCGCGCGAGGCCGAGGAGGCCGGCGCCGACGTGGTCGGCGAGGAGGACCTGGCCGAGCGGATCCAGGAGGGCTTCACCGACTTCGACATCGCCATCGCCACGCCAGACCTGATGCCGATCGTCGGCCGCCTCGGCCGGGTGCTCGGGCCGCAGGGCAAGATGCCGAACCCGCGCGTCGGCACCGTGACCCAGGACGTGGGCCAGGCCGTGTCGGAGGCCAAGGCCGGCCGCGTCGAGTACCGCACCGACCGCTCGGCCATTCTCCACCTGCCGATCGGCAAGACCGATTTCGAGGAGCATGCGCTGCTCGAGAACTACGCCGCCTTCATCGAGGAGCTGATGCGGGCCAAGCCGGCGGCGGCGAAGGGCCGCTATCTGCAGTCGATCACCCTGACCACGACGATGGGCCCGGGCGTGCGCGTCGATCCCTCGCGCACCCGCAATATCGTCGACGAGACCGCGGCGCTAGCCTAGGCCACCGAACCAGCGAAGCGCCCGAGACCTTCGGCGGGCGGCGCCGCGAGCGCGCCGCACGGTAAGCCCGAAGCAGGCGGATCGGATCTCCGTGCCCGCCCGGGTGCGCCGGCCCTGCCGCTCCTCGGACGCAGGACGAACCGGAGACGCCGAGATGAACAGAGACGAGAAGGCCGCGGTCATCGACGACATGGCGCGCGAGATCGACGCCGCGGAGACCATCTTCGTCGTCGACTATCGCGGCATCTCCGTGAAGCAGTCCGCCGACCTGCGCGGCCGCCTCGGTGCGGCCGACGCCAGCTTCCGCGTCGTCAAGAACCGCCTGGGCCTGCGCGCCGCCGACCAGGCCGACGCCGAGGGCCTCAAGCCCATGCTCGAGGGCCCGACCGCGCTCACCTTCGTTCGCGGCGACGCCGCGCTGGCCGCCAAGGAGCTGGCCGCCTTCCGGCGCGAGAACGGCCTGCTCGTCTTCAAGGGCGGCACGATGAACGGCGACGCGCTGAGCGCCGACGACGTGGAGGCGATCTCCCGTCTACCGGCCCGCGACATCCTCTACGGCCAGCTCGTCGGCGTCGTGGCCTCGCCCGTCACCGGCCTCGTGCGTGGGCTCGCCGGGCTCATCTCCGGCGTCGCGCGCCAGCTCCAGCAGATCAAGGAGCAGGGACTCGTGGGCGGCGGCGGCGGCGAGGCGACGGGCGGCGACGCCGCCGAGCCACCCGAGCCGGCTGCCGAGGCACCCGGCGACCCCGTCTCGGAGGCTGCGGCCGCCGAGGAGGAGTCCGCCGACGGCGACGAGGCGGCCGCCGAAAGCGCGACCGAGAAATAGAGCCCCGCGGGGGCGATACGAAGAGCGAAGGAGGGCCCATGGCCACCAGCACCGAAAAATGGATCGACGAACTGAAGGGCATCTCGGTGCTCGAGCTGTCCGAGCGCATCAAGGCGCTCGAGGAGGAGTTCGGCGTCTCGGCGACGGCCGTGGCGCCCGCGGCCCCGCCCGGCGCTGGCTCCGGCGCGGCCGACGCCGCTCCGGTCGAGGAGGAGTCGACAACCGTTGACGTCGTCCTCACCGGACCCGGTGACAAGAAGATCCAGGTCATCAAGGTCGTGCGCGCGGCGACCGGCCTCGGTCTCAAGGAGGCCAAGGCCCTCGTCGACGAGTCGCCGAAGCCCATCAAGGAGGGCATCGAGCGCGAGGAGGCCGACAAGCTCAAGGCCGACCTCGAGGAGGCCGGTGGGAGCGTCGAGGTCAAGTAGCCCCGGCGCGCGCGTCCGGTCGCGACCGGACGCGCGCGCCACCCTCGCGGCACGACTGCCGTCTGACGAACTCGATAGGTTCCGGCCGGACAGGTGGCGCTCTCTCACGGGAGAGTCGAGGGTGCCGCGCCGGAGTCGTGCCAACGCGAACAGAGAGCCCGTCATCGAGCCCTCGATCTCCACGCCACGACGGGTCCTCGTCCTGTCCGCCGACCTCGGGGAAGGCCATGACTCGGCCGCTCGGGCCCTGGCCGCCGGGCTGACCGACGAGCATCCGAGGACTCACGTCGTGGTCGCCGACGGCCTCGCCGCGCTCGGTCCGTTCCTCCAGCGGACGATCCGCGACGGCTCCTGGTTCCAGTTCCGCCGGGTGCCCTGGGTCTTCGGCATCGTCTACGCGCTCCTGATGGGCTTCGCGCCGGTGCGCCGGTGCGCTCAGGCCTTCCTCTACCGGGTCGGCGCCAAGGGGCTCCTCCGCCTGATCGAGTCGCACGCGCCCGATGTCGTCGTGTCCACCTACCCGGGCATCAACCCGGTCCTCGGTCGCCTGCGCCGGGGCGGCCGGCTGCGCGCGCCGGTCTGCACCACGATCCTCGACCTGGCGAGCCTCGAGTTCTGGGCCCATCCCGGCATCGACCTCCATCTCGTCATGCACCACGGCTCGAACCGGCACATCGAGGAGCTCGCGGGCCCGGGCCGCTCGCGGCAGGTGCGCCCGCTCGTGGCGGCCGCGTACTTCGAGGCCCGGCCCGCACGCGAGGCCCGGCGCTCGCTCGGGCTGCCCGAGGTCGGCCGCATCGTGCTGGTGACCGGCGGGGGTTGGGGGATCGGCGACCTCGAGGGGGCGGTGAGCTGCGCCCTCGAGGTCGGGGTGGCGGCCGTGGTCTGCGTCGCCGGGCGCAACGACGAGGTGCGCGAGCGCCTCGAGGGTCGCTTCGGCGAGGAGCCGCGCGTGCGCGTGCTCGGCTTTTCCGACCGCATGCGCGACCTGATCGCCGCGGCCGACGCCCTGGTGCACTCGGGCGGCGGGGTCACCTGCCTCGAGGGGCTCGTCACCCGCTGTCCCACCGTCCTCTACGGCATGCCGCCAGGTCACTGGCGAGCCAACGCGCGCGGCATGGCCTCGCTCGGCGTCGCTCGTGTGGCCGGCTCGGCCCGCGACCTGCGCACCGCCCTCGGCGCGGCGCTCGAGGCTCCGTCTCCCGCCGCCCCCGACTTCTCGACGAGGACCGCCGCCTCACTCGTGCTCGAGACGAGCGCCAACGGCCATGGCGATACGGCGGCCCGGCTAGCTCTCGGAGGCCGCCTGCGCCGCCTCGGGGTGCCCGGCGGCGGCGACCGCCGGCGAGGACGCGAGAACGGCAGCGCCCCCGGTGAGCAACACGACGCCGCCGAGCAGCACGGCTCCGCCGAGCGGGGTCGCGTCCCAGCGCTCGCCCACCAGCGCGCCCGCGAACGCGACCGCCACCACGATGTCGACCACGAGCACGACGGGCGCGACCCCGGTGGCGGGACGGGTCTGGAGCGCAGTCATCTCACTCAGCAGGCCGACTCCCGCGGCAATGGCCGTGGCGAGCACCCACAGAACGGCCACTCCCCAGTCCCCCCGCCCGGCGGCGTCCGCGACGAGCTTGGTGGTGATCCCACACCAGGCGTAGGCGAGGCCGGCGCCGAGGACGACGGACACGCCCGGCCGACGCCCCAGGCCGCTTAGGAGATAGGGCAGAAGTGCGGCGCCCCCAAGGGCGACGAGCGCGACGGCCACCTCCTCCCCCGAGGCCCGGGTGAGCGTGTGCGCGGGGGCGGCGAGGGTCAGGACGACGAGGCCGGCGCAGATCGCGGCGACCGCCGCGATCTCCTGTGCGCCGACGCGCTCGTGCAGGAAGCGCGTTCCGACGACGAGCAGGAGGACGAGGCCCACGGCGAGGATGGGCTGCACCAAGGTGAGCGGCGTGACGAGGAGCGCGGCGGCCTGGAGTCCCCATCCGGCGGTCACGAGCAGCGTGCCCACCAGCCATCGCCGCTGGAGGGCGAGACCCGCGAGCAGCGAGGGCCGCAGGGCGCGCGAGGGCGGCGCCTCGCGGGCCTCGAGGGCCTGAACCGCGACACCCCCGTTGTAGAGCGTCGCCGCGAGCACCGCGCCGATCACTCCCACGGCCACGAGGCTCACCGGTGATCACCCGCTCGCTCGCTGCGCTCACGACCGGCGCGGCGATCGCGCACGCCGCGCCGGCGGCCGCCGCGGTGAGCGCCCCGGTGCGGTCGCTGCTCGGCCTCCGCGCCTCGGTCGGCCGACCGGCCACGGTCGCCCTGACCTTCGACGACGGTCCCCACCCCGAGGGCACGCCGGCGGTGCTCGAGCGGCTGGCCGAGGGCGGCGCGCTCGCCACCTTCTTCCTCGTCGGCGAGCAGGTGGAGCGCCGCCCGGACCTCGTCGCGGAGATCGTGGCGGCCGGGCACGAGGTGGCGCTCCACGGCCACACCCACCGCGGCCACCTGAGGCTTACGCCGCGCGCGTTGCGCGAGGACCTCCGCCGAGGCGCCGCCGTAGTGGGCGAGGCGGCGGGCCGCCCGCCGGCGCTCCATCGTCCGCCTTACGGCCTCTATTCGGCGGCGAGCCTGGTGCTCGTCCGCCGCGCTGGGCTCGAGCCGTTGCTCTGGTCCCGCCACGGGCGTGACTGGTCGGCTCGCGCCAGCGACCGCTCGATCGCCGAGCGCCTCGGGGCGGGCCTGCGCACCGGCGAGGTGCTGCTGCTCCACGACGCCGACCACTACGCCCCCGCGGGCTCGTGGCGGCGCACCGCCGCCGCCCTGCCGCGCGTGCTCGAGGCGCTCGGGCGGGCCGGACTCGAGGCGCGGTCCGCCTGAGGGGGCGGAGGCCCAGGGCAGCAGGAGCGCCACTCGCCCGAGCCGGCTCAGGCCGCCTCGCCCGCGCTTCTCCGGCGAGCCTCCACGAGCAGGGTGATGCCGCCGGAGCTCAGTCCCGCCCGTGCCTCGGCCACCACGCCGAGGCCGGCTCGCTGGGCGGCCTCCCTGGCCTCGGCCGCGGAGCGCAGGCTCACGTGGCGACGCCCGACCAGCTCGACCGCCTCGTGCAGCCGCCCCTCGGCGGTGCGGGGCGGAAGGCTGAAGAGCGCCCAGCCGCCCGGTCGCAGCCGCTCGGCGAGCGCGCCGAGCGCCGCCCCGAGATCGGCCACGTACCCGAGCACCCCCAAGCACACGACGCCATCGAACGGGCCCGTGGCGTCGATCCCGTCGGGCAGGCGCCCGATCGCGGCCTCGACGTTCGCCGCGCCCTCGCGCGCGGCGCGCGCGTACAGGTACTCGACCATCTCGGGCGCGGCGTCGAGCGCCACGACCCGCGCGCACCGTCGTGCGAGGGCGAGCGTGTAGTGCCCGGTACCCGCCCCGACCTCGAGCACCTCGTGCTCGGGCTCGAGCAGACGGTCGAGCGCGGCGTGGACGATGCGGTCGTCGCGGCGGCGCAGCAGCGAACCGATCGGCGTGCGGGTGAAGTAACGCTCGTAGAGCTCCGGCCGCCAGTAGGCGCTCGCCGAGCGAAACCACCGCTCGCGGGCTCGCTCGAGCGCGCCGCGGGGGGAGGCGGAGGGGCCGGGGACGCTCACCGGCCGCGACTCTAGCCACCCCCGGGGCGGTCGCCGCCGGCGCGCGATATGATGGCGGTCGGCCCATAGTCGTAGCCGTCCCGCGCAGGCGCTCCGCCGCATATCCGCGGAGCCTCGGGACGGGGTCCGTGCCGGCCGAAGCCGCCACCGCACAGGGTGGCGCGCCCTCCCTGACGGGAGTCGGTGCAGCTGTGCTATTTTCAGGGGTCGCGCTTTGCAGCCCCCTCGCCCCGCCGCGACAACCGAAGGAGCCCTCGTCTTGCCTCGTCTTGACGCGCCTCGCCAGCGCCGGAGTTTCGCGCGCCTGCACAATCGACTCGAGCTTCCCAACCTGATCGACATCCAGCGGCGGTCCTTCGCCTGGCTGGTCGACACCGAGAAGGGTGGCCTGCGGGAGACCATCGACGACGTCTCGCCGATCGAGGACTACACCGGCAACCTCGCCGTGGTCTTCGAGGAGATCCACTTCGACGAGCCGGTCGCGTCGCTCTCGGACTGCCGCGAGAAGGACCTCACCTACGCGCGCCCGCTGACCGTCAAGGTCGCCTTCCAGAACCGCGAGACCGGCGAGATCCGCGAGCAGTCGGTGTTCATGGGGGACTTCCCGTGGATGACCGACCGCGGCACCTTCATCATCAACGGCACCGAGCGCGTCGTCGTCACGCAGCTCGTGCGCTCGCCCGGCGCCTACGTCATGCAGGCCAAGGACCGCGAGAAGCAGGTCTTCATCGCCAACCTGATGCCCGCGCGGGGCTCGTGGCTCGAGCTCGAGATCGACAAGCGCGGCCGCGTCTACGTGCGCATCGATCGCAAGCGCAAGCTCCCGATCACCGTCCTCCTGCGCGCCATGGGGTACGCGACCGACGAGCAGATCCTCGAGCTCTTCGACAACTCGCTCTACATCCGCAACACCGTCGAGGCCGACACCGAGGTCACCAAGACCGAGGAGGGCGCCCTCATCGAGCTGTTCAAGAAGCAGCGCCCGGGCGAGCCGCCCTCGATCGACAACGCACGCAACCTCCTGCACGCGCTCTTCTTCGATACCAAGCGCTACGACCTCACGCGGGTGGGGCGCTACAAGCTCAACTCGCGTCTGGGGCTCGATGAGGATCTCGACACCCGCGTCCTCACCCACCGCGACATCATCGAGCTCGTGCGCGAGCTCGTCACGCTGCCGCCGGCGATCGGGATCTCCGAGGAGGGCGTCTTCGACAACGGCGAGCCGATCAAGGACTTCGCGCTCGAGGCGGCGTCGCTTCCGCACGAGGCCATCGAGGAGCGCCTCGACGAGTACGAGCACTTCGGCAACCGCCGCCTGCGCACCGTGGGCGAGCTGATCCAGGAGGCCTTCCGAATCGGGCTCTACCGCATGGAGCGTGTGGTTCGCGAGCGCCTCACCACCGAGGACGCCGACACGATCACGCCCCAGACGATCATCAACATCCGGCCCGTGGTCGCGGCCCAGAAGGAGTTCTTCGGCTCCTCGCAGCTGTCGCAGTTCATGGACCAGACGAACTCGCTTTCGGGCCTGACCCACCGCCGCCGTCTGAGCGCGCTCGGGGCGGGTGGTCTCACGCGCGAACGCGCCCCCATCGAGGTGCGCGACGTGCATCCCACCCACTACGGGCGGATGTGCCCGATCGAGACGCCGGAGGGACCGAACATCGGCCTGATCGGCTCGCTGTCCTCCTACGCCCAGGTCTCCGAGCACGGCTTCGTGACCACGCCCTACCGCAAGGTAAACAACGGGATCGTCTCCAACGAGATCCTCTGGCTCGACGCCAACCAGGAGGAGACCCAGACGATCGCGCAGGCCAACGCCGACCTCGACGAGGAGAGCGGGCAGCTGCGCGGCGAGGGCGTCACCTGCCGCTCGCGGGCCGAGGAGCTCGTCCTCGTCAGGCCCGAGGAGGTCGACCTCATGGACGTCTCGCCCGACCAGATCTGGTCGGTGGCGACGGCGCTCATCCCCTTCCTCGAGCACGACGACGCCAACCGGGCGCTGATGGGCTCGAACATGATGCGCCAGGCCGTGCCGCTGCTCAAGGTCGAGGCGCCGCTCGTGGGCACCGGGGTCGAGGGCCGCGCCGCCACCGACACCGGGGACGTCGTACTGGCCGACAGCGGCGGCAAGGTCGCCTCGGTCGACGCCCAGCGGATCGTCGTCGAGACCAAGGACGGGCGCGAGGAGTACGAGCTCCACAAGTTCATGCGCTCGAACCAGGGCACGATCATCCACCAGAAGCCGCGCGTGCGCTCAGGTCAGGAGATCGAGGCGGGCGCGGTGCTCGCCGACGGCTCCTCGACCGACGACGGCGAGCTCGCGCTCGGCAAGAACTGCCTCGTCGCCTTCATGTCCTGGGAGGGCTACAACTTCGAGGACGCGATCATCATCTCCGAGCGCCTCGTCAAGGACGACGAGCTTTCCTCGATCCACATCGAGGAGTACGAGATCGACGCGCGCACGACCAAGCTCGGCGACGAGGAGATCTCGCGCGACATCCCGAACCGCTCCGAGGAGTCGCTGCGCAACCTCGACGACCAGGGCATCGTCCGCATCGGCGCCGAGGTCGTCTCGGGCGACCTGCTCGTCGGCAAGGTCACGCCCAAGGGCGAGACCGAGCTGACCGCCGAGGAGAAGCTGATCCGCGCGATCTTCAAGGAGAAGGCGCGCGAG
>Ga0208736_1000337_pt1 | contig 13967 bp, 17 predicted proteins | sample AntDryMetagUQ255_FD_188090 | JGI IMG/M metagenome (GOLD analysis project Ga0208736, IMG submission 188090) | Polar desert microbial communities from Antarctic Dry Valleys - UQ255 (SPAdes) | ecosystem: Environmental > Terrestrial > Soil > Desert | place: Antarctic Dry Valleys | collected 2008-12-31 | reverse complement strand
GGAGCACGCCCTGCTGCGCATCGACAGCACGATGGCGGCCGCCGAGCAGCTTCTCGCCGAAGGCGGCCCGGAGGCGCTCGCGGCCACCGGGCTGGTGCATGGCGCCGCCGTCATCGCGGCGACCGAACGGCTCTCCTGAGCGCGAGCGGCCCTGGGGGAAACTCGGGCCGACTACGGTCAGACCATGACCGCTGCTGAGCAACACTCCGAACCACTCGTCCCCGCCGAGCCGCCCGGCGAGGAGCCGACCGCGTGGTGGGAGTGGCCGTTCGTCATCCTGGCGCTGCCGCTGGTGTTCGCGCGCGCAGCGTGGCGCTGGAGCGCGAGCCGGCTTCACAGCCTTGCGCAATGGATGGGGAGGACCCTGCTGGCACCGCTGCGCTGGTTGTGGTCAGCGCTGCGCCGGCTCGGATCGCTGCTGTCAGAGCCGCTGCTCTGGCTGGGACGGCTGCTGGCGGCACCGTTTCGCTGGCTGGGCCGCTGCCTGCTCACGATCGGACGGTGGTTCGCCCGCGTTCCGGTCTGGGTGTGGGACCTGCTGGCCTCGATCTACTCGTGGGCGCAGCCGGGTCTTGCGCTGCCTTGGCAACTCGTCGCGCGTGTCGCAGAGCTGCTGTGGCGCGGGGCTGCGTGGGCGGCGCACTGGGCGACGGCACCGCTTCGCGTGCTGTGGGCCGCCGCTCGCCGGCTCGGCCGGCGTTCGCGGCACGAGGCCGGACGGGTGCTGCGCTGGCTTGGCCGGTTGCTGCTGTGGCCGTTGCGGGCGCTGGCCACGCCCACTGTCCTGCTGTTCGGCCTGCTCGCAAGGGTCGTGCGTGTCCTGGCTTGGCCGCTACGAACCGGAGCGCGAGCGCTGCGCGAGGGCATCCGGCGGCTGCAGGGGCCGTGGCGACGAGTCACGCGGCCACTGGTCGCGGCGCGGGGTCGCCTGGCGGTGACGCGGCGCCGCATCACGGCGCGGCTAAGACGTCTCGCCCGGCCGCACACGCCTGAGTAACGGGCCTGCGCGGCCGACTGCAGGCGAAGCTGAGGGTGGAGCAGGGTCAGGCGCGTCCGGGCGTGCTCAAGAAGATGATCGCGCGGCGCACGCTCAAGCTCAAGCTGCGCGCTCAGCGCAGCTTCACCGTGACGTATGGCTTGTCGGTGGCCTCGTTGAAGGAGCGCTGCCCCGTCACGCCGGCAGGCTTCGTCGCGAAGATCCGGCAGCTGGTCACGTGCTGGGCGAGAAGCTCGTCCCCATCGGTTCCGCCGATCGGGTCGCGGATGACGGCGGTGCCCCAATCGCCGGGGTCCTCGCGCCAGTAGATCGGAAACTGGCGGCTGACCTTGACGCGACCCCCGCCGTCGACCTCGCATGCACCGCCGAGCACCTCGCCAGCCAGCTTGCGGGCAGCCTCGGGCGCGTCGTCGGTGAGCTGGACATAGAGGTTGTCGTCCTGGATCTCGACCTTGAGGCCGGCCGCGGTCGTACCGACGATCACGGTTCCGGCATCGGTGGTGCGGATCTTCGGTGCGTCGCCGTCGCCGCCACAGCCGATGGCGGTCAGTGCGCCGACGGCGAGCAGAGCGGGCAAGGTGAGATGCATGGGGAGGACTCTAATCACGCAGGCAGGAAGCGCAGGTCGCTGGCAGAATCCGGGCGTGGCGTCCTATTCGGTCAACGACCGCGCCGTGGCGCATGCCCGGCAACTCATCGACGCTCGCCAATACGTGCTCGACAGTGACTGGGGAGACGCGCAGCCCAGCGCCGCCGATGAGAACGCATTCTTGAAATCCCACTCGTGGGATGACTACGCCAAGTGGCATCTCGGACTCACCGACGGGGCCTCAGGCGAAACCAAGGCCCGCTACGCGTTCGTCTACGGGGACTTCCGCCGCATCCATCGCAGCGCGTTGATCGCGTGCGTGTACCGCGCGGCCGAGTGGCGCCACAAGGAGATCGAGCTTGCGGCCCACGAGCTGCTGCAGCTGCTCGACTCGACGAGCGCCTGACGATGGACGAGCTCGTGGCCTATGAGCGGCGCTTTCGCCGCGCGGGCCTGCCGATGCTGATCGAGGACTACTCGGCGTACGAGGACGTCTTCACGCGCGCGGTGCCGCTGCTCGGGCTCGTCTTCATCGTGCAGCTGATCGGCGCGGTGCAGCTCGACTGGCCCGTATGGGCCAACGTGCTCGCGCTCGCCGGCGGGCTGGCGATCCTGCTCGGCGGCGTAGCGTTGGTCAATCGGCGGCGCGGACGCAGGGCGCTCACCGTGCCCGAGCGCGTCGGGCCGCTGGAGCTTGCGGCGTTCGTCGTGGTTCCGGCGCTGCTGCCCCTGATCTTCGGCGGCCAGATCGTCAGCGCGCTCGTGACGGCCGGCGGAAACGCGCTGCTGCTGGCACTCGTCTACCTCGTCGTTGCGGTCGGCCTGCTGTCGATCCTGCGCTGGGCCGGCGGGCGCCTGGTCGGCCAGCTTGCCGCCGCGCTGAAGCTGCTCACGCGGGCGGTGCCGGTGCTCTTGATCTTCATGATCGTGCTGTTCGTCAACACCGAGATGTGGCAGGTCTTCTCGGACGTCTCTGACCCGGCGCTGGCGGGCGTGATCGCCTTGTTCATCGTCCTCGGTTCGGCGTTCGTCGCCGGACGGCTGCCGCAGGAGGTGCGCGCGCTCGAGCGCGAGGTCGGCGGCTCGGGGCCGCCGCTGACGGCGCGCCAGCGTTTCAACGTCGCACTCGTGCTGTTCGTCAGCCAGGGCCTGCAGGTGCTCGTCGTCTCGGCGCTCGTCGGGATGTTCTTCGTCGCCTTCGGCGCGCTGGCGATCACCCCCGACGTCGTCGACTCATGGATCGGCCATCGCCCGCATGCGCTCGGCGGCTGGCACGAATCGCTCAGCGTGGAACTCGTCAAGGTGTCCGGCGCGCTGGCGTCGTTCAGCGGGCTGTACTACGCGATCGCCGTGCTGACCGACTCGAGCTACCGCGCCGAGTTCCTCGACGAGCTCGAGAGCTCCATGCGCGAGACCTTCCACGACCGCGAGCGCTACCTCGCTCACCGGGCCGCGCAGCCGGCGAGCTGATCAGACGATCTGCACGGGCTGGCCGTGGTACCCCGCGCGGGCGATGACGCGATCATTGCCGCCCGGCCAGGTCGTGAGCGTGACCGTTGCGAGCTCTCCCGGTGGCTCCATCCGCAGCCACGCGAGCGGCGCGCTCGCGCTCGCCTGCGCGCCGGCAGCTTGCAGAAGCGCGCGCAGGCGCTCGCGCTGACGATCGTCGAGGTACTGCCAGAGGATCGAGTGAAACACGACGGTCGACGTGCCCGGGACACGATCGCCGAGCTTCGCCTCGAGCCAGTCGCCGGCGTCGGCCCGGTCGACGGTGGGCGGATTCGCTCGGGCCATGTCGAGCGCCGCGTCGAGCAGCTCGTGGCGCCGAACCTGATCGGCCCAGATCGAGGAGCGCAGCGTCAGCCGCGCATCGGGATCGGCAACATCGAGCGGTGCCGCATCGCAGCCGCTGCGCTCGAGCACGACCACGTGATCGGGGCCGTCGGGGCGCCCGGAGAAATCACCGCTCAGGGTCACGGGGGAGCCCTGCGGACCCCAGCTCCACGTCTCGGCCTCGTAGCGGTAGCGATCCCACAGCAGGTTCAAGCCTGCGCTTGAGCCCAGCTCGAGAATCCGCAGCGCCAGCCCGTACTCGGCGGCTACGGCAAGAAAGCCCGGCAGGAGGGCCGCGCAGCGACCGACGTCGTTGGTCTGGCAGGGCAGCGCGACGGCTGCGCGCAGACGCTCGGAGTGCTCGAGCAACACCTGGCGAAACGCCGGCCAGGCGCCGTGCGGGCCCGCGCTGCCTTCGGCGGAGGGGTAGTGGCGCGCGAGCTGCGGAGCGTCGCCCTCGAGCACGACCCGGTGCACCGCCGACAGAAACCGCAGCGCGAGTGCGGAGTCCGCCGGCTCGCCCGCACAGTCGCGCAGCACATCGAGCGATGGCCCGCCCGAGTCGACATCACGCGCGGCGTGCTCGAGCAGTTCGGCGTAGAGCGGCGAGCCGCGCCGTTGAACCTGTCCAGCCTTGACGCGCAGTTGCCGCGACAGCTCGCTCTCAGCCACGAGTCCAGTATGAACGGGGTCCTACGCCGTGCCGCGGGCGAACAGCTTCGCTGCCCTTAGCGCCGCCCCGCGCGCCGGTCGATCCACTCGCCGACCGTGCCGATCCGCACTCCGAGAGCGTGGCCGATGCGGCCCGCGATGCCCGGGGTGCAGGGCGCGACCGCCGCGGCAGGCGTGTCGCCGACGCCGATCGCCACGTCGCGCAACGCCTGCTCGTGGACGCCCATGCGCTCGCCATAGCCCGCGAGGAAGCCGCGCAGCTCTTCGTCGTCTCGTTGCCCGGCCAGCCGCTCCAGGTAGGCGAGCAGCGTCACGACGTGCTGGACGTCGAGCAGCGCCAGGCGCAGAGCCTGATTGACCTCGAGCGCCGGATCGACGAGCGCGCTGCGCACGCCGGCAACGCGCGCGCCCAAGCCCTGAGCGGCGGGCTTTCCCCACAGATCGCGCGCCGCCGTGAGGAGCGTGAGCTCGGCCAGCAGCTCGCGCGCCGCCTGCGAGCCGTCGCGCAGCTGCGCCGGGCCGGCGCCGCCCGCCGCCTCCAGCCGGTCAGCGAGCGTGCGCCAGTGCCGGCATTGGTGGCGGCCGGTCACATACAGCTCGCGCAGCCCGCGGTGCTCGGCGGTATGCATGGTCGCCGGCTAGGTCTCGAGCTCGGCGGCCTCGCGCAGCTCGCCGCGGGCCACGAGGTCCTGCCACGCGTACAGCAGCGGTACCTGATACCAGCCGTTGCAGGACGCGCGCATGTCCGTGAACTCCTCGCCGAACCAGAACGCGTCCCAGTCGTGCTTGGAGTCGAAGTCGATCGTCATCAGGAACTTGTAGCGGTCGTCGCGGGAGCGGTAGACATCGAAGCGGGTGGCGCCGTAGCGCATCGAGATCGGCGCAAGCTGATGCAGCGCGGCCTCGAGGTCGTCTCCGCGAAAACCCGTCGCATACCAGGGCAGATGAAGGACTCCTCCAGCCATCAGTTTCCGACCTCCGCATTGATCGCGCCCGGGCCTTCAGCGGTCTTGCCCTGGCCGGCCTCTGTGGCACCTACGAGCACCGCGATTTTGCCCGAATGCTTGTTCTCGTACATGAGCTGATGGGCCTCGGCGACGCCCTCGAAGGGCATCGTGCGCCACAGCACCGGCCGGATCTTCGACTCACGCACGAGGTCGTTGGCCTTCGTGCATTCATACGCGTTGGCGAAGTGCGAGCCGATGATCTGCTTCTGGCGCATCCACAGATAGCGTACGTCGAAATCGAGTTGGAACCCGGACGTGGCGCCGCAGATGACGACCTTGCCGAACGGCTTGACGACGAAGACGCTCGTCGGGAACGTCGCCTTGCCGACGTGCTCGAAGACGATGTCGGGCGCGTCACCGAGGATCTCCTTGACGCGCTTGCCGAAGCGGCGCATCTCCGCGAAGCGCGCCTTCTCCTCGTCGGGCATCTCCTCGCCGGTGCGCATCATGCCGGCGAACTCGTTGCGGTTGATGAAGTCGACCGCCCCGAGCTGTTTGACGAGCGCGCCCTTCTCGTCTGAGGAGACGACGCCGACGGCGTCGGCCCCGGTGAGCGCGCAGAGCTGGGTCGCGAACACGCCGAGCCCGCCGGCGGCGCCCCAGATCAGGACCTTGTGGCCGGCCTGCAGGCCTGTCTGGTCCATCAGCATGCGGTAGGCCGTGAAGTACGTCAGGCCGTAGGACGCGGCCTCCTCCCAGGTCAGATGCTCGGGCTTTGCGAGCAGCTGCTGAGCCTGGACCTTGCAGAACTGGGCGAACGAGCCCCAGCTCGTCTCATAGCCCCAGATCTTCTGGCTGGGGGCGGCGAGCGGATCGAGGCCGTGGACCTCGACGTCCTCATAGGAGGCCTGGTTGCAGTGCACGACGACCTCGTCGCCGACCTTCCAGCGCGTGACGCCGGGTCCGACCTTCCAGATGATCCCCGACGCATCCGATCCGCCGATGTGATGCTCCTCGTCGGGGTGAGAACGGAAGACCGACACCGGCTTGCCGAGCGCCGCCCAGACGTTGTTGAAGTTCACGCCGGCGGCCATCACGCGCACGACGACCTCGAAGGCCTGCGGCTCGGGGACCTCGATCTGCTCGACCTGGAAGGCGTCCTTCGGCTCGCCTTCGCGCTCCTGGCGGATGACCCAGGCGGTCATCGACTCGGGCAGCTCGCCCGGCTGGACTTCGACGTTGGAGACTTCGCTGAGATCGACGGCCATCGCCGCAATCCTACGCGCCGACTGGTTCGCGCGCCGCGTCAGCCGGCGGCGCCGCGATCTCGCCCGCGGGTGGCGGCGGGTCTGTTGCGGTGTCGGCGAGCGTCGGCGATACGAGCGTCCAGGCTGCGATTGCACCGCCCGCCGCGACCGCCGCTCCGATCATCAGACCGTCGCCGAGCGACTGCACGAAACCGGCCTGTCCCTGGCGTCCGATGAACGCGCCGAGCACGGCGATCCCGAGCGTGCCGCCGACCATCCGGCTCATCGAGAGGATTCCGGAGGCGACGCCCGCCTTGTTCTTGTCGACGGCGTTCATCGCGGCGGCGCTCATCGGCGACATCACGAGGGCGATGCCGATGCCCATCAGCACGAAGCCCGGCAGCAGGAAGCCAAAGCCCGAATCCGCTGTGAGAAACGACTGCCAGAACAGCGAGATCGCGACGAGCGAGAGCCCCGCGGTCATTAGCGGGCGCGGGCCGATGCGATCGCTCATGCGCCCCGCGATCGGCGCCACGATGATGACCATCAGCGTCGTCGGCAGGAAGCGCAGCCCCGCTTGCAGCGGCGAAAAGCCGAGCACGTTCTGCATGTAGAGGGTGAGGAAGAAGAACATCGCCAGCATCGCGAAGGAGACGATGAACGCGACGATGTTCGCCCCCAGGAACGTCCTGGAGCGGAAGAAGGTGAAATCGATCATCGGCGCCGTCGTGCGCCGCTCGACGAGGGGGAAGACGGCAAGCCCGACGACGGCCAGCGCGGCGAGACCGAGGATTCGCGGCGAGCTCCAGCCCCACTCGTTGGCCTCGACGAGCGCGAGCGTCAACGCGCCCAGGCCGATCGTGATCGCCGCGATCCCCGCGAAGTCGACGCGCCGCGTGACCGTCTCGTCGCGCGATTCGGGCGTCGCGAACAGCGTCACTACCAGCGCGCCCGCGGCGACCGGCAGGTTGATGAAGAAGATCGACTGCCAGGAGACGTGCTCGACGAGCACGCCGCCGAGGACCGGGCCTATCGCCAGGGCCAGCGCGGAGACTCCGGCCCAGGTGCCGATCGCCTTGCCGCGCTCGTGCGGCGGGAAGGCATGGGTGATGATCGACAGCGTCGCCGGCATCATGAACGCGGCGCCGATGCCCTGGACCGCGCGGCCGCCGATCAGCCACGCCTCGCTCTGCGAGAACCCGATGAAGGCGCTCGACGCGGCGAACACTCCGACGCCGACAAGAAAGACCTTGCGCCGGCCAAAGATGTCGCCGAGCCGCCCGCCGGTGACGAGCAGGACGCCGAAGACCAGCGTGTAGGCGTTGACGGTCCACTCCAAGCCCGATAGCGACGCGCCGAGATCGTCCTGGATCGACGGCAGCGCGACGTTCACGACGGTGTTGTCGAGCATCACCATGAACAGCGCGAAGCACATCGCCGCGAGCGTCCACCAGCGGCGGTTGCCGTCGTTGAGCGCGATCCGCGCTCTCATCGGCCGGCCTGCGCGTCGATGTCGGCGACGATCGGGCGCAGCGCCGCGGTCAGGCGCTTGCGCTGGCCGGCGGGCAGCGTGGCGGCGAACGCCTCGAGGCCGCGCAGCTTGGCCTCGTCGAGGCGCGCCAGCGCGGCCCGGCCCGCGTCGGTGCAGCCGAGGCGCTTCATACGGCGGTCCTCGGCGTCCTCGCGGCGATGCAGCAGCTCACGGCACACGAGCGCATCGACCGCGCGGCTGGCGCCGGGCAGCGACAGGCCGAGACGCTCGGCGAGCTCTTTGACCGTCAGCTCGTCCGCGGCCAGCGCGGTGAGCGCCTTGACCTGCGTCAGCGTGACGTCGAGCTCTTCGAAGATCGCGTAGGTGTCGACCCCGCCCTGCTGGATCACGCACCGCCAAACGGTCAGCAGGTGGGTGGCGAGGTCAGCGGTCGAATCCGACGCGGCTATCTGCGGCGCAATAGGTGCTTGCATGCACGCAAGTATTGCAGACACGCATGTTTAGCCTGCCCAGCGACGCCCGGGTCAGCCTTCCGTCCAGCGGGTGCTACGCCGCGCGTGCAATGGGTAGTGGACTACATACCTGACCAAAGGAGCTACATGTACATCGGTATCGGCGGACTGATTCTGATCATCATTCTCGTGATCATCTTGCTGTAGACAAAGGCCCGCTCTCGAGCGGGCCTTCGTGCGTGTACGAGGCCTAGCCTGCGCTGAGTGCCGTGTCATCTTGGGCCGCCAGGTTGCTGTTCTCGGGCACGAACGTGCTTGCCGTGAACGTGGCGCCCTGCGGATCGCTGATGACCGTCGTCCGGACCCAGGGGGCATCGAACGGTGCGACGACAACCGTGCCGCCAAGCTCGGTGGCCTTGGCTGCGATGGCATCAGCGTCATCGACTGCGAACGTCACGCCCCAGTGCGCGGGAACGTCCGGCTGGTCGTCGGCGATCGGGACGAGCGACGCGACGACGTCCTCGAAGCCCTTCGGCGCGTCCACCTCGGCCATCTGCTTGCGCAGGTCGGGATTGCCGATCTCGAGGTGGTCGCCGTAGCCGGGCAGCGTCCACATCTCAAAGCCGCCGCCCATCGCGAGTGCCTGCCAGCCGAAGACCGAGGTGTAGAAGCTCTTGGCGCTATCGGCGTGTCGGGTGTAGAGGTCGTTGAAGTTCAGGCTGCCGTGCTCGTTGACGATCCGCAGGCCCTTGTTCTCCTTCGCCTGCCACACGCAGAACGCCGCGCCCTCGGGATCGAGGAAGACCGCCATCCGGCCGGCATCCAAGACGTCGAACGGTTCCTTCACGACTTTGCCGCCGGCGTCATAGACCTTCGACGCGGTCTCGTCGGCGCTCTCGACCGACACGTACGTGTTCCACATCGCAGCAACATCAGGGACCGATCCGATCGCGGCAACATCGCCGCCCCGGATCCGAGCGATGAAGTACTGAGCTTCCGACTCGGGCGCCATCACGTCCTCGAACTCCCATCCGAAGAGCCCGCTGTAAAAGGCGACTGCAGCCTCGGGATCGGGGTGGCTGGTGTCCACCCAGCATGGGACGCCGGGGATGTATCCGTCTCGTTCGGGCATCGCTGTTCCCTTCCGGTTCGCTGATGTCCCGCGACGCTACTAGCGGTTTAGGTCAAGAAGTGGCCTCAATTTTCGAGATGGATGAAAACCCACCCATACGGTGCTTTCCAGCCGCCTCGATGAGCGGCTCGCGAACTCCCTACCGAGTCGGGCCGGCGAAATCACGCAAGCTGCGGCGGACCAGCGTCTTGGCGGCGTCGCTCCACGAGTACGTGCGCTCGGTGATCTCCGCCGGGCAGCAGACGTCGTCGCCGCCGGCGAAGCGCGGCGTCTGCACGAGCAGCCGCGCGTCGACGACCTTCTGGCTCGCGCGATAGAGGCGCTGCGAGCGGTAGACGACGCGCAGATCGCTGTTGGCGGACTTGCCGTGCGTGCTGAAGACGTACAGTGCGACAGCTCCGGCAACGCCGCCGGTCTCGACGAGCACGACGGCGTCCGAGCGCTCGTCGCCGGTGAGGTCGGTGAACTCGATCTCCGGCGCGACGAAGCCGCCGCCGTCGGTCAGCAGTCGCTTGATCGTGGTCGTCGTCTTGGCGTCGGCGAGCAGCGTCCTGCGAAACAGCGTCTGGGACTTCGACGGCGCCGCTGCCGAGCCCGCCGTCCACAGCAGGACGCCGGTTGCGCTCAACAGGGCGGTCGCGAGAGCGAGAGCGACGATGCGTTGTGCGCTGACCATTGCGAGCCATGATGGCAAGCTGCGGCCCGCCTGGCTACGGCTGCAGCGGACGGTTCTGGCCGCTGTCGCGCATCGGCCCCACCTCGAGGCGGGCCGGCGCGGTGGTGTCACTGCCCACGGAGACGACGTAGCTGGCCGTCTCGAGGTCGGCCTTCAGTGAAGCTGTGTCGCTGAAAGCTACCCCGGCAGCCCGTCGGCGCATGGCGGATTGCAAGCCTTGCTGCATGCCGTCGGGTCGGCGCGCAAGCCTTTGCCGGATGACCGTCCTGCAGCGCCCGCTCGCAACCGCCGAGTTCCTCGTGGTCGACACCGAGACCAACGGGCACACCGGCGATGCCTGCGAGCTGACCGAGGTCGGCGCGGTGCTCGTCGGCGGTGGCGAGCTGCATGACCGCTGGGAGACGCTCGTCGGCGGCGTTGCGCCGCTGTCGCGCTCGATCCAGCGCTTTACACAGATCACCCAGCAGATGGTCGATGCCGCACCGCCGGCACAGGCCGTCCTGCCGGACCTCGCCGAGCAGCTACAGGGCCGGGTGCTCGTCGCCCACAACGCCGCCTTCGATCGCCGTGTGCTGCGCCAGGCGTTTGACCGCGCCGGCCTGCAGTGGCCCGATCCGCCGGCGCTGTGTACGGTCGCCCTCGCCCGTCGCTTCGCGCCGCTCGTACGCCAGCGCCGGCTCGCCGCGCTCGCCGACGCGCTCGGCGTCGAGGTCGAGGTGACGCACCGCGCGCTGGCCGATGCCGAGACCTGCGCGCGCGTGTTCTGCGCGCTCTTCGGACGCCTGTGCGCGCACGCGTCGACCGTTGCCGAGGCGCTCGCGGCCCTGTCGCCGCCGCGCCGCCGCGCCCGCCCGCGGGCTGGGCGCACGATCGGCGGCGGGACCGTCAAGCGCCATCGCCTGGACTTCAGCGGCCTGCCCGACGAGCCCGGCGTCTACATCGTGCGCAACGCCGCGGGGCAGGTGCTCTACGTCGGCAAGTCGGTCGCGTTGCGCAGTCGTGCGCGGGCGCACTTCGCATCGGGCTCGCGCAGCCTGGCGCCGGAGGGCTGGACCGAGCAGGCCGCGCTCGTCGACCATCGCACGACGAATTCCGAGCTCGGCGCGCTCGTGCTCGAGCACCGGCTGATCCGCGAGCTGCGCCCGCCGGGCAACACGATCCACAAGCACGACGACGCGTTCGTCTACCTGCGCTGTCGCTTTGACATCGCCTACCCAGTGCTCGAGGTCGCGCGCGAGCCGGCCGCCGGCCATGCGGTCACGATCGGCCCGCTGCGCAGCCGCGCCGCGGCGGTCGAGCTCAAGGAGCAGCTGGACTCGCTATTCGGGCTGCGCCACTGCGGGCGCAAGCTGGCGCTGCGGCCGTGGCCCTCTGCGTACGGGCAGATGGGGCGCTGCATGTCGCCATGCCTCAACGACCTCGATCCCAACGTCTACCGCAGCCGACTGGACGCTGCGCTCGGCTTGTTCACCGGCGACGGCGATGGCGGCGCGGCGCTGCTGGCGCACATCGATGCCCAGATGCGCGCTGCCGCCGACGAGTGGCGCTACGAGCGCGCCGCGTGGCTGCGCCGCCGGCGCGAGCGGATCGCGGCGCTCGTGCACGCGTTCGACGGCGCGCTCGCCGCCACGCATGCCCGGCCGCAGCTCGTGCTGGCGCCGCACCCGCGCCGGCCGTGCTTCGACGCGTTCTGGCTCGTCGGCGGACGGGTCGCGGAGTGGGCCGCCCTGGAGTCGGTCCCAGACGTGCCCGAGCGGACGGCTGCGGTGCTGGCGCAGACCGGCGCGGCGCGCGCCACGGCACGGCTGCCGGCCGAGGCTGTCAGCGAGGCGCGCATCGTGCAGACGTGGCTGGCGGCGCACGCCGATGTGCCGTCGCTCGCGCTGGCGCCCGCGCGCGGCGATCTGGCCGTCGCGCGCTTCGTCGCCGACGCTACGGCCGCGTAGCGGAGCCGTCGAACGGCAGCTCGACGACCTCGGCGCTCGCGCCGCCGTCGACCTCGAGCGTGTCGCCGACGCTCGCCTCGCGGCGCACGAGCGCCAGCGCGATCGGGCCCAGCGCGGGGGAGACCAGCGAGCTGCCGAGCGTGCCGACGGCGCGCTCACCGAGGCGCAGCTCGGCGCCGGACGGCGCCGGCTCGGACAGGCGCAGTCCGCGCAGATGGCGGTTGGGCTTGCCCCTGTAGAACAGCCGAGCGACGGTCTCCTGGCCGACGTAACAGCCCTTGGTGAAGCTCACCGCGCGCTCGTTGAGTCCGGCTTCCTGAGGGATGGTGCCGGCGTTGAGATCGATGCCGTAGCGCGGGCGGCCGCGCTCGACGCGGACGATCTCCGCCGCCTCCTCGGAGACGGGCGCGGCATCGTCGCCCGACAGCGCGCCGCGGATCTCGGCGGTATCGTCGGCGTCGCACAGGATGTCGACGCCGACGTCGGTGGCGATCAGGCGTACGGGGTGTCCGGCGAGCGTCGCGGCGGCGTGGGCGTGCTCGGTCTGCGGCAGGTTCAGCGCGCCGGCGATCTCACGCGCCTCCGGGCCGATCAGCGACAGCAGCCCCTTCTGCACCGTGCCCTTGTGCAGCTCGACGTCGAAGCCGATCTTGAAGCGGCGGATCATGTCGAACAGCGGTTGCAACGTCGCGCGCTCGGTGTCCAGCAGCAGCTCGGGCTGCTCGCCGCCGACCGCGAGGATGCGCAGGTCGCCGAGCATCTTGCCCTTGTGCGTGAGAAAGGCGGCGTAGCAGCCCTCGCCGTCGGCCAGGCCCTCGGTGTCGTTGGTCACCTGGCCGGCGAGAAAGCTCTTCGCGTCGGCGCCGGTCAGCGTCAGCTTGCCCCGCTCAGAGCGGTCGACGAGCCCGCAGGTCTCGGTCAGTGCGCGGTACTCGGCGAGGAGATCGTCCGTGGTCGCGGTCATCGCTCGAGGATAGCCCCGCCGAACATCCGGCCCGGTGCATTAGCCTTCGCCGCCATGGCGCTCGCCGACAGCTTCACCGAGATCGTGGACTCGCTGCCCGACGACTGGACCGATCTGGAGTTCGACCTGCGGATCGCCGACGAGCGCCGCTACATCGACGCTGCGACGTACCTCGTCACCTGCAACGCCCAGCCCTACTCGCGCCACGACTGGCACTGGCGCCTGCTCGTCGCCCACCGCTTCGGCCACGCGGCGGCGGCGCCGACGGTGCACGGCGCGCTGAAGCTGCTCGACGACGCCGGCATCGAGGGGGAGATGGTGCTGCGCGAGCAGCGCTCGGGCCGCGTCGAGGTCAAGCAGATGTGGGGCCGACCGCAGTCCGTTCGCGACGAGTTCAAGCGCAGCCGGGCGCAGTAGGAAGCCCCGTGGCTCGGATTCTCGCGGTACTGCCCGACCTGCTGTTCGGCTCCAAGGTTCAGGCGATGGTGGCCAATGTGGGCCACGAGGTTGCGGTCGTCAGCAGCGAAGCCGACGCGCGCGAGCGGGTCGCCGGCAACGATCTGCTGATCGTCGACCTCTGCAGCGATGAGATCGACGGCATCGGCCTCGTCGAGACGCTCAAGAGCGAAGGTCAGCTCGATGGCATGCGCGTTCTGGCCTTCTTTCGCCACACGGAGGTCGAGGTCCGCACCTCCGCGCTGGCGGCCGGCTTCGACCTCGTCGTCCCGCGCTCGCGGATGGCGCGCGAGGGCGCGGCGCTCGTCGACGGCCTGCTGGCCGCCGACTCCTCTACACGCCTTTAGCCTGGATCTCCGATTCTCGCGGCGTATCCCAGCCGTGGATCACGGACCAGACCCGCCCGGGCGGGTCGCATACGGCCCTATGTCGAATAGTGCGCGATATGCGCGCAGGATTCGACATCCTCGTCGGAGGACGACGGCGCGAGCCCGCTCCCTTTCTCTTTCATCGATGTGGTTCGTCGACCGCGACGCCCGGCTCGACCGGCCCGGGGCGGGACCG
>Ga0208736_1000336_pt1 | contig 14007 bp, 10 predicted proteins | sample AntDryMetagUQ255_FD_188090 | JGI IMG/M metagenome (GOLD analysis project Ga0208736, IMG submission 188090) | Polar desert microbial communities from Antarctic Dry Valleys - UQ255 (SPAdes) | ecosystem: Environmental > Terrestrial > Soil > Desert | place: Antarctic Dry Valleys | collected 2008-12-31 | reverse complement strand
CGTCTCGGAGCAGGTCGCCGAGCTCTCGGCGCAGCGCGACGCGGCGCTGGAACGAGCCGAGCTGCTCGAGGCACAGCGCGACGCCGCCGAGACGCGGGTCGAGGCGCTCGCAGCGAGCCTGCGCGAAGCGAGCGCCGCGAGCGAGGCGGTCTCGCGCGAGCGCGAGAGCCTGAGCTCAGAGGTCGAGGTGCTCGGCGCGCGGCTGACGCAGGCGCAGGCCGAGATCGGCGAGCAGCGGACGCAAGCCCGTGGCGAGCTCGACACGCTGGCCGCCGAGCGCGAGGCGGCGCAGAAGCGCTTGGACGAGCTCGGCGCCGAGCAGCGCCACCTGCGCGCCCGGGCCGAGGCGCTCGTGGACGAGCGCGACGCCGCGCGCGCCGAGGTCGAGGACCTGCGCGCCGCGCGTACCGAGGCCAGGGCGCAGATCGACGAGCTGGTCGCACAGCGCGCGCAGGCGGCGACCGAGTTCACCGTCCTGAGCGCGCAGCGCGTGCAGAGCGCGGCACGGATCGATGAGCTGGAGCAGCAGCGCGATGCGGCGGCAGCCCGGATCGAGGCGCTGCACGAGGAGCGCGACACGGCGGCCGCGCAGCTCGCGTCGCTGCACGAGGAGCGCGACACGGCGGCCGCGCAGCTCGCGTCGCTGCGCGAGGAGCGCGACACGGCGGCCGCGCAGATCGCGTCGCTGCGCGAGGAGCGCGACACGGCGGCCATCGAGATCCAGGCGCTGCGCGAGGAACGTGACGCGGCGCGGGAGCAGATCTCATCGCTGTCAGAGGCGCTGGACCTCGTGCGCGGCGAGCGCAGGACGCTCGCCGAGGAGCGCGAGGGAGCGCTCGCCGAGATCGAGCGGATCGCGGGCGAGCTCGGCGCGGCGCGCTCCGCCCTGGGGTCGCTGCGCGCGGATCTCGACGCGGCACAGACCGAGTCCGCCCAGCGCGGCGAGGAGGACGCCGAGGTCCAACGCGGGCTCGAGTCGGCGCTCGGCGCGGCGCTCGGCGAGGTCGACCGGCTGTCGGCGCTCGAATCAGCCCTGAGCGGCGACCTCGACGACGCGCTCGAGGACATGGACCGCGCGATGGAGCGCATCGCGCACGACGAGCGCGAGCGCGACGAGCTCGAGCGGCGCCTGGACAGCGCGGTCGCGGCAGCCGCGGCGGCCGAGCAGCAGGCAGTGGCCGGCGAGGCTGCGCGCGCAGCGCTCGAAGCGCGCATCGACGAGCTCTCGGCGACGAGCGAGGAGGCCGCGCAGCAGGCGAAGGAGGCACGCAAGGCCGCCCGCAAGGCGGCCGCGGCGGCAGCCGCGGCCGCGCAGCGCCAGGCTACGGCCGACGCCGATGCGCGCGCGGCGCAACGCGCCGCAGAGGATCAGGAGCGCGCGCGGCTGCGCGAGCACGAGGCACAGGAGGCGCAGGACCGCACGGCCCGGCGGCGCGCCGAGGACGAGCAGCGCCGCGCGGCCGCCGACGAGGAGCGCCACGCGCAGGAGGCCGCGATTCGCGCGGCCGCGGAGGCGCGCAGCAAGGAGCGGGCCGCTCGCCGCGAGAAGGCCGAGCGGCTCGCCGCGCTGGAGCGCAACGTGGCCGCGGAGCGCAGCCCGGCGGCCGAGCCGCCTTCGGCGAGGACCAGGCCCGCACCGGCACGCCAGCGCACGCCGGCGCCCGAGCTGGAGCCGCGCCGGCCGCCGTCGCGCCCAGGCTCGACGCGTGTCTCGACGCTCCCGCGCGAGCGCCCGACCCGCCTGCGCGCGAAGTCGCGCTGGCTGCCCTCAGAGCTCGTCGTCGGCGTCCTGCTCGTGATCGTCGCGGCGGCCTGCGCGACGCTGCTCGTGCTCGGCGTGCTGCGCGTCGCCGTCACCTGAGCGCCGTCAGCCGGGCGGGTCCTCATCGAAGGTGGCTGCGACCGGCGGCTGCGCGGCTGCGCGCGGCGCGATCTGAGCCGCCGGCGGCGGCGGCGCGACGGCGCCGAGCCCGGTCTGCGGCGTCGGCGCCAGCGCCTGCGGCGCGGTCGGGAACGCCGGCGCGAGCGGCGTGCCGGTCGCGGTCGGCGACCCGCTCGCCGGAACCCCGAACAGGACGAGCCGTCCGACGAGCGCGAGCGTCCCCTTGCCGATCGGGTCGAGCTCGAGCAGGCGCTGGGATGCGGCCTTCGCGCCGGGACGATCCGCCGTCGTCAGCGCGAGTCGCATGAGCCTGCGCCAGGCGGTGACGTCATAGGGCTGGCGATCGACGGCATCGAGCAGGTAGCGCCGCGCATCGAGCAGGCGCCCGCGGTTCTGCGCGAGGTCTGCGGCGGCGAGCAGCGGCCGCACGGCGGTCGGGTCCAGGCGCGCGGCGGCCTCGGCCCCGGCGGCGGCGTCCTGCAACTCCGGCTCGGCGGCCTGCGTCGTGACGGCCAGCGCCGCGCTCGTCTTGGAGTCCGCCCAGCCCGGCAGCGCCGCGGAGACGATCACGAGCCCGAGCACGACGCAGGCGAGCGCCAGCACGGCCGCGCGTGGCGCGACGGGTCCGCCGTCGCGCCGCTCGCTCGCGATCGGCTCGCGCTGCTCGCGGCGGACCGGGATCGCCACGAGCACCCCGAGGAACAGCAGCGCGGGAATCGTCACGCCGGGGATGTCCCAGTCGAAGTCGACGAAGCCGTGCACGAGCCACGCGACCGCGCCGGCGAACAGCGCGACGGCGATCTCGCGCTCGCGCCCCGCCGCCATGCCGCGGATCCGCGCGAGCGCCGCGAACAGCAGGAATCCGAGCGCGCCGAACCCGAGCAGCGTCCCCACGATGCCCGTCTCGGCGAGAAACTGCAGCGGCACGCTGTGCGGCTGCTGGACGTCGAGGTCGACCCTGCGGTACATGAGGTGGGTGACGGGAAACGATCCCGCGCCCCAGCCCTGCAGCGGCTTGTCGGACCACGCGCCGGCGGCCTCCTGCCACCACACCCAGCGGTTGCCGGAGTTCGACGAGATGATCCGCGTGGGGTCGGAGTCCTTGTCCTGGCTGGTCTTCGTGAACTCGTGCCAGGCGTCGTCGAAGAAGCGGGCCGGGCCGCCCTTCGACGTCGCGATCGCGAACAGCACGAGCAGCGCGAGCACGCCGGCGGTCGCCGCGAGCCCGCGCCAGACGTAGCGCGTGCTCTCGTCAGTCCACGAGGCGCGCTCCTCCAGGCGCAGCAGTCCCCAGGCGCCGATCAGCAGCCCGAGCAGGCTGCCGGCGATCACCATGCCGAGCACGATGCCGTCCGGCGTGCGCTCGTCGAGCGGGATCCGGATTCCCTTCAGCGGCGGGCGGCTGAACGCCAGGGCCAGCGGCGGGATCAGCGAGACGATCGTCGCTCCGAACACCGCCAGCCCGCGCAGGCGCTGGCCTCCCAGCAGCGTCATCACGACGATCGCCGAGCCGAGCGCCAGCAGGCCGCCACGGGAGTACGTCATGCCGAGGCACAGCAGCAGGACGAAGAGCGCGCACAGCGCCGCCACGCGCACCCCCGTGCGACGCGTCGCGTCGGTGCTCGCGCGCAGCGCGATCGGCGCCGCCAGCACGCACACGAGCGCCAGCGCGTTCCAGTACTGCAGGGGCTCGCGCAGGCGCGAGGCGATCGCCGTGTGGTCGAAGTCGACGCCGAGCAGCTGCACCCCCGGGATGACCTTTCCGCCGAGCGCATACAGCGCGCAGGCGACGGCGACCGACAGCCAGCCGAACGCGACGCGCTCGATCGCCCGCGGCGCGCTCGAGCCGGCGGCGATCGCGAGCACGACGACAAGCGTGTACGCGACGCCGCGATTGAGCTCCGCCCACGTGCGGTCCGGGGCGACGGACCACAGCAGCGTGATGCCGCACCACACGGCGAAGCCTGCCAGCAGCCCGACGCCGATCCACGCCTCGACGGGCGCGCGCAGCCACAGCGTGCGGGAGAACAGCCAGCCGACGGCCGCGCCGATCGACACGAGCGCGATGCCGATTTGCAGCCGCGGCTCGACCGGCAGCCCGGCTGCCCCGTGCGCGAAGACGGCGTACGTGCAGGCAGCCACGAGCGCGACGACGAGCGCGATGCCCGATCTCGGAGAGCGACTGCGGGCCGGACGCACGCCCACGCGCGTGGCGACCCGTGCGCTGGCGGGGGTCGTGACGGCCATGGGAAAGCGCGGTCGATGCTAGCGTGAGGGTCCGATGACGCGTCGCACCCTGCCGATCCTGCTCCTGCTCGCCCTCAGCCTGGCGTGGGCCGCCCCTGCCACGGCACGCCAGCCGGACCTCTACGAGACGATGATCCTCGAGGTCATCAAGAACGGCCGGCTGGACGCCTGCAAGTACACGCAGGAGCAGCTCAAGGCCGCCAAGAACGCGACGCCGGTCGACGGCAACCAGTACAGCGGCTCGTTCGTCGCCGCGGTCGACGACGCGATCGCTGCTCGCGCCCAGGGCGGCTGCAACGACAAGAAGCCGGGCTCGCAGGCACCGCCCGTCGCGGGCGCCGCGCCGCCGGCGGGTGCAGGGCAGGCCCCGCCGCCGCCGGGTGCGGCCGCGGGCGCCGGCAGCGCCGCGCCGGCCACGGCAGGCACGCCCGCCGCGGCCGCGCAGGCCAAGCCTCCGCCGACGCCCACCGCCGAGCCGACGCCGGCACCGGCGATCTCGGCCGACAACTCGATCGCGCTCGCCTCCGACGCGACGGACGTCGCCACCGACACGCCCTTCCCGGTGCTCGCGCTCGCGATCCTCGCCGGGCTGCTCGCGCTGAGCGCGCTGGCGTTCGGCCTCGTGCGCTGGTTCGCGTGGGAGCCCGCGTGGGCCGGGCGCTTCCGCCACGCCGCCGGCGAGGCCGGCTGGCGCGCCTCGTCGACGTTCGCGGAGTTCGGCGACTTCGTGCGCCTGGGACGCTGAACCAGTGGTCCGGCCCGCAGGTCCGCGCCGCTAGTGCTTCTCGAAGGGCGGCGCCTGCTGATCACCGGCGTCCTGACCGAGGGCTCGATCGCCTTCGCCGTCGCGCGGCGCGCACAGGAGGAGGGCGCGCAGATCGTGCTGACCGGCTTCGGCCGCGGGATGCGGATCACGACGCGGATCGCCAACCGCCTGCCCGACCCGCCCGACGTGCTCGAGCTCGACGTCAACGATCCTGACCACATCGCCGCCGTCGTGCAGGACATCGAGGCGCGCTGGGGCGCGCTCGACGGGATCCTGCACGCGATCGCCTTTGCGCCGGCCGACGCGCTCGGGGGCGCGTTCCTCGACACGCCGGCCGAGAGCGCGCAGACCGCCTTCCTGACGAGCGCGTACAGCCTCAAGGCGCTTGCCGCCCCGTTCGTCGACCTGCTGGAGAAGGGCGAGCACGGCTCGATCGTCGGCTTGGACTTCGACGCAACCGTCGCCTGGCCGGCGTATGACTGGATGGGCGTCGCGAAGGCCGCGCTGGAGTCCGTCAACCGCTACCTCGCGCGTGACCTCGGCGCGCGCGGCCTGCGCTCGAACCTCGTCTCGGCGGGCCCGATCAAGACGATCGCCTCCGGCTCGATCCCGGGCTTCGAGCTGCTCGCCGGCGCGTGGGACCGCCAGGCTCCGCTGCCCTGGGATCCGAAGGACGCCGGCCCCGTCGCCGACGCCTGCCTGTTCCTGCTGTCAGGCCTCGCGCGCGGCGTGACCGGCGAGATCGTCCACGTCGACGGCGGCTATCACGCCTTGGGGGCGCCGCTGGCGCCGCCCGCCGAAGACGACGTGGTCGCGCCCAGCGAGTAGACCGCCCGCCACCACAGCTCGGCGAGCACGCGGATCGCCTCGTTGATGTCGCGCCCGCCGCGCAGCACCTCGACGGTCAGGTGGCGCTCGACCATCGCGCAAAGCGCCTGCGCGGCGATCCGCGCGGAGATGTCGTCGGGCGCGATGCCGCGCTCCTGGTCGCGCGCGATGCGCGCCTCCGCGCCGGCGACGAAGCGCGACACGTAGGGCTCCCACTCGGCCGGCATGTGCTCGTGCTCGCCGTGCAGGCTCGCCGCGAGCAGCAGGATGCGCCCGTTGCGGTTGACGACCGCGACGAAGCGCCCGATCGCCAGGCGCAGCTCCAGCCGCGGCTCGCCCGCGCCCTCGAAGTACGGCGCGCCGGCGGTGTACATGTCGGTGAACGCCTGCTGGATCAGGCGGTCCATCACCGCGCGCTTGTTGGCGAAGTAGAAGTAGACCGTCGTGCGGCTGACGAAGGCGCGCCGCGCGATCCGGTCGATCGTCACCTGTTCGTGCGAGCCCTCCCCGAGCAGCTCGCGCGCCGCGGCGAGGATCGCGTCCTCGGTCGCATTGCGCGGAGTCAGCGCCTCGGAGGGCGGCGGTGTCACCGATGCGCTCCGAAATGCGCCGCGATCCGCTCGCGCGTCTGCGTCGGCTCGACGATCTCGTCGACGTGGCCGATCGCGGCGGCGACGCCGACGGGCAGGTGCTCGGCCTCGTAGGCCGCCGCCAGCATGGCCGAGTCGCCGCCCGCCTGGATCTCGCGGCGGGCCGTGATCTCGATCGCCTGGGTCGCGCCCATGACGCCGATCCTGGCGCTTGGCCAGGCGAATGTGAGGTCGTGTCCGAGGTCGCGGCAGTTCATGACGATGTGCGCTCCACCGAACGCCTGCCTCAGGGTAACGGTCACGCGGGGAACTGTGCAGACGGCGAACGCGTGCAGCAGGTTGGCGCCGCGCCGCAACACCGCCTCACGTTCCTGGCGCACTCCCGGCCGGAACCCCGGCGTGTCGGCGAGCACGACGATCGGCAGGCCGAAGCGCTCGCAGAACTCGACGAACCACGCGCCCTTGTCGGCGGCGTCGGCGTCGAGCGTCCCGCCCAGGTGCTTGGGCTGGTTGGCGACCACGCCGATCGGCCGGCCGTCGATCCGCGCGAGGCCGACGACCATGTTGCGCGCCCAGCGCGGGCCGAGCTCCACCAGCGCGCCGCTGTCGACGAGGTGGCGGATGACGTCGCGCACGTCGTAGACCTTGCGCTGGTTGGCGGGCACGTGGCGCGAGGGATCGCCGGCCGGGGGCTCGCGCGGCGGCGCCAGCGGCAGCGCTCCGCCGGCCTTGCCGGGCAGGTGCGCGAGCACGTTGCGCACGAGATCGCCGGCGGCGACGTCGTCGACGGCGTCGAGGTGCGAGACGCCGGTCTTCGCGTGGACCTTCGGACCGCCGAGCTCCAGCGCGGTGACGCGCTCGCGCGTGACGCGCTCGATGATCTTCGGACCGGTGAGGAACATGCGCGCGTCCGGGCCGGCCATCATCACGAGATCGCCGAGCGCCGGCGAGTACGCCGCGCCGCCCGCGCACGGGCCGCCGATGACCGAGATCTGCAGCGCGTCGGAGCGCGCCTGCGCGCGAAAGATCGACGCGTACGCGGTCAGCGCGCGCACGCCCTCCTGCAGGCGCGCGCCGCCGGAGTGCGGAAAGCCGACGACCGGCGCCCATGCGCGCTCGGCCATCTGGATCGTGCGCACGATCGTCTCGCCGCCGGCCGAGCCGAGCGAGCCGCCCTTGAACGTGCCGTCCTGCGCCCAGACGTAGACCGCCCGCCCGCCGACCTTGCCGCTGCCGGCGATCACGCCGTCGCCGACCGCCGAACGGTGCGTGTGAAACGTGCCCGGGTCGCACAGCAGCTCGGCGCGAGCACGCGCGAGCTTGACCGGCTCGTGGATCACCGCGGCATCCGTCGCGCGCGCAGCGGGCGGCTGCTTGGAGGAATGGTCGTCGGCTTTCACGTCGGCGGGCGGTGGCACGGGGTTCATGACGCCTTTCTGAAGGCGAGACACGCGTTCTGGCCACCGAAGCCGAACGAGTTGCTCATCGCCAGCTTTAGCCCAGGCGCCTCGCGCGGGCCGTCGGGGACGTAGTCGAGGTCACAGTCGGGGTCAGGTTCTCCGAAGTTCAGCGTCGGCGGCAGGATCCCTCGCTGCAGCGCACAGAGCACGGCGACGGCCTCGACCGCGCCGGCCGCGCCGAGCAGGTGCCCGATCGCAGACTTCGTGCTCGACACCGGCGGCGACCCGCCGTTGAAGACGTTGTGGATCGCGCGCGTCTCGATCTTGTCGTTGAACGGCGTCGACGTCCCGTGCGCGTTGATGTATCCGACCTCGCCGGGGTCCGCCCCCGCGTCGGCGAGCGCGGCCTTCATGGCCTTCGTCGCGCCGCGCCCGGTCTCGTCGGGCTGGGTCATGTGGAAGGCGTCGTTGGATGCGCCGTAGCCGACGACATAGCCGAAGATCTTCGCTCCGCGCTCGCGCGCGAGATCGCCGCGCTCGAGCACGAGACAACCCGCGCCCTCGCCCATGACGAACCCGTCGCGGCGCGCGTCGAACGGCCGCGAGATGCCATCGCGCGACAGCGCACCCATGCGCTCGAAGGCTGCCATGCACAGCGGTGTCATCCCCGCCTCCGTACCACCGGCGACGACGACGTCGGCCTCGCCGCGTTCGATCATGCGCTTCGCCTCGCCGATCGCGTGGGTGCCGGTCGCGCATGCCGACGACACGCTGAAGCCCGGTCCGTGGGCGCCGAGCGAGATCGCGATCATGCCGGCGGCCGCGTTGGGCATCATCATCGGCACGAACAGCGGCGACACCGCACGCACGTCGCGGCCCGCATCGTGGAACTTGACACACTCGGTCTCGAGCGTCATCAGCCCGCCGACGCCGGTGCCCATCAGCACCGCCAGGCGCTCCACGTCGACGTCGCCGGGCAGGCCCGCCTCTGCGGTGGCCTGCGCCGCGGCGGCCATCGCGAACTGCGTGTAGCGGTCCGAGCGCCGCGCCTCCTTCGGTGTCATGGCGAGCGCCGGATCGAAGCCCGAGCATGGAGCTCCGGCACGGCCCGAGACCTCACCGAGATCCTCGACGATGCCCGAACGGCGCTCGAGCAGCGCGTCGAAGAACGCGTCCGCGCCCTCGGCGATCGACGTGACGACGCCGCGACCGGTGATCGCGATGTCGCAGTGCTCGCCGGGATGTGCGGGCGCGCGCGGGGTCACGCCGGCGTCCCCTCCTTGGCGGCGACAAGCCTCATCGTCAGCTCGATCGCGGCGCCGACCGACTCGATCGGCTTGAGGTCGTCGTCGGAGATCGTGACGCCGAAGCGGTCCTCGAGCGCCTTGACGAGCTCGACGAGGTCGAGCGAGTCGACATCGAGCTCGGACCAGGTGTTCTCCGGCGTCGCCTCACGCGCTCCGGGCACCTTGATCGACTCGAGCTGGTCGCGGATCTCTTCGAGTACGTCGTTCTCGGTCACAGCCATTGGGGTTCCTTTCTCATGCGGCCATTCCGCCGTCTACGGCGATCGTGGCCCCGTTGACATACGCCGCGCCCTCCGAGCAGAGGAAGGACACGGCGTGGGCTACCTCTTCGGGCTGCCCGACGCGGCCGGCGGGAACGCCGGCCACAAGCTTGTCGACGACATCCGTCGTCATGTCCGTCTCGATGACGCCCGGCGTCACCGCGTTGCAGGTGATGCCCTTGCGGGCCATCTCGCGCGCGACCGTGCGCGTCAGCGAGAGCATCCCGGCCTTGGCGGCGCTGTAGTTGCTCTGCCCCGGGTTTGCGTGCAGCGCGACGACCGAGGAGATGTTCACGATCCGCCCCCAGCGCGCCTTGAGCATGTCGTCGAGCGCGCGGCGCGTGCAGTGGAAGGCGCCGTTGAGGTTCGTGTTCACGACCGCCTCCCAGTCCTCGGCGCTCATGCGGATCGTCAGCCCGTCGCGGCGCTCGCCCGCGTTGTTGACGAGCACGACGACCGGGCCGTGCTGCTCGCGGACCTGCTCGAAGGCGGCCTGCACGGAGTCCGCGTCGCCGATGTCGGCCTGCACGTCGCCGCTCGTGCGCCCGAGCGTGACGGTCGTCAGCCCGTCGGCCTGCAGGCGCTCGTTGATCGCGGCGCCGATCCCGCGCGAGCCGCCGGTGATCAGCGCGACCCCGTTCTCAGGCGATGGCATGGACGTGCTCCTTCCACGTCGTGACGCCGGCGCCCCAGGCGAAGCCGGCGCCGAAGGTCGCCATCGCGACGACGTGACCGGGCTTCAGGCGACCCTCGCGCTCGGCCTGCCACAGCGCGATCGGGATCGAGGCGCTGGACGTGTTCGCGACGGTGTCGACGTTGATGACGACCTTCTCGGCGGGCACGCCGAGGCGCCGCGCCGCGGCCTCGATGATGCGGGCGTTCGCCTGGTGGGCGACGAAGATGTCGACGTCGTCGATGCCGATCTGCGCGCGCTCGAGCGCGGCGATGGTCGCCTCGACCATGCGCGCGACGGCATGGCGGTAGACCTCGCGGCCCTCCATGCGCAGCATGCGCTCGTCGATGTCGACGTACAGCAGGTCGGAGTGGCGCCCGTCGCTGCGCAGCTCGAAGGTCGACAGGCCGCGTTCGAGCTCGCCGGCGGCGACGACGACCGCGCCGGCCCCGTCGGCGAACAGGATCGCCGTGCCGCGGTCGGAGTGATCGGTGATCCGGCTGAGCGCCTCGGCGCCGCAGACGAGGACGAGCTTGGCGCGGCCGGACTCGACGAGCGCGGCGGCGTCGTCGAGCGCGTAGAGGAAGCCCGCGCAGGCCGCGTTGAGGTCGACCGCGCCGGCGAGGTCGCAGCCGAGCTGCTCGGCGACGGCCGGTGCAAGGCCCGGCATCATCCTGTCGGGCGTCAGCGAGCAGACCATCACGCGGTCGACCTCGGAGGCGTCGCGGCCGGCGTCGGCGAGCGCGCCCGCGCAGGCCTCGACCGCGAGGTCGGCGAGCGTGCGCGAGCCGTTGAGATGGCGGCGCTCGCGGATGCCGGTGCGGCGCTGGATCCACTCGTCGGTCGTGTCGAGGTGCTCGACGAGGTCGGCGTTCGTGACGATCTCCTCGGGCAGCGCCGCCCCGATGCCGTAGATGCCGGCCTTCACGCCGCCGCCCGCAGGGTGCGCTTGACGAGGCCGCGCAGCACGGCCCCCGGGCCGCACTCGACGAAGTCCGTCGTGCCCATCGCCTGCAGGGCCAGCAGCGTCTCGCGCCAGCGCACGGGCTTGAGCAGGTTCTCGGCAAGCTCGGCGCGGATGTCGGCGAAGGGCTCCGTGCTGCCGTTGGAGAGCACCGGGAACGCGGGCTCGCCGATCTCGGTCGCCTCGAGCGCCGCGCGCAGCGCCTCGGCCGCCGGCGCCATCAGCGGGGAGTGAAACGCGCCGCCGACGTCGAGCTTGCGCGCGCGGCAGCCGATCGACTCGGCCAGTTCGGCGGCCTGGTCGACGACCTCCATCGCGCCCGACAGGACGATCTGACCGGGAGCGTTGTCGTTTGCCAGCGACAGCCCGAGCTCGGTCGCGAGCGCCGTGACGTCGTCGCGCTCGCCGCCGAGCAGCGCGACCATGCCGCCGGACTGCTGCGCGGCCGCGTCGGCCATCGCGCTCGCGCGTGCGCCGACGAGCCGGACGGCGTCCTCGAAGTCGATCGCCCCGGCAGCGGTCAGCGCGGCGTACTCGCCGAGCGAGTGCCCGGCGGCCGCGAGCGGCAGCTCGTGATCGCCGGACGCCCACTGGCACATCGAGCACAGAAACAGCGCGGGCTGATGGCTGCGCGTGCCGTCGGCGAGGCGCTCGAAGGGGTCGAAGCCCAGCAACTCGATCCCGCGCAGCAGCAGCGGGTGATCGCGGTGGGGCTCTTCCATGCCCACGGCGTGGCTGCCCTGGCCCGGAAAGAGCAGGGCGGTGGTCGCATTCGTCGAGGTCATCCCTGCGTGGTCTATCCCACCCCGAGATGTCGGTTACGGATCTTCGACGTACGGCGCAGAAGTGTCGAAATGCCAATTCCCGGCTCGATCGCTCGTTCCGAGGCTCCGAGCCGCGCCCGCCGATCGTCCCCACGTTGCGGCTCGAAGGCCCGCTTCGCGGCGCTTCGTGGCCCAGCCGCGGGGTATCCTGTAGAGGCTGTTCGACGGCTTCTGGACGCCCTCCGCGGCACCTTCCTCCCACCCCCGTTCCGTCCGACGCGAAGCAGACAATGCGCAGCCCCCCAAACGGCAGGCAACGCGCCGCACAATCCGCCGCTCGTGCGTGAATCGACGCGCGGCGACGAGAGGAGCAGGTCGATGGAAGGCAGCTCGAAGACCCCATTTCGCAACGACGTCACACCCGGCGAGGCCCTGTCCGTCGAGCGCTTCTTCACGAGCCGCGGCCAGCACGCCTTCGACACCGTGCAGTGGGAGCGTCGCGACGCGCGCATCGGCCACGGCAACAAGATCGCCTTCGAGCAGCGCGATGTCGAGTTCCCCTCGACGTGGAGCCAGAACGCGACGAACATCGTCGCCCAGAAGTACTTCCGCGGCCAGCTCGACAGCCCGGCGCGCGAGCACTCCGTCAAGCAGATGATCGGTCGCGTCTCGGGCACGATCGCCGACTGGGGACGCTCCCGCGGCTACTTCGCGAGCGTCGAGGACGGCGACGCGTTCGAGTCCGAGCTCGCCTACATCCTCGTGCACCAGATGGCGGCCTTCAACTCCCCCGTGTGGTTCAACGTCGGCTTCGAGGAGAGCCCTCAGGCGAGCGCCTGCCAGCCGTACAGCGCGCTCATCTCAACGCCCGACGGCATGGTGCAGATCGGCGAGCTCGTCGATCACGATCAGGTCGGCCGCGAGGTCTACGACGCGCGCGGCGTGACCCGTATCGTCGCGACGAGGGCCAACGGGATCAAGCCGGTCCATCGCGTACGACTGCGCAACGGAAGCTTCGTCGACGCGACCGCCGACCACGTCGTCAAGGCGGTGCGCGAGCGTCGCACGGAGCCGCAGTGGCTGCGCGTCGAGGAGCTGGAGATCGGCATGCGGATGCACCTGCACCCGCACCGCGCAAAGGTCGCCGAGCGCGCGCTGGTCGCGGCCGGCGCGGCCCAACTCGGAGATGACTGCGCCGCGGTTGACGCCGTCAGGGTCTCCGAGGCCGCGCTCGCCGGATGGCTGCAGGCGGACGGATTCGTCGGCCAGTGCGACGACCGGACGAATCGCTCGCTGAGGATCGAGTTTCAGGTCGCCAACGACGAAGAGCGCGCCTGGGTCGAGCAGCACCTCGACATCGTCTTGCCCGGTGTTCACCGCCACGTTCGCGACGCTGACACGCTCGAGGTCCCGGTTCAGCGCATTCTTCTCTGCGGCGAGGTGCTGGGTGACTTCGTCGAGCGCTGGAACCTCCTCGTCCGCGGGACCGAGATGACGGTGCCCTACCAGCTCTGGACGGCGTCGCACGAAGAGATCGCCGCGTACCTGCGCAGCGTCTTCCAGGCCGATGGCTACATCAGCGTGCGCCGCGAGAACGGCTGCGAAAGCGCGCACATCGGCTTCAGCGTCATCGGCGAGCGCTGGACGGAGGACATCCAGATCCTGCTCGGCGTGCTGGGCATCTACTCGCGTCGCAAGCACAAGCACAAGCACGAGAAGCGCAGCGACCGCCATGACCTGCACGAGATCGCGATCTCGATCGGCTCCGAGCGCGCGCGCTTCGCGGAGCTCGTCGGATTCGTCGACGCCCGCAAGCACGGCAAGCTGCTGGCCTCGCTGAATCTGCGCAACCCCAAGCGCTGTCCGGACCTGCGCGAGGAGGAGATCGTCGCGATCGAGCCGCTCGGCGCCATGGACGTCTACGACATCCAGACCGAGTCCGGCGAGTACCTGTGCCACAACGTCGCCGTCCACAACTGCTTCATCCTCAGCGTCGACGACACGATGGAGTCGATCCTCGACTGGAACACGAAGGAGGGCAAGATCTTCCTCGGCGGTTCCGGGGCGGGCATCAACCTCTCGAACATCCGCGGCTCGATGGAACCGCTGAGCAAGGGCGGAACGGCCTCGGGCCCGGTCTCCTTCATGCGCGGCGCCGACTCGTGGGCGGGGACGATCAAGTCCGGCGGCAAGACGCGCCGCGCGGCGAAGATGGTGGTGCTCGACGTCGACCACCCGGACATCCGCGAGTTCATCTGGTGCAAGGCCAAGGAGGAGAAGAAGGCCAACGCGCTGCGCGACGCCGGCTTCGACATGTCGATCGACG
>Ga0208736_1000335_pt1 | contig 14036 bp, 19 predicted proteins | sample AntDryMetagUQ255_FD_188090 | JGI IMG/M metagenome (GOLD analysis project Ga0208736, IMG submission 188090) | Polar desert microbial communities from Antarctic Dry Valleys - UQ255 (SPAdes) | ecosystem: Environmental > Terrestrial > Soil > Desert | place: Antarctic Dry Valleys | collected 2008-12-31 | reverse complement strand
GCCAGCCCGACTAGCCGCCTCCCCGATCACCGAGACGCCTCCGAGCCATTGGCCCGCCGGGGAGCACGCCCCAGTCGCAACCCCTCGATCGCCTCAGCGACGTCAGAGCGCACGAACCTGCGGTGCCGGCCAAGCTTGATGCTCGGCAGCACGCCGCGCCGCGCGTAGTCGCTGACCGTCGAGCTCGGGATGTGCAGCAGCTCGGCGACCTCGTCGGCCGTCAGCAGCTCATCGAGCCGGCTCATGCCGAGCCTCTAAATGCCTGTCGTGCCGCGGCCGCTGAAAAGGTCCCCACACCTATTAACCGATGTCGCCCCCGCAAACGGGACAAAAACTTGCTTCGCGCGGGGTGATGCAACGGAAGTTGCAAGCGGGTTGGTTGCCCGCGCTTCCGAACCGGGGACGCCCGCAACCGGCGGGGCGCGCTGGCTGACCGAGCCTCCTACCGCCCGAGCCATCCCTGAAGCTGGCCGCGACCAGCGGACCCGATCCCTGCTCTTCGCCGGGCGAATACGCGTCCGCAGCGGGAATAAATCGCGCTCCTTGGTACCTCCTTGGTACCTTGGCGCCCGATCAAACCTCCTGCAAATTTGCACAAACCGCTTGTTTGCAGGGACTTCGTGAGGGGTGAGCGACGGGACTCGAACCCGCGGCCGCCTGGACCACAACCAGGAGCTCTACCAGCTGAGCTACGCCCACCTTGCGACCCTGAATCTAGCAGCGTCGGCGGTCTCGTCCACGCGCCAGGGCGACCGTGCGGGACAATACCGCCATGAGCTTCGAAATCGGCGATGTCGCTCCCCCCTTCACGCTGCCCGACACCGAGGGTGTCGAGCACGCGCTGCCGGCCGATCCGGCCCCTCAGGCCACGGTCGTGATCCTCATGTGCAACCACTGTCCCTTCGTGCAGGCGTGGAACCCGCGCGTCGCGCAGGTCGCCAAGGAGTACGGGCCGCGCGGCGTGCGCTTCCTGGCGATCAACTCCAACGACGCCGAGCGCTTCCCGGCCGACTCGTACGAGCGCATGGTGTCCTTCGCGCAGCAGCAGTCGTGGCCGATGCCCTACCTGCACGACGAGAGCCAGGCCGTCGCCCGCGCGCTCGACGCGCAGGTCACGCCGCACCTCTTCATCCTCGACGCCGAGCACACGCTCGTCTGGACGGGCGCGCCCGACTCAGACCCCGGCGACGAGGACGAGGAGGAGAACGCGGAATGGCTGCGCGAGGCCCTCGAGTCCGTGCTGGCGGGCTGCAAGCCGGCGATCGAGCAGCGGCCCCTGCGCGGCTGCTCGGTCAAGTGGAAGCAGTAGGCGACCGCCGCTCACAACGCAGCCACGGAAGTAGCGCGGCGGGCGCGGCGCTGCTCGTGCGCGGCACACCGCATATGGCCCGACGGTGAACACTCGGCCCGCCGGTCTGGCCCGGCGGGCGAAGTCAGCAGGCGCGTGCGCGGCTAGGTTCTCGAGCAGTGCGACTGTCGCCCGCCGACAAGGACAAGCTGCTGCTCTCGATGGCCGGGCTGATCGCGCGCGAGCGCCGCGCGCGCGGGGTCAGGCTCAACCACCCGGAGACCGTCGCGCTGCTGTCCTGCTGGGTCATCGAGGGCGCGCGCGACGGGCGCTCGGTCGCCGAGCTGATGGAGGACGGCCGCCACGTGCTCACGCGCGCGGACGTCATGGAGGGCATCCCCGAGCTCGTCGCGGAGGTCCAGGTCGAGGCGACGTTCCCCGACGGTCGCAAGCTCGTCACGCTGCACGAGCCGCTGTCGTGATCCCCGGCGAGCTGCGCAGCGCGCCCGGCACGATCGAGCTCAACGCCGGTCGCGAGACGATCGAAGTGGAGGTGCTGAACACCGGCGACCGCCCGATCCAGGTCGGCTCGCACTTCCACGTCGCCGACGTCAACGCGGCGCTGCGACTCGATCGCGACGCGGCCACCGGCTTCAGGTTCGACATCCCCGCGGGGACGTCGCTGCGCTTCGAGCCGGGGGCGTCGCGCACCGTGACGCTCGTCGCGCTCGCGGGCTCCAAGCAGGTCCCCGGTCTGCAGGTGCGCGACCGATGACGAGCATCGACCGCGCCCGCTACGGCGCGCTGTACGGCCCGACGGTCGGCGACCGCCTGCGCCTCGCCGACACCGATCTCTGGCTCGAGGTCGAGGAGGACCGCTGCGTCGGCGGCGACGAGGCGGTCTTCGGCGGCGGCAAGACGATTCGCGAATCGATGCTGCAGGGCAGCCGCACATCCGCGCAGGGCGCGCCCGACGTCGTGATCACGAACGTCGTCGTGCTCGACCACTGGGGTGTCGTGCGCTGCGACGTCGGCATCCGCCGCGGGCGCATCACCGCGCTCGGCAAGGCCGGCAACCCCGACATCGCCGACGGCGTGCACCCCGACCTGCAGATCGGCCCGACGACGGACATCATCGCCGGCGAGGGGCGCATCCTGACCGCCGGCGGGATCGATTGCCACGTGCACTTCATCTGCCCGCAGATCGTCGAGCAGGCGGTCGCTGCGGGTATGACCACGCTGATCGGCGGCGGCACCGGCCCGAGCGAGGGCTCGCGCGCGACGACCTGCACGCCGAGCCCGCGCGCGCTGCACGACATGCTGCTGGCGCTCGACACCTCGCCGGTCAACGTGCTGCTGCTCGGCAAGGGCAACACCGTCTCCGCCGACGGCCTGATCGAGCAGCTGCGCGCCGGCGCCGGCGGGATGAAGCTCCACGAGGACTGGGGCTCGACGCCCGCGGCAATCGACTGCTGCCTGCGCGTCGCGGACGAGACCGGCGTGCAGGTCGCGATCCACACCGACACGCTCAACGAGGCCGGCTACCTGCAGTCGACGCTCGCGGCGATCGGCGGGCGCACGATCCACGCCTACCACACGGAGGGCGCCGGCGGCGGCCATGCGCCGGACATCATCGAGCTGGCCGCGCACGAGCACGTGCTGCCCTCCTCGACGAACCCGACGCGGCCGCACACGGTCAACACGATCGACGAGCACCTCGACATGCTGATCGTCTGCCATCACCTCAACCCGCGGATCCCCGAGGACCTCGCGTTCGCCGAGAGCCGCATCCGCGCGAGCACGATCGCCGCCGAGGATGTCCTGCACGACCTCGGCGCGATCTCGATGATCGGCTCGGACGCCCAGGCGATGGGCCGCGTCGGCGAGACGATCATCCGCACGTGGCAGACGGCGCACGCGATGAAGCGCCGGCTCGGCGCGACGGGCGGGCCCGCCGACAACGAGCGCCTGCGCCGCTACGTCGCGAAGTACACGATCTGCCCTGCGGTCGCGCACGGGCTGGACGCGCACGTCGGCTCGGTCGAAGTCGGCAAGCTCGCCGACCTCGTGCTGTGGGATGCGGCGTTCTTCGCCGTGCGCCCGCGCCTGGTCATCAAGGGCGGTGCGATCGCATGGGCGCCGATCGGCGATCCGAACGCGTCGATCCCCACCCCGCAGCCCGTGCTCGGCGCGCCGATGTTCGCCGGATCGGGCCGGCTCGCCGCACGCAGCTCGCTGACGTTCGTCTCGCCGCTGGCCGCCGCCGAGGGCGAGCTCGGCCGGCTCGGGCTGGAGTCCGAGGTCGTGGCGGTCAGCGACACCCGTGCCCTCACGAAGGCGGATATGCCTCGGAACACCGCCTGCCCCGAGATCCGCGTGGAGCCCGACAGCTTCGCGGTCTGGATCGACGGCGAGCTGATCGAGCCCCGCCCTGTCGACGAGCTGCCGCTGGCGCAGCGCTACGAGCTGTTCTAGTGGTCCACTCATGAGCGCCGGCGCCGTCGCGAGCCTGCTGCTGGCCGACTCGCGCTTTCCGGCGGGCAGCTACGCGCACTCGCTCGGGCTCGAGCAGGCCGTGGCCGAGGGCTTGGACGTCGACGGCGTCGCGCCCTTCATCAGCGCGCGCCTGCGCCTCGTCGCGCGGCCGGAGGCGTCGCTCAGCGTCGCCGCGCGACGCGCCGCGACGGCCGGCGCCGGCGGCGACCCCGACCTCGCCGCGCTCGACGACGAGCACGCCGCTCGCTGCCCGAGCCCGGTCCTGCGCGACATCGCCCGGCGCCTCGGCTCGCAGCTGCTGCGCAGCGCGGCGACGGCGTGGCCGTGCGCCACGATCGACCGCTACCGCTCGGACTCGGCGACGACGCCGCGCCCGGTCGCGCTCGGCGTCGTCGGCGCGGCAGCGGGCCTCAGCGACCTCGAGGTCGCGATGGTCGCGCTCTACGACGACGCCGCGACGGTCGCCGGCGCCGCGCTGAAGCTGCTCGGCCTGGACCCCGCGCAGACGGCGCGCTGGCTCGCGAACCTCGCGCCCTGGATCGGCGCGGTGGCGCGAGAGGTCGCCGACGACCGGCGGCCCGTCGCGCAGCAGCCGGCCCCCGCGGCCGTCGGGCTCGAGCTCGCGGCGTACCGCCACGCCCACCGCACGGAGCGATTCTTTGCCAGCTGACCGGGCGCTGCGCATCGGGATCGGCGGGCCCGTGGGCTCGGGCAAGAGCAGCCTGATCGCTGCGCTCTGCCGCGAGCTGTCCCAACAGATCTCGCTCGGCGTCGTGACGAACGACATCTACACGACCGAGGATGCCGATTACCTGCGCGCGACGGGCGTGCTGGCGGCCGAGCGGATCGTCGCCGTGCAGACGGGCTGCTGCCCGCACACGGCGATCCGCGACGACATCACGATCAACCTCGAGGCCGTCGAGGAGCTCGAGCGCGATCAGGGCCCGCTCGAGCTCGTGCTCGTCGAGAGCGGCGGCGACAACCTCACCGCGGTCTTCAGCCCGGCGCTCGCCGACGTGCAGATCTTCGTCATCGACGTCGCCGGCGGCGACGACGTCCCGCGCAAGGGTGGGCCGGGGATCGCGCGCGCCGACCTGCTCGTGATCAACAAGACCGACCTCGCGCCATACGTCGGTGCCGACGTCGGAAGCATGCTCAGCGACGCCGCCGCGCGCCGCGCCAACCTGCCGGTGCGCGCGCTGTCGCTCGTCGAGCCGCCGCACGCGCAGCCGGTCGCGGCCTGGATCCGCGGACAGCTCACGGCGTTCGCGCAACATGGCCGGCTGCACTCCAGCGCGACCGGCGCGCCCCACGGCCATTCGCACGCCCACGCTCACTAGGCCGGCGGCCGTCGCCGTCCTGGCGATCGAGCGCACCGCGGCCGGCCATACGATCGCCGAGCTGCGACGCGGGGCGCGCGTCGCGCCGCGGATCCTCGCGCGACGCGCCGCCGTGCACGCGGCGTTCGTCCCGACGCAGGCCGGCCCGCTCGCGGGCGATCGCGACGTCGTGCGGATCGTCGTCGGTGCGGACGCGACACTGGTCGTCGAGCCGGTCGCCGCCACGCTGGCGCTGCCGGGCGCACCGCGCACGCTCCTGCGACTGGAGGTCACCGTTCACGCCGGCGGGAGCCTGCTCCTCGACGAGGGTCCGCTGATCGTCGCGGCCGGCGCGAACGTCGAGCGCCGATGCACGATCGAGCTCGCGGCCGGTGCGGTCTGCGCGCTGCGAGAGACCGTCGTGCTCGGCCGCGACGGCGAGCCGCCGGGCGCGCTGGACAGCATGCTGCAGGTGACGCTCGCGGGGGCAGCGCTGCTGCATGACGGGCTGCGCATCGACCCCCAGCACGCGAGCGACGACGCCCATGTGGCACTCGCCCCCGGGCACCGCGTCGTGTGCTCGGCTGTCCTGCTGGGCACACGGCCACCCGCGCTCCCAGGCGGGGCGCAGGAGCTTCGGGGACCCGGCGCGCTGCTGCGCGCGACCGGCCCGAGCGTCGCGGCCACGGAACCCGAGATCGCCGAAGCCTGGGACGCATGGTCGACGGCGGCGTTGCGGGTCGCGCCTGCGACGGCGCCGCCCCGTCCTGAAACCCGCGCCGAAGCACCCCGGGCTGGATTCGAACCAGCGACCACCGGCTTAGAAGGCCGACGCTCTGTCCACTGAGCTACCGGGGCACGCGCCGGCGGCGGCCGGCGATCGGGATGGCCGGATTCGAACCGACGACCCCCGCGTCCCAAACGCGGTGCTCTACCAAGCTGAGCTACATCCCGTGCACTGAACGGTACGGCCTGCTGGGACCGTCCGCTCGCGCGGCCGCTCGCAGGGGGTCGACCGTTCGTCCAGATTCGGCGTGGTGCAGGGTCGACCTTTCGTCCATTTCAGCTCGGCCGCGTGGTGGACGGACGGCGGATCGTCGATCAGGTGGCTGTGACCACCCGGAAGATCTCCCTCAGCCTCCTGCCGGCACTGCTTGCCTGTGCCGCGCTCGCAGCACCCGCCATCGCATCGGCCGGCACCCCGTGTGCCGACGCCGACCTCATGCCTGCCGGCGCCAGCGACGATGCGCTGCGCGAGGCGACGCTGTGCCTCGTCAACGCCGAGCGCACGAGCCGTGGCCTGAAGGCGCTCCTGTCGAACTCCCACCTGAGCCGGGCGGCCCAGAACTACAGCCGCAGGATGGTCCGGCAGCGCTTCTTCGATCACGTGTGCCCCAACGGCAGCACGCTGACGAGCCGGGTGCGCGGAAGCACGGCGTACCTGCGCGGCGCTCGCCGCTTCTCGCTCGGCGAGAACATCGCCTGGGGCAGCGGCTACCTCGCGACCCCGCGCCAGACCGTCGTGGCCTGGATGCAGACCCCCGGCCACCGGGCCAACATCCTTCGCGGCCGCTTTCGCCACGTCGGCGTCGGCGTCGCGATCGGCGCGCCGGAGGACGGTGAGGAGTCGTCGGCCGCGACGTACACGATGGACTTCGGCTACCGCACCCTGCGCTGACCGAGGCTGCTCTGCCCCGGGCGCGCAGCAGGGCCGCGCGACCCACTAGGCTCTCGCGCCGATGCCGCGCGTCGAGCCGCTACGAGCACTGCACTACGACCCCGCCGTCGCCGGTCCGCTGCAGGCGCTCGCCGCTCCCCCGTACGACGTCATCGACCCGCAGCAGCGCGCCGAGCTGCAGTCGCGCTCGCCCCACAACGTCGTCGCCATCGACCTGCCCGAGGACCCCGACGGCGGCGACCGCTACGCCCACGCCGCCACGCTGCTGCAGCGCTGGCGCGCTGAGGGCGCGATCGTCCAGGACGACGAGCCGGCGATCTGGGCGCTCGTGCAGGACTACACCGGCCCCGACGGCCGGCGCCTGACGCGCAACGGCTTCTTCGCGCGCGTGCGCGTCGAGGACTACGGCCCCGGCGCGATCCGCCCCCACGAGCGCACGCACCCCGGCCCGAAGGCCGACCGCCTGAGCCTGACGCGCGCGACGCAGGCGAACCTGTCGCCGATCTTCTCGCTGTACTCCGATCCGGAGCTGCGCGCCTGGCGCGCGCTCGAGCCGGCCACGCGCGACGACGAGCCCTTCGGCGAGGTCACCGAGGCCGACGGCACGCACAACCGCTTGTGGCGGATCGCCGATCCCGACGTCGTCGCCACCGTCGTGGAGAGCGTCAGCGAGGCCGAGCTGCTGATCGCCGACGGCCATCACCGCTACGAGACGGCGCGCGTCTACGCCGACGAGATCGGCGGCGAGGGCGCGCACCGCTACGTCCTCATGTGCCTCGTCGCGCTGCAGGACGAGGGCCTGACGGTCTTTCCCACGCACCGCCTCGTCGACGGCCTGCAGGGCACCGACAAGCCCGAGCTGCTGGCGAGCACGCTGCGCGAGTGCTTCGAGATCGAGGAGATCTCCGCCGATGACCTCGTCCCGCCCGACGACGGCGACGAGATCCGGATGGGCTACATGGACAGCCATTTCAAGCGCGCGTTTCGCCTCACGCTGAAGGATCAGGCGATCGCCGACGACGCGCTGACGCACATGCCCGAGGCCTACCGCCGCCTCGACACCGCCGTGCTGGAGGCGCTCGTGCTCAAGGGCCCGCTCGGCTTGAGCGAGGATGACATCTCCCACAAGAACGGGCTCGACTACGCGCGCTCGTTTCAGGAGGCGCGCGAGCTCGTCGAGTCGGGCACCTTCGACGCCGGCTTCTACCTGCGCGGCATCCCGGTCTCTCAGATCCAGGCGATCGCGGCGGCAGGCGTCAACATGCCGCCGAAATCGACGTACTTCTTTCCGAAGGTTCCGACCGGACTGCTGTTCAATCCGCTCACCGACGCGGAGTAGCATCTGATCAATGCACGCCTCGGCTCAGCGCATCAACGGCTTTCGCCACATCGTCAAGGTGCGCGGGCACCGGCTGAACTGCGACGAGCCGCTGGCGACGGGCGGCGAGGACGCCGCGCCCTCGCCGCAGGAGCTGCTGGCCGCGAGCCTCGCCTCGTGCACCGCGGTGACGATCGAGATGTACGCGGCGCACAAGGGCTGGGAGCTGCGCGACGTCGAGGTCGCCTGCGACTACGTCCCCGGCGAGCGTGGCTGTCCGACGAAGTTCACGATCACGCTGCGCCTGCCCTCCGACCTCACCGACGATCAGGTTGCGCGCCTGAAGGTCATCGCGACGCGCTGCCCGGTGCACCGCACGCTCGACGGCGAGGTCATGTTCGACGAGCGTGTCGAGCGCATCCAGCTCGCTTTCTGACACGCTGCGCGGAGTCCTGCTGGACCCCGAGCAGGCAACCGCGCTGCCCGTCCACGGCCGCATCGAAGCGGCCGTCCTCGTCGCAATCTATGACGGTTTCGCCCTCCGGTCGCCGCAGGCGGCGGCCGGAGGGCGGCGTCACACGGATCTGCACGCGATCTTCACGCGACGCCGCCACGACCTGCGCAGGCACCCGGGCGAGATCTCGTTTCCAGGTGGACGGCGCGACGAGGGCGAGCACGATCTCGCCGTGACCGCCCTGCGCGAGGCCGAGGAGGAGATCGGGCTGGCGCGCGAGGATGTCACGCTGCTGGGTGCGCTGACGCCGGTGCCGACGATCGCGACGAACTATGCCGTCTATCCGTTCGTCGGCCTGATCGAGCCCGGCGCCACGTGGACGCCGTCTGCGAGCGAGGTCGACGAGGTGCTCGACCTGCGCCTGGCGGACGTACGGTCTGCGCGCACGCGCCGCAGGCTGCTGCACCGCGGCATTGCGTTTCGCACCGACGTCTACGACATCGGCACGCAGCTCGTCATCTGGGGCGCGACCGCGCGCATCGTCGGCGACCTGCTGGCACGCGTGCGACCGCTGCTGCACGACGGAGCCGGCGACTGAGCGACCGATGGACCGTGACGGCCTCCTGAGCAGCCTGGCGAACCGGATCTCCGACGAGCGCGTCCTGGCCGCGGTCGCGGCCGTGCCGCGCGAGCTGTTCGTCTCGCCTGCGCTCGCCACGGCCGCCTACAACGACGCACCGTTGCGAATCGGCCACGGCCAGACGATCTCCCAGCCGACGCTCGTCGCGCGCATGTGCGAGCTGCTCGAGCTCGATCCAGGGCATCGTGTGCTCGACGTCGGCACCGGCTCGGGCTACCACGCGGCCGTCCTGTCACGGCTGTGCTCTCACGTCTGGGGCATCGAGCGCAACGCCCAGCTCGCGCTGCGCGCGGCACGCGCGTTGCTGCGCGCAGGCATCGACAACGTCACCGTCGTCACCGGCGACGGTGCGGCCGGCCTGCCCGAACACGCGCCCTTCGACGCGATCAACGTCGCCGCGACGGCCCGCGAGCAGGTGCCGCCCGGGCTCGAGCAGCAGCTCGCCGTGGGCGGGCGCCTCGTCGCGCCGGTCGCCGGCGAGGACGGCGAGCGCCTCGTGCTCGTGCGACGCCTTGCCGACGGCTGCGAGCGCCGGCCGCTGGAGGCCGTACGCTTCGTGCCGTTGCTCTGAGCGAGCGCCGGGCGATCACGCGGACCGCGGGTTTGCAGGGAGTTCCCAGGAACTCGCATCCGTCCGCCGAGTCATGCAGAATGCACGTGGTGAACCCCGTGAGCATGAGCCCGGAGTCGATGCGACCCCAGGAGCTCTCCGGGCCGATCCGGATGCTCGTGGTGGGGGCCGACGCGGACTACCGCGAACGCGCCGTGAACGTCCTCGGCGAGCTCGGCAGGATCGCCTTCGCGCTGGTCGCCCCGACCGAGCCGAAGGACGTGTGGGGACTCGTCGAGCACGAGCGTGCCGGCGTCGTGGTGCTCGACGCGACCGACTGCGAGGCGCAGGCCGCGAAGGCCATCACGGCGCTGTGGGGCTTCGCTCCGCGGCTCGGCGTCGTCGTCGTCTGCGAGCACCTGACCGACGCCGCGCGCGACCTCAACGCCCTGCCCAAGTGGGGCTGGACGCGCGACCTGCGCGCCGCCGTGCTGTTCGCGCACGCCGAGGGCAACCCGCTCGCGCGCCGCAGGGCACTGCCCGGCGCCGAGCGCCGCGAGCTGCGGGGGCTCGCGCCCGCGCCGCTCGCCGCGCCCTGACCCTGGGCCCCGCTCAGCTCGGCTGCGGGACCAGACGGATGTACGGCAGCGGGGACTCCCAGCCGTCGGGGTAGGTCTCCTTGGCCTGCTCGTCGGAGACGGCGCCGGTGATGATCACCTTGTCGCCCTGCTGCCACTGCGCCGGCGTCGCGACCTTGTGCTTGGCCGTCAGCTGCAGCGAGTCGATCACGCGCAGGACCTCGTCGAAGTTGCGCCCGGTCGTCATCGGATAGACGAGCAGCAGCTTGATCTTCTTGTCCGGCGCGACGACGAAGACGTTGCGCACCGTCTGGTTGTCGGCGGGGGTGCGCGAGGTGGGGTCGCCCTCGACGTCGGACGGCAGCATCCCGTAGAGCTTGGCGACCTTGAAGTCGTGGTCACCGATCAACGGGTAGTTCGGCGCCGTGCCCGTCGCCGTCTCGATGTCCTGCGACCACTTCTCGTGGTTGTCCACGGGATCGACGGACAGGCCGATGATCTTCGTGTTGCGCTTGTCGAACTCCGGCTTGATCGACGCCATGTAGCCGAGCTCGGTCGTGCACACCGGCGTGAAGTCCCGCGGGTGCGAGAACAGCACGCCCCAGGAGTCGCCGAGCCACTCGTGAAACGAGATCGGGCCCTCGCTCGTCTCAGCCTCGAAATCCGGTGCCGCCTCGCCGATCGTCAAAGCCATGTGGCCTCCTCTTGCTGATAGGGAAATCTCTATCCGGTTTACCGGGATTGATCGTAGCCTACGACGACCAATCGCTCGATCGCCTGGCGTACCGCAACTACCCAGTCCGCCCGCCATGCGGGCTCGGCGTCCACGATCGCATAGGGGATCTCGTTGCGCGCGCACGTGCGCTCGAGCTCCGCGGCGCCGATCGCAAACGCCTGTGGCGCGACCGTTCCCGCCGCCTCGTAGACGACGCCGCGCACCGTCGTGTCGATCACTCTGCCAAGCATCATCTCCAGGCGCGGGCCATGCAGCGCGGCCACCGCCTCGGGCGGCCCGGTGGCCGTACCGAGCGCCCACACGAGGATCGTGACGTTCTCCAGCGCATAGCGCAGCGTCCCGACGACGTCCGGATCGCCGATCCAGCACTCCGCGCCCGCCGCTTCGATCGGCGCACGGCCGGACTCGCCACGCGTGACCGCGCGCACCGCGTGGCCGGCCGCGACGAGCTCGCGCGCCAGCGCCAGGCCGCGGCAGCCGCCGCCGACGAGCAGCACGCGCACGCGGTCAGCCGCCGCAGATCGACGAGGTGAGGCCGCCCATCCCCCTACGCTAGCGCCGTGGACTTCGACCTCAGCGACGAGCAGCAGCTCGTCCGCGATACGGCGCGGGCGTTCACCGACGACGTGATCGTCGAGCGCGCGCGCACGAACGCGCGCGCGGGACGCTTCGACCTCGAGCTCGTCTCCAGGCTCGCCGACCAGGGCTACCTCGGGGCGATCGTGCCGCGCGAGTACGGCGGCGCCGGCCTGGACCACGTCACCTTCGGGCTCGTCGTCGAGGAGATCGGCCGCGGCGACAGCGCGATGCGAACCGTGGTCAGCGTCCAGACGTCGCTCGTCTGCGGCTCGATCCTGCGCTGGGGGACCGAGGACCAGAAGGCCCACTACCTGCCCCGGCTGTGCTCGGGCGAGTGGCTGGGCTGCTTCGGACTGACCGAGCCCGAAGCCGGCTCGGACGCTGCGAGCCAGCGCACGCGCGCCAGACGCGTCGACGGCGGCTGGCTGCTGCAGGGCGCGAAGATGTGGATCTCGCTCGGCAACCACGCGAAGGTCGCGCTGATCTTCGCCCAGACCGACCCCGCGCTGGGCCACCGCGGCCTGGCGTGCTTTCTCGTCGACACCGATCAGCCCGGCTTCCAGACGCAGGAGATCCATCACAAGATGGGCCTGCACGCCTCCGACACCGCGTCGATCTCGCTCGACGACGTCCACGTCGGCGACGACGCGCTGCTCGGCGAGGTGGGCGAGGGATTCAAGGTCGCGATGAGCGCGCTGGACCGCGGACGCCTCTCGGTCGCGGCGGGATGCGTCGGCATCTGCCAGGGCTGCGTCGACGCGTCGGTGTCATATGCCGTGCAGCGCCACCAGTTCGGCCGGCCGATCGCGAGCTTCCAGCTCGTGCAGGCGATGCTCGCCGAGATGCGCGTGCGCACGGACGCCGCACGACTGCTCGTGTGGCGCGCGGGCTGGCTGCGCGACCACGACCGGCGCTGCACGCTCGAGACCTCGATCGCCAAGCTGCACGCGAGCGAGGCCGCGGTGTGGTGCGCGAACGAGGCGATTCAGGTCCACGGCGGCGCCGGCTACGTCGACGACCATCCGGTCGAGCGCTGGTTTCGCGATGCACGCGTCACGACGCTGTACGAGGGCACGTCGCAGATCCAGCAGCTGATCATCGGACGCGCCCTGACCGGGATCGACGCGCTCGTGCCGGACGGGCGCTGAGGCGGACCTCACGGACTGCGCCCCCGGCGCGTTTGATCTGCGTGGACTCGCTTCCCCCCTTTCAGCGCTTTCTCGACGCACACCGCGACGACGTGCTGCGCTTCCTCGTCGCGGCGGTCGGGCGCCACGACGCCGACGACGCCTTCCAGGAGACGTTCCTGTCGGCGCTACGGGCCTACGAGCGCCTGCGCCCGGACTCCAACCTGCGCGCATGGGTGCTGACGATCGCCCATCGCAAGGCGCTCGACGTGCACCGCGCACGCGGGCGGCGCCCGCTACCGGTTGCCGAGTTGCACGAGGAGGCACCCGTCGCGGGCGCCGGCCCGCCGCGCGGCCGTGCAACCGACGGCGACCACTGGGATCGGGTGCGCGCGCTGCCGCAGCGCCAGCGCGCGGTCCTGACGCTGCGCTACGCCGCCGACCTCACGCACGGCGAGATCGCGGCAACCCTGAACTGCAGCGAGGAGGCCGCGCGCCGCGCCGCCTCCGACGGCCTCAAGACCCTCAGACTGGAGCTGACCGATGTCCCTGCATCCGCCTGACCTGATCCCCGGCCACGCAGCCGCGCTCGCCGCGCGCACGTCCGCCCGCGCCGCCGACGAGGGCGTCGCCGAGATCGCCTACGCGCGGCTCGACGGCCCGCTCGGCCGGCTCGTGGCGATCTCCACGCCGCGCGGCCTCGTGCGGCTCGCCTACGAGCTCGAGAACGGGGGCCTGGATGCCGTGCTCGAGCACGTCGCCGTCCGACTGACGCCGTGCATCGTCGAGGCGCCGGGTCGCCTCGACGGCGTGCGGCGCGAGCTCGACGAGTACTTCGACGGCCGGCGCCGGGAGTTCGAGCTCGCGCTGGACTGGGGCCTCGTCGGCGCCGGCTTCGCCCGCCGGGTCCTGCAGGCGGCGATCGCGATCCCCTTCGGCGACACGAGCACCTACCGCGACGTCGCCGGCGCCGCGGGCTCGCCGAACGCCTACCGCGCCGCGGGCAACGCGCTCGGATCCAACCCGATCCCGATCGTCGTCCCGTGCCATCGCGTGCTCGCGAGCACGGGCGGCCTCGGCGGCTACACCGGGGGGCTGGACCGCAAGCGCCTGCTGCTGGAGATCGAGGGCGCCGGCGCGGGCGGCCAGCTCCGGCTGGCGGGGGACGCCGTGGACTAGCCTCACGGCCATGACCTCCGTCCCGATCGATCCCAACGACCACGATCGCTTTCTGCTGCGCCAGCGGATCAAGCTCGTCATCAACCAGTACGAG
>Ga0208736_1000333_pt1 | contig 14084 bp, 12 predicted proteins | sample AntDryMetagUQ255_FD_188090 | JGI IMG/M metagenome (GOLD analysis project Ga0208736, IMG submission 188090) | Polar desert microbial communities from Antarctic Dry Valleys - UQ255 (SPAdes) | ecosystem: Environmental > Terrestrial > Soil > Desert | place: Antarctic Dry Valleys | collected 2008-12-31 | reverse complement strand
CTTCATGGAGGACTACGCGCCCAACAAGATGGAGCTCGCCTCGCGCGACGTCGTCTCGCGCGCCGAGCAGACCGAGATCAACGAGGGCCGCGGCGTCGGCCCCGACGGCCAGGGGATCTACCTCGACATCACCGTCGTGCCGCGCAAGCGCGTGCTCGAGGCGCTGCGCGAGATCGTCAACATCGGGCGCGACTTCGCCGGCACGGACATCACCCGCGAGCCGATCATGATCCGCCCGGGCCAGCACTACATCATGGGCGGCGTGAAGACCGACTCCAACGGTCAGACGCCGATCCCGGGCCTGTACGCCGCCGGCGAGGTCGCCTGCGTGTCGGTGCACGGCGGAAACCGGCTGGGCGCCAACTCCCTGCTGGACACGCTGATCTTCGGCCGTCGCTCCGGCGAGCACGCCGCCCAGCGCGGCAGGGAGATGGCGATGCCCTCCACGCCGGCGTCGCGGCTGCGCGAGGACGCCGCGGCGATCGAGGAGGTAATCGCCCGCCCGCGCGAGGGGCGCCGCGTCTCGGAGATCAAGGACGAGCTGGGAGCGACGATGAACGAGCTCGTCGCCGTCTACCGCGACGAGGCGGGCCTGAAGAAGGCCTCCGAGATCGTTCACCGCCTCAAGGAGCAATCGGCGAAGGCGTACATCGACGACAGCGGCCGCGTCTTCAACCAGGACGTGCTCGCCGCGCTCGAGGTCGGCTACATGCTCGACTGCGCCGAGGCCACGATCGTCTCCGCGATCGAGCGCAAGGAGTCGCGCGGCGCGCAGTTCCGCCTCGACTACCCCGACCGTGACGACGAGCACTGGCTCAAGCACATCAACGTGACGCGCGGCGACGACGGCGAGCCCGAGATCTCCTACTCGCCGGTGACGATCACGAAGTGGGAACCCGAAGTGAGGAAGTACTAGGTGATTGCGGATGGCTGAGTTCACCCTGAGACTGCGACGCTACGACCCCGAATCCGGGGACGCCGCCTACTGGGAGGAGCACACCGTCGAGCTCGAGCCGCATCGCTCCGTGCTCGAGGGCATCCTGCAGGCCAAGAACCGCTACGACGGCTCGATCGGCATCCGCTGCTCGTGCCGGGCGGCGATCTGCGGCTCCTGCGGCGTGCGCATCAACGGCCAGCCCGACCTGGCCTGCCACACCCATCTGGGCCGCGCGCAGAAGCGCTCCAAGGACGGCGTCATCGAGGTCGAGCCGATGGGCAACATGCCCGTCATCAAGGATCTCATCGTCGACATGGAGGCCGTGCACTGGAAGAAGATCCGCCGCGTCACGCCGTGGCTGATCCCCAAGCAGCCGGTGCCCGAGCGCGAGTACATCGTGCCGCGCGAGAACATGGTCGACGTCACGCAGTCGATGGCCTGCATCCAGTGCGGCGCGTGCGTGTCCGATTGCCTGTCGATGGAGGTCGACCCGGAGTTCATCGGTCCCGCCGCCCTGGCCAAGGCCTATCGCTTCGTCGGCGACCCGCGCGACGACCAGCACTTCGAGCGCCTCGAGGACCTCGCCGAGGACCCGCACGGCATCTACGACTGCACCCACTGCTTTGCGTGCATCGACGCCTGCCCGAAGGGCGTCGCGCCGATGAGCCAGATCATGCGCCTGCGCCGCCGGGCCGGCAACGACTTCCACATCGAGGACCGCAACAACGGCGAGCGCCACGAGGCGGCGTTCGTCTCGCTGGTCAAGCAGTACGGGCTGCTCAACGAGGCCGAGCTGCTGCCGCGCTCCTACGGCGGCGACACCCCGCTGGCGAAGTTCAAGCCGTCGGCCGCCGCAGAGCTGGCAAGCTCGCTGCCGGCGATCGCGAAGGCGCTGCTGCGCCGCAAGGTGACGCCGGCCGCGGTCTTCAAGCCGCACAAGCTGCCCGCGGCGGATCGCAAGGCCGTCAAGGCGATCTACGACGAGGTCGAGGGCCGCGACGAGCGCTTGGAGTTCAACATCTACATCTCCGGCCGCGACGAGGATCTCCTATGAAGGTCGCCTACTGGCCCGGCTGCGTCTCGCGCGGCTTCACCCCCGAGCTGCACGGCTCGATGGCGAAGGTCGCGCCGCTGCTGGACATCGAGCTCGTCGCGCTGGACCGCGCCTCGTGCTGCGGCGCGGGCGTCATCGCCGAGCACAATCCCGAGCTTGCCGACACGCTGAACGCGCGAACGTTCGCACTCGCCCAGCAGGCCGAGGGCACCACGCTGATGATGAACATCTGCTCGACGTGCCAGGGCGCGCAGTCGGAGTGCCAGGAGCGCCTGGACGCGAGCGCCGAGTACCGCGCGCAGATCAACGAGAACCTCGCCGCCGAGGGCCTGTCCTACGAGAAGGGCCTGTCGAACAAGAACTTCCTCTGGCTGCTCGTCGAGGAGATCGGGCTGGAGGAGCTGCGCGCGCGCGTCGTGCGGCCGCTGACCGACCTGCGCGTCGGGCCGTTCTACGGCTGCTACATCGTGCGCCCGGCCGGCCGGCTCGGGATCGACGACACGCACCCGCGCGAGTCCTATCTCGGCCAGGTCATCGAGGCGCTCGGCGGCACGGTCACCGAATACGCCGGCTCGCACAAGTGCTGCGGCTTTCCGATCATCACGATGAACAAGGAGGCCTCGCTGAAGCAGGCCGGGCGCCACCTCGGCGACGCCGTCGACGCGGGTGCCGACTGCCTCGTCACGCCGTGCCCGCTGTGTCATCTGAACCTCGACCTGCAGCAGCCGCTGGCCGAGCGGGTCGTCGGACGCGACCTCGGCATGCCGGTCCTGCACCTGCCCCAGCTCGTCGGCCTCGCGCTCGGGCTGGCGCCCGCGGAGCTCGGCCTGCAGCGTCATGTCGTCAAGCCCACGTCGGTCATCGACTGGACGACGTCGGTCGTCGGAGAAGTGGGCGACCCCGCCGCCGCGCGCGGGTAGGCACGGGGCGTGGGACGCCTGACCGACGCGCTGCGCCGGCGCCTGAAGGCGGGCAGCGCGACGCCGCCGGCGACGCTGCCGGGTTTCGGGTCGGGTGAGGAGGCGGCGGTGGCCGCTGCGGCGCGAGCTGCACCGGAGCGGCCGGCTGAGCCTGAGCCGCCCGCCGAGGCTGATCAGCCCGGCGAACCCGAGCCTGAGCCCGAGCCAGCCGCCGAGTCCGAGGCCGGCGCGCGGATCGACGCGGCGCGGGAGCGGCTGCGGGCGAAGATCCAGCCGCCGCCGGAGACCGACTGACACTGCGGGGTGGGAGAGACCGAGAGGAAATCACCCGAAGGCCGGATCGGTCCCCTCCTCACTCCGCCGACTGACCCGGACGCGACGAAGGGGCCCCCCTGTAGGCCCCTTCTGCGTCGTACCCCTCTTCCGTCCCGTGGAAGTCTGTCCCCTGTGCCGCGCTCCGTGAGGACATGGTGGCCGATCGCCGCCGCGCGCTCTTCCCCCGCGCCGGGTGATCTTGGGGTGAGGCGGCTCACCCGGAGCCTGAATTCACCGAGGACCCGCCGCGAGGTCGGTGAACTAAGGCTTAAGGCGCGAGTTGCCGATAGGAGCCGGGTATGGACGAGCGCGGGCCTGTCACGGTGCTGCTCGCACGCTTCGAGGATCTGGTCGGCGCGGGGCTGCAAAGCCTGATCGCCGAGGACCCGAGCCTGCGGGTGATCGCCCACGACGTCGCGCTCGCCGATCTGCCCGCCGCGATCGCCGAGCACGCCCCGCGCGTGGCGCTGGTCAACTTCGGCACGTTGCGGGCGCCGGGCGAGATCCGCCGCCTGAACGCCGCCAACCTCGGGACGCGGCTCGTCGTGCTCGCCAACCACCCGACGCCCGGCGAATGCGCGCAGCTCATCGCGCTCGGCGCGACGGCCTGCCTGGGAAAGCGCGTCGAGGGCCGGGACGTCCTGAACACGATCCACCTCGCCTCGCGCGGGCTGCACGTGCTGCCGCACTCCACCCCGGCCACGGCGGACGGACCGCTGCTGCCCGACATCCTCACCCCGCGCGAGGCCGACGTCCTCGACCAGCTTCAGCTCGGCCGCTCCAACGCCGAGATCGCGATCGCGCTGTCGGTCAGCATCGAGACCGTGCGGACGCATGCGCGCAGCGTCTTTCGCAAGCTCGGCGTGAAGGGGCGCCGCGAGCTGGCCCGAGGCGCGGGTCGCGCGCACGAGTCGTTGTAGGACAGCGGCGCCTGCGGCGCAAGAGCAGCGTCGTGACACGGGTTGCGGTTGTCCCGCCTAGTAATTAGGTTCACCTAATTAGGTCTTCCTAACCCACCCTGGGGTGGCTTGGGGAGACCTTCATGCGATCCAGGGGGATGACGATGTTGCGATGGATCGCCGCTGCTGCGGCGAGTGGACTGCTGCTGGCCGGATGCGGATCGGATGACGACGAGGGAGCCACTGGCGAGCCGGCGGCCGCCGCGGCGAAGACCGCCGCCGCGACGACGTACACGCCGACCTCCGATGTGAGCGCCAACGCCGCTGTCGGCAAGGACGTGGCGGCGATCCGCGCGCTGCTCGAGCCCGAGGGGGCCGGCGCCAAGCCGGACTTCAAGGCCGCCGGCGTGATCTGGTCGAAGGGCAAGAACTCCGTCAAGGACGACGGGACGAACCGGACGCTCGCGAGCTTCGTCGAGGAGCATCCGGTCCTCGGACATGTCGGCGCGGCGATCGCGGGAACCGGCATCGCCAAGGGCCTCTCGGACGAGCAGCGCGTCGAGATGATCGACAAGGGCATGATCGCCACGCTCAAGATCCACGCACTCGACGAGTTCGGCGGCGCACAGGAGAAGCTCAAGGCCGGCGAGCTGGATCCGGAGGAGGGCGCGGTCCACAACGTCGACGAGGTGTGGGCGTACTTCGACGCCGAGGGCGAGGGTGTGGTCGCCACCGCCGCCAAGCGGGCGAAGGACTTCGGCCTGGGTGAGCACGAGCTCGGCAACGACGTCATCGCCGGCATCGTGGCGGCCCGTGACGCCGTCAAGGCGAAGGATGCTGCGGCGCTGGATGCCGCGGCCGAGCGCACGCGCGGCGCCATGAACCGCGTCTTCGCGCTGGCGGTCAAGAAGTACGCCGTCGAGGCGGTCAAGGCCGACGCGAAGGCACGCTCCGAGGGCCTCGCGTTCTCCTGGGGCCTGATCGGCGAGCTGTCCGACGCCGATCAGGGCACGATCGAGGCGGCCTTCGCCGAGGACGCGGGGCCGGACGCCGCCAAGACGGTCGCCGACACGCTGGACGGCGCAGCGGACAAGCTCGGGTTCGAGGGGCCGCTGCCGGCGTATCCGGCGGCAGCCGGCTGAGTCACGCGCCCGCCGGCGTCAGCCGGCGGGCGCGTCCCGTTGGGCAGCGAAGGCGAGCGCCTCCGCCGTTCGAGCCACGAGCGCATGGGACTCTCCCGTGAGCTCGCGCCACGTGGTCCTCAGGACGACGTAACGGCCCCGCTGCAGCGCGGCCGTCTTGCGGCGGTCGCGTTCGAGCGAGGACTTGGTCGCATGAAACGCGTAGGAGTCCAACTCCAGCACCACGCGATGGCGGCGCCAGAGCGCGTCGACCTCGAAGCCTTCAGCCCGCTCGTTGAACTGCGGCTGCGCGAGCTTCGCTGCGCGCAGCAGCGCGACGAGCCGGCGCTCGGCGTGCGAGCGGGTGAACGCGGACTCCTCGATCACCGCGCGCAGGGCGACGACGCCGGCCCGGCTGCCGGCCCGCTCGATCGTCGCCGCGATGTCGCGCTTCGTGACGAGGCGCTTGACCTGCGCCTGCTCGACGGCATCGGCGAGCTCACGGGGTGTGAGCTGCGGGGCGATCTCCAGGAGCGCGCGTGCTGGTGAGCTGACCGGGATGCCGCGGATGAACCGTCGTTCGCTCGCGGGGACAGGGCTGTCGTGGGTGCGAATGCCGCGCACGCGCACGCGGCGACCGGGAACGGTGACGTCGAGCGGTCCCGCGGGGGGCCGTCGAAAACCCTGCAACGCCGCGGAGGCATCGTGTGTGAGAAGCGCATCCTCGCCGCTCGCGAGCACGGCGGCCTGCGCCCGCGCAAGAAGGCCGGCGCCTGGAGGTCCCCAGAGATACACGCCTCGGTGTATCCAGTGCATTAGCCCGCGCTCGATCCGGTGCGCCTGCGCGCCGCGTCCGAGGCCGAGGGCGGCGAGCTGTTGGGAAGTGATGACCCCGTGCTGCCGGGCCGCCACCCGGCCGATCAGGAGATCCACATGCACAACTGCCGGATCGACATTCTCCCGCCGGATCTCCGTCAGAACTGCATGGCATACGTGCAGTTCTGCCGGCAATCGGGACCGGGAACGACGATCCGGCAGTTGTTCATCCGTGGCCACCCGCGCAGCATGTGGCGCGCAACCGCCCGCAACCCGCCGCGGGCGCACCTTGCCACACGCCCGGCGCCGTTCTGTGACGAACCGCGCGACCTACGCGGCAGACGCGCGTGTCCCGACGAGGCCGCGCTCGAGCAGCGCCTCGGCGAGCTGGACCGTGTTCAGCGCCGCGCCCTTGAGCAGGTTGTCGCCGACGACGAAGAAGTTCAGTGCACGGGGGTTGGCGAGGTCGCGGCGCACGCGGCCGACGGCGACCTCGTCGCGGCCGGCGTACTCCAGCGGCGTCGGGACGTCGTCGACGACGAGGTTCGGGAACGCGGCCAGGACCTCCAGGGCGCGCGCCACGTCGACCTCGCGGGCGAAGGTCGCCCGCACGGCGACGCCGTGGCCGACCATCACCGGCACGCGCACGCACAGCGGCGACACCGCCAGCTCCGGCAGCCCCAGGATCTTGCGCGACTCGTCGCGCAGCTTGCGCTCCTCGTCGGTGTGGTCGTCGTCGCCGAGCGTGCCGAGCAGCGGCACGACGTTGAACGCCAGCGTCGCGGCATGCACGGAGTGCGAGACCTTCGCCGCCGCGGAAGCGCCGTCGTCGCACAGCTGCGACACGTCCGACGCCAGCGGCGCGATCTGCACGGCCAGCTCGTCGATCCCCTTCTGGCCCGCGCCACCCGCGGCCTGGTAGCTCGTGGCGACCATCTCGAGCAGGCCGAACTCGTCGTGCAGCGCCTTCAACGGCAGCATCGCGACCATCGTCGTGCAGTTCGGGTTGGCGATGATCCCGTTATGGGCGTCCAGTGCCTCGGGGTTGACCTCGGAGACCACCAGGGGCACCTCGTCGACCATACGGAAGGCGCTGGAGTTGTCGACGACCACGGCGCCGGCGTCCACGAAGCGCTGCGCCCATTCGCGCGACCGCGTCGCGCCGGCCGAGAACAGGGCGACGTCGAAGCCCTGGATCGTCTCGTCGTCGAGCGGCGCCACGACGAGGCCCCCCTCGAGCTCGCGGCCGACCGATCGCTCCGAGGCGAACGGGACGACCTCGATGGCGGGGAACGCGCGATCGCGCAGCAGGCGCAGCATCACGGTGCCGACGGCGCCGGTCGCACCAACCACCGCGACCCGCAGGCCGCCGGAGCAAGCAGCGCTCATACGAACTCCCCGAACGGCCGCTCGGCGCGGATCGTCCCCTCGCCCGAGAGCTCGAACGCCGCGTGCAGCGCTCGCACGGCGCCGGGCACCGCGGAGCCCGCGATGACGCAGGAGATCTTGATCGGCGAGGTCGAGATCATCTCGATGTTCACGCCTTCGGCGCCCAGGACCGTGAAGACCTTGGCCGCCACGCCGGGATGGGACTTCATGCCGGCGCCGATGACCGACACCTTGCCCATCGCCTCGTCGGTCTGGATCACCAGGCCGAGCTCGTCGGCGAGCGGGGCCAGCGCGACGCGGGCGTCGGCCAGATCGGAGCGCGGCACCGTGAACGACATGTCCGCGACGGCGCCGTCGGTGACCGGCTCGTTCTGGATGATCATGTCGATGTTCACGTGCGCGACGGCGAGCGCGGTCGCGATCCGCCCGGCGATGCCGGGGGTGTCGGGCACGCCCTTGATCGTGACCCGGGCTTCCTCGTTGGAATGCGTGACGGCGGTGATGAGCGGCTGTTCCACGGTCTCCTCTTCTCCGACCACAACGGTACCCGGCTCGTCGGTGAAGCTCGATCGGCAGTGGATTCGAACCCCGTGGTTGCGGGCGTACTCGACGGAGCGCAGCTGCAGGACGCCGGCGCCGGAGGCCGACATCTCGAGCATCTCCTCAAAGGAGACGACGGGCAGCTTGCGGGCGTCGGGGACGATCCGCGGATCGGCGCTGAAGACGCCCGCGACGTCCGTGTAGATCTCGCAGATCTCCGCGCCGATCGCCGCCGCGAGCGCGACGGCGGTCGTGTCCGAGCCCCCGCGGCCGAGCGTCGTGACGTCCTTGGCCGTCGACACGCCCTGGAAGCCGGCGACGAGCACGATCGCGTCCTCGTCGAGGGCTTGACGTATCCGATCGGCTCGCACGTCTAGGATGCGCGCCTTCGTGTGTGACGTGTCCGTCACGATCCCCGCCTGTGATCCGGTCAGGGAGATCGCCCGGTGCCCCAGGTCGTTGATCGCCATCGCGCACAACGCGCATGACTGGCGCTCGCCGGTCGACAGCAGCATGTCCATCTCCCGGGGATCCGGGGTGGGCGAGATCTCCTGCGCATCGGCGATGAGCGCGTCGGTCGTCTTGCCGCGCGCGCTGAGCACGGCAACGACGCGATTGCCCGCCTCGCGCTTGGCGACGATGCGCGCGGCGGCGCGCTTGATCCGCTCGGCGTCGGCCACCGAGGTCCCACCGAATTTCATGACGACCGTGCCGGACATGAGCGAATCCGAGGGTAGCTGGTGCGGATGAGCCGCCTGTCGCCACAGGCGCGCCTGGCCGCCGTCGTGATCGTCGTGCTGCTCGTGGTGGGCGGCGGCGTCTACGCGCTCTTCCTGCGCGGCGGCGACGACGCACCGGTCCTCGAGGCCGGCTCGCGCTTCAGCGACAAGGGCGGGGGCGCCAGCGGGGCCCCGCTGGACCGGTCGGAGCTCCGTGCCGCCGGGTCGTCGCGCACGGGCGCTGACCCGGCGCCGCCGAGCGAGGACGAGATCAGCCGTTCCCCCGGCGCCGCCGCCGCCGGCCTGTTGCTGATCGGCTTTCGCGGCACGTTGCGCGACACACCGTTTCTCAAGCGGCTGGCAGCGATCCCCTACGGCGGCCTCCTGCTGACGGAGAACAACTACGAGCAGCCCCAGCAGCTCTCCGGACTGACCTCCAAGCTCCAGGAGGTGGCGCGCGAGGCGAGTCACCCGGCACCGCTCATCGCCGCGCGGCAGGAGGGCGGTGACTTCAACGCGTTCGGCAACCTCGCCCCCGACGGCCAGGTCGACGTCGGCGAAGGCAGCCGCGAGGCGATCACGAGCAGCGCCAAGACGACCGCCGAGCAGCTCAAGGCGCTCGGCGTCGGGGTGAACCTCGCGCCCAACGCCGACATCGCGGTCGCCGGCGGTCCCGGTCAGGGCCGCGCGTTCTCCGACTCGGCAGTGAAGGTCTCGACCGCCGTCGAGGCGACCGTCCGCCAGTACAACGACGCCGGCGTGGCGGCCGCCGTCGGCCCGTTCCCGGGAACCGGCGCGGCATCGCAGGACCCCAGCGCCGGGCCGGCACCGGTCGGCCTGTCGCTCGGGGCCCTGCGCGAGAACGACCTCAAGCCGTTCGAGGCCGTGGCCGGCGGCAGCGATCGCGCTCCGGCCATGCAGATGTCCAACGCGATCTACGCCGCCTTCGACAGCGTGACGCCGGCCACGCTGCTGCCCGAGGCCGTCAAGGAGCTGCGCGAGCGTCTGGGCTTCGACGGCGCGATCCTGTCCGCCGACCTCGTCGCGACGACCGCGACGGCGGGCGGCACGGTCGGCGAGGCGGCGGTCACGGCCTTGAACGCCGGCGTCGACATGCTGGTCATCCCCGGCGGGCGGGCGCAGCAGGACCAGGCCTTCCGTGCCGTCGTCGCGGCCCTGCGCTCCGGCTCCGTCTCGGCGGCTCGTGTCCGCGACGCGCTCGAGCGGATCGCGGCGCTGCGGCGGTTCACGCGCGACGCGCGCGAACCGGCCCGCGCCGCCGGCTGAGGCCTCGGGGCCCGGACCGGCGGTTACAGGCGCCGGCGGCCGGCGAACGCCTTGCCCAGCGTGACCTCGTCGGCGTACTCGAGGTCTCCCCCGACCGGCAGCCCGCTGGCCAGCCGCGTCACCACCACGTCCGGCGAGCGCTCGCGCAGGGTGTCGGCTATGTGCAGCGCCGTCGCCTCGCCGGTCGTCGTGGAGTTCGTCGCCAGGACGACCTCGCGGATCGGCTCGTCCGGGTTGCTCACCCGCCGGTACAGCTCGGCGATCTTCAGGTCGTCGGGATCGACGCCGTCGATCGGCGACAGCGCGCCGCCGAGGACGTGGTAGCGACCCGAGAACTCGTGCGTGCGCTCGACCGGGATGACGTCACCGGCCTCCTCCACGACGCAGATCACGCCCGCGTCACGGCGCTCGTCGGAGCAGATCCGGCAGCGCGGGCCGTCCGCGAAGTTGAAGCACACCTCGCACAGCGTGATGCGCTCCTTGACCTCGCGGATCGACTCGGCGAGCGCGGCGGCGTCCTGCGGCGACGCGCGCAGGATGTGCAGCGCGAGGCGCTGGGCCGTGCGCGCGCCCACCCCCGGCAGCTTGCCGAGCTCGGTGATCAGCCGGTGGATCGGTGGGGCGTACAAATGCGGTCCCGCCCGGCGCCTAGAGCCCCAGGCCGCCCAGCGCGCCGAGATCCATCCCGCCGGTGAGGCCGCCCATCCGCGTGGCGGCGAGCTCCTGGGCCTGGCGGATCGCCTCGTTGACCGCGGCGAGGACCATGTCCTGCAGCAGCTCCGGATCCTCGGGATCGATCGCCTCGGCCGCGATGACGATGTTCTTGACCTGCAGGTCGCCGGTGATCGTCACGGTCACCATCCCGCCGCCCGCCGACGCCTCGATCGTCTCGTTGGCGAGGGCCTCCTGGGCCTTCATCATGTCCGCCTGCATCTTCTGGACCTGCTTCATCATCTGATTCATGTTCGGCTGCGCCATCAGCTGGCCTCGCTCTCTGGGTGGATCTCCTCGGCATCGAACTCTGCCACGAACCGCTCGACCCACTCGCTGTCGGTCGGCGCGGCAGGCGGCGCCTGGGCTGCGGCGGCCTCCGCGCCGAGCACGTACGCGATCTGGGGCCGGGTGCCGCCCGTGAGCGTGCGGATCGCCTCGGCGACGCAGGCGCGGTCCTCGTCGCCGTCGGCCTTGCGCATGTTGTAGTCGACGCTCTCGGTCTCCGGCGCAAAGGCGACGGTGACCTGCGTGCCGTCGACGGCAACCGGCTGGGTGTCGGCGAGCCGGTGCGCGCACAGCGTGTTGCCCGAGCTCTTGAGCTCCTCGAGCACGGCGGGCCAGACGGCGCGCAGGGTTGCGAGGTCGAGCGTGACCGGGGCGGCCACGGCGACGGCGCCGGCCGGGGGCCGGCTGGGCGGCGGCGCCTCGGGCGGGGGCGCTGACCCCGTTCTGCCCGCCCCGGGGGATTGCGGCCCACCCACCCCCGGCGCCGGCTGGCATGGCGGCATCGCGGATTCCGGCGCCCCCGGCGGCACGGGCGCGGCGGTCACGGGCGGCGGGGCCGGCGTCGCCGTCGGCAAGCTGGCCGCCGCGGCCGCGGCGGCATGGCCGGCATCCGGCGCCGCCACCGCCCCGCGCAGCGCCGCCTCGAGGCGCTCGATGCGCTGCAGCAGCGCGTGGGTGGATGGGTCGATCGCCGGCGAGGCGGCCTTCACGAGGGCGAGCTCGAGCTGCGTGCGCGCATCCGAGCCGTTCTTCGTGGCGTCCATCGCCGCCGCCAGCAGGTCCAGCAGGCGCGCGACGGCACCCGTGCCGATCCGCGAGGCCTGCCCGGTCAGCCGCGCGTCGCGATCGGGTGTGATCTGCAGCTCCGCCGGCACCACGCCGAGCGTCTGGACGATCATGAGGTCGCGCGCGTGCGCCTCGAGATCACGGACGAAGCCGAGCGCGTCCCGGCCGGACTGCGTCAGCCGCGCGGCCGCCAGCAGTGCTGCCCGCGAGTCACCGCCGGCGATCGCGTCGAACGCGTCGAAGAGGAGGTCCGCGTCGGCGACGCCGAGCACCGCCAGCACGTCCTCGGTGGCGATGTGCAGGGAGGCCGACGCGTCGTCGGGGTCGGTCCCCGCGTACGTGACGAGCTGCTCGAGCGTGCCGAGCGCGTCGCGGAAGGAGCCCGTGGCGTGACGCGCGAGCAGGACCACCGCGTCGGGCGCGATCGCGATCTGCTCGGCCTGCGCGACGCGCTTGACGACCGCGGCGAGCTGCTCGACCGTCGGGCGCGCGAAGTCGAAGCGGTGGCAGCGGTCGACGACCGTCGGCAGCACTTTGGAGGCCTCGGTGGTGGCGAGCACGAAGACGGTGTTCGGCGGCGGCTCCTCGAGCGTCTTGAGAAACGCGTTCCACGCCTGAGTGGAGAGCATGTGCGCCTCGTCGAGGATGTAGACCTTGTGGCGGCCGGAGACCGGCGCGTAGACGACGCTCTCGCGCAGGTCGCGGATGTCGTCGACCGAGTTGTTGGAGGCCGCGTCCATCTCGATGACGTCGAGCGAGCTCGCCGAGGCGATCGAGCTGCACGAGGCGCATGTGCCGCAGGGCTCGACGGTCGGGCCATGCTCACAGTTCAGGCAGGCGGCGAGGATCTTCGCCATCGAGGTCTTGCCGGTGCCGCGCGAGCCGACGAAGAGGTACGCGTGGTGGACCTTGTCCTGCGTGACGGCGTTGCGCAGCGTGCGCACGACGTGGTCCTGGCCGACGACATCGGAGAACGTCCGGGGGCGATGGCGGCGGTAGAGCGAGGGGACCTCGGGCACGACCTCCGAGGATAGCTTCGGGGGCGGCCGGGCCGCCCCCGCCGAGCCGCCGGATACGGTCTTGCGCGATGGCTCGGATCCGCTTGGTGGCCGGGGTGCTGGTCGGCGCCGTCGCGCTGCGGCTGCTGGCCGGCCCGGGCCTGGTCAACTACGACACGCTCTATACGCTCGTATGGGGCCGCCAGCTCGCCCACGGCACGATCCCCGACCTCGAGGTGGCGATCGCGCCGACCCCGCACCCGCTGGCGAACCTCGCCGCGATGGCGCTCTCCCCCCTGAGCGCCTGGTCGAACGCCGGCCTGCACGGCGAGCTCGCCGCCACGGCCGTCGCCGGCTTCGCCTACATCGCGCTCGCGCTGCTGGGCTGGGTCGTGTTCGCCCTCGGCCGCGCGTGGTTCAACACCGCGGCCGGCGTGCTCGCCGCCGCGATCGTCCTCACCCGCGTGCCGGTGCTCGACTTCGGCGCGCGGGCGTACGTCGACATCCCGTTTCTCGTGCTCGTGCTCGGTGCCTTGCTGGCCGAGACGCGCCGCCCGCGGGCCGGGGTCCCGGTGCTGGCGCTGCTGGCGCTGGCGGGGCTGCTACGGCCCGAGGCCTGGCTGTTCAGCGCGGCCTACCTGCTGTGGCTGCTGTGGCCCGGCCTGCGGTCAGCGGCCCGCCGGGCCGGACCCTCGCGCTCGGCGGCCCTACGCGACGCGGCGCCGCTCGTCGCGCTGGCCGCAAGCGGCCCGCTGCTGTGGGCACTGCACGACCTGCTGCTCACCGGCAACGCGCTGCACTCGCTGACCGGCACGCGCGACAACGCCGCGCTGCTGGGCCGCGTCACCGGCATCGAGCACGTGCCCACGACGGTCCCGCGCCGGCTCGGGGAGATCCTGCGCGAGCCCGTGCTGCTCGCGGCCGCGGGCGGCGGTCTGCTGTCGCTCGCCTGGCGTCGCGACCGGCATGTGCGGCTCGCCGCGGCCGCGGGCCTCGCCGCGCTCGCGGCGTTCTGCGTGCTCGCCGCGGCCGGCCTGCCGATCATCACGCGCTACCTGCTGCTGATCGGCACCCTGCTGGCGATCTTCGCCGGCGCCGGGGCCTTTGGGTGGCTGGATCTGCTGCCCGGGCGCGAGCGCACGTGGTGGGCGCGCTTCGCCGTCCTCGCGCTCGGCGGACTGCTGTTGTTCGTGCCCAGCCAGGCCCACCGCATCGACCGCCTCGGCAACGCGCTGGCGACGCAGGAGGCGATTCAGGGCAAGCTCGGCGACCTCGTCGCCCGCCGATCGCCGCCACGGCCGGTC
>Ga0208736_1000332_pt1 | contig 14124 bp, 11 predicted proteins | sample AntDryMetagUQ255_FD_188090 | JGI IMG/M metagenome (GOLD analysis project Ga0208736, IMG submission 188090) | Polar desert microbial communities from Antarctic Dry Valleys - UQ255 (SPAdes) | ecosystem: Environmental > Terrestrial > Soil > Desert | place: Antarctic Dry Valleys | collected 2008-12-31 | reverse complement strand
TCGGAAATCGGACTCGTGCCGATGTCAACGTAACGCGCGATTTGCTGCGGCATCAGGCTGTAGCGAATTCTGGTTTTGCCTTTCGGGTCAATGCTTGTCCAATAATCGTCGCGGACGGTTTTCGTTGCAAAAGTTCCTTTGGCATATTCCATCGTCGCAAATTCACGAACAAGAAACGCCGGATTGTCGCACACGAACGAGTCAGCCGAAAGGTCGGCGTTGCAGCCGATGTCGTAAGTCCAGTATTTCGCGTCGCACTGATTCGGCTCTAACTTCGCGCCGAGTTTTGCTTGATGTTTGCGAATCGAATAAGCGATTTCTTCAATGTTGACGAAGACCGTCAGCGGATTCGAGCCGCCTTTGCGCCGCGCCACATAACAATACTGGCACGAACTCAAGCAACCGTTCGAATTCGACGCAGCGATATAATCAGCCGAGCGACCATTTTTCTGATGCGTCAAACCGGACTTGATTCCAAGCACTAAATTCTCGCGCTTATTGCGCATCCAGTCGCCCGCGTCGGCGTTATTGAGCTCAGGAATTTTCCAGTGCGATTCGACCTCGATGATTTCCGCATCAGGAAACCGGCTAATAATATTTTCGGCATTCGCGCGCCAAAGAAAGTCACCGTAAATACTGCGCTGAACGAAAATCCTCTTAAAGTCAAATTTCATAACGTGTAACTATTAGTGTTATTTAGATAAAATTTCGGGCGTTCGGGTTGTAACTTGATTGCCGCTGATTTACTATTTGCTACACAATTTAATCAATAAAACAAAAGGAAAAAATTCTATGGCTGAACTATTTAATCAAGAGATTTTCACGGGCGAACACATTGTCGTCACCGGCGGCGGAACGGGTTTGGGCAGAGCGATGGCAATGCGTTTTGCGACGCTCGGCGCGGCGGTGACGATTTGCGGAAGACGCGAAGAGCCGCTGCTCGAAACGGCAAAAGAAATCAAAGACAACGGCGGACTTGCGACAGGTATTTCGTGCAATCTAAAAGAATACGAAGCAGTCGAAGCGATGATTGTCGAAGCCGAAGCGCGGCAGGGAAACATTACGAAATTAGTCAACAACGCGGCGGGAAACTTTCTCGCGCCGACCGAACAGCTTTCGCCGAACGGCTTCGACGCAATCGTCAAAACGAATCTTTACGGCTCGTTCTACGCGACGCAGGCGTGCGGCAAACGCTGGATTGAAAGAAAACATCAAGGCGCGGTGATGTCAATCGTGACGACTTACGCCGAACACGGAAGCGCGTTTCTCGTGCCGTCGGCGGTTTCAAAGGCGGGAATTATCGCGTTGATGAAATCGCTCGCGGCGGAATGGGGCGTTTACGGCATTCGCCTGAACGCGATTGCGCCGGGACCGTTTCCGACCGAAGGCGCGAATTCGCGCTTGATGCCGGACGAACGGCTGGCGGAGAAAATGTATAAATTGATTCCGCTCCAGCGTGTTGGCGAACACAGCGAACTAACCGATATGGCGGTTTTTCTGTTAAGCGATTTGAGTTCTTATCTGACGGGCGAAGTAATTTATCTCGACGGCGGCGCAAGTTTGACGAGCGCGGGACAATTCAATCTTTTCACCGAACTGCCGCGCGAGAAGGTAATGCAGATGTTTGAATCGCTGCGACCGTCAAAGAAATGAGAAACAAGAAGTGAGAAGTGAAAATCATCAACACTCATTTCTCATTTCTCATTTCTCATTTCTCATTTCTCATTTCTCACTTCTCATCTTTTCACCTGTATCGTCTTCGTCTCTCAAACGGATTTTCTTGCTGCGCGAATTGTTCAATTGCCCGGTTCATTTTGCCGCTTTCGTCAAAAAGCGGAATCAGTTGCGCGTTCGGAGCAAGAAATGCGGCGCGAAGTTCAACGGGACGCGAACCGGCGCGGTTGATTACTCTGACGCTTGTTCCTCTGACTTCTTCGATCCAGCGCGCAAATTCTTCGGCGTTGCCGACGGTCGCCGAGAGCAGCAGCAGGCGAATGCGCGGCGGCGATAAAATTATCGCTTCTTCCCAGACGTGACCGCGGTCTTCGTCCGCCAGATAATGCGCTTCGTCTAAAATTACAAAATCCGTGTTGACCTGTTCGCCGCTTCGCAGAGAATCGAAAAGCTGGTTTCGGTAAATCTCCGTCGTGCCGACAATTAAAGGCGCGTCGTGGTTTTCTTTACGGTCGCCCGTCAGAATCCCGACGTTCGCCGCGCCGAATTCTGCGGAAAATTCCGTGTATTTTGAATTTGTTAAAGCCTTGAGCGGTGTCGTATACCACGCGCGTTTGCCGTCGGCTAATAATCTTCTGATTTCCTCACGCGCAATCCAGGTTTTGCCGCTGCCGGTCGGCGCGGTCACCAGGACATCCTGAGTTTCGACGGCTTTTAATGCTTCGATTTGAAAATTGTCCGGGACGAGCGGCTGCGGTTCGGGCGTTCCGATGCCTTCGAGCAACTTTTCGAGAGATTTACGATTGGGAGCAGATGCCGACGAGCCGGAATTAGCGGAACTTTCCGGCGCAAGTTCCCGTTTAAAGTTACGTTCCTTTTGGCGATTGACATCGGAACGAGCATTTTTGCGGTTATCTTTTCGACGATTTTTATCTTTGAACGGACGCGCCATTAAAGACAGGTTAAAGGTTTCAGGTTTGAAGTTCAAGGCTTTAAGCCAAGAGCGTTTTAACTTAAACCCTGAAATTTGAAACTCAAATAAAGATAACCTTTCAATCGGCGGGCGAAAATGATAAAATGCCAAAAGTTTCGCAACGGTTTCGCGCCGCGTCGCATCTATAATTTTCGGCATTATTTTTGATTTATAGAATTTTTTACAAAGTATTATGCAACAGCAAGACAAAGAACTTTTTCAAGATTACGAGATAAGAAATTGGAATTATTCGCCGAGACTTTATAAAATTCTCGCAGGCGCGGCGGTGTTCAATTTGCTGGCGGTTTTCGTGATCGGACAAGCGGATATATTGACGACGAGAGGTTGCGACAGTCCGATGGTCAGCCGCGTTTGTCAGGTGATTGATACGATTTACATAGGCGGCAAGATGCTTGGAACAGACAGCGAATTTGTCAGCAAGGATTATGAAAAAAACGAGCTTGACGACGCCGACATCACATACATTGACGTGTCGGGCGTAACGCCGCCGCTCACTTACCCGGAAGGTTATTTTGCGATTGCCAACCCGGAAGACCAATTTGCGGCGATGCAGAATCCGGCTGATTTTTCGATGACAAATCCGATTCCGGGTATTCCGGGTTTCCCGACTAATCCGGCTATAACGGGCGGCACGGATTTGCTGGCTCAGCCGCAGGTTACGCCGACACCGAACAACAACGCGATTACTGGAGTAGTTCCCGATAAGCCGTTCTCGATGAGCGACGATAATCCGATTGCGACGACTCCGCCGGTCGCAGGCATTAAAAGACCGCGCGTTTACAGACCGAAGCAGCCGAAAATAAATAACCGTTCGCCCAGGACGCTGCCGAATTTCGACGACGAACTGACGGCTAAAAATCAGAAGGAAAAAGAAGATAAACCGGCGGACAAAAATCCGATTCCGGTAGAAAGCGACGCGGTTAAAGAAGTTGAAATTAATAAAAAACCTTTTGAGGAATTGGGCGACAACTTAAACGTCAAACTGGCGAAAAAGGAAGTTGATTTGAGCAAACCGTTCACGGTCGTTCTCGACGGAACGATTGCCGCCGACGGTAAACTTGATTCTAAAAAATCAAAGTTCGTCAAATTTGAAGGCGACGAGCAAATGGTCAACGTCGCCAAAGAAGTCATCGAAGCGGTTGGCAACAGCGGTTTTCTCGGATATTTGAAAAACATCGGCGTTGATAAAGTAAAATTTACGCTTGTGCAGGACGACAAACAAATTCTCGTCAGCATCGTTTCGTCTCAAAAAGACGACAATCAAGCTAAAAGCCGGGCGAGTTCATTCAACGCGTTGCTTTCGGGTTTAATGTTCGCCGACGCAAACGGGTTGAGAAAGTTGGACGAAAACAGCAAAACGCTGGTGAAAAATTCAAAGGTCACGAGCGACGGGAAAAACTTCGTCTTCAATTTCGAGCTTCCAAAACCCGCCGCGCAGGATTTGATAAACCGCACTTTGAAGGAACGCGCGGAAAAGAAAGCCAATCAGCCGAACAGCAGTGCTGACATAAACAGTAATTCAAACGCAGTTTTGAACAAATGATTAGACGAGAGAAAAACAATTCGATAATTTTCCTCACGACGCTCTCCGTCTATCTCGGCTTGGTGCTGGTCGGCGGCGCGATGCCGTCCGTTTTAGCGCAGGCGGCTACAACCAGAAATTTTAATGTTCAAGATGAAATTGAAGTTAAAGACGATTTAGATAAAAAGCCGCCTGATGAAGAATTAGATTTTTCGGGCGCGCTCAAAAGCTATTTTGAGGATGTTGAAGACCTTATTGAAGATTTCCAGAAATATCACCGGAATAAAAAGTTTGATTTAGATTCAGAGAAATTTAATTTTGAACGACATACGGGAATCGGCTGCAACATCGGCGGACAGGCAGTTGTTAATGGAGATTTCGTTAGAAAAATTGATCATCGCGCGGTTGAACGCGCTATTGATTCTGCCATTTATGATTTTAATGACTGGGAAATTTTTTCGGATTGTTTACCTACTGAGACGTTCAAAGATAATTTTACAAACCGCTACAAATTAAAAGTTTCCTACGATACATCTGAACTCAAGATAGAAATTTCCGCGCTGAAACGGACAAACCAAAGAGCGGATTATTTGACGGAAAGATTCAAACAGTCTTACGGATTATATGAAGTTGACGAAGAAAATGCACTCGTCAAATCAATCTACCAAAACACCTTTATAAACTCCGAAAACAATCAGGTTTTCATCGTGACGCGCCTGCCGCGCGGCTCGCTTGACGAACTTCTCAAGCAAGACGCGAAGGCTGAAAGTAAATAGTTTTATACTTCAAAACCAACCTTCCGTTTTCCTTTTCCCGCAAAATCTGTTTTTATGAATAGTTGCTGATGGCAAATCAGCCGCTTTGTTATTGTTTTTCGGCGACGAAGAAAATGTCGCATATATTGAGGATAAGAAAATGGCTTTAGTAGATAAATTTTTTAACAAAATCCTGGGCAGCAATACCGACCGCTACCTGAAAAAAATCGCGCCCGCCGTTCAGGAAATCAACTCGCTTGAGCCGAGTGTGCAGAAACTTTCCGATGAAGAATTGAGAGCGCGAACCGATAAATTTAAAGAGCGAATTCAAAACGCGCTCGACGGAATTGAAGACAAAACGGAACGCCGCAAGCGCGAACAGGAAATTTTGCACGAGATTCTGCCCGAAGCGTTTGCGACCGTGCGCGAAGCGTCCGTAAGAGTGACGGGAATGCGGCATTTCGACGTGCAGCTTATCGGCGGACTCGTTTTGCACCAAGGGAAAATTGCCGAGATGCGGACGGGCGAAGGTAAAACTTTGGTTTCAACTCTGCCCGCATATTTGAACGCTCTCACGGGGCGCGGCGTAAATGTCGTAACGGTCAACGATTATCTTGCCTTGCGCGACGCGGAATGGATGGGCAAGATTCATACATTTTTGGGCTTGACCGTTGGCTGTATCCAAAACGATATGGACGATTACGCCAGAAAAGAAGCCTATGCCTGCGATATTACATACGGAACGAACAACGAATTCGGCTTTGATTATCTGCGCGATAATATGAAGTTCGACCCCGATCAACTCGTTCAACGCGACCATTATTACGCGATTATTGACGAGGTTGATTCGATTTTGATTGACGAAGCCCGAACACCTTTGATTATCTCCGGCGCGTCGGACGAAGCGACCGATAAATACTACGTCGCAAACCAAATCATCCCGAAATTCGAGCGCGGGCATAAAGACGAAGAAACGAAAGTGACGACGGGCGATTACCTGCTCGACGAAAAAAATCATTCATCCGTTTTGACCGAAGCCGGTGTCACGAAAGCCGAAAAACTGCTTGGCGTTTCCAATCTTTACGATCCGGCGAATATGGAATTTCTGCACTGCGTCGAGCAAGCCTTGAAAGCACACACGCTTTACAAAAAAGATCATCATTACGTTGTGCAGGAAGGCGAAGTCATCATCGTTGATGATTTCACCGGACGCCTGATGCAGGGTCGCCGCTGGTCAGACGGTTTGCACCAAGCCGTCGAAGCCAAAGAAGGCGTGAAAATCGAAAGGGAAAATCAAACGCTCGCTACGATTACTCTGCAAAACTATTTCCGAATGTATGAAAAACTTTCGGGAATGACCGGAACCGCCGAAACCGAAGCCGAAGAACTCGGCACAACTTACGGCTTGGACGTGATTCTCGTGCCGACGAATCGCCCGATGATTCGTGAAGACAATTCCGATGTCATTTACCGCACGCTGCCCGAAAAATGGAACGCGATAACCGACGAAATCAAACAACTGCACGATAGAGGTCAGCCGGTTTTAGTCGGCACGGTTTCGGTCGAAAATTCCGAACTCGTCGCCGAACGCCTTAAAAAAATCGGCATCCCGCACAACGTCTTGAACGCGAAATATCACGAGCGCGAAGCGGAAATCGTCGCGCAAGCCGGGCGCAAAGGCGCGGTGACCATCGCCACGAATATGGCGGGACGCGGAACGGATATTATCCTCGGCGGCAATCCCGAATTTCTGGCGAATGATTTTCTCAAACGCAAGGAAATCAATCCTGATGAAGCCGCGCCCGAACAATTTGAAGAAGAATTGGAAAAGGCGAAACGGGTTGTTGACGCGGAACATAAAGAGGTCGTCGCGGCAGGCGGGTTGCAAATTTTGGCGACCGAACGCCACGAATCCAGACGCATTGATAATCAGCTTCGCGGACGTTCCGGTCGGCAAGGCGATCCGGGCGCGACGCGGTTTGTTTTATCTCTGGAAGACGATTTGATGCGAATTTTCGCGGGCGACAAAGTGCGCTCGATGATGGAATGGCTCGGAATGGAAGAAGGTGTCGCCATCGAATCGAGAACCGTGTCGAAACAAATCGAACGCGCGCAAAAGGCGGTCGAGGCGCGTAACTTTGAAACCCGAAAACACGTTCTCAAGTATGACGACGTGATGAACAAACAACGGGCGACAATTTACGGTCTGCGCCGTCAATTGATGATGGCACCCGAACACCGCGAATATCTCATCGGCGAAACCGGCGTGGCGCGTGATTTATTGGCGGATTTAACGCATCAATACTTAAATCCGCAGGTTGCGCCCGACCTTTGGGACATCGAAACTTACGCGGCGGAAATTGAAAGCATCTACGCGGTTGACCCGGCGGTTGACGCGGGCGTTGATTTTAATAAATTAACCGCCGACGAAATCGAAGACGCGATTTGGAAAAAGGCGGTCGAGAATTACGACGAAAAGGAAAAACTCGTCGGCAGCGAACAACTGCGCGGCTACGAGCGATACATAATGCTCAACATCATTGACTCGCAGTGGAAAGACCACCTGCTTTCGATTGACCATCTCAAACAGGGAATCGGCTTGGTCGGCTATGGACAGAAAGACCCGCTCGTCGAGTATAAAAAGCAGAGCTTCGATATGTTTCAGGACTTGCTCGACCGCGTTGACACGCAAACGACCAAAGCGTTATTCAACCTCGAAGTCGTCGTCAAAGACGAGCAGGAAGAAATCGAAAGGTTGGAACGCCTCGAAAGACAAAGAGCGCGGCGGCAAGCGGCGGGAATGGCTTTCACCGGCGCGATGTCAACGGCGGGCGTAGCAGGCGAAGATGCCAGAAAATCAACTCCGTTCGTCCGCGAGCAGCCGAAGGTTAAAGCAAACGACCCGTGCTATTGCGGTTCAGGAAAGAAATACAAAAAATGCCACGGCGCGGGAATTTAGTTAAGGCAAAATGATAAAGGCGAAAGGTTAACTCTCGCCTTTTCTTGTGTTAAAAATATTCTGAATTAGAATTTTAATTCAGAATGCTTGCAAAAAGACTCCCTATGAAAACGTCATTTTTAATTTTTGTTTCCCTTCTTGTATTTTCATTCACGGCTTACGCTCAAACGGCAACCGACCGCGACAAAGGAATAGAAGTTTATAGACAAGGCGAATACGAAAAAGCCGCGCAGATTTTACAGGAAAGCGTTAAATTAGAGAAAAAAGACCGTTTAGCGTGGCTTTACTTGGGAGCGTCTCTTGTCAAATTGAAAAAAGACAGCGAAGCCGCCAAAGCGTTTCGGAAAACAAATGTAGTTTACAAAAAGAATGTGCCTGTCTATGAAAGACCATTAAAGATTATTTCAAAACCGCCTGTCGCATACACTGAGGCGGCGCGGAGAAATCAAGTGTCGGGAAACATAAAAGTAGCTGTCGAATTCGGCGCAGACGGCAAAATCGGGTTTGCATTTCCATTTCAAGATTTGCCCGACGGATTGACTGCAAATGCGATTGACGCCGCCAAATCCATTAAATTTGAGCCAGCCGTCAAAGACGGAAAATCAATTACGGTCGTATCAGTTATCGAATATAGTTTTTCGAGGTTTTAAAGCGCTGTGCCAAGAGAATGTAAGTTCAAGCGGTCAGCTAAGACTAAAGGTGAGAAGTTATCAAACTTCTCACCTTTTTTGATTGATTAAAGGCTCGCCGAGCGGCAAATCAACTGTCAGCGGGCGATGGTCGGAAATGCGGTCTTTGACGATTTCACTGACTTCGGTGAAGGTGCGCCCGAAATGCGGAGCGAAGCGGTATGAACCTTGGTCGTCCGTCGGTTTTTTTAAATCGGCGGGTTTGACGAAAATCCAATCGAGTTTGTATTTGCCGACGAATTTTATCGGGCGTTTGACTCGGTAAGTATTGACGAACCCTTTGCCGCCGCGCTCGTTTGAGTTGGCGAGCGTTTTATGCTTGTTGTTGTAGGAACGATTCTCGCCGCCGCGAAAATCGAACGCGCCGCCGTCGGCGAAGCGGAAATCTTCGAGCGTCGAGAAAAATTTTCGCTCTGCATTCGGCATTACAAGCGGAATGTGGCGCACGGTCGGGTCCGATTGCGTGCGCCAGAAAGTCAAGCCGTCCAATACAGTGTCTTCAATCAAGCCGAAACCGAGCATATAGCCGATTCCCATTTTAATCCAATAAGCCGGGTTACCGTAGCGTTTGGCGAGTTCGCGGCGAATCGAAGTCGGCGTTAAATCCGAACTCGAAGTGTTCATATCGCCCGCGACGACGACCGGATGATGCGATTCTTTTATTAAATTAAGTAGTTCCTTGAGTTGTTTGACGCGGTTCGTTGATTTGGTGCGATTTTCCAGATGCGTGGCGGCAATGGTTACGCGCCCGTTCGGAAACCGCTCGTCCGCGATGTCGGCGAGCAGCGTGGCGCGTCCGCCGCGCCGGACTTCGCGCAGAGTTTCCTCCAAAAAAACTTTGCCGGCGATTTTTCGTCTTCCTTTTTCCAAAAGACTCGCGCCGTTTTTCTCGCTTTGATACCAATCGTAAGGTTGATTGACAAACGGCACGAGCCGCACGTTTTCGAGCGGAAAACGGCTCAGGACGGCGACTCCGTGCAAACCTTTGTAGCGCGACGAATCAACTTTAATAATTTTGGCGAGTTCTTTTTCCGGCACGCCTTCCGCTGCCGTTTCCTGGCTCAGGTGAACCGGACTGAGTTCGACGAACTGTACGCCGAATGCGTAATTCATCTTTAACCGCGCGGCTAGATCGGCGGCGACATTGCGGTAATCCGTGCGCTTCATTCCCAAATCCACTTCGTTAAGGACAATCACGTCCGCCGCCCGCAGCATCGCGGCTTGGTCAATTGCCATTTGACGTTTGTCGCTGCCGACCGGAAATTCATCTGCGTTCAGCATCGCCGCAAACTGCGCCTCGCTGCCGAAGACCGCCGCCATTGCTTCATATTCCAAACCGCGCTCGATATTCCATTGCGCGACGCGCAGAAATTCGCCGAGTTGCGCCGATTGCAAAAATCGCGCGGGCGATACGTTCGGGTAGGAATTATCCACAAACGGAGTCGTCAGCAATTTATTCAGCTTCTCTTCAAGCGTCGGCGAAAGCGTCTTTTGCTCGTAAAGCGTCGTCAGTTCCGCGTAAGAAAAAACGGCGGGTGAGGACGTTTTTGCGCTTGCCGAGGTGCAAAGCAAAAATGCTGATAATAGAAACAAAAAAACCGTCGTCGCCTGGATTTTGTAAACCTTGTTTTTAATAAGTTCAATGGTCAGGGAAATTTTCACAGGTCTTGTTTCGGGAGAGCTTATAACCTAGAATTTGTGTAAGGATAGTTTATGAAATTCATATTTGGCAAGTTTGCGATGATTTTTATTACCCTTTTATTTTGCTTCGGTCTCGCCTTTGCCCAAGCCGAAACGGAAATGGGAATCGGGCTTTACGGAAAAGGCGAATACGGGAAGGCGGTCAAATCGCTGCAAAAGGCGGTCAAGGAAAATAAAAAAGATCGCCGGGCGTGGCTGTATCTTGGAGCGTCTTTCCTCGGACTGAAAAAGGAAAACAAAGCCGCTGCCGCTTTTCGGAAAGCCCGCGGTATTCGACTGCCGGAGATAGAAGATAAAGATGAATCGTTTAAAATCATATCGAAGCCAAAAGCCGAATACACGGTTGAAGCGCGAATGAATCAAGTTCAGGGAATAGTTTCGGTCGCCGTCGAGTTTGGCGCGGGCGGTTCGATAAATTTCGCCCTTCCGCTGAGATGGCTGGATCACGATTTAACCGAAAATGCCGTCAAAGCGGCTCGTCAAATTAAATTTGAACCGGCGATGAGAAACGGTAAGCCCGTGTCAGTCATCAAAATTGTTGAATATAGTTTTAGTCTTTATTAAGAATTTTGCGAAATTCGCGCTCTGCAAATAATGCCGACCGTCATTAAAGCCGAAAATTTATCGAAACTCTACTACCTCGGCGGCGCAAAGTCGGACTCTCTGCGCGACGCGGTGATGAGCTTCGTCAAAAAACCGTCGTTCTCGAAAGAAAAAGACGAACTCTGGGCGTTGCGCGATGTCAGCTTTGACGTGCGCGAAGGCGAAACTGTGGGAATCATCGGCAACAACGGCGCGGGCAAATCAACGCTCCTGAAAATCCTTTCGCGCATCACTAAACCGACTGCTGGAACGGTTGAACTGCACGGGCGCGTCGGCTCTCTTTTGGAAGTCGGTACGGGTTTTCACAACGAACTGACGGGACGCGAAAACATCTTTTTGAACGGCGCGATTCTCGGAATGAAACGCAGCGAGATTGAAAGACAGTTTGATGAAATCGTCGCTTTCTCGGAAGTCGAGAAATTTCTCGACACGCCAGTCAAACATTACTCGTCGGGAATGTATATGCGTCTGGCGTTCGCCGTCGCCGCGCATCTCGACCCGGAAATTCTCATCGTGGACGAAGTTTTAGCCGTCGGCGATGTGAGTTTTCAAAGAAAATGTTTGAGTAAAATGAAGGATGTCAGCCAATCGGGACGTACCGTGCTGTTCGTCTCGCACGATATGTCGGCGATCACGCGCATCTGCACGCGGGCGATTGCTTTAAGCAGGGGCAAAGTCGTCTTGGAAGGCGGCGCGGCGGAGGTAGTCAGCGATTATCTACACTCCAATCTCGGCATTTCCGCCGAACGCGATTTTTCCGGCGAGGCAAATGCGCCGGCGAGTGAATTCGTGCGTTTGAAGCGCGTCAGAGTCGTTAACGAAAACGGCGAAACTCACGGCTCGCACGACATTCGGCGCAGAATCGGCATCGAGGCGACCTACGAAGCGTTACAGTCAGGACAAATTCTATTGCCGAATTTCCAGATTTATAATCAAGACCGCGTTCATCTTTTTACCGTGCAGGATGTCAGCCGCCAGTGGCAGCGGCGCGAAAAGGAGCGGGGCGAATACACCAGCACGGTTTGGATTCCGCCGAACTTGATGGCGGAAGGCTCGTTTTTCATCAACTTCGCCGTCGTCACTTACCTGCCCGCGATCCGTCTTCATTTCAACGCGATTGAGACGGTTAGTTTCGACATCGTTGATTCGATGGAAGGCGACACGGCGCGCGGCGATTTCGCCGGAAAAATGGACGGCGTGATTCGTCCGATTCTTGATTGGGAAACTTCTTTTCGGAGCGAATAAACTTTATGTTTTCGATCAGCGACGCGGTTCAAAATTACTCAAAAAATACCCGTTATAAGCGCATTTACCAAAAATATCAGAATTACACGATGATTCCTTTTGAAAATTTTGCGGCGAATCTTGAACTCTGCGAAAAGTTCAAAGAAATGCAAGGCTGCGTCATCGAATGCGGCGTATGGCGCGGCGGAATGTCCGCTGCGATGACGGAGGTTTTGGGAAACGAGCGAACTTATTATCTTTTCGACAGCTTCGAAGGTTTGCCCGATGCCAAAGAGATTGACGGAAAAGAGGCTTTGCAATGGCAAAAAGACAAAAACGCGCCGAACTATTTCAATAACTGCACCGCCGAAATCGAGTTCGCTCAAGAGGCAATGTCGCTTTCAAAAGCCGACAAAGTTGAAATCATCAAAGGCTGGTTCAACGAAACATTGCCTTCCGCAACAATAAACGAACCGATTGCCGTTCTGCGGCTCGACGGCGATTGGTATGATTCGACGATGGATTGTATGGAAAATCTGTATCCGAAAGTGATTGAAGGCGGGCTTGTTTTGATGGACGACTACTATTTTTGGGACGGTTTTTCCAAAGCGATTCACGATTACTTATCGAAAAACAAGCTGCCGGTGAGAATTAGTCAATGGAACAATTCAAATTTATATTACCTGCTCAAAAAATCATAATTTTAGATTATCGCCCTTCGTAGAAAGCAATGGGAAGCATCGAAAATCAAATCGAGAAAGAGTTTCTCGCCATGCCTCTGAAACCGCAGACGATGGGTTTTTACTCGGTGCGAACGGCGATTCTGGCGAGCGTCAAAGATGAAACCGAGTCTTTCTACGGACAGGTTTTAGATGTCGGCTGCGGCTTTATGCCGTATCGAAAATTAATTGAGTCTAATCCACAAGTGAAAAAATATGTCGGGATGGATTTGGAAAAACCGACTTATTACGGACACGTCGAGCCGGATTTAAAGTGGGACGGCGAAGCGATTCCGCTGGCGAACGACAGTGTGGATTGCGTGATGGCGACGGAATTTTTGGAACATTACGCCGAGCCTGAAAAAGTTTTAAAAGAGATTTGGCGGGTGTTAAAACCCGGCGGCAGATTTTACGCCACCGTGCCTTTCGTCTGGAATCTGCACGAAATTCCCTACGATGAATATCGCTACACGCCGTATTCGCTAGAAAGACATCTTGCAAATGCCGGTTACAAAAATATCGAAATAAAAGCTCTCGGCGGCTGGAATCGCGCCTTCGCACAGATGATCGGTTTGTGGCTTACTTTTTCAAAAATGAATCGCTTCACGCGAACTGTTTTGCGGTATTTGCTGTTTCCTTTTTACGTTTTGCTGATAAAAACCGACGGAAAAACAAACGGCTTCGACGGGTACGAAAACTCGATGTTCAGCGGCTTGAGCGTGACGGCTGATAAATAAATTTTATGAATCGAATACTTTTTATCGGTCACGAAGCCGCTCGGTCGGGCGCGCCGATTGTTCTGCTGTATTATTTGCAGTGGCTCAGAGAAAAAAGACCCGATTACAAACCGGATTTGCTGTTGTTGCGCGGTGGAGATTTGGAAGAGGAATATCGAAAAGTCGCCAATGTTTATTTACTTCCGAACGATGACAATCCGAGTATTTTTCAACGCGGAATAGCGCGTTTGAAAAAAAAAGCTAAAATCAAAACTAAACTTCCGCGGCTTGCTCCATTTGATCGGAGTTATGACGTTGTTCTAGGAAACACGATTGTTTCGCTTGAGTATTTGAAGTTTTTTAAGCGTCAAGGCTCGCATACAATCTGCTGGCTTCACGAACTCGAATACGTCATCAAATCATTTTCCGAGCAAAAATTCATCGAATTGTCCGAACACGCAGACCGATTTATCGTCGTTTCAAAAGCGGTTGAAAATATGCTGCGGCAGTTTGGAATTAAAAAAAAAACGCATCTTGTTTACGAATTTTCAAAGACTGATTTGAAAGT
>Ga0208736_1000331_pt1 | contig 14128 bp, 16 predicted proteins | sample AntDryMetagUQ255_FD_188090 | JGI IMG/M metagenome (GOLD analysis project Ga0208736, IMG submission 188090) | Polar desert microbial communities from Antarctic Dry Valleys - UQ255 (SPAdes) | ecosystem: Environmental > Terrestrial > Soil > Desert | place: Antarctic Dry Valleys | collected 2008-12-31 | reverse complement strand
GACATCGAGGTCGTGGGGGAGGGCGCGCGAACGGCTATCGCGCTGCACGGCCGGCTGGCGGCGCTCGGCGTCGAGGTCGACATCTCGCTGACGCACTCGAAGGTCACGGCGGGCGCTGTCGCGCTGGTGCGGTGAGCGGGGCGATGCAGACGCTGCCCGGCTGGCTCGACGCGCTCCCCGGCGCCGATGCGATGCGCGCCATCGACCGCTGGGCGATCGAGGAGCGCGGCATCCCGTCGCTGGACCTCATGGAGCGCGCCGGGTCGGGGTTGGCGCTGACCGTCGATCGGCTCGTGCCACGCGGCATCATCGCCGTCGTCTGTGGGACGGGCAACAACGGCGGCGACGGCTTCGTCGCGGGGCGGCTGCTGCGCGAGCTGGGCAGGCGGGTGCGCGTGCTGACGCTTGCCGGCGCCGGTGAGCACCGCGATGACGCCGGCGAGAACCTGCGCCGTCTGGAGGGCGAGCACGAGCCGTTTCAGGCGGCCGCGCTGGCAGGCGCGGCCGTCGTCGTCGACGCGATCCTCGGGACGGGCTTCCACGGCGAGCTGCGCGGCGTCGCGCGGGACGCGATCGAGGCGATCGCGGCATGCGAGGCGGTCGTCGTCAGCGCCGACGTCCCCAGCGGCGTCGACGCGTCCAGCGGCGAGGCGGCGCAGGTCAGCGTGCGCGCCACGGCGACCGCGACGTTCGCCGCCGCCATGCCGGGCCACTGGATCGCCCCCGGCAAGCAGCTCACCGGCGAGCTGCACACGATCGACATCGGGATCCCGGCGGGCGCACCGGCCGACGCGGACGTCGGGCTGATCACGCGGCGCGTGCACGCGCTCGTCCCGGGCCGCGGCGCCCCGAGCACGAAGTTCAGCTCCGGCCGCGTCGTCGTCGCCGGTGGCTCGCGCGGGCTCACGGGCGCCGCCTGCCTCGCCTGCGAGGCCGCGATGCGCGCCGGCGCCGGCTACGTCACGGCGCTCGTGCCCGGCTCGCTGGAGGCGATCTACGAGCTGCGCCTGCTGGAGGTCATGACGGGGGCGCTGCCCGACGAGGACGGGTCGCTGACGCTCGCGGGCGCCGGCGAGGCGGTCGAGGCCGCGAGCGCGGCGGGCACGCTCGTGCTGGGGCCTGGCATCGGGCGCAGCGCGGGCGCCTTCGCGTTCGCGCGCGAGGTCGCCGCGCGTGCGCCGGCGACGCTGCTGCTCGACGCCGACGGCCTCAACGCCCATGCGGGCGTGCTCGACGAGCTTGCGCGGCGCGGCGCGGCGACCGTGCTGACACCGCACGCGGGTGAGCTGGCCCGCTTGCTGGGCTGCACGAGCCGTGACGTCGATGCCCGGCGCCTGCACTGCGTGCGCGAGGCCGCGAGGCGGGCACGGGCGGTCGTCGTGCTGAAGGGCGACGACACGATCGTCGCCGCGCCCGATGGCACCGCGGCGGTCAACGGCCTGAGCTCGCCGGCGCTCGCGACCGCCGGCACGGGCGACGTGCTCAGCGGGGTCATCGCGGCGCTGCTGGCCAAGGGCCTGGAGCCGTTCGCGGCGGCCTGCGCGGGGGTGCGCCGACACGCGGCCGCGGGCCGCCATGCCGCCGCCGGGACCGGACCCGACGGCGTCATCGCCGGCGACGTGATCGCCGCGCTGCCGCGGGCGCTCGACGGCGATCCACAGCCGGTCCCATGAATGTGCGGGCGCTCGCGCGCGTCAACGTCGCGGCGATCGAGCGCAACGTCGCCCGCATGCGCCGCGAGCTCGCTTCCGGCGCCGCGCTGTGCGCGGTCGTCAAGGCCGACGGCTACGGCCACGGCGCGGTCGCCGCCGCGCGCGCCGCGCTCGCCGGCGGCGCGCGCTGGCTGGCCGTCGTCGCGGCGCAGGAGGCCAGGACGCTACGCGACGCCGGCCTCGGCGGCCCGATCCTCGTGATGGGCGCGCTGACGCCGGGCGAGCTCGACGTCGCGCTGGCCGCCGGCGCCGACGTGGTCGCATGGGACGAGTCGTTCGTCGCCGCCGTGGCGGCACGCGGCGGCGGAGCGGTGCACGTGAAGCTCGACACGGGCATGGGCCGCCTGGGCACGCGCGACAGCGGCCACGCGACGCGCGTCGCCGAGGCCGCCGCCAGCACCGCCGGCGTGCGCCTCGCCGGCGCGATGACGCACTTCGCCACGGCCGACGAGCGCGGTGACGCGTTCTTCGGCGAGCAGCTGGCCCGCTTCAGCGCGTGGGTGGCGCCGCTGCGCGCCGCACACCCGCAGATCGTCGTGCACGCGGCCAACAGCGCCGCGACCCTGCGCGATCACGCGGCGCACTTCGACCTCGTGCGCGCGGGGGTGGCGATCTACGGCCTCGATCCCTTCGGCGAGGATCCGCTGCTGCGCGAGCTCGAGCCCGCACTCGAGCTTCGCTGCAGCGTCGGCGCGGTCAAGGCCGTCGCGCCGGGCGAGAGCGTCGGCTACGGGCGGCGCTTCGTCGCACAGGCGCCGACGCACGTCGCGACCCTGTCGATCGGGTACGGCGACGGCGTGCGCCGCGCCCTCACGAACAACGCCGACGTGCTCGTGCGCGGTGCGCGCCGCGCGCTCGTCGGGACGGTCAGCATGGACAACGTGACGATCGACGTCGGCAGCCCCGCCGCGGCAGCGGTCGGCGACTGCGCCGTGCTGATCGGCGCGCAGGGCGGCGAGCGCATCACCGCCGAGGAGGTCGCGCGGCGCCTGCAGACGATCAACTACGAGGTCACCTGCGGCCTGCTGGCGAGGGTGCCGCGCGAGCATCACCGCGACGGCGAGCCATGAGCGATCCGGTCGCGGCGGCGCGCGAGGCGCTCGCCGGCTGCTCGGCGTGGCTCGTCGGCGGCGCCGTGCGCGACCGCCTGCTCGAGCGGCCGACGTCTGACCTCGACCTCGTCGTCGAGGGCGACGTCGGCGCGGCCGCGCGGATGCTCGCCCGTGCCCTCCGAGGGCCCTCTTTTGAGCTCTCCGACGAGTTCGGCGCTTGGCGCGTGCTGGCCGCCGACCGCTCCTGGCAGGCCGACCTGAGCCCGCTGCGCGGCGGATCGCTGCTCGCCGACCTGGCGTTGCGCGACTTCACCATCAACGCGATGGCGCTGCCGCTGCACGGCGGGCAGCGTGTCGATCCGCACGGGGGCGCCGCGGACCTCGCCGCGCGGCGCCTGCGCGCCGTGGGCCCGCGCGCGTTCGCCGACGACCCGCTGCGGGCGCTGCGGCTCGTGCGCCTGGCAGCCGAGCTCGAGCTCGAGCCCGAGCGCGCCACCAGCGACCTCGCGCGCGAGCAGGCGCCGCGCGTGGCCGCCGTCGCCCAGGAGCGGGTTTTCGCCGAGCTCAAGCGGATCCTCGCCGGCGACGCAGCCGTCCGCTCGCTCGAGCGCATGGACGCGCTCGGCCTGACCGCGGCGATCCTGCCCGAGCTGGCGGCGCTGCGGGGCGTCGACCAGAACCGCTACCACCATGCCGACGTCCACGATCACACGATCGAGGTCCTCGAGCGCACGCTCGCGCTGCAGGCCGACCCCGCCGCCGTGTTCGGCCGCGAGGACGCCGCCGGCGTGCGCGCGCTGCTCGGCGAGCCGCTCGCCGACGATCTCGACCGCGGCGTGGCGATGCGGATCGGCGCGCTGCTGCACGACGCGGCCAAGCCCGCGACTCTCGGCCGCCGTGAGGACGGCTCGCCGACGTTCCTGGGTCACGATCGCGAAGGGGCGCAGATGGCGCGCGACGTGCTCACGCGGCTGCGCGCGAGCGAGCGGTGCAAGGCGCACGTCGCAGCGCTCGTCCGCCACCACCTGCGCCTCGGCTTCCTCGTCCACGAACGGCCGCTGTCGCGCCGCGCGCTGTACGGCTACCTGCGCACCTGCGAGCCGGTGGAGGTCGACGTCACGCTGCTGTCGGTCGCCGACCGCATGGCGACGCGCGGGCGCAGGGCGAGCGAGTCGATCGCCAAGCACCTGGAGCTCGCGCGCGAGGTGCTGCCCGCGGCGCTCGCGTGGCGGGCGGGAGGGCGCCGCACGCCGCTGGTGCGCGGAGACGTGCTCGCCCGCGCGCTGAAGCTTGACGACGGACCGCAGCTCGGGCGCCTGCTGGCCGCGATCGACGAGGCCCGCTACGCCGGCGAGGTCAGCACGCGCGACGAGGCCCTGGCGCTCGCGGCGCGGCTGCGCGAGTCGTGAGCCGCGCGACCCACTAGCCTTCGCCCCGGTGCCGGAGATCGCCGCCAAGGACTGCCTCTTCTGCCGGATCGCCGCCGGCGAGCTGCCGGCGATGATCGTCGACGAGGACGAGCGCACGATCTCCTTCATGGACATCCAGCCCGCCAGCCGCGGTCACGCCCTCGTGATCCCGCGCGCGCACGCCGCCGACGTCCATGCGATCGATCCCGACGACCTGCGGGCCGTCGTCGTGGCGGCCCAGCGGCTGGCGGCGCGGGCGCGCGACGTCCTCGGCGCCGACGGCGTGAACCTCCTGAACTCCAGCGGCGCGGCCGCGTGGCAGACGGTCTTTCACTTCCACATGCACGTGATCCCCCGCTACGAGGGCGATCCGCTGAGGTTGCCGTGGGTCCCGGCCGCGGGCGATATTGACGCGATCGCCGCCGCCGGCGCCGAGCTCGCGCAGCCGTCCTGACGCGGCGCCCGCCGGGTCCGCGCTCGAAATCGGTCATGCTCCAGGCGTGCGTTCACGTCATCTCACCGTCGCGGGCCTGACAGCCGCGGTCACCACGCTCGCCGTCGCCGGCGCGTTCGCGGCGGCGTCCAAGACGGTCTCGGTGCTCGACGCCAAGGACGACGTCAACGGTGCGCTGGATCTCCAGGGGGCGTCGCTGAAGCGCGCGTCCGACGGGCGCCTGCGAGCCGTGGTCACGCTTGCCGGCAGGGTCGATCCCCGTGCCATGCTCGCGGGATCCGGGCCGCCGGGGTCGGTCTGCCTGAAGGTCTGGACCGACGATGACGCCGATCCGGCCACGACGCCGCCGGACCGCCTGGTGTGCGTGACGCCGCGAACCAAGGACGAGCTGCGCGCGAGCGTCTACGAGCAGGACGCGCTCGGGCTGCCCGCGCTCCTCGGCTCGGCGTCCGTGCGCGTGAACAAGAGCTCGCGCAGCCTCGTGGTGCGCGTCAGGCAGAGCCTGCTCGGGCGCCCGGACCGGATCCGCTTCGCCTTCGAGTCGACGCGTCCGGGCTGTGAGCGCATCAGCTGCATCGACGCGGCGCCCGACAAGGGCGCCGTGCGCCGCTTTCGCCTGCGCTGACGGCCCGTCAGGCGGGTCGCCCGCCGCGTTCGAGCGTCAGCAGGCGATAGGTGTGGCCGCCGCCCCGCACCACGAGCGGCATGAGGTACGCCGCGACGGCGTTCATCAGCAGGGCGTCGGGGGCGATCACGCGCGCGAGCCGTGCCAGGCGCGGCGCCGATACGAAGCGCTCCGCGATCGCGGCCAGCCGCGCGAGGTTCGGCGCGATCTGCGCGGTCAGGTCGAGCTCCTCGGTGACGCGCAGGCCGGCGCGCCGCGCCGCGTCCTTCCACGCCGGCAGCGCCTGGGCCGCCGAGACCGCCATCGCCCGCTCGACGGCGACCGTCGCCTCGCGCACGATCGCCGGCAGTCCCTCGAACGCGGCGGTCCTCCATCCGTCGACGACGACGAAGCGCCCATGCGCGCGCAGGACGCGCGCGACCTCACCCAGCGCGCGCGGCAGGTCGGTGGCGTGGCACAGGCTCTCGACGACGTAGACGCAGTCCTGCGTCGCGTCGCCGAGCGCGAGCGCCTGGAAGTCGCCGACGGCCGCGCTGGCGTTGGGAAGGCCCGCGAGCGCGCTGCGGGCGCGCCTGACCTGCGACGCGACGAGGTCGACGCCCTGAAAGCGGCTCGCGGGGTTGCGCCGGGCGAGCAGCCGCAGGTTGTAGCCGTTGCCGCACGCGAGCTCGAGCACGTCGCAGTCGCGGGCCGGCAGGCGCTCGTCGACGAGCAGCGCCTGTCCCTCGTAGCCCGCACGATCGAACGTTCCGCCCGGGTTCAGCGCCATGTGCATCGCGCCCTGCTCGGAGTGCACATAGCGATAGCCCAGGCGTGACCGTGCGTAGTAGCGGCGGATTCCGGCCGTCGTCTGGCCCTGACCCTCCAGGCGCGAGACGTCGAGCAGGCTGTCCAACCGCCGCATCCGCCGCTCGATCTCCGCCAGCAGCTCGCGCTCTGTCATCGCCGGGGTCTACTAGATGCCCTGGCGGCGCATGCCGCGCACCGCCAGGGCGCCGAACAGCAGCACGAGCCCGGCAACGGACACGAGCGCCGGCCACGTCGCCGCCCACGTGACGTCGCCGACGAATCCCTGGCGCACGCCCTCGAGCACGTGCGTCACCGGGTTGACGTCGGCGATCGCGCGCAGCCAGCCCGCCAGCAGCTCGCGCGGCGCGTAGGCCGTCGTGAACAGCACGGCGACGAACGAGCCGATCTGCATCAGCGGCGCGGCCTGTTGGGTGCGAAAGCGCAGCGCGACGAGGGTCGCGTAGCACGCCATCGCGGCCGCCAGCCCCATCACGAGCACGGCCGCGAGCGACAGGCCGAGCAGGCCGGGCCAGTCGACGCCGAACGCCAGCGCGACGATCAGCAGGAAGCTCGCGGGCAGCAGCGCGCGCAGGCTCGCCGAGGCGACGACGCCCGCCAGCAGCAGCGGTCGCGGCGCGGGCGCCAGCAGCATCCGATCGAACCATCCGCGCTCGATGTCGCGGGCGAGGTTGACGCCGGTCGCCGCGCCGGTGAAGCCGGCGCCCTGCAGCATCCCGACCGGGAGGATGAACGCGAGGAAGCTCACGCCGCCGTAGCCCTCGAGCGACGCGGCCTTGCCGAAGACCGCCGCCAGCCCGAGCATGAAGATCGTCGGGGCGAGCACGCCGGGCACGGCGCCGCCGGGCACGCGCAGGATCTCGTTGAGGCCGCGGCGCATGAGCGCGCCGACGGTGCGCAGCCCGGCCTTCATGCGTCGCGCAGCCTGCCGCGCAGCGCGAGGATCGACAGGCCGATCGCCGTGGCCGCGATCGCGGTCGCGGTGAGCAGCCCCTCGAGCACGGGCAGCGCCTCGTTGGAGAACGCGATCGGCTGGCGCATGCCGTCGGCGATGAACGACAGCGGGTTGTACCTCGCGATCACGTCTGCGGGCGCGGACAGCAGCTCGAGCGGAAAGAACGCCGACGAGATGAAGAGCACGACGAACACGAGCGGGAAGATCCCCTGCACGGTCGACGCGCTGCGGGCGCGCAGGGCGATCAGGACCCCGATCGCGCCGAAGCCCGTGCCCGCGACGACCCCGATCGCCAGCACGCACAGCACGCCGAGCGCGCCGCCCTTGATCGACGCGCCGAAGATCAGGCCGAGGACGAGGAAGTAGACGACCTGGATCGCGGCGATGACGCTTGCCGCGAGCACGCGGCCGAGCACGATCGCGACGCGCGGGGTGGGGGAGGCGACGAGGCGGTCGAAGAAGCCGCCCTCGATGTCGAGGGCGACTGCGATCCCGGCGCTGACTCCGCCCAGCAGCAGCGACTGCAGGATCGCGGCCGCGAGCTGGTAGTCGAGGAACCCGTCGACCGCGGGAAAGCCCTCGAGCTCGCGGGTGGCGCCCAGCCCGCCGACGTTGATCGCGAGAAACAGCGACGGGAAGATGACGAGCGGCGCGAGGAACTGCGGCTTGCGCAACGCGTTGACCAGCGCGCGCCGTGCGAGCGCGACGACGGACCGCCTCACACCGTCTCCGCCTGAGCCTCCGGCAGAGGCATCCGCTCGGCCTGCGCCCCATGGTCGTCGGCGCCTTCGAGGTGCTCGCCGGTCTTCTGCAGGAAGACGTCGTCGAGCGTCGGCTGCTTGAGCTCGAGTTCGGCGACGGCGAAGCCGGCGTCGTCGAGCGCGCGCAGGATCGGCGCGATGTCGGCCGCGCCGTGCTCGAGGGCGATCGACAGGTGACAGCCCTCCGTCACCGGACGGTGGTCGCCGAAGCGCGTGACGAGCTCGCGGGCGCCCTGCAGGTCGGAGCCCTTGGCGAGCACGAGGTCGAGGTGCGGGCGACCGACCTCGGCCTTCAGCGAAGCCGGCGTGCCCTCGGCGACGATCCTGCCGTCGGCGATGATCCCGAGCCGGTCGGCGAGCTGGTCGGCTTCCTCGAGGTACTGCGTCGTGAGGAAGACGGTCGTGCCCTCGTCGCGCAGGCGGCGGACCTCGGCCCACAGCGTCAGCCGCGAGGTCGGGTCCAGCCCCGTCGTCGGCTCGTCGAGGAACAGCACCTCGGGCTCGTGGATCAGGGCCATCGCGAGGTCCAGGCGCCGGCGCATGCCGCCGGAGTACGTGCCGACGCGACGCGCGGCGGCGGCGGTGAGGCCGACGCGCTCGATCAGCTCAGCGCCGCGCGAGCGCACCGAGCGCGGGGCGATGGCGTGCAGCGTGGCCTGCAGCTCGATCAGCTCGGAGCCGGTCATCAGCGGGTCGAGCGCGGCCTCCTGCAGCGCCACGCCGATCCGGCGGCGGACCTGCGCCGGCTGGGCGGCGACGTCGAAGCCCGCCACGCGCGCGTGGCCGCCGGTCGGGCGCAGCAGCGTCACGAGCATTCGCACGGTCGTGGTCTTGCCTGCGCCGTTGGGCCCGAGGAAGCCGTAGACCTCGCCCGCGGCGACCTCGAGGTCGATGCCGTCGACCGCCTTCAGGCCGCCCTTGAAATGCCGTTGAAGCCCGATGACCTCGATTGCCGCGATCCGGGAACACTATTGCACGCGCAACTTGTTTTGCCTCCAATCCGCAACAACGTCAGCGGCTTCGTGTTGAATGCTGGCATGAGACGCCACCCCACAACCACAAGCGTCGCCGTCGCAGCGCTGGCCGTGTCGCTGGCGCTCCCCGCGCTGGCCTCGGCGAAGCTGACGGAGCTTGGAGCGCTCGCGGACGGCGTCCGCGGAAGCTGCCCCGACAACTGCCAGGCGCTGACCCGCACGACCGGCTACCAGGCCAAGGTCGGCCCCGACCGCGAGCTGTACCAGGCCCCCGCCGACGGGCGCATCGTCGCGTGGTCGGTCGGGCTCGGCAAGCCCGGCCCCAAGCAGACGGCCTTTTTCGAAGAGCGCTACGGCGGCGCCTCGCAGGCGGCGATCGTCGTGCTCGAACGCGGCAAGAAGCTCAGCCGCACCGTCGTGGGGAAGGCGCCGCTGCAGAGGCTGACGGACTACTTCGGCCAGAACGCGCAGTTTCCGCTCGCCCAGAGCCTGCCGATCAAGGAGGGCCAGTACGTCGCGCTGACGGTCCCCTCGTGGGCACCGACCCTGCAGATCGGCCTGGGGACGGACACCTCGTGGCGCTCGAGCCGCGCGCAGACCGGCTGCCTGGACCTGACGACGCAGTTCGCGCTCGTCGGCAAGCGCTCGTCGGCCTTCTTTCGCTGCCTCTACAAGACCGCGCGCCTGACCTACAGCGCGACGTTCATCAGCAACCCGACGACGGCCTCGGCCGACGCGAATCCGGACGACGGCGGCTAGGTGGACGGCCCACTAGCGCCCGGGGCGCGAGTCAGCAGGGTGGGCCGGCGCCGGGGTTGTCGCGGCAGAAGTTCTGAAAGTCGCCGTCGCCGGCCTGCGCACCGCCGGTCGGCGGCTCCTGCGTCCCGGTGTCCGTGCCCGCGCCGCCGGTTGCCGGAGCCTGGGGCACGGGCGCAGGAGGCGTGACGGGCGCCGCAGGCGCGGCCGCTGACGGCGGCGTCACGGCACCCCCCGCGGGGGTCGTCGCCGTGGTCGTCGTGGACGTCGTCGAGGTGGTCGACGCGTCGTCCGGGGGAAGCTCCGTGGTCGCGGTCGGGATCGTCAGGTCGGGGGTCGTGCGCGGAATGTCGCTCGACAGCTCGTCATCGGCGCCGCACGCGCTCAGGGCGCCGCCCAGGGCGACGGCGGCGAGCAGTACCGCGCAGCGCGGGCGCATGTCGCGAAGCGGTCTCAGGCGATCGGGTCCATGCGCCGGTCGCAATGAGGGCAGTCGTTGAGATCACGCTGAGCGAGCTGATCGCACCAGTTGCAGAAGCGCAGGCACTCGACCGCCCACGGCAGCCGGGACCGCGACGGCGCCAGCGGCAGCACCTTGCCGACGATCTCCATCGGCTCGCCGCTCTCGCGATCGACGTACACCCGGTTGGGCTCGCCCTCGACGAGGATCTCGCGACCGCTGGACGGCGTCCGCAACCGGTAGCGCTGAGCGTCCGACACGGCGCGAACCCTACCAAGCCACACCGCCGAGACCGCCGCGCGAGCGCGGCCGCGCGGTCGCCGCGGCCCCTCCCGGCGATGCGCCCGAGGGTTGCAGCACGCCGCCCGCCGGCTCGGATAGAGTCCCGCGCGCCCATGAGCCGAGCACCGCTAACGAGGAGAATTCTCGGCCTGGCCACCGGCGGGATGCTGGTCGCCGCACTCGGTGCCTGCGGGTCGGACGCCGTCCCGCAGAACGCGGACCTCGTCGCCGGCAAGAAGGCCTTCGTGAAGTCCTGCGGCTCCTGCCACGTGCTCAACCGCGCCGGCACGAAGGGCAACGTGGGGCCGAACCTCGACGATTCGTTTCGCACTGCGCTGAGCGAGGGCTTCGGCCGCGACACGGTGCGCGGGGTCGTGCTCCAGCAGATCCTGCATCCTGCACGCCTGCCCAAGAAGGACCCCGCCTACATGCCTTCAAAGCTCGTCGAGGGCAAGCTCGCCAAGGACGTCTCGGCCTACGTCGCCAGCGTGAGCTCGCTGTCGGGCAAGGACGCAGGCCGGCTGGCCTCCGCGGTTCCCCTCGCGGGCGCCGGCAAGCCGGCCGTCGCGAAGGACGGCAAGCTCGAGCTCCCCGCCGATCCCAACGGCCAGCTTGCGTACCTCACGACGAAGGCCATGGCCGAGGCGGGCAAGGTCGAGCTGATCTCCGAGAACGAGTCCTCCACGCCCCACAACATCGCGATCGAGGGCAGCGGCGCGATGGAGATCGGCAAGGTCGTCATGAACGGCGGCGTGTCGAAGATCTCCGTCGACCTCAAGGGCGGGACGTACACGTACTACTGCTCGGTCACGGGCCACCGCGAGGGCGGCATGCTCGGCAAGCTCACCGTCAAGTAGCTCGCCCACCCGCGCGCCGGCAGGGCGCGGCTGCCGTCCGTCAGAAGATCGCCTTGACGATCACCGACAGCAGCACCGCGACGATCGCGATCGCGACGACCCGCAGCAGAAACGAGAACGCCGCCTGCTCCGATTCCCAGGGCTTGCGCATGCGACCGATCCGCCGCGCGCGACGCTAGAGGATGTAGATCGTCGTGTACACGACGATCCACATCACGTCGACGAAGTGCCAGTAGATGCCGGGCACCTCGACGCCGTGGTGGTGCTCGGGGCTGAAATGCCCGCGGAAGGCTCGCACGGTCACCATCACGAGCAGGGTCAGGCCGATGAAGACGTGCGCGCCGTGCAGGCCGGTGAGCCCGTAGAAGATCGTGCCCTGCGCATGCTCGGCGGGGGAGAAGCCGATGTGCACGTACTCGTTGATCTGGATGCACAGGAACGTCAGGCCCAACAGCGAGGTGAGGAGCATGCCGGCTCTGAGCCCGAAGCGGTTGCCGTTCTTGATCGAGGTCTGCGCCCAGTGCATCGTCAGCGACGAGCTGAGCAGGATCGCCGTGTTGACGCCGGCGATCGCCACGGGCAGCTCGGTGTCCCCAAACGGAAACCAGCGATGGCCGTCGGCGACGAAGCGCACGAAGAAGTAGGCCGTGAAGAAGGCCCCGAAGACCATGATCTCCGAGACGATGAACAGCAGCATGCCCAGCAGCTCCGGCTCGACGCGCGAGCTGCGGTTGGCCGCCGGCGGCCCGTGGTGCTCGTGATCGTCGTGATGATCCAGCGCGACGGAGGCGCTGATGCCCGCAGCCTCCATCAGGGCGTCTTTCCGGCCGGCTCGTGCTCGGCGACGATGTGCTCGACCTCGATGTTCGAGGCCTTGCGCACGCGCGAGATCAGGTCGGCGCGCATCCAGCCCGAGCGCGTCTCCGGCAGCGTCGAGATGATGACCCGCGACACGCGGTAGAACTGCAGCGCGTTCATCGTCGCCGTGTACGGATCGGGGTCGCCGATCATCCCGGCGACGAGCAGCCCCTCGCGGCGCATGCGGTCCAGCGTGTTGCCCAGCCGCGCGCGGGCGACGGCCGCCGAGCGCCCGTCGCCGTGGGCCTGCAGCGGGACGACGACGATGAAGAGCATGTCCTCGGACTCGGCGGCGATCTCCTTCATGCGCGCACGCAGCACGCCGCGGCCGGCCGTGACGTTGGCGACGATCAGCGTGAGCTCGAACGGCAGCCCCTCGGCGTCCATGTCGGAGACGACGTGCGTGACGGGCGCGCCCGCGGCATCCTGGATGCGCTCGATGAGGTCGCGCCGCAACCAGCCCGAGGAGGAGTGCGGCAGCGTCGAGATGATGACCTCGTCGGGGTGGTACTCCTCGATCGCGTCGATCGCCGCGGTGAACGGATCCTCGTCGCCGAGCTCGCCGCTCGCCACGACGTCCTCGCCGCGCAGGTAGGACAGCGTCAGGTCGAGTCGCACCTGCGCGGAGTCGCGCACGGCATCGTCGTAGATCACGTAGCCCGATCCTGGCTTGGTCATCGGGATGACGAGCGTGAAGCTCGTGTCGGGCTGCTGTGCGCGCTCGCGCACGAGGTCGAGCAGCTTGGCGCCGGCGATGGTCTGGTTGGCGACGACGAGGATGTGGGGCATCAGTGGCCCTCGTCCTTCGTCGCCGTGGAGCCGGCGCTGCCGGCCGTCGCCGTGGCGCCCGCCGGCGTCGGAACCTCGGCACCGCCCTTCAGGACGCCGTGCACGGCACCGGGCACGCCGTACTCGTAGGGCCCGCCGACGACCGTCGGAACCGCGTCGAAGTTGAAGATCGGCGGAGGTGAGGTGACCTGCCACTCGAGCGTCAGCGCACGCCACGGGTTGGAGTCGGCGTGCGGGCCGCCGCGCCACGAGGCGACCATGTTGTAGGCGAACACGAGCGCGCTGAGGCCCAGGAAGAAGCTCATGATCGTGATCGCCATGTTCCAGCCGGCGAACTTCTCGGCGTAGTCGGCGACGCGCCGCGGCATGCCCTGGACGCCGATCACGTGCATCGGCCCGAACGTCGCGTTGAAGAAGACGAACGTCGTCCAGAAGTGCAGCTTGCCGAGGCGCTCGTCGTACATCCGCCCCGTCATCTTCGGGAACCAGTAGTAGACGCCGGCGAAGATCGTGAACAGCGACCCGCCGAACAGCACGTAGTGGATGTGGGCGACGATGAAGTACGTGTCGCTGACGTGGATCGTCACCGGGATCACGGCGAGCATCACGCCCGAGATCCCGCCGAGCGTGAACATCGTCAGGAAGCCGAGCGCGAACAGCATCGGCGTATCGAGATGCAGCACGCCTCGCCACAGCGTCGCCAGCCAGGAGAAGATCTTGATCCCGGTCGGGACGGCGATGATCGCGGTGGTGATCATCATCGGCACGCGGATCCAGTCCTGCATGCCCGAGACGAACATGTGGTGCGCCCAGACCGTGAAGCCGAGCACGACGATCGCCAGCAGCGAGAAGGCCATCATCCGGTAGCCGAAGATCGGCTTTCGGGACTTCACGGCGAGGATCTCCGAGACGATCCCGAACCCGGGCAGCATCATGATGTAGACCGCCGGGTGCGAGTAGAACCAGAAGATGTGCTGATACATCAGCACGTCGCCGCGGCCGCTCGGATCGAAGAAGTTGAAGCCCAGCGCGCGGTCGAAGAGCACCATGAACTGCGAGACCGCGATGAACGGCGTCGCGATGACGACGAGCAGCGAGGTCGAGAAGTTCGCCCACACGAGCAGCGGCAGGCGGAAGAAGCTCATTCCGGGCGCACGCATCGTGATGATCGTCACGAGGAAGTTCAGGGCGGTGGCGATCGACGACGCGCCGGCGAACTGCACGCCGATCGTGAAGAAGACCTGCCCCTCGGGAGCCGTCACCGACAGGGGCGCGTACGCCGTCCAGCCGCTGGCGAACGAGCCGCCCGGCGCGCCGAAGGACATCAGCATCATGATCCCGGCGAGCGGCAGCATCCAGAACGACAGCGCGTTCAGG
>Ga0208736_1000329_pt1 | contig 14157 bp, 17 predicted proteins | sample AntDryMetagUQ255_FD_188090 | JGI IMG/M metagenome (GOLD analysis project Ga0208736, IMG submission 188090) | Polar desert microbial communities from Antarctic Dry Valleys - UQ255 (SPAdes) | ecosystem: Environmental > Terrestrial > Soil > Desert | place: Antarctic Dry Valleys | collected 2008-12-31 | reverse complement strand
TCGTTCTACCCGTTCGTCCCCGGGGGCGGCCCCCAGCGGCGCGACACCGAGGCCGAGCTGCGTCTGAAGGCGCAGGTCGGGGCCGAGCTGCCGATCGAGCCGGAGCTCGAGCGCTGGTTCCCGCTCTGGGACGTGCCTCTGTAGGAGGGTGGCGGCGGCTCTGACTTACGTCGCGGGCGTGGACTAGGGTGGCCCACTCATGAGGGCGGCGGGAAAGGGTCTCGGGCTGGTGGCGCGGGTGATCGTCGTGATCGCCTCGCTGGTCTTCCTCATCATCGCCCTCGGCATCCTGCTGATCGTCCTCGACGCCAATCCGGGCAACGCCGTCGTGGAGGCCATGACCTCGGCCGCGCGCTTCCTCGTCGGTCCCTTCGACGGGCTATTCACCCTACGCGACGCGCAGCTCGAAACCGCGATCAACTGGGGGATCGCGGCCTTCGTGTGGCTGATCGCGGGCGCGCTCGCGGCCGGGCTGCTGCGGCGAATCGGTGGGCGGGGCCGCAAGCGAGGAAGGAAGGCCTAGGGCTCTGACTCGCGCTAGGGGTGGATCTCAGCGTCTACCGAGTCGTACCGAATCGCTCGCGCGCCACGCGCCCCCCGAGCTCGCGTGAGCGCGCCTCTGCGACACGTACGCGCCGCGTCAGTCCGGAATCAGGCCCTCGCCCGTGAACTCCCCGCGCACCTCCTCGAACGACGAGTCGCGCGGCGGGAGGATCACGTCGGACTCGACGAGCTCGTCGCCGGCCAGGCGCTCGCCGTCGCGCTCGACCAGCTCCAGCATCTGAGCCCACAGCTCCTGGAAGCCGGGCTCGTCGCCCTGCTCGGCGGCTCCCACCGCGCGGTTGTCGAGCTCGTTGAGGCGTTGAGCGTCGGCGTCGGGCAGGCGGAACTGACCCTCGCCGGAGATGCGGACGATCATCGAGCAGACTCTCCGGAGCCGGGCGTGCCCGTGCCCTCCTCGAGCTCTGGGGCGGGCGCCGCCCCCTCCCCCGGTCCGAGCTCGGCCTTCATGCGCTCGAGATCGGAGTCGACCTGCGAGCCCGTGCTCAGCTCGGAGAGCTGGCGGTCGATGTCGTCCTGGCCCGGACCGATCCGCGAGATGTCGTCGAAGGTACCGGCGGCCTCGAGCTCCTCCACCGCCGAGGCGCGGGCGCGCATGTCCTCGGTCTTGTCCTCGGCGCGCTGGATGGCCAGGCCGAGGTCGGCCATCTCCTCGCCCACCCCGGTCGCCGCCTCGGAGATCCGGACCTGGGCCTCCGCGGCCGAGTACTGAGCCTTGATGACCTCCTTCTTGGTCCGGAAGGCCTCGATCTTCTGGCGCAGCTTCTGCTCGTTCTGGGTCAGCTGCTCCTGCTGGCGCTCGAGCTCGGTGACCTGGGTGTCGAGCGACTGAAGCTCGCCCTGGAGGCCGGCCTTGCGCTCGAGGGCGACGCGGGCGAGCTCCTCGTTGTTCTGCGACAACGCCTGGCGGGCCTGGGTGTCGAGCTTGACTACCTGGCCCTCCATCTTCTGCGACTGCATCTGGATGCGCTTCTTCGAGGTCGTGACCTCGGCGATCCCCTTCTTGACGTCCTGAAGCATCTCGACCTGCTTCTGGTAGCCGTACTCAAGGGTCTCCGAGGGATCCTCTGCGCGGTTGAGGAGCTTCGAGACCTTCGCCTTGACTACGGTCGAGAAGCGGCCTCCGAGGCCTGCCATGTGTGCGTCCTCCCTGCTCCGGGTCCGTTCGCGGTCTGAGACCTAGACTACCCGGCCGCGATGGCCCCTCCTCCGCGACCCCCGTCGGACTCGGTCTCGGTCCTCACCCGCTGGACCGGCGTCGGCGACGCCAACACGGCCGGGAGCATCCACGGCGGCCGGATCATGTCCCTCTGCGACGAGGTCGCGGGGATCGCCGCGATCCGCCACTCGGGGTGCCGGGTCGTGACCGCGGGCGTCGACCGGATGATCTTCCGCCATCCCGTGCTCGTCGGCGACCTGGTCACGGTGCGCGCGACGGTCAACGCCGCCTGGCGGACCTCGATGGAGGTCGGAGTGCGCGTCGAGCGCGAGCAGGTGCGCACGAGAGAGGTGGAGCACACCTTGACCGCCTATCTGACCATGGTGGCGCTCGACGAGGAGCGCCGGCCGATGGAGGTGCCGCCGATCGAGCCGGAGACCGAGGAGGAGTGCCGGCGCCGGGACGAGGCGGAGCTGCGGCGGCGCAACCGGCTCGCCGAGCGGGAGGAGATCGTGCGGGGGCGAGGAGCGCGGGCGTAGGGCTCCGCGAATCCCCGGGGGTCGATCTCGAAGGCCTGAGAAGGTGCGGGAGGAGCGGCGGTGAGGAAGCCGGGTACGCGCGTCGTCCAAGCCCAGTCGCTCGCTCACGGCGCGGCCAACGTGCCGCTTCGCGTCGTGGGCTCTGCGCCCAGCGAGTCCTGCTCCGCTCGCTCGCTGTCCTCCGCCGCCCGCCAGAAGAAGAACCCGAGCGCCCCGAGCATCACCACCAGATCGACCACCATCATCAGGCCCCCGCCGATCTGCTGGTCGGAGAGCGGCGTCAGCCCGTACGCACGCGCGGCGTCGCCGTAGAAGTCCCCGTAGACCGGCGTGCGCATGGCCAGAAAGGCCATCCCCAGCATCATCCCGCCGACGCGGGCGCTCAGTACGTGCCCCGCCTTCCACAGCTTCCCCGGCACGCGGGCGCGCTTGGGCTCGAGCGGCGCCCACCACACGAGCACGCTCGCGCCCACGAACGACCAGTGCTGGAGCAGGTGCAGCCACTCGTTGCGCAGCGCGCCCTCAAACAGGAAGCCGAGGTGCCAGGCGTAGAGCACGCCGATGTAGACGGGCACGGCCACGAGCGGCCGCCGCAGCGTGCGAAAGACCGCCCTCAGGCGACGGCGCCGTGCGAGGGTCACCAGCACCGGCCGGGGCAGGTAGAAGACGAGCACGGGGGTGCGCAGGCCGACGAGCAGCAGTGGCGCCGCCAGGTCGGCGATCAGCACGTGCTGGGCCATGTGGGCACTCAGCAGCTCGTCGGCGAGCGCGTCGAAGGGGCCGAATAGCGCCAGCGCGAGCAGGACGATTCCGGCGTACCAGGCGACCTGCTGCCATACCCACACGCGCCGTCCGCGGCCGCGGAGCACGCGCACGGCCCGCGCGTAGAGCCCGGCCGCGAGCGCCAGTGCCACGATCGGGCCCGGGTCGAAGGACACGCTCACGCTCCCATTGTGCCCGCCGCGAGGCGCCGCAAGAAGGCGGCGCGGCGAGGACCGGGCGATCGGCGCTCAAGCGAAACGTCCGCGCGGCCGAAGTTAGACCTGTGATCCCGGTTGCACTGGCCCTCGGCTCGAGCCTCGCCTGGGGCCTGGCCGACTTCCTCGGCGGACTCAAGAGCCGCAGCCTCGCCCTGCCCACCGTGCTGCTGCTCGCAGGCGGTCGGGCTCGTGATCACCGTGGCGGTGGTGGCTCTCGCCGGCGAGGCGCCGGCGGCGAGCGCAACCCTCGGGTGGGCGGCCCTGTCGGGGATTCTGGACCTCGCCGGCCTGTGGGCCCTCTACCGCGGCCTCTCGCGCGGGTCGATGAGCGTCGTCGCCCCCCTGGCGGCCACCGCAGCGCTGGTTCCCGCCGTCTACGGGATCGCCATCGGAGAACGCCCGGCGGCACTCGCGCTGAGCGGGATCGCCCTGGCGGTCGTCGGCGTGGCGCTGGCGGGACGCTCGGAGTCCGACGACGACGGGGGGCCGCTCGCGCGCGGAGTCGGGCTGGCCTTGCTGGCCGCGCTCTGCTTCGGCCTCGGGTTCATCGCCCTCGACACCGCCAGTGAGGGAGGCGTGACCTGGACGCTGCTCGCCAACCGGCTCGGGTCCGTGCTCGTACTCGGCCTCGTCTGGGGGCTCGATGCCTGGGCCGGCGACTTCGAGGTCGACGGCGACGACGGGCTCTACGTCTCGCGCGTAGCTGTCAAGGCCTCGCTCCCCGGAGGCCGTTTCGGCGACTACGCCGCCGTGCTGGGCATAGGCGTCCTCGACCTCGCCGCCGTGGGGCTGTTCGCCGTCGCCTCGACCCAGGGCCTCGTCAGCGTGGTGTCGACGCTCGGCTCGCTCTACCCCGTGGCCACCGTCGTCCTCGCGCGCCTCCTCCTCAAGGAGCGACTCACGAGAGGCCAGCTCGCCGGCGTGACGGTCGCGATGGCGGGCGTGGTCGCGATCTCCGCGGCCTGATCGCCGTGGCTGCTCCGAGGCGGGGCTCGGCGCGACGGCGACGAGCGCCTAGGCCGGCGTCACCGACTTGGCCGCGTCGCCGATCACGTCGCCGGTGGTCCCGCCCAGATCGCCGGTCGCCGCGCCAGGCGGCTGCTCGAGCACCTCGGCCGCCTGCTTGAGCTGGGTCGTGTACTCCTGGCGCTGCATCCGCGAGATCACGAGCCGCTGGACCTGAGCCGTGCCCTCGAAGATCTGGTAGATCTTGGCGTCGCGGAACCACTTCTCGAGCGGGCACTCGGTGGTCTGGGCGAACGGACCGACGAGGTCCATCAGGGTCGGCACCGCCCACATCGCCACGTCGCTGGCCTTGAGCTTCGACATCGAGCCCTGACCGCCGGTCATCGGCACGCCGGCGCGGCCCATCCACGCGGCGCGGTAGACCAGCAGGCGCGAGGCCTCGATCTCGGTGGCCACGTCGGCCAGCACCTGCTGGACGCGCTGCTGCTCGAGCAGGGGCCCGCCCTCGTCGGACTGGCTCTCGAGGTAGCCGAGCGTCCATTCGTAGGCCGCTTGGGCGATTCCGAGCGCCGAGGCGCCGACCATCGGACGGGTAATCTCGAAGGTGGCCAGAGCGCCCGACTGGCGGCCGGTCGAAGCTCCCGAGCGCGCCTTCTCGAGCTTGCGGTTGAGCTTGTCGATGCCCCCGAGTAGGTAGTCGGCGGGGATGCGACAGTCCTCGAGTACGACCTCAGTGGTCTGCGAGGCGCGGATGCCGAGCTTGTCCTCCTTCTTGCCCTGAGAGAGGCCCGGAGTGCCCTTGGGGACGACGAACGAAGCCTGGCCGCGGTGGCCCAGCTGGGGATCGACCGTGGCGATGACCACGGTCACGTCGGCGATGCCGCCGTTGGAGATGAAGACCTTCGTGCCGTTGAGCACCCACTCGTCTCCCTCCTCCGTCAGCTTCGCCGTGGTGCGCAGCGACTTGACGTCGGAGCCGGCGCCGGCCTCGGTGACTGCGTAGGCGCCGAGCTTGATCTCGTCGCCCTCGCCGAAGCACTCGGGGAGCCAGCGGCCGATCTGCTCGGGCGTGCCCGACGAGGCGATCCCGGCGGCGGCCAGCGACGAGGCCGAGATGGCGAGCGCGATCCCCGCGCAGCCCCAGTGCAGCTCCTCGGAGTAGATGACCCCGAACATCCCGTCGGGGTCCATGCCCAGGCGCTGGAGGTTCTCCAAGTCGTTGAGGCCCCACTCGCGCGCCTTCTTGATGACGTCCCACGGCACCGTCTGATCACGGTCGTGCTGCGCCGCCACGGGTCGGATGACCTCGCTAGCGAACCGGCGACAGAGATCCTTGAACTCGAGCTGCTCATCGCTGAGGCGGAAGTCCATGAGGCTGGTGGCTCCTTGCGGTGTGGGGTCTCGAAGGGCGGGCGACAACGGCCGCGCAGCGATTGACTGACTGGTCAATCTACTGAAAGGATAACGCCTCGGGCGAGGGCCGCGCGCGACTTGGCGCGGCAGACCGCGCCGCCCGGTCGGTATCTTGAGGCGAGTGCTGCGCCTTTCCGGGTCCCTCCTGCTCGCCCTCTTCGCTCTCCTGCTCGCCGGCTGCTCGCTCGGCGACGAGGGCGGCGGCGGCGGTCCGACGTTCACCACCGAGGGGGGCGACTCGGGCTCGCTCGAGGGCCTCGAGCGCTTCTCGCTGCTGTCGCTGGCCACGGCGAACACGACCCGACTCGGCGGCGAGAACCCGGCCGACGACGCCGCCGGAGTCTCCGTCGCGACCTTTCCCGGCACCAGCCCGCAGGCGCGCCCGAGCGCGGTCATGCTCGTCGATCAGGACAACTGGCAGGGCGCGGTCGCGGGATCCGTCCTGAGCGGTCGCCCGATCGGCGCGCCGATGCTGGTCTCCGACGGCGACGAGCTCCCCGACGTCTCGCAGGCGGCGCTCGAGCAGCTCGACCCGAAGGGCTCCGACCTCTCGCGCGACGCGCAGGTCATCAAGCTCGGGTCGGCTCCGCCGACGCCCGAGGACTTCCGCACCGCCCTGATCGGCGGCGACGACCCCTACTCGCTGGCCGCGGCGATCGACCGCTTCTCGACCGTCGCCCGCGGCGAGCCCTCGGCCAACGTGATCGTCGCCTCGGGCGAGGACCCCGAGTACTCGCTGCCCGCCGGCGCGTGGGCCGCCCGCTCCGGCGATTCAGTCCTGTTCACCGAGCCCGACCGCCTGCCGGCGGCGACCGAGCGCGCGCTCGCCGCGCACGAGCGCCCGAACATCTACGTGCTCGGCCCCGAGGAGGCGGTCAGCAACGAGGTCTTCGACGGCCTGCGCCGGCTCGGCAACGTGCGCCGCATCGAGGGGAAGACCCCAGTGGAGAGCGCCGTTGCCTTCGCCCGCTACCGTCAGGGCGACTTCGGCTGGGGGGTAGTCGTCCCGGGCTTCCAGTTCACGCTGGCCAACCTCGACCGCCCCCTCGACGCGGCGGCCGCCGCCCCGCTCGGCACCAACGGCATCTACGCCCCGCTTCTGCTCACCGACTCGGCCGGCGAGCTCCCGCGCCCCGTCGAGAGCTACTTCCTCGACGTCCGTCCGGGCTTTCGAGAGGACCCGCGCACGGCGGTCTACAACCACGTGTGGCTGCTCGGCGACACGAGCGCGGTCGGCGCCGCCGTCCAGGGACGCCTCGACGAGATCGCGCGGCTGATCCCGGTGACGCTCGACGGCGAGAGCCCGCCGGAGGACACGCCCCCGTCCTCGCCCGGCGGTGCCCGGCCGCCGGCGGACGCACAGCCCCCGAGCGGCGCGGACCGCCCGCCCCCGCGCGACCGCCGGCCGGCGCCCCGGCCCAAGCGCCGGACCCCCGGCGGAGCGGATTAGCGGCCGCGCCCCATTCGGGCCCGGCTACGTCAGGCAGCCATGAGCGAGTTCGAGCGAGCCGACCGCATGGACCGAGAGCCGACGATCGAGGACGTGCGCCAGCTCATGGGCGCCTCGACCCCACACTTCGCGCTCCATCTGCGCAACCGGATTCGCCAGCTGATCGAGCCACTGGCGGAGGGTCACCCGGTGCGAGTCGAGGGCGAGCGCGAGATCGCGCGCCTCGACCTGGTGGCCGTCGAGGGCGAGCACCGCGGGGCGTCGCGGGGGGAGTTGCTCGAGATGCCGAGTTTGCGGCGGGAGTAGATCCGCGGTCGCCTCAGCGGAGCGAGCGCGACGGAAGCGGCGAGATATCCGGCACACGCTCTGGCGGAGAGTAAGGCCGTCAGGCCTTCTGCCTAACGCCGTGACGCTGGCGTGCGGCTTCTCCGGAGGTCCCGAGGAGCGACCCGATCGTGCGCCACGAATACCCGTGGCTCCGCGCGTCGACCACGGCCTGCTGGATCGAGCGCTCGGCTTCGGAGCGGGCCACGACGGCTCGACGGAGGGCGATGAAGACCTCGGGGTCACGCTCGTCGTCGCGGGCCGGTTCATAGTCCTCGAACCGCTTGGCCAGCTCGTCGCCGTGATCGAGGATGTCCTTGACGGAGCGCGGCATGGTCACCACCTCAGGAACTTGTCGCGGGCTGGCATTGCGTGCACGATCACGGAACGCGTCGCTTCGACGACGCCTATCTCGTGAAGCACGGCGGCTGGGTTGCCTCCAATGAGCATTGTGAAGCCCTCCTCGAGCTCGAAAACGCGGATCGGGTTGGCGCAGGCGTGCAAGATGTCCTCGTCGCTGACTCCATGCTTGCGGGCGCTGGGCGCGATGACCGGCTCAGCACTCACGATGACAAGTTAGCTTGCAGGCGACACCTCGGCAAGTGCCAACTTATCCCCGCAAGGGGTACCTTGCACGACGGCCCACGCCCGCGAACCCGTTTCGAGGTCGGGTGACTCACGGGCGGGTCCTGAATACCGAGAGTGACGACCGAGCTCTTGGCGAGTAAGGCTGAACCTACCGAGCGATGTCCCCGGCACCGACCGGTGCTCGGTCCGGTGGGTGGTCGTTCGGGTGAGACGAAAGTCCATCGTCGAAGAAGTCCTTTGCTCGGGCGCCGACCGCGTGTACGAGTAGAACGTTTCCGCCGCCTCCGATCGCCGCGCCCAGACCGAATGGGACCAAGCGTCCCAGGCGAACGACGCCTTGCTTGGCTCCCCACTTGACGACGATCCGTCCGCCCAGCGCCTGATTGAGCTGAGTGATCTGCCACATAGGAATCGCCTTCACGACCTTCACCCCACCCTTCGCACCGACCTGTCCGGCAACGCCGCCGATTCCCCCGGCCGCGCCACTTGCCATCCCAAGGACGGCGATCACCCACGCTCGGCGCTCTTCGATCTCTTCAGCCTCGCGCCCGTAGGCGGCACCGATCGACAGAACCATCTCTCCTAGACGCCCCACAGTCCACCCGGCATCGGCTGCACTGATCGCAAGGCTGCCCGCCGTTCCGACACCGGGAATCGCCGAAGCCCCGCCGGCGGCGGCCCCGGCGGCGGCCAGCTCCTTCCGGTACCTCGCGATCAGGACATTCGCGATCTCCACTGACGAGATATCGGGCCGAGCTCGTCGAAGTCTCGCGGCCCGCTCTCGTGCCGATTCGTACCTCGTCTCCACGAGCTTGTCGACCGCCGGGACGATCGCTTGTCCGATCGAGTTCCCTACCCCCATGTGCCCTCCTCGGTTGGTTTACTCAGCCCCCGTGCCCGCAGGCGCATGTCAATGGCCTCCCTACGCAGCCAGCGCCCCCAGCCCTGCCAGCCCCGCCACCCGCTCCCGGTGCGAGCGCGGCGACCCGAACAGATGCGCATCGGTCACCGCCCGCTTCAGGAAGAAGTGCAGATCGTGCTCCCACGTGAAGCCGATGCCGCCGTGGACCTGCAACGACGAGGTGGTCACCCGGCGGCCCGCGTCGCTGGCGTAGGCCTTGGCCATCGACGCCGCGAGCGGCAGCGACTCGGGCTCGTGGTCGGCGGTCCAGGCGGCGTAGAGCGTGGTCGAGCGCGCCGACTCGACCTCGAGCAACATCTGGGCGCAGCGGTGCGAGACCGCCTGGTTGGTCCCGATCGGTCGGCCGAACTGCTCGCGCTCCTTGGCGTAGGCGACGGCCATCTCCATGGCCCGCTGGGCGACGCCGACGAGCTCCGCCGCGAGGGCGACCTCGATCCGGTCGAGCGCCGGCATGAGCTCCCCCTCGAGCGGCTCGCCGTCGCTCGCTCGCACCCGCGAGAAGCGGCGGGTCGAGTCGATCGTCGGCTGCTCGGTGATCTCAGCGGCGCCGCTCGCGACGATCATCCCCGAGAGGCCGTCGACGAGGACGACGACATCGGCGCGGTCGGCGTCGGGGACCATCGGCGCGACGCCGTCGGTCACGAGTCCCACCGTACCGGCGGCCTCGCCCGAGGCCAGCCGCGGCAGCCAGCGCTCGCGTTGGGCGTCCGAGCCCGCGTGGGCGATCACGAGGCTTGCCGACGCGGTGGCGAAGAACGGTGAGGGCGTGAGGGCGTAGCCGAGCTCCTCCATGAGGATGGCCAGCTCGACCGCGCCGAGACCCTGGCCGCCCGAATCCTCGCCGAGGTGGATGCCGGGCCACCCGAGCTCCGCCATCTCCCCCCAGACGCTGTCGTCGTAGGCCCCGCTCTCCGCGGACTCGCGCCACCGCTCGGGCTTGAGCCGGTCGGCGAGGAAGTCGCGAGCGGTCCGCTTGATGGCCTGCTGGTCGTCGGTGAAGTCGAAGTTCATCGCATCCTCGGCAGGCCGAGCACGCGCTCGGCGATGATGTTCTTGAGGATCTCGGTGGTGCCGCCCTCGATCGAGTTGGCCCGGGCGCGGAGGTAGCGGTAGATCCACTCGGAGTCGGCACGCGGCGCCTCGGGCCCGAGGACCTCGAGGGCGAACTCGGTCAGTTCCTGGTTGATGTCCGACCACTGCCACTTCGGCAGCGAGCCCTCCGGGCCGGGAACGCCGGTCTTCATGATCTGGGTGAGCCCGCGCCACGCGTTGAGTCGCAGCGCCTCGGCCTCGATGTAGAGCTGGGCGAGGCGCTGGCGAACGATCGGATCGCCCTCGAGGCCCTGCGCGCGGATCAGGTCGATCACCTCGCCGAGGGCGATCTTGAGCTGGACCTGGAGCCCAAAGGCGAGGCCGGCGCGCTCGTGCATGAGCGTGGTGATCGCCACTCCCCAGCCGTTGCCTACGCCGCCGACGACGTTCTCGTCGGGAATGTAGGCGTCCTCCATGAAGAGCTCGTTGAACTCCGGCTCGCCGGTGAGCTGCACGAGCGGGCGGACCTGGACGGCCTCCTGGTCCATGTCCATCAGAAAGTAGGTCAACCCCTGGTGCTTGGGCGCGTCGGAGTCGGTCCGGGCCACGAGCATGCACCACTTGGCGCGATGGGCGAGCGTGGTCCAGACCTTCTGGCCGGTGACGGCCCAGCCGCCGTTCGACTTCACGGCCTTGGTCTTGAGCGAGGCGAGGTCGGACCCCGACTCCGGCTCGGAGAAACCCTGACACCAGATCTCCTCGGCGCTGAGGATCGGGCCGAGGTAGCGCTGCTTCTGCTCCTCGGAGCCGTGGGCGATGACCACCGGACCGCCCATGACCAGGCCGAGGAGGTTCGCCATCGCCGGCGCGCGCGCCGCCGCCATCTCCTCGTTGAAGATCGCCTGCTCGACGAGCGTGGCCCCGCGGCCTCCGTACTCCTCGGGCCAGGAGAGCCCGGCCCAGCGGTCGGTGGCCAGGGTGCGCTGCCAGTCCCGCTGGAACTGGAACGCCGCCTCGTCGCCGTCGGGCGCCGGGCCCGGATGGTGGTCGGCGAGCCAGGCGCGGAGCTCCTCGCGGAAGGACTCCTCCTGGGGGGAGAGCGTCAGGTCCACGGCCGGAGCATGCTAGGGGACGGCCGGATCCGCTAGCCGCGCGTCGAGTCGGGACAGGAGACGTTGGCGCGGTCGATGAGCCAGCCGTTCGCGCCGTCGCGCGTGACATCCAGCAACCCCTGGCAGCGGTCGACGCCGTCGCTGTGCGTGGCGACGGTGCGGATCTGCACCTCGGCCGAGTCGCCCTGCGCGCCGGCGGACTCGGCCTGCTCGAACTCGATCGACTCAAGGGTGCTCACCCCGCCACGGAACGACTCGAAGCCGCCTACCTGAGACCGAAAGCCCGGGCCGGCGAGGGCCCACGCGCCCTCATAGTCCCCTGCCGCGGCCTGCTGGTAGAACGAGGTCACGGTCTGGGCGGGGTCACCCGCGGCCGCCTCGGCGCTGCCTTGGGCGCCATTGGACCCCCCCGGCTCAGCCGGGACCTGAGGGTCGCCGCTCTCGGTCTGGCCTCGGGTCCCGCCTCCGAGGGCGAGGACGCCTGCGACCGTCGCTGCTCCGACCACGAGCAGGAGGGCTACGGGGGCCAGCCACGCGGGCCGGGGGCGGCGCGACCGGGCGCGTCCGGGGCTCGAGGGTTCGGGAGAGGGCCGGTGCTCGGGGGCCGGCGATGCGTCGGCGGGGGCCGGCGATGCGTCGGCGGGGGCCGGCGATGCGTCGGCGGGGGCCGGCGATGCGTCGGCGTCCTCAGCGGGCTCGGTGGACTCTTCTCGGTGTTCGGCGACTTCTTCCCGGCCCTCGGTGGAGACATCCTCCGCGGACTCACCGTGGCTGGGGACTGCCGCGGCCGCGCCGGCCGCCGCCGCTCCGCCGCCCGCCGCGGCCGCCGCGGCGCCGCGCCCCACCCGCCTCGTCGCCGCGGTGGAAGCCCGGCCGCCGCCGCCGAGCTCGGCCTCGAGCCGCTCGGCGAGCTCGCCGGCGGACCGAGTGCGGTCCGCGGGATCGAAGGCCATGCCCTGGCACAACACCTGGGATGCTCCTTCCGGCGCCTCCGCCCATGCCTCGCGCAGGTCGGGCGCCGACTCGGTAGCGATCCGGTGGGCGATCTCCAGCGGCGTACCGCCGATCCGCGCCTTGCGCCCCGAAAGAGCCTCGAAGGCCACGGTGGCCAGGGCGTAGACGTCGACGGCCGGTCCCACCTCGCGGCCCTCGAGCTGCTCAGGCGCCATGTAGGACGGCGTGCCGAGAACCGTTCCCGTGCGCGTGATGTGGGTGGCCGCCTCGGCGGCGAAAGCGATACCGAGGTCGGCGAGCTTGGCCTGACCCCGCTCGGCGAGCAGAATGTTCGCCGGCTTCACGTCGCGGTGGACGATCCCCTGGCCGTGCACTTGATCGAGCGCAGCAGCGATCTCGCGGATAACTCCGAGCGCGCGGTCGCGCGCAAGCGCTCCGCTCTTCAACGCCGCGGACAGCGATGGCCCGTCGACGTACTCCATGACGATCAGCACGCCCTCGGGATCAACGACGGTGTCGAAAACCATGACGAGGTTCGGATGGTTGAGCGAGGCGCCCAGCCTGGCTTCGCGGTCGAAGCGCCGGGCCATGTCCTCGGGGCTGTCGGCGTGCAGGCGCTTGACCGCCACCTGACGGCCGAGGCGCTCGTCCTCGGCCAGGAAGACCGTGGCCATGCCTCCGGCGCCGAGACGGCGCACGACGCGATAGCGATCGGCGTAGCGGAGCGTTCCAGGAGGGCTGGCCATCCGAACGATTGTCCCCGGGCGCTGGCGCACGGAAACGGCCGGAGTCCGCGTCCGCCGGTCTGGGAGGATCCCGGCATGGAGCAGCGCGTGAGACGCCCTGTGTCAACCCCCTGCCGCCCGGAGACGGTTGAGGTTGCCGTGTCGGGCGGGGTCATAGGCAAGGCGGTCCTGCCACATCCGCCAGATCACGCGCAGCCAGGCGCGCCCGAGGACCCGGATGGCGTGTGGATGGTCGCAGCCACGAGCGCGGGCCTTGGCGTAGACCTGCCGCGCCCAAGGATGGTGGTGGCGCGTCGCGTCGGCCAGGCAGGCCACGGCGTCGCGCAGCCGGTGATCGCAGCCACGACGAAAGCCGGCGACCTTGCGCTTGCCCGACTCGATCGCGACCGGGCTCATGCCGGCGTCGGCGGCCAGGGCCTCGGCGTCGGGGTAGTGCCCTCGACAGTCACCGATCTCGGCGGCCCGTCGCCGCCTGGCGCAGCCGGCTGAGCAGCTCGCCCGCCGAGCGCCGACCGCAGTAGCGCTCGCGGGCGAGGAAGCCCTCGAGGCGCCGCTCGCCGAGCCCGCGGGCGTCGGCCGGGCTCGGATAGCGCTCGCAGAAGGCAAGGGCGATCGGCGAGTCGACCTCGCTGAAGATGCGCGCCGCCCCCGGCCAGAAGCGCTCGAGCTCCGCACGCAGCTCGTTGGCCAAGCGCACGCGCGCGGCGACGAGGTCCTCGCGGGCGCGCGTCAGCGCCCGCAGCGCCTTGGTCTCGTCCGAGTCGGGACGCAGGGCCCGGAAGCGATGGGCATCGGTGCGGGCCAGCTCGCCGAGGACGAAGGCGTCGAGGCGGTCGGACTTCGTGCGGGCGACGGTATAGCGCTCGCGGGCGGCCCTGACCTGGTTGGGGTGGATGGCGAGGACGACGAGACCGGCGTCCACGAGGCGCTCGACGAGCACGCCGTCGGGGCGCTCGAGCGCCACCCGCTGCACACCCTCGCCGACCAGCAGGTCGCACAGCTCGGCGACACCACGCTCGTCGTGGCCAACGACGCGCTCGACGGTGACGCGTCCGGTCTCGTCGACGACGCACGCTGCGTGTGCCTCACTCGCCCAGTCCACTCCTGCATAGGCTCCCATCGGGGATCCTCCTCGATTGAGGTTGGTGCTGTCCGGGCCGACCAGAAGGTACCTTTGCGGATGCTCATAGGCAGGCCCTCGGTGGGGCGACGCCCTGTCGCCGCTTTGGGTGCCTCACACCGCCGGGAGGCGCTGGTCTCACGCGGGCCGTCTGCGCGGCAAGCGACGTTGGCGCTCTCCCGGCGGTGGTCAGCCTCTCTCTGGAGCCCGAAGTGTGAGCGAACGCCCTCCCTTCGGTCGGGCTCTCCCTCTCTCAGGACCTCAGATGAGAGGGAGGTTGACCTATGAGCG
>Ga0208736_1000327_pt1 | contig 14263 bp, 22 predicted proteins | sample AntDryMetagUQ255_FD_188090 | JGI IMG/M metagenome (GOLD analysis project Ga0208736, IMG submission 188090) | Polar desert microbial communities from Antarctic Dry Valleys - UQ255 (SPAdes) | ecosystem: Environmental > Terrestrial > Soil > Desert | place: Antarctic Dry Valleys | collected 2008-12-31 | reverse complement strand
CCTGTCGAGACAACCCCCGGATCGCGCGAGCGAGCCGTCCCAACACAAGGCCCTCGGACCACGCTCCGGGTCCCCGCGGCCTTGGCCGAGACCGCCGGCCGGATGGCTCAAGAGCTCGGCACCTCGCGCAACGATGCCCTGGTCCGCCTCGCGGCCCGAGGGGCCGAGGCCTACGAGCGAGAGTCGCGGATCGCGAGTCGGCGCGAAGAGCGCTGGCGGGCGATCATCGGAGACTCGACCGATCTCGACCGAGCGGAGTTCCCGCCTGAGGGTGAGGCGCGCGAAGCAGCGCAGGAGCTCAGGCGGACGATGCTGGAGCGAGCCGAAGAGTAGTGACAGCTCTGTGGGACACGAGCGTCGTCTCGCGCCTGCAGCCCGACGGTCTCGTCCAGGAGTACGTCATGGGCCGGTCCATCGTCGGCGATCCGGTCCGGGTGGCCGCGGTCTCGCTGCTCGAGGTCACCTACGGTTACCAGCGACGGATCCGTGATCCTCGGTTTCGCGCGCTTCTCGCATGGTTCACGCGTCTCGCTACCGCCGATGCCTTCCATGCGGTCCCCTTCGACGGCCGGGCTGCTCTCGTCGCGGGGCGCATCCGGGCCGAGACCCCTCACCCGCCGGCGACGCGGCGACACGACCCGCGGTCGAAGACGATGCGCCAGGCGGCGTGGCTCTTGGACATCCAGATCGGCGCTACCGCTTACGCGGCAGGACTCGATGTGGCCACCGAGAACCGACGAGACTTCGAGACGGTTGCGGGCGCGCTGGGCAGGCTATTCCCCTGCGCCGAGGCGCTCGCGGTCGTTGAACCGCCGGTTTGAAAGGGCTGGTCGCCCCTCGTGCGAGCCCGCCGGGGCGCCCCGTTCGGTCCCCGGTCGGCCACGGCCCTAGCCGCTCACCGCACCCGCGCCGTCCGCGTCGCCGGAGCCGGCTGACCGACGCCGGGAGGAGCCCCCGCGGGAGAGCCGCGAAGGCCGTCGCGGGCGGCCGCCAGCCGCTCCTGGGCGTCTCCCATCCCGAGGCTGCCCTCGAACAATCCCGCCGCCGCGTAGAACGCGAACGCGGCGAGCAGGCACACGACCGCCGTCCCGAGGCCGAAGGCGGCGACGGTGACCGCGAAGAGGAAGCCCAGCAGGGCTCCGAACTGCTTGGAGGACATCATGAGAGCTCTCTTCCTCGCTGAGGGACGAGGCCCGTCAGCGTGACGTTGACTGGCATGGCGGGGATCTCGTGGCGCTCTAGGGCGTCGCGCACGCGCCGTTGGACGTCCTCGAGGGCGTCCGCGGCCGTGCCCGCCTGGTGGATCTGGACATTCACGGCAAGGTCGTCGTCGTCGAGGCGCCCGGCGACGGAGCTGACGTAGGCGCTCTCGAGCGCCGCGACCTCGGCCGCGCGCTCGAGCGCCCGGGGAGAGAGTGCGTCGGTACCCCGCTCTCCGGCCCCGAGAACGAGGTCGGTGCGCGTGCGGTGCGGGCGCGGTACCTGGGTCCAGGCGAGATAGCCGAAGACGATCAGGGCCACGAGCCCCGCGCCTCCGACGATCAGGCGCGTGGTCGTTCCGAAGTCCTGGGGACCGAGGCCGGCCAGGAAGTCGTACGCCGTGCGGTAGCCGCTGATCCGGTCGAGCGCCGGCGGTGAGACCCCGACCACCAGCAGCACGGTCACGATCCCGTAGAAGATCAGGGCGAGCGCGAGGAGCGCGGTGAAGATCTTTCCCACTCCGGCGACCTTCGAGCCGCCTAGGCGGATGCGCTGGCGGAGCATCAGCCGACCCGCTCGGCGCCGTGGTCGCGGCCGGTCCGAACCCGCGCCTTGATCTTGAAGCGCTCGGTCAGCGGCTCGAGCCGCTCGCGGGCGGTCTTCTGGATGTCGCCTTCGGGGTCTCGACGCGGGCTGGCCACCGTCAGCGCGAGGCGCCCGCCCGCGCCGCGCCGGGCCGGGCGCGGCTTGACCTTCGAGACCTCCACCCATCTTGGCCGAGCCACCAGCGCCTCGGCCACGTCGCCGAGGGCGCCGCGGCGAGCGGCGAGGCGCCCGTGCTGTCCCTCGCTCAACACGAACCGGCGCTCGCGCGTGGGCACGAGGATGCCGACCAGCAGGAGCAGCCCGATCAGGACCGCGCCCGCGGCGATCAGCGCGACCAGGGCCGCGGCGCGGCCACCTTCCAGTCGCTCGAGGAAGCCGCTCACGGCGTCGCGAACCGCCGGCAGGCCGACCGATTCGGCCAGGCTCGCGTTACCACCGCTGACCGCGACGACGATCGCGGCGACGCCGGCGAGGGCCAGGACGACGAGCAGCAACAGGGTCAGCAGGCGGACGATCGCCCGCAGGACAGGCACGCCTCAGGCCCCCGCGGGCGTCGCGGGCCCGGCTTCGCGTACGTCCTCGAAGGCCACGTCGACCGTGCCGAGCGCGTCCGCGAGCCCGACCTGCGAGGCGGCCTCGCCGACGCACCGACGCACCTCCTCGGCGAGCGGGTGGAGCGAGACCGGCCGGGCAACGAGAGCAAGGCTCACGTCGTAGCGGCCGTCGGGCCGCGCCGCCGCGATGACCCCGACGGCCGTGCCGCCCTCGGCCACCCTCACGTGAGCGCCGCTCGGACCGCTGTGGCCGGCGACGACGTTCTCCACGGCGAGCGCGCCGTCGAGGGCGAGCCGTGCCAGCCGTCCGCGCGTAGAGGGTCGCGCCGGCGCCTGCAGCGGCGCATCCGGCGTCGAGGGCGGGGCCACCACGCTCTAGGCGACCCGTGACTCGGACTCTTGCTGGGCCTCGTCGCCCGGGAAGTAGAGGTCGTTGACCGTGATGTTGACCTCGACGACTCGCAGGCCGGCGATCCCCTCGATCCGCTTGGCCACGTTGTCGCGGATGGCCTGGCTGACCTGGGGGATCGACTCGCCGTACTCGACGACCACGGTCAGGTCGACCGCCGTCTCCTCCTCTCCGACCTCGACCGAGACGCCCTGCGAGCGCGGATCGCCCAGGCCGACCGCCGAGGTCACGCCGGAGAGGGCGCGCGCCGCGCCGCCGCCGAGGGCGTGCACGCCGGGAATCTCCCGCGCGGCGATCCCCGCCACCTTGCTGACGACGGAATCGGCGATCGTGGTCCGGCCACGCTCGGAATCGAGGCCCGCGGGCCCGTCGTCGCGCTTCGCCACGGCGGTGGACTTGCCGCTGGACTGGTGCGAGGTCGTCTCGCTGGTAGCCATCTGGCTCCTCTCGTCGGTTGCTCGCCGGCCAGACGCCGAGCGTGCTCTCCTTCGACCAAGAGGCGGTCGAAAAGGTTACAAACGCGTCTCGAGTCGCCCCGCCGCGGGGCGGCGGGGCAGTGATTTCGCGCGGTGCCCGACCGATCGCTTTGTAACTATCCGACCGCTTCTGCTGTCGAACGGTCGTGTCTGCGACAGGGTCGCCTCTAATTCCCGTGCTCAACCTCGAGGAGTCGGACCACGATCTCGTCCAGCGCACGCTCGCCGGTGAGCTGGGCGCGTTCGAGACGCTGGTCCACCGCCATCGCGGCAGGGTCGTGGCCGTGGCGGCGCGGATCGCCGGCTCCAACGACGCCGAGGACGTGGCTCAGGACTCGTTCCTGCGGGCGTTCCACACGCTGAACCGCTTTCGCGCCGAGGCGCCCTTCGAGGCGTGGCTCCTGCGCATCGCGCGCAACACCGCGTTGAACGCTCTGGCTCGCCGGCGGACGACGACGATCTCCGCCGTGCCCGAGGAGCTCGAGCCGGCGCGGGGCCGAGCACAGACCCGGACCCCCGTCGACGAGCTCGAGGACTCCGAGCGTCGCGACCGGCTGAAGCAGAAGCTCACGCTCCTCTCGCCCCCACACCGCGATGTTCTCGTGCTGCGAGACCTCGAAGGGCTGAGCTACGGGGAGGTCGCGGACATGACCGGCGCTCCGCTCGGAAGCGTCAAGGGCCGCCTGTTCCGTGCCCGCCGAGAGCTGATCGACATCCTGCGGGCCAACACCTACGACTGGGAGCTTCCCGAGTGACCGACGGCCAGAGCCCGGAGCCGCTGAGCGCTGCCGAGGAACGCTTGCTCGTCCTCCTGACCGCCCTCGGTGCGGAACGAGCCACCGGCGGCGACTCGCTCGAGGCGAGCGTTATGCGTACCGCGCGCTGGCAGTACCTCCTGCGGGGAGTCCTTGTCGCCGTCAGCGACCTGCTCGCTCTGATCGTCGACGGCGCTCTGATCTTGTTGGGAGTTCGCCGCTCGCCCTCCTCCAGCGAGCACGCGACATGACCTTCCTCGCCGTCGTGATCCTCGATCGCGCCGCAGAGACGCTTGCGGAGTACGTGCCGCGCTTTGGGGGCGCGCTCGTCCTGCTCGTCGTAGGACTGCTCTTCGCACGCCTCCTCGGACGCCTCCTGGTCCGCGTTCTGCTCGCCGCGGGGCTCGATCGACTGGCCGACCGGGCACGAGCTCACGACCTCCTGGCCCGCGCCGGTCTCGAGCGATCGCTGAGTCAGCTCGTCGGGCTCGCGGTCCGCCTCGCGCTCTACGTCGCGGTGATCTTCGCCGCCGTCTCCCAGCTCGGCGTCGAGGCACTCGACCAGGCCCTCAACGAGGGCGTGATCTTCCTGCCCAAGCTGCTCGCCGCCCTGGCGCTGGCCCTGGTCGGTGTCGTGCTCGCAGGCGTAGCTCGCGAGCGGGTCGAGCGCCTGAGCTACCAGATGGACCTGCGCGGTCCGCTGGGGGCGGTTGCGCAGTGGGCGGTGGGCGCGGTCTTCGCCGTACTTGCGCTCGACCAGGTCGGTGTGCCCACGGCCATCCTCATCGTGCTGGCCGGGATAGTGACCGCCGGAGTCGCCCTGACCTTCGCTCTCGCCTTTGGCCTGGGCAGCCGCGACTTCGCCCGCGCCGTCACGGCCGGGCGCTACGTGAGCTTCTCGTTTCGAGTCGGGCAAGAGGTTGCGCTCGGTGACATCCGAGGCGAGATCGTGGCGATCGAGACCGCTTCCACGGTCGTACGCAAACTCGAGGGCGGAACGGTGAGGCTTCCGAATCACGTCTTTCTCGAGTCGCCGGTGAGCGTGTTCGACCCGGAGGGTGACGGCTAGACAGCGTCGACCGGCACGCTGAACAGGTCATCCACCAGATGTACCCGCGCGGCACGCCGACGCGCTCGTCGGAGCCCGCGGTGGGAGCGCGGCTCGCTGGCTGAGTTACGGCATGGCGCCGGCCGGCCGGGCTCGCCTCGCCGCGTCTTCCACCGCCGCCGGTCCGTGGAAGACACGATCCCCGACGACGATCGCGGGCACTCCTCGGACCCCTCGGTCAGCCGCCTCGTCGCTCGCGGCTTCGAGGCGCTGCTCGATCGAGCGGCTCTCGACCCCCTTGAGCACCGCCCGCGGATGCAGCTCACAGGCCGCGGCCGCGATCAGCACGTTGTCGACCTGCGAGAGGTCGCGTCCCCCCGCGAACGCCTGGCGCAGTGCCGCAAGCGAGAAGGCGACCACCCGGCCCGAGGCAGCCGCGAAGGTCGCAGCTCGCAGCGCTACGTCCAGGTCGTCCGGCCACGGGTCGGGCAGCCGCGGCGCGGGAAGGCCCTGGGCCGTCGCGCGCCGCCCGACCTCGGCGAGCTCTTCGGCCGGCGGGCGCCGACCCCCTCCGGCCGAGTCCGTCACACGCACCGGCGTCCAGACCGGCACCACCGGCAGCTCATGGTTAACCCGCTCTGCCGCGAGCCAGCACTCCGGCGAGGAGAAGTCGAAGTAGAAGATCGGCCGCTCGGAGGCCTCTGGCCCCCCAATCTCCGGCGCCGACTTACGCATCGACCCGCCGCTCAGCCGTGAATCAGCCAACCATCCGTCGCCCGCGCCGCCTCCATAGTCGCCTCGGAGAACGTCGGATGGGGGTGGACGATCCGCGCCACCTCGGCGAATCCTCCCTCGAGGTCGTGCACGGCCACGAGCTCGGAGATCAGGTCGGTCGCGCGCGCGCCAGCCATGTGCGCCCCAAGAATCTCCCCGTACTTCTTGTCGCCGACGATCTTGATCATCCCCGTGCGGTCGCCGTAGACCGTCGGCGCGCCGACCGCGCCCATGGGGACCTTGCCGACGACAACGTCGTAGCCGGCATCGCGGGCCTGCTTCTCGGTCAGTCCGAAGCTCGCGACCTGGGGGTGGCAGAACGTCGCGGCGGGGATCGCGTCGTAGTCGAGCGGATGGGTCTCCATGCCGGCCGCGTCCTCGACGGCGATCACGCCCTCGTCGGAGGCCTTGTGGGCTAGCGCTGGGCCGTGGACGATGTCGCCGATCGCGTAGACGCCCTCGATCGAGGTGCGCATCCGCCCGTCGACCTCGATGCGGCCGTTCTCACCGGTCTTGACCCCCGCGTCGTCGAGTCCGAGGCCCTCCACGTCAGGTCCGCGCCCCGCGGCGATGGCCAGGTAGTCGAAGCGCTCGGTCTCGCCGTTGCCGTACTTGAGCTCGACGCCGTCCTCGGAGACCGACGCCGACTCGACGTCGGCGTCGGTCACGATCTTCACGTTCTGCTTGCGGATCTCGCGCGCGGCGGCCTTGGCGATCTCCTCGTCCTCGAGCGGGAGGATCTGCGGCAGCGCCTCGAGCAGCGTGACCTCGGTGCCGAGCCGGCCGTAGGCCGAGGCGATCTCCGCGCCGGACGCGCCCGCGCCGATAACGGCCATCTTCTTCGGGAGCACGCGCAGCGCCCAGGCGCGCTCGGTGTCGAGCACCCGCTCGCCGAACTCGAGCCCGAGCAGTGGCTTGGCCACCGAGCCGGTGGCCAGGATCACCGAGCCGGCCTCGATCTCGTCGTCGCCCACGCGCACGTTGCCGTCGCTCGTGAGCGCACCGAACCCCTCGATCACGTCGATCTTGTTGCCCTTCATGAGGGAGCCGACGCCGCCGGTCAGCGTCTCCACGACCTTGTCGCGGTGCTTCGAGGTGGCCTCGAAATCGATCGTCGGCTCGGCGCCGTTGAGCTGGATGCCGAACTCCCCGGCGTCCTTGACCTCGGAGAAGACGTCGGCCGCCCGCAGGACCGCCTTGGCCGGGATGCAGGCGTAGTTGAGGCAGCGTCCGCCGAGCTTGTCCTTCTCGACGATCGCGGTCTTCATTCCGAGCTGGGCGGCCCGGATCGCGGCCACGTAACCGCCCGGCCCGGAGCCGATGACGATGCAGTCGTAGGAGGACTCGGGCATGGGTGGATCAGAGCCTACTCGGCGGACACCCTGTCCGAATCGGCCAAGAGCGGAGTGCTACGGTGTGCCACGCGATGGACGTATCCGTGCGCGAGCTGCGAAACCACACCGCGCGCGTCGTGGCTGCGGTCGAGAGCGGCGAGGCGGTCGTGCTCACCGTCCACGGCCGTCCTGTCGCCGACATACTGCCGCGCAGGGCCCGCAGCGAGCGCAGGCCAACCGAGCTCCTGCTGGCCGACCTCACCGCCATCGCCAAGCTCGCCGAAGAGTTGGGCGTGATCTCGGACGCGGCCGACTTCGACGTCGGCCTGAGTACCGACGACATGATCCGTTGAGCGGCTATCTGGCCGACACGAGCATCTTCGTCGCCGTCGAGCAGCGCCGAGCGCTGAGCTCCCCTCCCTCGGGGGACGCGCGGATCTCCGTAGCCACCCTCACCGAGTTGATCGTCGGGGTGCGTCGGGCGGGCTCCGGCCCGCTGCGAACGGTGCGCGAGGCGACTCTGACGCGCGCCCGAAGCTTCGTAGCGATTCCCTACGACGAGCTTGTGGCGGAGAGGCTCGCCGAGCTGCTCGCCGAGGCGCGTGAGCAGGGCCGCCGCGCGGGGGCGATGGACGCGATCGTCGCCGCAACCGCGCTCGTGCACGACCTCGCGGTGTGGAGCCAGGACGACGACTTCGACGTGCTTGCGCAACTCGCGCCGGACCTTCGGGTGCACCGGGGCTGACGCGGCTTGGTCTTGTTCACGTCGCCGCCCTCGTGCTTGACCTCCCGACAAAGCTCCCCGCCGGCCACGGCGCCCCGGCGTAACGCTCGAGCACCGGCCCGGGCGGGGCTGCGACCTCGCCGAACAGATCAGTGCGGACCAACGTCCCGGGGAAGATGCGCGCAAAGGGGTCGGCCCGCAGATGGAACGGGTCGCGGACGACGGTGATCGCGCCGCCGTAGCCCACGGCGTCGAGCGAGAGCGTGGTCAGGCACACGAGCGAGTCGCCGAGCAGCGGGATCCACCAGGCGAGCGCGTCGGCTCGCACGCCCTGGACCTCGGGCTCGTCGTAGGGAAGCCGCGCGCTCTCGTCGGCAAGCGCGCACACGTGCGCCCACGCGCCGCGCACCGGCTCCGCCTCGAACGGGCGCGGATCGGCTCCGAAGCGCCGCGCGCCGGGGACCTCCTCGAGCGAAAGCGACTCGCCGTCGAACCACAGTGAGCGGAACTTCGCCTCGCTCACCCCTCCTCCCAGCCTTCGCGCACCGCACGCGAGATCGCGCGCATCTCCTGGCGCAGCTCCTCCATCGTCGCGCGGCCCCAGTACCAGTCGCCGCGGTAGATCGCGTGCACGGTGAGGTCCGGGAAGAGGGTCAGGACCGTCGGGCGGTAGGGGAGGTGGACGGTGTCGGAGGACTCGAGCAGGCCGAGCCGCGGCAGCCAGAGCCGCTCGACGTCGGAGAGGAACAGGAAGCGCGCGCCGAGCCCGGCCCGGAACGCGGTCTGCACCGCCGGCGGGTCGACGCTCACCGCGACGATCCGCGCGTAGGCGACCTCGAACTCCTCCTGGACCCGCACGAGCTCGCGCAGGTAGCGCTGCTCCTTGGGACACCACGGCCCGCGGAAGAAGACGAGCGCCACGGGGTCGCCGCCGGCGACCTCCGAGAGCCGGCGCGGGCGATCGGTGTGGTCGGGCAGGTCGAGATCGGGGAACGGACCCCCCACGGAGAGCTCGACCGCCCCGGCCACGTCGCGACCGCCGCTCATGCGGGCTCCCCATGGGCTCCGGGCACGCTGAAGCGCACGCGCGCGCCGCTCCGCGACTCGGCCACCCAGACCCTTCCTCCGTGCACTTCGAGGATCTTGCGGCAGATGGTGAGCCCCAGCCCCGCGCCCCGACGCGTGCGCGGGGACTCGCGCCCTCCGCGGTAGAAGGGGTCGAACACCTGCTCGCGCTCGGCGGCGTCGATGCCCTCGCCGCTGTCGGCGACCTCGACCTCGACGCCACCGCCGGCCGCACCCTCGGCGGCGACGACGATCCGGCCTCCCTCCGGGGTGTGGCGGATCGCGTTGTCGATCAGGTTGAACAGCACGCGCTGAAGCTTCTCAGGGTTGCCGCGCACCAGGGGCAGTTCAGCCTCCAGGCACACCTCGGAGACCACGCCCTCGGCGTCGGACCGGGCGCCCATGGCCTCGACGGTCTCCTCGACGAGCTCGCCGAGCCGCAACTCCTCCATCGGCCATTCGATCTCGCCGGCCTCGAGCCGCGAGAGCTCGAACAGGTCGTCGATCAGCCCCTCGAGCGAACCGACGTGGACGGCGAGCTGCCCGAGATAGCGCCGGCGCGTCTCTTCGTCGAGCGCCTCCTCTTCGCTCCCGAGCGCCTCGGCCAGGACCCGCAGCGAGGCGAGCGGGGTGCGCAGGTCGTGCGAGACCGCGGCGAGCAGACTGCGCCGCGCGGCCTCCGCCGCGTCGCGCTCGGCCTCGCGGGCGGCGAGCTGCTCGATCATGCGATTGCCCGCCGCCGCCAGCTCGGCAACCTCGTCCTCGGCCCGGGTCTCGAGCCGCACATCGCGGGCCCCGTGCCCCACCGCGGCCACGCCCTGGCGGACCACCCCGATGTCCCACATGACCTCGCGCGCGAGAATCGACGCCGAGTAGACGGCGAGCACGCCCGCGGACACGAGCAGGAGCATCAGGATGACCGCGTCGTGAGTCGACACGAACATCAGGCCGGCGACGACCGCCACGCTCGCCAGCGCGAGGCCGACGACGAGCGCGATCGCCAGCGCGAACTGGCGCGACAGCGAGCCCACGCGCGCGCGCCGGCGCGCGAGCAGGTGCGAGAGCGCCAGGATCGGGACGCCGCTGCCGAGCAGGAGCGCCGCCAGCAGTAAGCCGTCCTGCGGCCCGAACGCCGCAGCGGTCACGAGGCCGCCGGCGAGGGCGACTCCGATGACGAGTCCCGCGCCGTGCCAGCCGCTCACGGTTGAAGCCGGTAGCCGACGCCCCAGACCGTCTGGAGCCGCCGCGGCCGCGAAGCGTCGGCCTCGATCTTCTCGCGCAGTCGGCGGACGTGGACGGTCACGGTCGAGGTGTCGGTGTAGAAGGAGAAGTCCCAGACCGCCTCCATGAGCTCATCGCGGGAGAAGGCGCGGCCGGGGTGGCGGGCGAGGAAGAGCAGCAGGTCGAACTCGCGCGCGGTCAGCGCGACCTCCTCGCCGTCGGCGAAGGCACGACGCGCGTCGGCGTCGATCCTGAGCCCGTTCAGGACGATCGGCTCCTCGCGGCCGAGCGCCGGTCGCGCCCGGCGCAGCACGGCGTCGATCCGAGCCACGAGCTCGGCGGGCGAGAACGGCTTGACCACGTAGTCGTCGGCGCCGAGCTGGAGGCCGGTCACGCGCTCGCTCGGGTGGTCCTTGGCGGTGAGGATGACCACCGGCACCCGCTCGCGCTCGCGCAGGCGGCGCAGGAGCTCGAGCCCGCCGACGCCCGGGAGCATGAGATCGAGCACCACAAGGTCAGGCGGCTCGGCGCGCGCGAGCTCGAGCGCCTCCCGGCCGTCGCCCGCCGCGCGGATCGAGTAGCCCGCGCGCTCCAGGTAGCGCCCCACGACCTCGGCGATCGTGGGCTCGTCGTCGACGACGAGAATCGAGCCTTTGTGCCCCGAGGTCATGTGTCGATTGTCGCCCGCTCTGCGTCGCAAGGTCGCCTCAGGGCGTGAGCGTAAGGCTTTCGTCACCCCGGCGAGCGACCGTGAGAAGCGCGTAAGTCGCGCGAAGGACGCCGTTAGCTCCGCCTCCTAGCGCCGTGGACTCGAGAGGAGAGCCAGAGACAGGGGTGGACGTCGATCCCGGCTCTCCAGGTTCGACGGACACATTACATCTCGGAGGCTTTCTCATGGGCGCTTACCCGGCGCCCGGCCCCCGCCTCTCGCTCCGCGGCTAAGCCGCCGCGGTCTCCACCGCGGGCGACTCGACCCGGTTCGGCGCGCCTTTCGCGCCAGTGGCGAGAGCTCTCAACCGAGCACTTGCACCAATGCATCGACCACCTGCGCGGCGTGCACGCCGTCGGGGTCGCGGTCGGGCTCGAAGTCGGCGACGCTGACGCCCACCAGCGCCGTGCTGGCCGCCAGGGGCCTCACGAGCTCGATGAAGCCGTTCCACGACAGCCCGCCCGGCTGAGGATATGTGAGCGCGGGCAGCGCCTGCTCGTCCAGGACGTCGAGGTCGAGGTGGAGCCACGCCGGACCCAAACCGGCCAAGCGCGACTCGCAGTCCCGCCCCACCCGGCCCTCTCCCCGCTCTTCGATGCTCCGGGCATCGAGCCGCTCGATTGCCGCCGGCACATAGCCGAGCTCTTCGGCGACGTCCTTGTCGTCCTCCGCTCGGCGGTGACCCAGGATCATGACCCGCTCTGGCGGCACGAGCGGCGGAGGCCCGACGAGGTCGACAAGTCCGGGCGGCCCGTGGCCGGTCAGCATCGCGAGCTCCATGTCGGCTGCCTCGCCGTTCGGGGAGCTGCGGGTGTCGTAGAAGTCGGCGTGTCCGTCGACGAACCACAGGCCCGCCTCACGGCCGATCAGCCGCAGCCCTCCGAAGATGCCGAGGAGCAGACAGCAGTCGCCGCCGAGCACCAGCGGGCGATTCTGTTGGTCGAGCGCCCGAGCGATGGCGACGGCGAGCGCCAGCGAAGACTCGCGGAGCTCGGCGAAGCCGATGACCCCACTGGTGGGCTCCCGCTTAGAGTCAGTGATCCGCGGCGCGACATCACCGAGGTCGCGCGCGCCCAAACGCTGGACGAGGCCCGCCCGACGTAGGGCGTCGGGCGCCCGGCCTTCTCCCCGATCGGAGCCTGAGGAGTCGAAGGGTGCGCCCAGGACCGAGAGCACCGCCCGGAAGCTATCGGCTCTCGAGGCGGCTCCCGGCGCTTCTGCAAGGCGGTTCGCAGGAACGGGTCTGGCGCTCGTGGGACTCGGGACGGTCGGCCTGAGCGCCGGCCTGCTGCTCGCCGTCGGTCACACCGTGGAGCGCGCTCTCGCCGTCGAGACAGCCGACCCGAGGCGTCCGCTGCCGGCGAGTCTCGACCCCGGGACGAGCGAATGCCAATCGATGAGCGCCCGCACGGAACGCGGGAGCCCCGACAGGGCTCCGGCAGCGGATAGCATGGCCTCGCATGCGACGGCGCGGGGCCGCCTCATCCACCGTCGCCGCGCCGCGCGCCGAGGAAAGCGAGCTCCTGGCGCGCCTTCGAGCCGGGGACGAGCGTGCCTTCGAGGAGCTCGTGAAGGCCAACCACCCCACGATGGTGAAAGTCGCCGAGCTGTTTGTCCCAAGTCGTTCGGTCGCGGAGGAGGTCGCCCAGGAGGCCTGGGTGGGGGTGCTCCAGGGGCTCGACGGCTTCGAGGGCCGCTCCTCGCTCAAGACCTGGATGTTTCGCATCCTCACGAACCGGGCGAAGACGCGGGGCGAGCGCGAGCGCCGTACGCTTCCGATGAGCGCGCTCGACCAGCCGGACCTCGAGGGAGCCGGCGCCGCCGTGGCCGAGGATCGCTTTCACCCGGCCGCAGATCCTGTACGCGGCAACCTGTGGACCCAGCCGCCCCGCCCGCCCGACGAGGCGACGATCGCCGCAGAGGGTCACGAGCGGCTGCTCGCCGCCATCGAGGGGCTCCGGCCGGCGCAACGGACGGTGATCACGCTGCGCGACGTGCAGGGCTGGGACTCCGACTCGGTGTGCGACCTGCTCGAGGTCAGCGCCGCCAACCAGCGTGTGCTCCTGCACCGCGCGCGCTCCACGGTGCGCAGGGAGTTCGAGCGATACCTGGAGGAAGGGAACGGAGGATGAGGCTCCGCAAGCCGCCGCTGACCTGCCGCGAGCTCGTCGAGCTCGTAACCGACTACCTGGAGGGGGCGCTCCGGGCCCGGGATCGTCGTCGCTTCGACTCGCACATTGCGGGCTGCGCCGGCTGCCGGGCCTACCTCGCCCAGATGCGGGCGACGATCGACACGCTCGGGGAGCTGTCCGAGGAGACATTGGCCCCGGAGGCGAAGCGCGAGCTCATGGAGCGCTTCCGGGACTGGAAGCGGTAGGCCGTACCGAACGGTGTAACGCCCAGGCCATCTGCTTGACGGAAGGGGTATGAACACACAAACCGAAAAGACAGACGCAGAGTGGGCGCAGGAGCTGACGCCGGAGCAGTTCAAGGTCCTTCGAAAGCGCGGCACCGAGCGCGCCTTCAGCGGCAAGTACGTGTACTCAAAGGACTCCGGCAGCTACCGCTGCGGCGCGTGCGACGCCGAGCTCTTCAGCTCGGCGGCGAAGTTCGACTCCGGCACCGGGTGGCCGAGCTTCTCGGAGCCCGCCACCGCCGAGGCGATCGTCACACGTAGAGACCGAGGCCTCCTCATGACCCGCACCGAGGTCCTCTGCCGGCGCTGCGGTTCCCATCTCGGCCACGTCTTCGAGGACGGACCGACGTCCACGGGAATGCGCTACTGCATCAACTCGGTGGCGCTCGACCTGAAGGAGGAAGCGTGAGCACGAACGGAGCAATGAGCACCAACGAGGTGAGTACGAACGGCGCCCCACCGCACGCGATCGCGACCTTCGCGGCCGGCTGCTTCTGGGGCGTGGAGGCGACGTTCAGCGCCGTCGACGGGGTGGTCTCCACCCGAGTTGGCTACACGGGGGGATCGACGGCGGACCCGACTTACAAGCGGGTCTGCCGCGGTCGGACGGGCCACGCCGAGGCTGTCGAGGTGGTCTACGACCCTGCCGTCGTCGCCTACGAGGAGCTACTCGAGGTCTTCTGGAATAGCCACAACCCGACGACCAGGAACCGTCAGGGGCCCGACATCGGCAGCCAGTACCGCTCCGCCATCTTCTTCGGCAGTTCGGAGCAGGAGGCCGCGGCGACTCGCTCGAAGGAGAACCTCGGGGCCGAGCTCGAGGGCGGGGCCGGGCTCCTCAGGCGAATGAAGCCCAAGACCGTGGTGACCGAGATCTTGCCGGCCGCGAGGTTCTACGAGGCCGAGCCCTACCACCAGCGCTACTTCGAACGCCACGGGATCGCCTGTGGGCTCTGAGCCGCAGGCTTGCCG
>Ga0208736_1000326_pt1 | contig 14265 bp, 13 predicted proteins | sample AntDryMetagUQ255_FD_188090 | JGI IMG/M metagenome (GOLD analysis project Ga0208736, IMG submission 188090) | Polar desert microbial communities from Antarctic Dry Valleys - UQ255 (SPAdes) | ecosystem: Environmental > Terrestrial > Soil > Desert | place: Antarctic Dry Valleys | collected 2008-12-31 | reverse complement strand
AGGGCGCCGGCTTCCAGGTCAACAACCCCAACGTCGTCGCCGCCTGCGGCTGCGGCTCCTCGTTCCGGGTTGCCGACGAAGAGGAGTGCTCGGCGGTCTAGACGCTGACTCGTCGCGCGTCGCATGGCAGGCTACGCAGCATGCGCAAGCTCCAGACCCAGGGTTGCCATCACATCATGCTCGTCGGGACCGACCGGCAGACCTCGATCGACTTCTGGGAGGGCGTGCTCGGGATGCCGTTCGTCTTGGAGCAGCCCAACCTCGACCGTCCCCGAGAGCCACCTGTACTTCGATCCGGGCGACGGCGGCTCGTCACATCTTCACCACCGACGAACGGGCCCCGGAGCCCCGCCGCACGCCGACGGACGCCGGCTGCTGGCCTCCTACCGCTTCGAGCCGCCGGCCGCCCACACCCACGCCGGCGTCCTGCTCGAGGCGCACCGCATCAGGGTGGCGCGCGATGACCACCACATCGGACAGGGTGCACCTGGCGGACGCGATCGAGGCGCTCGTGACGCGCCCGCACGATTCGCTCTCCGACGACCGCTCGCCGAAGGCGGCATACCGGTGACGCTCACCGACACCGATGCCCTGCGGGCGCTGCAGGGCACGCTCGACCGCGTCTGACGGGACCGCCGGCAGCTGAGAAGCGATGCGAACGGGTACACCCCGCGCATGATCTCCAAGCTCTTCAAGCTCTTCGCACTCAAAAAGCTGTTCGAGGCGTTCCGCGGCCGTCGGCGCGCGCCACCGCGCTGACCGGGCGCAGTCCGCCTGACGCTCTGACCGCTACGGCTGGCCTCCCACCCCGCCCGGCACCCCGGTGTTCGTGGAGTACTTCGGCTGGATCTTCATCTCCGGCCGGAAAGAGTGCACGGCCTGGGCGACCGCGACCGCGGCCTCGGCGAAGCCCGTCGCGATGAGCTTGAGCTTGCCGTCGAAGGTCGTGATGTCCCCGCATGCCCACACGCGATCGAGGTTGGTCTTCATGACCTGATCGACGACCAGCGCGCCCTTGGAGATCTCCAGGCCCCACTCCTTCAGCGGGCCCAGCGCGGTCTTGAAGCCGAGCTGCAGCAGGATCGCATCGATCTCGATCTCGATCTCGTGCGACTCGTCGTCTGAGTGAAAGAGGCGCACGCGCTCGATGGCGCCGTTGCCGATGACCTCGCGCACCTGGAAGGGGATGTGCAGGTCGACGTGGCCGGCGTCGGCGGCCGCCATCACCTGGCTGACCGTCAGCTCGTGGGCGCGGAAGCCGTCGCGGCGATGACACAGCGCGACCGACTCGGCGGTGTGCAGGAGGTTGACGACCCAGTCACATGCCGAATCTCCCCCGCCGATGATCAACACCCGCTTGCCGGCGAACTCCAGCTTCGAGCCGACGAGGTAGTGCGCGCCGCGTCCCTCCCACGGGGTCATGTCATAGCCGGGCAGCCTCTTGGGCTCGAAGGCGCCGTGGCCGCCGGCGATGATCACCGCGCGGCTGCGCAGCTGCGGGTAGTGCGGGTTGTTCGTGTTCAGGACGACGATGTCGTCCTCCCACTCGATCGTCTGGATGGTCGTCTCGAGGTGGACCGGGACGTCGAACTGCTCCAGGGCCTGGCGGCGCAGCTCCTCGACGAGGTCCTTCGCCAGCACCTTCGTGTGGCCGGGCACGTCGAAGATCCACTTCTCCGGATACAGCGCCGTCAGCTGGCCGCCGATCTGCGGCAGGGAGTCGACGACCCGCGAGGTCGCCTCGCGCATGCCCGCCCAGAACGCGGTCGACAGGCCGACCGGGCCGGCGCCGATGACCGTGATGTCGCGGATCTCGCCGGGGTTCTCGTGCACTAGTGCACCCCCGCCGCGAGCGTCTCGCCGTCGAGCGCCGACAGGGCACGCTCGACCGACGCGCTGATGCAGGTGAAGGTCGGCGTGTCGCGCAGCGTGAACGAGGAGGACTCGGTCGTGCGCAGGCGCTGGACGAGGTCCAGGAACGAGCCGGGGTCGTCGGTCTCGAAGGCGACGACGAACTCCTGGTCGTCGAGGCCGAAGGAGTACGACGTGTTCAGGTCGATGGCCGGATACTCGCGGCCGAGCGTGATGTGCTCCTGCATGATCCGGTATCGCTCCTTGGCGTCGAGGGCGTACCAGGCGCGGGTCTTGACGAACGGATACACGAAGAGGTACTTCGCATGCGCGGGGCGAACTTCGAGGCGTGACTCCTCGGAGTACTCCGACACCTTCGTCATCGCCAGGAACGAGTACGGGATCGTCGCCCAGCTCATGAGGCCGCTCTGACCGAGGACCACGTGGAACTCGTGGATACGATCGAGGTTCTGCGCCTGCGTGAGCACCATGAGGTCGGTGTCGCCGCGCGTGCCGATCGTCGAGAAGGCCCGCAGCAGGTGCCCATCGGCGAAGTCCGCGCAGGCCGCGGCGAACTCCCGCTTGCCGGCTTCGCGCACGCCGGCGTCCAAGCGGCGCCAGGCGGGATCCATTTTCAGGAAGGTGTACTTGACGAAATGACGTTGCGGCACGGACAGACAGGATAGAGCGGGCGATGCTGCCTCTGATCCGTGCCGCGGTCGCGTTCCTCGTGGCGTTCGCCGCCCTCGCCGTGCCGGCGCACGCCGTGGCGCCGGCCGCCGAGCCACGCGCGGTGCTCGCCTTCCTGCCGTCCGGCGGGGAGGACAACCCCAAGCCCGTCCTCGAGCGCCTCGGCGAGCGCGCGTCACTCGCGCTCGGATTGGCCAGCGCGACCCAGGGACGCTTCTCGCGCGCGCAGATGATGCTCGACATGTCCGCCGGCTCGCGCACCTCGCGGGCGGTCTACACCCCGCAGGAACCGCCGAACCTCGAGCTCGTCGTGGGCGGCGACGGGACCGGCTTCATCTTCGGCTGGAGCCAGGCGCGCGAGCGCGCCGCGACGCCGCCGGCCGAGCTCGATCCCGGGATGCTCGCGGGGGAGGTCCCGGGCGGTGCGGCCTACGCCGGCCTCACCGGGCGCAAGAACATCGAGGCGACCCTGGCGGCCGACCGCCGGGGCGACGTCGCCGCCGTCTGGCTCGACCGCGCTGCGACGCTTCCCGCCCGCGCACGGGCGCTGCTGGCCCGCCACCGGCTCGTGGTCGTCGGCCTGCCGACCGCCGCCAAGGGCGACGCGGCGCTCGACGACCTGCTGCGCGATCGCCGCCCGCAGGACCTGCTCGTCGTCCTGCAGGCGCCGCCGCGCGCGACCGTGCCGGTGCTGCTGCCGATCGGCATCGCCGGCCTGGGCGCCGCGGGGGCGCTGACCTCGCAGACGACGCACCTCGACGGCGTCGTCGCCGGGATCGACGTCCCGGTGACGATCTTGGAGCACCTTCGCCGGCCCGTGCCCGGCGGGGTTCGCGGGCAGACGATCGTGTCTGAGGGCGTCCGCGACGCGGCCGCCCTGAAATCCATCGAGAAGCGCCTGCGCGTCGTCAGCGGCCGGCGCACCGCGATGCTCGGCGCGCTGCTGTTCACATGGCTGGCGCTCGTGCTGGCGCTCGGCATCGCGGCCGATCGCCGGGGCGTGCGTGCGGGCCTGCGAATCGGCGCCCTGGCCTTTCTCTGGGTCCCGCTGGGGCTGCTGTTCACCGCCTGGCTGGCCCCGGCGCGCAGCGTCGAGGTCGCGATCGTCGTCGTCGGCAGCTTCGCGCTCGGCGCGCTGACCGACCGCTTCGTGCGCTGGCCGCGCGGGCCGGCCGTGCCGGCCGTGGTCTCGCTCGTGGCCTACGCCGTCGACCTGGCGCTCGGGTCGCCGCTCATCATCCGCTCGCTGCTGGGCGCCAACCCGCGCTCGGGCGTGCGCTTCTACGGCCTGGGCAACGAGCTCGAGTCGACGCTCACGCTGCTGCTGCTCGTCGGCCTGGGCGCGCTGCTATGGGGACACGCGCGCTCGCGGCGCAGCGCCGCGATCATCGCGCTCAGCGGCGCCGTGTTCGCGGTCTTCGTCGGCTCGGGCCGGCTCGGCGCCGACGTCGGCGGCGTCATCACGATCGGCGCCGGGATCGCGGCCGCGACGCTGCTCATGCTGCCGGGGACGCTGTCGCGCCGGCGATTGCTGCTCGCCGCCGCGGTGCCGGCCGGTGCGCTCGTGGCGCTCGCCGCGCTGGACCTCGCGACCGGCGGCAACGGCCATTTCACGCGCACGATCCTGCAGGCCGACAGCGCCGGCTCTCTGTGGGACGTCGTCACGCGCCGCTACACGCTCGCATTCAACGTCCTGAAGACCGGAGCGATGCCATTCCTCACGCTGCTTGCGCTGCTCGGCGCCGGCTACGCCGTGCGCCACCGCCGGCGGATCTTCGCGCCGCTCGGGGCCGCGCCCTCCTGGCGCGCGGCCCTCATCGGCGGGCTGACCGCATCGGTCGCCGGAGCGCTCTTCAACGACTCCGGGCCGCTGCTGCTGGCGTTCGGCGTGTTCATCCTCGCGTGCGTGACGGCCTACGTGCGCGGCGACCCGCGGCTGGCCGCCGAGGAGGAGCGGGCCGCGCTGTGAACCCAAGCGCGATATCCGCACAGGACATTCGCATCCGCGTTGTCTTCCCGGGGGTGGGCCCAGGTACTATGCCGCGATGCGGATCGCGTTGGTATCTCCGTATTCGTGGACGTACCCAGGGGGAGTGACGCGCCACATCGAGGCGCTGGCCGAGCAGTACCTGGCTGCGGGTCATGAAGTGCGCGTGCTGTCGCCGGTCGATCCGGACGATCGTGTCGCGCTGCGCCTGCATCGCGGCGCGCGCCCGTCGCAGCGCCCGCTGCCCGACTACCTCGTGCCGCTCGGCCGGACGCTCGGCTTTCCCTCCAACGGCGCGGTCTCCAACATCGCCTGCGGGGTCTCGACCCTCGTCGGGCTGCGCCGCGAGCTCGAGCGCGGCTACGACGTGGTGCACCTGCACGAGCCCGTCGCCCCGGTTCCGGGCTGGGACTCGCTGATGACGGTCGACGCGCCGCTCGTCGCGACGTTCCACTGCTACTCGGAGAACGTCTTCTCCAACCACCTGGCGAACCTCCTCGGCGCGCGGCGGCGGCTGAACCGCCTCCACGTGCGGATCGCCGTCTCCCAGGCGGCCGCCTGGACGGGGCGGCGCTTCTACGGTGGCACGTACCGCGTCATCCCCAACGGCGTCGACGTTCCCGCGCAGGCTCCGCCGCCGCGGGCCGCCGAGCCCGTCGGGGACGAGCGCCCGCTGCGGATCGCCTTCATCGGCCAGGCCGTCGAGCGCAAAGGGCTGCCGGTGCTGCTACGCGCATTCGAGGCGCTGCGCGAGCACGTTCCCGCGTCCCTGCACGTCGTCGGCGTGGGCGCCGAGGAGCTCGCGCCGCTCATGCTCGACACGCGCGACGTCGTCGCGCACGGCAAGTGCAGCGACGAGGAGAAGTCGGCGGTGCTGTCCGAGGCCGACGTGCTGTGCGCGCCCTCGCTGGGCGGCGAGAGCTTCGGCATGGTGCTCACCGAGGCGTTTGCGGCCGGCACGCCGGTCGTCGCCTCGGACATCGCCGGCTACCGCGATGTCGTGGCCGACGGCGTCAACGGGGTGCTCGTGCCGCGCGGCGACCCGACCGCGCTCGCCGAGGCGCTGCGCGACCTGGCGCTGGACCCCACCCATCGTGCGGCGCTGTCCGCCGCGGCGACCGAGTCGGCTGCGCGCTATGCCTGGCCCTCCGTCGCCGCCGAGGTGCTGGGCGCCTACGAGGACGCGATCGTGCTGCATGCAGCGGCGCAACAGACCGTCCCGGCCCGGCTGGGCCTTGCGCCCGCCGACGGCGAGCGGGTGCGCGCGCAGCGGTTGCCGACGCTCGAGCCGGCCCTCGCGGGCAGCGCGAAGGACGCCTCGCACCCCGGTGCGCGGATGGCGCGCCGCCTGGCGATCGGCGTCGTCGGCATCTTCGCGCTCGTGCTCGCGGTCATCGCGGTGCAGCGCATCGGGGCCGACCGGGTCAGCCACGCGCTCGTGAACGCCGCTCCGCCGTGGGTGCTGCTCGGGCTCGGCCTCATGTGCTTCTCGATGGTGCTGCGCGCGTTCGCGTGGCACGCGATCCTGCAGGCCGCGCTGCCGTGCGCCCGAGTGCGACTGCGCGACGCGCTGCAGGGCACGTTCATCGGGGTCCTCATGTCCGCCACGCTGCCGGCGCGCCTCGGCGAGCCGTCGCGCGCGTTCGTCGTCGCGCGGCGGATCGGCAGCCCGCGCCTGCACCTGCCGATCGTGCTGGGCACGATCGTCTCCCAGGCACTGCTGAACATCGTCGCGCTGATCGTGCTCGGGATCGTGATGTTCTCGACCGTCGACCTCTTCACCCAGCACACGGCGCTGCTCGTCGTGGCGGTGGCGCCGCTGGCGATCGTCGCGACGCTGCTGACGGCGCCCGTGCTGCTGCGCTCGGGCAGGCCCACCAAACGCTCCGAATCGGATGACGGCCAACGCACGACGCGAGCCGCGTTCGGTGCCGGGTTTGCGCGCGCCGCGGCCCTCATCACGCAGGCGCGCGCGGCACTCGTGCAGCTACGCGACGGCCTGACGGTCTTCCGCCGGCCGCGGCTGGGCAGCATCGCCACGTTCGCGCAGCTGTCGGCGTGGGTCGTGCAATGGCTGTCGTGCTACGTGCTGCTCGTGGCCCTCGGCCTGGACCACGAGGCCGGCCTCGGCGCCGCTGCGGCCGTGCTGTTCGCCGTCAACGTGACGGCGGTCCTGCCGGCAACCCCGTCGAACGTCGGAATCTTCCAGGCCGCCTGCGTCGCCGTGCTGGCGGCCTACGGGGTCGGCTACGCCGACGCGCTGGCCTACGGGATCATCCTGCAGGCCGTCGAGATCGCGACGGCGATCGTCATGGGCGCCCCGGCCCTGGTCAAGGAGGGGCTGTCCTGGCGCGAGGTGCGCCTGCGCGCGATGCACAGCTCGCCGGTCGAGCTCGCGCCCGTGCCGCACTTCGGCCGCGGCGAAGCCCGCGAGCTCGCCTGATCACCGCGCGTGCCGCGAGCGCGGTGATCAGTCCTTCGCGGAGCCGAGCGCCTCCATCGTGTGCGCCTTCTGGTCGAACGTGCCGATCTCCGCGATCCACAGCGCCTTGCGCTGCGCGCAGCCCTTCCCGTCCAGCGCACGGATGACCGTGTCGAGCAGCTCGTGGCGCGCGGCGGAGATCGGGTCGGCGGCTCGCGGCGCCGCGCCGTCGCGCGGGCGCACGCCCACGTAGGCGTGCTGTGTGCTGTGCGAACGGTCCGTCGACGATCGCCTTGGAGGTCATTACGCAGCGTGCGCGCTGAGGCCGCAGGAAGCCGGGGTGGTTGGGCTCGAGTCGACCCTCACCCCGACCTTGTCGGCGAGGCCGTTGAACGCGCGCAGCAGCCGGCGATAGGCGGCGAGCCGCGGCATCTGCGCTCGGGCGTGGCGGTTGCGCGCCTTCTGACAGCCGATCGGCGGCCCCGCCACCGCCCACAGCGGCGTGAAGTACGGGACGGCGAGGATCTTCCAGCCGCCATCCTGCGCCTGGCGGGCCTCGATCGCGGTCAGCAGCCCGCGCATCCCGCGCTCGCTGCGACAGCCCGGGATGAGCTTCGGGCAGCCGCCGAACGGCGCGTCCCAGTTGGGCTTGCGGCCGCCGCGCGGCTGGACGCGCTCCCAGGGGATGAGCACGCGGATGTAGGCCGGCTTGAGCGCGACCACCTTGACGGCCGCGCGCCGGATCGGGCTGTCGGGCATCAGCAGGTGCGGGTCGTTCTCCGTCAGCCCGATCGCCAGCGGCGGGCCACTCGCCCGCGCCGTCGCGCCGTCGCGCCGGGCGCGGCATGATCAGGCGGTGGCACGTCGAACCTCGCTGGCGATGACCGGCCCGTGGGTCTACCTGCTGCAGTGCCGCGACGGCTCGCTGTACTGCGGGTGGACGTCGGATCTCGAGCGGCGCCTGGTCGCGCACCGCAGCGGCCGCGGGAGCCGTTACACCGCCAGCCGCCTGCCGGTGTCGCTCGCGCTCGCCCAGCCGATGTGCGACCGCAGCGCCGCGCGTCGCGAGGAGGCGCGGATCAAGCGCCTCTCGCGAGCCGAGAAGCTCGCGCTCGTCGCGGCCGGGCCGACCGCGGTGTAAGGTCGCGCGGTCCTTGAGGCGGAAGTCGTCTCCGCTGCCGTCGACCTGGGGAAGTGCAACGGTTCGCATAAAGGAGTTGCTGTCGACCGGCGCGGCGCGTGCCTGGTTCGGGGTCGCACTCGGCGGGCTTGTCGTCGTGGCGCTCGTGCTCGGGCTGATGCTGGTCCCGCGCCTCGCCGCCGGGCAGCGGGTGATCGATCGCGCCGAGCCGGCCTTCAGCGACGCGCGCGTCGACGGCACGCGGGCGGGCATCGCCACGTTCTCGCAGTACGTCGACGTCGTGGATCCGCTGCTCACGCGGCGGGGCGGCGGCAGCGAGGAGGTGCCCAGGCTGATCGGCTACATCGAGCGCAAGCTCGGCCTGTCGACCGAGCAGGTGCGCAAGATCCTGCGCCGCGAGGCGCCGCACACGGAGGCGCTGACCCGCGCGCTGCCGCTCGACGGCGTCGCGGCGGAGGTGCCGCGGCTGACGGCGTACCTGGCCACGATCACGGGGTTGACCGAGGACCAGCTCGCGGCGATCCTCGAGTCCGACTTCCCGCGCATCTCGCAGTCGCTGACCGCGCTGGCGAACACGTCGGACGCCTGGTACGACGTGCCCGGCATCGACGGGCTGACGCGCCTTCGCGCCGGCAAGCCGGTGCGCACGCTGCCCGGCCTGCGCAAGTACCTGCGCGACGACGTCGTCCCGCTGACGGTCTCCCACCGGGAGGACTTCCAGAGCCTCGCCGGCCGGGGTGGCATCGGCTACATCCCGTTCATGCTGCTCGCCATCGGCGCGGGGTTGCTGGCGCTCGGCGTGATCGGCGTCAGGCGCGCGCGCAACCGCGCCCCGGGCAAGCTGTCGTGGAGCGTGGTCGTCGCCATCGGCGTGTTCCTGCTCGTGGTCGTCGTCGCCGGGCAGTACTTCCCGCGCCTGGGCGGCGCGCAGGAGACGATCACCGACTTCGGACCGGTCTTCAGCCAGGAACGGGTGCGCGCGACCGCCAACGGCGCCGACACGATCCGGGACGCGGTCCTGTTCGGCGATCCGGTCATGACGCCGCTCGGCGGCGCCGCGCGCGAGGCGCCCCGGCTGTATCGCTTCGTCGCCCAGCGCACCGGCCGCAGGACCGACGACGTCCGCCGCGCTGTGCGCCGCCGCGCGCCGCAGACGGTAGCTCTGTTCAGCGCGATTCCGCTGACGGAGGTCGGCCGGGAGGTGCCGCGCCTGCTCGCGTACCTCGGCAAGGCGCTGCGCCTGTCGCGCACGCAGGTCGTCGCCGCGCTGCGCCGGCGCACGCCGGGCCTGACGCAGGCGCTGCTGACGACGCCCGACGTGGCGCGGGGCTGGACCGCGATCCCGGGAACCGCCGGCCTGACGCGCTTCGACGGCCTGACGCCGGTACGGACGATGCCCGAGTTCGACGGCTACCTGCGCGAGGACCTCATCCCCGTGCTGACCGCCGAGCGCAGGAACTTCGCCACGCTGGCCGGTCGTCAGCCGACGGTGGACGTGCTCGCACCGCTGCTGTTCGTCATCGGTCTCGTCGTGACGCTCTACGGCGGCGTGATGATGCAGTTTGTCGCGCGCCGCGACTGACCGGGCGCCGACGCCCCCGGCTGTTGTGGCCGGACGGTGACGAAATGGTCACAACTCGCCGCGCCGGCGCCCTGCGACAACGGCAACTTCACGGTCGACAGCGACGCCGACGTGCTGCTCTTCGCCGGCGACACGACCGCCGACAGCGGCGACGCGGGCGGCGGCGCCGGCGGCGACGCGCTCGGGATCGCGGGCGGCGAGGCCGCGGCGGCGAACGCGAGCGGGCAGGGCGCGGTCAACGCGCTGGACGTCGCGGACGGAACGAGCGGTGAGATCCAGGACAACGACGCCTCGATCGACGCGGCTGCCAACACGGCGACCGGCGGCGACGCGACGGGCCTGGCCGGCAAGGGCGGGGACGCCAGCACCGGCGGCACCCAGGCCGACAACGGGAACGTGCACGTGATCGCCCCCTGAAACGCAGAGCGCCCGTGGCATGTGCCACGGGCGCGGTGAGTTCCTGCGTCGGTCACGAGGCCCCCGCTGTGCGGAGCCTCGGGCGGAGGGGTCCTAGATCCTGCCGTCGCGATACACCGGCTCCTCGACGACTGCACCGCGGGTGCCGACCGAGCGGGCCTGGATCATCTCGACGACGAGCCAGATGGCGCCGGCGACGAACAGGATCATGCCGATCGTCTGGATCGAGATGCCGGCCACCGTGGCGGTGACGGCGAGCCAGAGGACGAGCCCGAGGGCCATGAGGAAGATGGGGGGTCCTGCGTCGGCAACCATTTCGATGTGACCTCCTGTAGTGGTGAGGAACGTGACCCGGTTGTGCCCGGCTCCGGCAGCCCGGAAGCGGCCTCTCAGTGAAATCTCACACGGATGTCCGGGGTCCTTCAGTGCCGGCGCCGGTGCTGCGACCCCGGGCTGCGCAGCCACTACCACGCCGGACGCTGAAGAAATCGATCACCGCATGTATCGGGGGCGGCACCTGGGTCCTCTACTCCACAGGCCGCGATCTGACGGCCATCCATCCCGAAGGTAGGAGAACCATCCTCATGGCCGATGCGATCACCCATTGGAACGACGTGCTGCTCGAGGTCGTCCGCCAGGTCGGCGGTCCCCCCGGGCCGATTGCCCGCGGCGGCGCGATGATGCACGCGGCGATGTACGACGCGGTCAACTCGATCGCCCCGTCGTCGCACGAGCCCTACGTCGTGTCCGTGCCGGCGTCGCCGACCGCCTCGATCGAGGCCGCACTCGCGCACGCCGCCCACGACACGCTCGCGGCCTCCTTCCCGACCACCACGGTGCCGCTCGCGACGCGGCTGTCGGACGTCATCACCGCCCTCCCCGCGACGGCCGACGTCGCCGGCGGCGAGGCGGTCGGCAAGGCGACCGCGGCCGCGATGATCGCCGACCGATTCGGTGACGGCGCCGACGACAAGACCCCGTATGTCAGCGGCACCCAGCCGGCGATTGGCGACCGACCGGCAACCCGCCGGCTCCGGCGGCCACCCCGAACTGGCCGAGCGTCAAGCCCTTCTGCATGTCGTATGGCCAGTCGTTCCGCCCGCCGCAGCCCGGCGGCTACGCGTACAAGGCAGACATGCTCAAGAGCAGCGAGTACGCGGCGCAGGTCAACGAGGTCAAGAAGCTGGGCAGCGCCACGTCGGCGACCCGGACGCCCGAGCAGACGGAGATCGCGTTCTTCTGGGCCAACGACCTCGACAAGACGTACAAGCCCCCGGGCCAGCTCTTCGAGATCACGAAGATCGTGTCCGACCAGAAGGGCCTGACGCTGGTTCAGAACGCTCGCCTGTTCGCGCTCGTCGCGCTGGGCATGGCCGATGCCGGGATCGTCGCCTGGGACGCGAAGTACGACACGAACCTCGACCTCTGGCGCCCGGAGTCGGCGATCCAGCTCGCGACGACCGACGGCAACCCGGCGACCGCGGGCGACCCCAACTGGAAGCCGCTCTCCAAGAACCCCGCGAACGGGAAGAGCTTCTCGCCGCCGTTTCCGGCATACGTCTCGGGGCACGCGACGTTCGGCGCGGTCCACGCGGCGATCATGCGCCTCTACTTCGGCACCGACAACGTGACGTTCACGGCGACGACGGAGGATCCCAACCTGCCGGCCGGGGTCGAGCGCACGTTCAACAGCTTCACCGAAGCTGCGCGTGAGAACGGTCGCAGCCGGGTGTACCTCGGGGTGCACTTCCAGTGGGACGGCGACCACGGCTTCATCTCCGGCACCGCGCTCGGCGAGTACGTCCACGCCAACGTGCTCAAGCCGTACGGCGGCTGATCGCAACGATCTCGGCACCGGCGTCGCCCGCGGGCGACGCCGGCGCCGGACGTTCAGCCTGGCGAGCTCGCGGCAGGAGCGAGGCCGCGCAGCGCGCGCGGGATCTCGTCGCCGTGCTCGTGGGCGAGCACGGGCAGCTCGTCGAGCTCGACGCAGGGGACCCCGTACCGATGCGCGGCGACGCGGATGAGTTCGGTGTGGTGCCACGTCTGCATGCGCCAGAACGCGAGGCACACGATTCGTGCGTGCTGCGCGCGGAAGTCCGTCGACGTGGTGTCGATCTCACCCCAGCAGACGACCGCGCCATAGGCGGCGCGATTGCTCCCGAAGCCGCCGTCGCGGCAGGGATCCGGCGGTTCGTAGGAGGCATGCAGGCCGCATGAGCAGCCCGGGGCGGGCGCCACGTGCCCATGACGGCAGGCGGCTGTGACGTCGCCCGGGCGCCAGATGGTGGCGCCGTCTGGATGGACCGAAACCTGGGGTAGTAGTGCGCCGGCCCCGCCTAGCCTCCAGACTCGATAGCCGATCACCTCGGCCGGCAGGAACGCGACGTCGTCGCTCATGCCGGCGTCTTCTCCCTTTCGGGGGCCCTGACAGGCGCCGGCTCAGGCACAGCCGGCGCGACCGCGGGGCGACGGATGGGTTCGACGGTGATCCGACGGGCAGGCTCGGTGGATCCGGCGCGCATCGTTCTCTCCTTGATCCCGATCAATAGAAGGTGTAACGGTGCTACCCCGCAGGACCGTCGCGCATCCGGAGGGTCTCGGCCTGACCGCGGCGGCAGCAGCAGAGCGGTAGTCAGCCCTGCGCGTCGCCGACCAGCGCGGGCTCGTCCTCGGGCGGGCCCTCGCGCGGGTCGACGTCGCCGCGGCGCAAGGTGGCGTCGCGGTCCGAGCCGGCGATGATGTCGTCGGGTGCGCTCTTGTCCTTGGGCAGGAAGCCGGACTTCATGCCGAAGTACACCGCCTGCGGGTGGTGAGCGATGATCGCCAGCGTGGACTGCTCGGGCTCGACGGCGAAGCCGCCCGTCAGCGTGAGGCCGATCGAGGGGCAGTCCAGCAGGCGGTAGATCTTCTCGTGCTCAGACTGCTCGGGGCAGGCGGGGTAGCCCCACGAGTAGCGCCGGCCCTCGGCCGGGCCGATGCCGAAGTCGGCGCGCACGCGTGAGTGCAGCCACTCGGCGGTGCCCTCGGCGGACTGCACGCCCAGGCCGTGCGTGAAGAGCTGCTCGGCGAACTCGCCCTCCTGCTCCAGGGCGGTGATGACCTCGGTGACCTGGGGGCCGACCGTCACCGCCTGAAGGGCGACCACGTCGAGATCAAGTGGGTCGGATGCGGATTTCGGGCGATAGAAATCGGCCAGGCAGATGCGGTCATGAGCCGGCTGGCGGGGGAAGACCAGCCGCTCGAGCACGGTCTCGCGGTCGCCGGGATCGAGCACGACGATGTCGTTGCCCTCGCTGTAGCAGGGGAAGTAGCCCAGTAGCGCGCGCGGGTTCAGGTAGTCCTGCTCGCGCCACATGCGCTCCAGGCGCGGCTGGAAGTCCTCGCCGACGAGCTGCTCCCAGGCGTCGCCCTTCACGCCGCGCCCGCCCCAGTGCAGCTTGAACAGGACGTGCGTGTCGAGGTGGGGGAAGATCTCGTCGATCGGCACGTCGATCTCGCGCGCGCCCCAGAAGGGCGGCTCGGGGATCCGCAGATCCGTGGCCGCGGCGGAGCGCACCGTGTCGTCGTCGGTGATGAGCTTCTCGGGCTCCTTGCCGTGCAGGCGGAAGTTCTCGGCGGCCTCGCGCGTCTTGGCCAGCAGCGCCTCGCGCCCCTCGGGCTCGATGAGCTGGTCCATCTTGTTGAGGCCCTCGAAGGCGTCCTTGCAGTAGAAGACGCCGGGCTCGTAGATCTCGTCGGACTCGCGCTTGTAGGGGTACAGCGCGCGCAGGCCGAAGTCGCGGTTGATCGCCGCGCCGCCGATCAGAACGGGGAAGTCCAGGCCCTTGGAGTGCAGCTCCTCGATCGCCAGCGGCATCTGCTTGGACGTCGAGACGAGCAGCGCGCTCAAGCCGATCGCCGTCGCCTCGTGCTCCTGCGCGGCCTCGAGGATCGTCGATATCGGCACCTGCTTGCCGAGGTCGACGACCGTGTAGCCGTTGTTCGTCAGGATCGTGTTGACCAGCGACTTGCCGATGTCGTGCACGTCGCCGAACACCGTCGCCAGCACGACGGTGCCCTTCGTGTAGCCCGCGACCTTGTCGAGGTACTTCTCGAGCTGCGCGACCGCGCGCTTCATGACCGTGGCCGACTGCAGCACGAAGGGCAGGATCAGCTCGCCGGCGCCGAACTTG